>Ga0209706_10002065_pt1 | contig 11274 bp, 10 predicted proteins | sample PPLLaktember2015_6_FD_187263 | JGI IMG/M metagenome (GOLD analysis project Ga0209706, IMG submission 187263) | Freshwater sediment microbial communities from Prairie Pothole Lake near Jamestown, North Dakota, USA - PPLs Lake P8 Core (1) Depth... | ecosystem: Environmental > Aquatic > Freshwater...
CCTCCTCCAGGTCGGATTCGCCGTATTCATCCTTGAGGTTCAGGAACTCCAGAAGATAGGGATCGCGGACCTCCTCCTCGACGGTCATCATGTCCTCGCGTCTGGGACCGCGGCCCCGGGCCAGGAATTCGTCCCGGTTCTTCGAACCGAGAGACCGCTCATAGAACTGCGTGCCGATCTGGCGGTCGAGCTGGCGGACGGACCAGCCGCCGGCGATCGACTCCGACTCGTAAAACGAGCGGGCCCGGAGATCGGGAACGGACATCAGATGGACGTAATGGGACCAGGAGAGGGGGAAAACATTCAGAAGCAGAATATCTTGGCGGTCTAAAGCTGAGGCGGATATCTGGAATTTCACTTGCGCTTTAAATTGTCCAGACGGCGTCTGGACAATTTCCCAATTCAGATAAAACGCTCGAATCTGAGCCACATTGGATCGGGAGAAGCCGCGGTCGTACTCCACCGTCAGGTCCTTCGACAAGCGATTTAGGAGTTTCTCCCCATACTCAGACCTCACTTCTCCCTTTTGTTCATACTTCACGATCCTTAGGCCGATACCCCAATAGGTCGCAGTGAGGATACTGTTAATTGTCCTGGCGGATGTTCGCCGGGCTTGATCTAAAAGCTCGGAGATTTCAGTCAGCAACAGTCCATATCCCCTTGAAACGTCTGGGGTGGCTTGAGCTTTTGCGGGCAAAAGGGCCTTCCGCTCAGCTTGTTTGCCCATCCTTATCCTCCCATATTGTTTACCTTTTTGTTCACCTTTTATAAGATAAGACCGCCGCAGGCGTTTGTCAAGAGGAAAATCGATGGGAGATTAGGATAAAACCGCCGCGGGAGTTTGCGTGATTACCCGGGTCGGCTGACGCGTGGCGCTCGACGTAGATCCTCGTTTGATCCGGGCCCGGGATATCCTTATTTTGTGAGGGGAAGGGTTGATTGCGGGCCGAAGCCGGCGATACCATGCCGCTCCAAAAAAAGGAATTTCCTATACACGTGTCAAGAACTCAAGATCCAACGGACCCGAACTCCGGCGGGTGGGTTATCGGTCAGGACGGCCAAATAACCGCCCGAACCTGGACAATTCCCTCCCCCCTTGGCATCACCCGCTATTCATATTCCCCGCTCTCCTCGGCCGGCACATCCTGGAGCAGTGTCTCACGCGTCCATTCGCCCCACGCCTCCAGGCGCTTGGCGTGACACGATGGGCAGAATCCCCGGGTCTTGCATGAGAACGTCAACAGCTGTTCCGCTCGACAGTCCGGACACCGGATACGGGCGAAACCCGAACGGGGGTTGCCGCAGTCGAGGTAACGCTCGACGGCCTCCTGGATGATCGGTCGGAAATACCCGTACTCCTTCTCGAAACGTCTCTCGTATTCTGACAGGAACCGGTCGAAGTTATGGAACAGCACCCGGTAGAGGACCGTGCGCTCCGGATGGCGAGGGCGATTTGACAGGCCCCCGGCATCTGATACAATATTCCTCAGCCGGGGGCGCCCTTGGGAACGGGCCTACAGCGAGGAGAGAAGGCCATGGGGAGCCACTTTTCGACGAGACGAGCATTCCTTCCGATCCTGGTCCTGGCGGGATTCTCCCTGGTCCAGGCCGCGGGAATCCCACAGACGGAAAGCGGCGGGGCGCGTCAGACCGCACGGCCCGGGACGCCGGCCGGCCGGACCGAGGCCCGGCAGGACGACGCCGAGCTCCGCCAGCTCGTCCGGAGCCTGAGGCATTTCCGGTCGATTGGGGACCGCGAGAGCGCTTCACGGATCTTCGCCCGTATCTTCCCCATGGACGCCGTCGTAGAGCCGTCGGTCGCGTTCAAGACCGCGGTTTCCCCTCTTTCGAACCGGATCGAGGGCGCTTCCGCGAACGACAAGGCGGTCGCCGGAAGCGATCACGCCAGCCCTGTCTTCGTCTCCCCGGAGCACGAGAAGAATCCCTCCGCCGACACCCGTCTTTCGGGCGACGGCGAAGTCACGATCTTTTCGGCGGCCGAGCAATGGTCCGGCGCCGGACCGCGGGACATCCGCGTCCGTAAGAGTTCAGACCGCGGCCTGACCTGGCTCGATACGGTGGTCCTCGGGGACAGCCATTCCTGGACCGATCCCTCGTTGAGGCTGCTTTCCGACGACACGGTCGGCTTGGCCTTCGTCAAGGACCGGGACTCCGGCGACGGCGACATCCATTTCGTCCGGTTGTCCGCGGACCTGGCGGCGGACGCGGCCTTCCCGGTCGCGCTCAGCCGGTCCGACCAGAGGAGCCCGTCCCTGGCCACCGACCGCGCGGCCTACCCCGAGGCCTACGCCTATATCGCCTATGCCGAGCGGACGGACGCGGCCTCGTCGGTCGTATTCCGGGTCAGTCCCGACTTCGGCACGTCCTGGAGCCGGGCGGCGACGATAGACTCTTTCCCCGTGCCGGAAGGGACGGACGTGGAAACGGCCGTGGCCTTCGACCCGGACCGGAACGCCCTGCACGTCGCCTACACCCGGTCCCAGGGGACCTCGACCGGCATCGCCGTCGCGACGTCCCGGGATTTCGGCGCCTCCTGGTCGCGGCCCGTCTTCGTGACCCCTGCCGACGGCCTCGCCGATTCCTCCCCCCGGATCGCTGCGGCGGGCGGCCGGGTGATCGTCGTCTACGAGCACGAGACCGCGGCCGGTCCGGACATCGGATCGGCCCATTCCCGCGACTCGGCCCGAAGCTGGACCAAAGGCGCGGGCCTGGCAGCATCGGTCGCCGCCGAGAGCTCCCCCGACGTGCGGGCTTCGGAGGGGACCGGAGCGCCCCGGTTCTTCGCCTCCTATATCGAGGAGAACGCCCGGGTCCTCGTCTTGCGCGACGAGGCTTCCGGTTCCGGCGTGTGGACGACGGAAGCGGTCGTCGAAGACGACCGGGCCTCCGCCTCGGCCGGATCGGTCGCCGTCGTAACGGTCCCCGGCCGGGACGGTTCCGGGACCGCCGGGACGCTCTGGGCGATCGGCAGCGCCGACCTCGACATCTACTTCGGATCGGAGATCCTCCCCCTCAGCCTGGCGACGCTCGAAGTGACTCCCTCCAGCCAGGATGTGCCCTACACGGCGGGGATCGCGAGTTTCGCCGTCATCAAAACGGGTGAAGGGCGGGTGGCCTGGACCGCCGCGGTCACGTCCGGCCAGGAGTGGCTCGCCATCCAATCGGGAGCCTCCGGGACGAACGCGGGGACGATCGTCGCAGCTTACCAGGAGAACCCCGATCCGATCCAGAGGTTCGGAACGATACGGGTCACACCGGACGACGACGACGACGACGACGACGATGACGACGACGGCCAACCGGCCGTAAGCGTCACTGTCACCCAGGCCGGCCGGCTGTTCCTCTCAGTGACCCCGGCCGGCGGATTGTCATCATCCGGCCCCGTCGGCGGGCCGTTCGCTCCGTCGAGCCAGAATTTCAGGCTCCAGAACACGGGCCTGACCTCCTTCGACTGGACGGCCACGAAAGCCCAGTCTTGGACGACCCTCTCCGCAACTTCAGGCACACTGGCCGCCGGAGCAACGGCCACGGTCACCGTCTCGATCAACGCCGCGGCCAACTCGCTCACGGCCGGGACTTACAACGACACGGTCTCCTTCACCAACACGACCAACGGGACCGGCAACACGTCACGCGCCGTCACCCTGACCGTCTCGTCGCCGGCCGGCGCCCTCGCCGTGTCCCCGGCCGGCGGATTGTCGTCATCCGGCCCCGTCGGCGGACCGTTCACACCCCCGAACCAGGCCTACACCCTCGAGAACACCGGCGGCACATCGATCTCCTGGACGGCCGCGAAAACGCAACCTTGGACGACGCTGTCCGCGGTGTCCGGGACGCTGGCCGCCGGGGCGACGGCCACGGTCACGGTTTCGATCAACGCCGCGGCCAACTCGCTCACGGCCAGGACTTACAACGACACGGTCTCCTTCACCAACACGACCAACGGGACCGGCAACACGTCCCGCGCCGTCACCCTGACGGTCACGCCGGGAGTCCTCTCCGTGACTCCGGCCGGGGGGCTCGCGTCCACGGGTTCGGAAGGCGGTCCGTTCACGCCATCGAGCCTGTCTTACACGCTTCAGAATACCGGCGGGACATCGATCGTCTGGACGGCCGCGAAGGCGCAGTCTTGGACGACGCTGTCGGCGACGTCCGGAACGCTGGCCGCCGGGGCGACGGCCACGGTCACCGTTTCGATCAACTCCGCGGCCAACGCCCTCGTGGCCGGCACCTATACCGACACCGTCACCTTCACCAATACGACCAACGGAATGGGCAACGCGACCCGCCCGGTCTCCCTCGTCGTCAGCGACGATCCTGTCCTCGCCGTCTCCCCGTCCGGACGGGACGTCGCTTTCACTTCCGGGACCACGACCTTCGACGTGGCTAACGCGGGGGGCGGAACCCTGAACTGGACGGCCGCGGTCGTCGCGGGCGGAAGCTGGCTCACCATCACCTCCGGCGCGGGCGGCACGGGCGGCGGCACGATCACGGTCGCCTTCGCGGACAACCGGATGGCCTCGGAAAGGGTCGGGATCCTCCGTGTCACCGCCGCGGGCGCCTCGGGCAGTCCCAAGAACGTGACCGTGACCCAGGCCTCGGGAGCCTTCAGTCTCACCCTCGGCGCGGCCCGGCTCACGGAGAGCGCCTGGATCATCAGCCGGCAGTACGGCCGGCTCACGGTCACCGTGGCCAACCCGGCCTCCATCGTCATCGACAGATACGTCATCTACAGAAAGGTCGGGGGCGGGGCCTTCCAAGTCCTGCAGGAGGTCGACGGATCGGCCGTGGCCGGGACGTCCTGGGTCTACAATGACCCGTTCCTGGAGCCCGGAACGGGCTATACCTATCGGGTCGTCGCCCTGGACGCCGTGGGCGGAACGATCGGCACGTCCAACGACGTCTCCATCTGAGCGTGCGAGAAGATGACGGCGATGAAAAAACCGCTGTGATTGATTTCGGCCGTTCTCCTGCTGGGCAGCGCGGCCGCCGCGGAAAGCCGCTTCTTCCTCGGCGCGGGGGCGAACTACATCCGCCCCGCGGACGAGAATTACCGGGCCGTCTACGGATGGCTGCGCCAAGGTCGCACGAATACCTGGCGAATGCCCTTAATCTCCTAAGGCGATTTTCAATCGTCGCAGCGGGCTCCAAAACTTGACGCGTGCGGGGTCGAAGCGGTCCGGCTTCCAGCGGCCCAACCAGTCCAGCGTGCCCTCCGAGTTGTCCCGGTTCTTCAGGGCCTCGATGCAATCAAAATAACCCGGAACTCCGCCACAATCCTCAGGCGGCCCGGCCAACTCGCCGGCCAGGCAGACCGGATACTTCTTTCCCGGTTCCCTGGGATAGGTCCCCTCGAACAGAACGTCATGCCGCCAGTCGTCGCCGTAATCGTAGGTATAAAGCGCCCGGTCCCCCGGCTCTTGAATGAAATCCTCCACGGCCGCTTCGGTCGTGAGGAGCGGCGCCGCCTCTTCGAGGTCATCGAGCGCGAACGGGGATTCTATCCGGATGTCCAGGCAAGCCCGTCGCAGAGGTTGGATCTTGAAATCGTGCAAGTGAGAGTCCAGCCAGCCCATCGCGTCCTGAATCGCGACGTGCAGGTCGTAAAACGTATGGTAGTCCGGTACCTGGATCCTCCTCCAAACCGGAGGATCCGTTTCGAGAAGGGTGATCTTGAACTGCAGGACGTTGCTATAGGCCCTCCTACGGGGCCAAGTGATGGCGATCTCTCTGACCATAGCGGCCAACCTGAGCCGATTCTAGCCAAAGGGCTGTTGGCTGGCAAGCATCGTTTTCCTGCTCGGCATGGAATCGCCTGCTTTCATTTTCTTGACAGTATGAGAGGCGTATGGAATAGTGATTTGTTCGCCGCGGCCGCTCTGACCGCCACAAGGAGAGCCCAGGTCCGATGAAGAAATTCCTGAAGAAAGCCCGTTGGATCCTGATCCCGACCGCCCTGGCCGCGATCGTCATCCTCTGGGTCGTCAAATTCGAATCCCAAAAACCCGAGATCCGTCCGGCCGGCGACAGCCCGTTCCTCGGCCGCGAGCTCACGTTCCGGGCCAGCGACCGGAAAAGCGGTCTGGCCGAAGTCCGGGTGGAAGCCGTCCAGGCCGGCCGGACCATCGAGGTCTTTTCCGAAAGATTCCCCGCGGCGCTGCCGACTTACGTCAAAACGCTTTCCCTGCGCCCGCTTCCCGCCGGACTGGCCGACGGCGAGATCCTCCTTCGGATCTCGGCCGAGGACCGCTCCTGGAACGGCGGGAACACCGCCGTCATGGAAAGAAAGATGATCCTCGACACCCGCCCGCCCCGGCTGAACATCGTCGGCGGGCCGCACTATATCAACACGGGAGGCGCGGGCGTCGTCTCCTGTGCCGTGGACGAGGAAACCCCGGTCGTCGGGATCCAGGTCGGGGAACGCTTTTTTCCCGGGTCTCCGACCGGGGAAAACCGGTTCCTGGTCTTTTTCGCGCTTTCTCCGGACGCGTCCCGCGACGTTCCTTTCTCCGGCGTGGCCGAGGATCGGTCCGGCAACCGGACGAGTATCGTTTTCCGGCCGGTGATCAAGACCGTCGCCTTCAAGCAGGACACCCTGAGCCTGTCCGACAAGTTCCTCGGAGACGTCGTCTCCTATTTCAAGAACATCGACCCGGGGCTCCGGGGAACGGACCTGGAGGCCTTCCTAACAGTCAACCGAACGCAGCGGAAGACGGATTATGAGCGGCTGGCGACCCTCTGCAAAAAAACGGAATCCCGGATGCTCTGGTCAGGGGCGTTTCTCCGGCTCCCGAACTCCAAGCCCATGGCCTCATTCGGAGATCGGCGGACTTATACGTACGACGGCAGGATCGTCGACCAACAGGTCCATCTCGGCGTGGACCTGGCCTCCACGGCGCAGTGTCTTATCCCCGCGGCCAACGCCGGCCGGGTCGTATTCGCCGACCCGCTGGGTATCCACGGCCTGACGGTCGTCCTGGATCACGGCCTGGGATTGTTCAGCATGTATTGCCATCTGAGCCAGATCGATGTCGCGTTATCCCAGGCCGTGGCGCGGGGCGAGACCCTCGGGCTTTCGGGATCCACGGGCCTGGCCGGCGGTGATCATCTCCATTTCGCCATGCTCATCCACGGGGCGTTCGTCAATCCCGTGGAATGGTGGGATGCCCACTGGATCCGCGACAACGTCGAGCTCAAGACGAGATGAAGAACCCTCGCGCTCGAGGCTAAGAGGCGGCCTTCTTCCGCCGATAGCGTCGGCGCGTTCCCGAGATCCGCCTCAGGCGCTTGTCGCTGTCCTTGCGCCGCATGACCGCGATGACGACCACCTCGTCGCCTCGGATCCGGTAATAGGCCCGAAAGTCGCCGCTCCGCAGCCGGTACAAGGGGGGCTCGAAGCCTGAGAGCTTCTTGATCCGCGATTTCCCGATCGGGATCGGCCGCGTTTCGAGATAGGCCTGGATGTCCTTGACGAGCGGGATGGCCGCGCCCGCGTCGACGCTTTCGACATCCCGGACGGCCGACGGGCTGAAAACGACTTTAAGCCGCTTTTCGCGCATGCCGCTTTTCGAGCTTCCTGACGAGCTCACCGGCCTCGATCCCACCGACGCTCAGATATTCGGCGTAGGCGTCCTCGATCTTGGACCGGAACTGAGGATCGTTCTCGACAAGGTAATCGGCCAGGTCCTCTTCGTCGACATGATGCAGGACCGCGGCGGGCTTGCCGTAGGCCGTGATGATGATGTCGCCTTTCTCGGCCTCCTTGAGGAGGTCCATGGTCTTTTGTTTGAGCTCTTTGACGCCTGCATATCGCATGAGAGACCTCCTTATAAATGTTATACTATAGTATAACTTATTTGGGCCGCTTTTTAAAGCCTTTCAATGGCCCCATGAAAGAGGACGCCCGGCCCATGGCCCCGTTCTCGTGCCGGACATGTCCCCTTCCCCCGGCCTGAGCTCAAATTCCTCATCGTGGCGCCGGCCGCCGTGGCCGGATCGTTCGCGCTCGCCCGGTTGCTCGCCGGGGTGCCCGGATCAAACGCATCCTCTGATCCTCGGGCTGGGACGAGACCTCCGCCCTTGACTTCGCCGCCGGCAATCGGCTAGCATTCCCGCCATTGCGAATCCCGTCGAAGGAGAGCTGAACGCTATGGACATCAAAGAAGCCATTTACACCCGTCGGTCCATCCGGGCCTATGAGAACAAGCCCGTCGACGCCGGCCTGGTCCGGCAGATGATCGAGGCCGCCGTGCAGGCGCCATGCGGCATGGGCATCGAGCCCTGGAAGTTCGCCGTCATCCAGGACCGCGATATCCTGGCCGACCTTTCCGGCCGGACAAAGACCCATATGCTCGGAATGATCGACCAGATCCCACCGCTCGCGAGGTACCGCGAGACGTTCGAAAATCCCGATTTCAGCGTCCTCTACGGCGCGCCGGCGCTGGTCCTTATCTGTCGTTCAACACAGAATTCAAGCCCGACGGCCGAAATCGATTGCACGCTGGCCGCCCAAAACCTGATGCTCGCCGCCCGCGATCTCGGTCTGGGCACGTGTTGGATGGGCTTCGTGGGAACGTACCTCGAGACGGACGAGGCCAAGGAGCGATTCGGCATCCCGCCAGACCACCGGGTCGTGGCGGCCATCGCCGCAGGCTATCCGGCCGTCGCGTTCGCGGCCATGGAAAGGAACCCCCCGGCGATGATCTTCTGGAAATAGCCGGCTCCGGCCGCCGGACAGATAATTAATTTCGTCATTCTAATCAGCGGGTTACGGGCCATCCTCCGGCCGGATCGGACGATGTGGCCGACGCTGTGGTATAATGATCGTGTTCTTAGCAAAGGGAAACCTCAGCTTTTAACACCTGAATGACTAAAGGAAGGGGCCAGAGGCCCTGATCGGTCGATTTCTCCTCTCCTTTACGGCGTTCAAAAATCTCTATGTAACGGGAAGGCTCCAAGGAGTCTTTCCATCGTCGAAAGGAGACGAGAATGAATATCTACGTGGGTAACCTACCCAACTCCGTCAACGAGGGCGACCTGAGAGAGGTCTTTCAGGCGTTCGGGCAAGTGTCGACGGCCGCCGTCATCAAGGACAAGTTCAGCGGGGAATCCCGCGGCTTCGGCTTCGTCGAGATGCCGAACAAGGACGAGGCCGAAAAGGCCATCTCCATGACCAACGGCAAGGACCTGAAGGGCCGCACGGCCAAGGTCAACGAAGCCAAGCCCCGCACGGACTCGAGGTCCGGCGGCGGTTTCGGCGGCAACCGGCGCTACTAAGACTCCCGGAAAACCGGGGGCCCCACGCACGGCAACCCGAGGGGAGCGGCCATCAGGCCGCTCCCCTTTTTTTTGTCCTTTGGCATGGTTCTTGCTAAATCCCTTCATGGGAACTCGGGCTCCCGGAAGAGGGAAGATGAAACTCGATCTTCAGACGCGCATCGCCCTCAATAACGGCGTCAAGATGCCGCTCTTTGGGTTCGGGACTTGGGCGGCGACGGGGAAGGCGGGACAGCGGGCCGTGTTCTGGGCCCTCGAGGCCGGATACCGCCTCATCGATACCGCCGCGGCCTACGGGAACGAGAACGAGGTCGGGGAAGCGCTGCGTGCGAGCGGACTCCCCCGCGGGGATGTCTTCATCACGACCAAGGTCTGGCCCGCGGAATTCGGCTATGAGGCGACCTTGAGGGCCTTCGAGAATAGCCGTCGGAGCCTGGGCCTCGATCAGGTCGACCTCTACCTCCTCCACTGGCCCGGAGACGACAGGCGCCGTCGCGCCGAGTCCTGGCGGGCGCTCGAAACCCTCCTCGGCGACGGCCGCTGCCGCGCCATCGGCGTCAGCAATTATGAGGTCGCAGAGCTCGAGGAGATCGTGGAAGCGGGCAACGGGCGCGTCATCCCCGCTGTCAACCAGGTCCCGTTCAACCCCTTCGATCAGCAGAGGGACGTCCACGCTTTCTGCGAGCGGCACGGGATCCGCCTCGAAGGCTACAGTCCGCTGACGCGCGGAAGGAAGCTGGGCCAGGGGACGATCCGCTCGCTGGCCGAGGCCCGCGGCCGGACGCCCGCGCAGATCATGATCCGCTGGGCGCTCCAGAAGGAGGTCGTGACCATCCCCAAGTCCGTCCACAAGGAGCGGATCCTCGAGAACGCCGGCGCTTTCGACTTTTCGTTATCCGCCGAGGACATGGCCGCGCTCGACGCCCTCGACGGCCGCGGCTGAATCAGAAACCGGGCGCTCAATACCGCCGGATCAGGGAGCCGTCGGCCGGATGGCTCGTCCCCAGCAGGAGGATCGTGAAGCCCGGCCCGCCCTCACACGGGGGGCGGCTCGAGCTTGATGGGATCGTTGAGGTCGACCTCCGCGACGCCGGTCTCGCCGTTCCAGACGAGATGGTACTTCGCGTTGGTCAGGTTGATGTTGAAATAGGCGGCCAGGCCCTTGAAGCTGATCAAACCGGCCCGGCGGTATCCGCCAGCGAGCGAGATCTTGACCGTCTCGGGGTAGCCGAGGTGCTCCCGCTCCGGCTTGATGGCCAGGACATTGGTGACCGGGTTAAAGGCCAGGCGGACCGCCTGGAACTCCATGTTCTCCCCCATGAGCAGCTGGGTGGCCCCGTTGTTGAAGATGGCATACCCGCGCTCGGACAGGGACATCACCGGCTTGCGGATGTGCAGCGCGTGCCCATCGCCCTTCGGTCTCCTGACGACCAGAAACCCCTTGCCGAACGGAAGTCCCGACCCGTCTTGGTCCATGTGCTCAGCTCCTTTAGCTGAAGTCCCTATCGGCGAACACGAGGTTCTAGACCAGCGGCGTCAGCAATTGAGCGGCGGAATTCCCGGCGCGAGACAACCCTTCCCCACACGCGCAAAGAATATGCCGGTCCAGGGCGGGTGTCAAGGACTGATAAATCAGCCGGCCGGGAGGGGCGGTTCAGTTATCGCGGCGGATCTCGACGCGGTCGAGGCCGTTCTCGTTGAATTCCTTCTCGTACTTCTCGATGAGCGGACGCTCCCGCTCCATGCCCTTCTCGGTGTAGATCTCCTCGAGGGCCTCCTCGCCGAACTTGCGAACGTAGTCGCGGTCGGCCATGCGGTAGATGAGCTGGTCCCAGAAGGAGTTGTCGTTGTAGAACTCGACAGTCTCGGCCATCTTCTCCTCGAGCTCGCCGGAGGGGATGGCCTTCTTGGTCTCCTCGTCGAAATCGACATAGTCCCCGAGCCCGTGCTTTTGGGCGGCGTCGAGGACGAGGCTCT
>Ga0209706_10002067_pt1 | contig 11261 bp, 10 predicted proteins | sample PPLLaktember2015_6_FD_187263 | JGI IMG/M metagenome (GOLD analysis project Ga0209706, IMG submission 187263) | Freshwater sediment microbial communities from Prairie Pothole Lake near Jamestown, North Dakota, USA - PPLs Lake P8 Core (1) Depth... | ecosystem: Environmental > Aquatic > Freshwater...
GGGCGCGAGCTCCGCCGCCGGCGCGCCGCGCACGTCGTCCTTCCGGTCGAGCAGCACCATGGGGTAGAAGATGTTCTCGAATCGGGCCGCGGTTTCCACGAACGCCCTGTCGCTCTGCGGCCGGAACTGGTCCTTGTCGAAGAACATCAGGTCGAAGACGATGGCCCGCGGCTTCTGCGCCTCGAGGCCCTCGATCAGGTCGGCGTACACCTCGCGCGGCCACGGGAAGCGCCCGGCCGCTTCCTGCATCTTCGTCAGGCTCTTCTCGTCGATCTCCACGAGCACGATGTCCGGGTCAGGGGCGAGCTTCGCCGCCTGGCGCTTCACGAAGCCGTCGAGCAGCCGGTTTTCGAGGCTCTCGAGGAGATGCAGCCGACCGCTCTCGAGAGCGAAAAGCGCCAGCACGGCGATTGCCAGGCCCGCGAGCGTGCGATTCATCGGCCGGCGAGCACTTCGCGCAGCGCGTGGAAGAGATCGACGCTCGCGTCGATCTCGTCGCGGTGGATCGAGACGCTCTCGACATTCACGCCGAGCGGCACATGAGCGGCATAGGGATGGTCGAGGATGCGCCGCAGGTTGTCGCGGCAGATCTCGATCGATTTCTCGATCGGGCGCGCCGCGCCCAGGATGGCGCGCTCGGTCTCGGGCGCGACGTTGACGCCGAGCCAGCGCAGGAACGTCATCGTCCGCTCGCGTCCGCAGGGCGCGAAGGTCAGCACGACGCGCCGCGGCTCGATGCCGGCGCCGCGGCAGTCGCGCAGGTAGTCCGCGAGCAGGCGCTCGGTCGGCGGCGCGTGGTACACCGTCTGCGAGATGAAGTACGCGCAGCCCTCCATGCCCTTCGCGAGGAGCCGCGCCGACTCGCTGCGCTCGGCGGTATGACGCTCGGCGATCGCCACGCCGCCGACGGCGAAGCCGCCGGCGTGCGCCGCGGCGAGCCGGATGGCGCGCGAGAGCGTGAGCGGGTAGCGCACGCCCGAGGTCGGGCGCCCCACGACCGACACGAAGCGCAGGCGATGCAGGTGCGCCGCCTCGAACAGCCACGCATTCCACTGCGCCTCGTCGGCCTCGCCGAGCGCCTTGTAGGCGATGGCCGGCAGGCCGAGGCGCCGCTCGAGCGTCGCGGCGTAGCCGCGCGGATCGATGGTGCCGGAAAAGGGAAAGGGCCGCGGCGCCGCGGTGCGCCCGGTCTCGTCCTGGATGTCGTAGACCACCAGGCCGTCCAGGGGCAGCCCCGAGAGGCGCGCGGCGAGCTTCTCCGCGGCCGACGCGACCTCGGCCGCGGCGGTGCCCAGGCGCGGCGGCGTGGTGCCGTACAGGAGGACGCTTTGCGCCCGGTCAGCGAGCTTCGACTTGAGATCCACCGACGTAGGGCTTGAGCGCCGCGTACACCGCGTGATTGACTGGCGCGTCGAGGCCCGCCTCGCGCGACATGCGCGCCACCGCGCCGCAGAGCCAGGGCGCCTCGAGCCTGCCGCCCGCCTGGAGGTCGTGCAGCAGCGAGGCGCGCATCTCGGGGGGCAGCGAGTCGGCGAAGGCGAGCTGCTTCTCGACGAAGTCCGCCGGCAGCTTCGCGCCCTTCGCCAGGGCGAGCCGGAAGGTCTCGCGCATCGCCTGCTCGAAGAGCCAGCGCAGGTCGGGGTCCGAGCGCACGGTTCCGAGCGGGGCGCGGGCGACCGCGGTGGCGCTCGAGAGCGCCACCAGGAAGACGAACTTCTCCCAGTTGACCGAGACGATGTCCTCGGCGAGCTCGGCGCCGAAGCCCGCGTCGCGGCAGGCGGCGAGGAAGCGCTCCGCCGAGGGCCGCTGCGCCGGCAGGAGCGCGCCGAAGCGGATGCGCGCCATCGTTCCCGTGTGCTCGATCACGCCGGGCGAGGCGATGCGGGTGCCGATGTAGGCCGAGCCGCCCATCACGCACTTCTCCGGCAGGGTCTTCCTCAGGCGCTCGATCGACTCGACGCCGTTCTGGAACGGGATCACGATCGTCTCGGGCCCGACGACCGGCTTGAGCTGCCCGGCGGCGCTCTCGGTGTCCCACAGCTTCACGCAAAAGAGCACCACGTCGACGACGCCCGCGCCCGCCGGATCCTGCATTGCCTGCGCCTTGAGCGACGCGTCGCCCAGCCCGCTCTTCACCTTCAGCCCGGTCGCCTGGATCGCCTCGAGATGCTTCCCGCGGGCAATGAACACCACGTCGTTGCCGGCCTGCGCGAGGCGGGCGCCGAAGTAGCCGCCGACGCCGCCTGCTCCCATGACGAGAATCTTCATCAGTACCGGTAATGGTCGGACTTGTAGGGGCCGTCCTTCGGGACGCCGATGTAGCGCGCCTGCTCGTCGGTGAGCTCGGTGAGCATCGCGTCGAGCTTCGAGAGCTGCAGGCGCGCCACCTTCTCGTCGAGGTGCTTGGGCAGGATGTACACCCCGAGCGGGTACTTCGCCGTGTTGGTGAAGAGCTCGATCTGCGCGAGCACCTGGTTTGCGAAGGAGGAGCTCATCACGTACGAGGGATGGCCGGTGGCGCAGCCGAGGTTCACCAGGCGGCCCTCGGCGAGCAGGATGATCCGCTTGCCGTCGGGGAAGATGACATGGTCGACCTGCGGCTTGATGTTCTCCCACGTGCAGGCCTTGAGGCCGGCGATGTCGATCTCGTTGTCGAAGTGGCCGATGTTGCACACGATGGCGTTGTTCTTCATGCGCTTCATGTGCTCGAACGTGATGACGTGGAAGTTGCCGGTGGCGGTGACGAAGATGTCCGCCTTGTCGGCGGCGTAGTCCATCGTCACCACCCGGTAGCCTTCCATCGCCGCCTGCAGCGCGCAGATCGGGTCGATCTCGGTCACCCACACCTGCGCCTGCAGCCCGCGCAGCGCCTGCGCCGAGCCCTTGCCGACCTCGCCGAAGCCGGCGATGACGGCGACCTTGCCCGCCACCATCACGTCGGTCGCGCGCTTGATGCCGTCGACCAGCGACTCCCGGCAGCCGTAGATGTTGTCGAACTTGGACTTGGTCACCGAGTCGTTCACGTTGATGGCGGGGAAGAGCAGGCGCTTATCCTTCGCCATCTGGTACAGGCGGTGCACGCCGGTGGTCGTCTCCTCGGTGACGCCCTTGATCTCCTTGGCGATGCGCGAATACCAGCCGGCGTCGGCTTTCAGCTTCTTTTCGATGGACTTGTAGAGCGAGACTTCCTCCTCGCTGGCCGGCTTGGCGAGGACCGAGCGATCCTTCTCGGCCTTGATGCCCAGGTGCACGAGCAGGGTCGCGTCGCCGCCGTCGTCGAGGATCATGTTCGGGCCGCCGCTGTTCCCGAACTCGAAGATCCGGTGCGTGTACTCCCAGTACTCGTCGAGCGATTCGCCCTTGTAGGCGAAGACGGGCGTGCCGCGCGCGGCGATGGCGGCGGCGGCGTGGTCCTGGGTCGAGAAGATGTTGCACGAGGCCCAGCGCACCTCGGCGCCGAGGGCCTGCAGCGTCTCGATCAGCACCGCGGTCTGGATCGTCATGTGCAGCGAGCCTGCGATGCGCGCGCCCTTCAGGGGCTTCTTCGCGGCGTACTCGGTGCGCATCGCCATGAGCGCCGGCATCTCGGACTCGGCGATAAGGATCTCCTTGCGCCCCCAGTCGGCGAGCTTCAGGTCCGCGACGCGGAAATCATTGGTCTTCGGTTCGACGACGGCTGCGTTCATGGCAAATGGCCTCCGGAAAAAGAAAGCGCCCGCACCGTTTCCGGTGCGAGCGCCGTTGTGTTTAGCTGAGCCTGACCCCTGGGCTTGTCCCGGGGACGCAACGCTCCTCAGCGGGGGAAATTCTAACCCGCCGTAATTCCTTTTCAAAGGCGCGCAAACGCTGCATCCTCCCGGTCCGATGAGCACATCCCCCGTCGCCAGCGTGGTGTTCCTGAAGGTGCAGGAGTTCTCGCGCCGCGCGGCGAGCGAGCAGGCGCGGCTGCGGGCGCAGCTGGAGGCTGCGCTTGCCATTACCCTGGCGGAGATCGACCCCGCGTCGCGGGTGGTTCTCGAGGCCGCCGACGGCGCTGCGGTCGTCGTGCTGGGGGACCCGCGCGGGGCGCTGCGCCTCGGCGAGCGCTCGCTCGCGGCCTCGGCCGCGGGGCTGCCGCTTTCCGCCGGCGTCAACCACGGCGCCGTCCAGGTTCTCGAGAAGGGTGGCATGACCGGGGACGGCATCGCGGTCGCGGCGGCGATCGCCGAGCACGCGCCGCCCTCGCGCCTGCTCGCGTCGCGGAGCTTCCGCGACGCCATCGCCGATCTCTCGCCGGGCCTGGAATCGACCCTCGTGCCGGCCGGAACCTTCACCGACGCCGGCCTGCGCAGCCACGAGGTGTTCGCGCCGGACGCGGCCGCGCCGCGCCGGCGGGGTCGGCGCTACGGGGTCGCAAGCGTCGTGCTCGTGCTCGCGCTCGTAGGCGGGGGGGTGGCGGCGCGCGTGGCGAAGGAAGGGCGCGAGCCCTTCGTCAACGCGGTCGCGCAGAAGGTGCAGCCCTACTGGCGCGATCTGGTGCGCAAGGTCCGGTACTGATGGCGAAGAAGAAGACGATCGGCCGCTACAAGATCCTGGGCGAGCTCGGCCGGGGCGCCATGGGCGTCGTGTACCGCGCGCAGGACCCGGCGCTCGACCGCGTGGTCGCGCTCAAGACCATCATCCTCAAGGACGATGCCGAGGGGCGCGAGGAGTACCACAAGCGCTTCTTCCTCGAGGCGAAGGCGGCGGGGAAGCTCACCCATCCGAGCATCGTCACGACGCACGATTTCGGCGAGGCCGACGGCGTCGCCTACCTCGCGATGGAGCTCCTCGAGGGAACCGACCTGCGCACTCGCCTGCAGGAAGGCGCCCTGCCGGCCGCGGAGGCCGTCGAGGTGGCGCGCCAGGTCGCCGACGGGCTCGCCTTCGCGCACGAGCGCGGCATCGTGCATCGAGACATCAAGCCCGGCAATATCATGCTGCTCGACAGCGGCCACGCCAAGATCATGGACTTCGGGCTGGCGCGCATGCGCGCCGCCGACCACAAGACCGTCAGCGGCATGGTGCTCGGCACGCCGAGGTACATGTCGCCCGAGCAGGTGGCCGGCCAGCCGGTCGACCAGCGCTCCGACATCTTCTCGCTCGGCATCGTGCTCTACGAGATGCTCACCGGCGCGAAGCTCTTCGGCGGCGAAGAGGTGACGCAGATCATGCACAACGTCACCTACCAGGAGGCCGAACCGCCCACCCGCCTCAAGCCCGAGCTGCCGGCCATGCTCGACTTCGTGCTGGCGCGCGCCTTGAAGAAGGACCCGGCGGTGCGCTACCAGGACGCGCGCGAGCTCTCCGCGGACCTCTCCACGTGCTTCGCCGAGCTGCGCGCCCGGCCGGCGTCCCACGACACCGACGGCACGCGCACGCTGAAGATCGAGGTAAGCCCCACGCCCACGTATGACGCGCCGCCGGCGCGCGCCATCGCCACCGACACGCGCCTGCCGCTCTCGCGGCAGTTCGACGCTTCCCAGGCGCTCGAGCGGCTTGCCTCGCCTTCACGGCGCGACCGCCGCCCGCCCCGGCCCGTGGGCCTGCTCCGCCGGATCGTGCGCGACCGCCCGGTGCGGCGGCTCGCCGTCACGCTGGCGCTCGCCGCGCTCGCCGGCGGCTATATCGCCTGGGGCTCCTGAAAGGTAATCAGGCCCATGCCGGTCGTCATGGGCGCGTAGTAGTGCCGGTGCACGCGCTTCGCCTGCGGGGAAAGCGCGCCGCGCATCACGTGCCACATGATGAGCTCGACCGCCTCGGCGCCGGCCTGCTCCATCAGCTCGTGGTGCGACATCGCCGCGAGCTTTTCCGGATTTCTTTCCAGTTCATCCAGAAACATCTGGTCGAACTTCTCGCTCATAAAGCCGAAGCGCTTGCCCTGGAGTTGGTGGGACATGCCACCCGTTCCCAGGACCACGACCCTCAGGTCCTTGTCATAGGATGAAACCGCGTTCCTCAGGGCCTGTCCGAGCTTGAAGCAGCGCGGCCCGGTGGGCAGCGGGTGCTGGATGACATTCACCTGCAGCGGCACCGAAGCGACCGGCCAGCCCTGCGGGCCGTGCTCGAAGCACAGGTTCATCGGCACGAGGAAGCCGTGCTCGACGCCCATCTCCTGGCACACCGTCAGGTCGAATTCATCCTCGATGAGACTTTCAACGAGGTGAAACGAAAACTCCGCGTCGCCGCGCACCGGCGGCAGCGGGCGGGTGCCGAAGCCCTCGTCGGCGATCGCGTAGGAATCGGCCGCGCCGATGGCGAAGGTCGGGTACTTCTCGAGCATGAAGTCGGCGCCGTGGTCGTTGTAGACCACGATCGCCACGTCGGGCTTCAGCTTCTCCAGCCAGGCCCGGACGGGGACGTAGGCGTCGGCGAGCGGCTTCCAGGCCGGCGTCTGCAGCTTGCCGCGGTCGTAGGCGACGCCGACCGACGGCACGTGCGACAGGCCGATCCCGCCGACGATCCTAGACGGCATCCTTGAAGTTCCTCGTGGCGAGGAACTGCTCGTAGGATTCGCCCCGCATCTGGGCGCCCATGCGATACAGGCTGTTGCCGGTGACCGAGCCGAGCTTGAGCATCCAGTAGATGTTGAGCCCCGCGTGGATCAGTCCTGCGAAGTCGCGCGCACGAATCAGGTTCTTCTCGGATTCATTCAATTCGAATCTGGACATGTAGCCTTCCTCGTCGCGCTTGAAGGCCTCGCGGTTCTCGGGCCGGCATAGCGAGCCGCACATCTTGTTCAGCCGCAACCCCCGGCGAGAGGCGCGCAGGTCGAAGATCGTGGTGTCGGGGATCGCCTTCAGAGCGACCCCCAGACCTCTCTCGCGGTGTCGATGCAGAGCTTCAGCTTCGCCTTTTCCTGCTCGACCGTGAGGTTGTTGCCGTGGTGCGTGCTGGAGAAGCCGCATTGCGGCGAAAGGCACAGGTTCTCGAGCGGCACGAACTTGGCGGCGGCCTCGATGCGCCGCTTCAGCATGTCCTTCTTCTCCAGCTCGGGAACCTTGGAGCTGACAAGGCCCAGCACCACCTTCTTCCCCTTGGGGACGTAGCGCAGCGGCTCGAAACCGCCCGAGCGCTCGTCGTCGAACTCGAGGAAGAAGCCGTCGACGTCGAGCCTCGAGAAAGCGGTCTCGGCCACGTAGTCGTAGCTGCCGCTCGCGAGCCAGGTGCTCTTGAAGTTGCCGCGGCAGGTGTGGATCGCGACCGTCATGTCGTCCGGCACGTCGCGGATCGCGTCGTTCACCGCCTGCGCGTAGATGGCCACGTCCTTCTTCGGGTCGTCGCCGAGCTTCCTGAACTGCTCCTGCACCTTCAGGTCGCCGAACATCGCGATGGTGGTGTCGTCGAGCTGCAGGTACCGGCAGCCGGCCTTGTAGAGGTCGGCGATCTCCTCGCGGTAGCACTGCGTGAGGTCGGCCCAGAATTCGTCCTGGTCCGGGTACGTCTTCTTGATCGACGCCCGGTCGGCGCGCGCGTGCAGCATTGCCGGGGAGGGCATGGTGAACTTGGGCGTGCCCTTCTCGACGACGTTCTTCAGGAACTGGAAATGCGAAAGCATGCTGGGCCGGGAGCGCCGCAGCTTGCGCGTCACCTTCATGACCGGCGGCTGCGCGTCCGCGCCCTTGAACCTGGCGTCGCCGTAGACGTCGCCCTGCCCGAGCTCGACGCCGTCGAACCCGGCGAGGAAGTCGATGTGCCACCAGTCGCGGCGGAACTCGCCGTCGGTGATCGAGGGCAGGCCGAGACCTTCCTGCAGCTTCACCACCTCGCGGATCAGGCGATCCTCGGCCTCGCGCAGTTGCGCGGCGTCGGCCTTGCCCATGCGCACCTGCTCGCGCATGTCGTGGAGCTCATGCGGGCGGAGGAGGCTGCCGACGTGGTCGGCGCGGAACGGGCCGGGCATGTCAGGCGGTGACTTTACTACGCCAGCCTTCGGCGTACGACGTGCGCGCCTGCCTGGCGTAAGGCGCGGGGCTGACGACGGCGCGGATCTCGATCTGCTTGTGCCGCTCGACCGTCGTCTTCCTCGAGCCGCCGCCTTCCTCGCCCCAGAGCAGCTTCACCTCGTTGCCGAGCTGGATGTCGGGGTCGACGATCGCGAGCGAAAGCATCGAGCGCTCGTTGTAGCTGTAGCCGCTGAACATGTTGAGGCCGACGGTCTTGCCCTGGTGGGTCAGCCGGTCGTAGGAAGCCGAGGTGTAGTTCGACAGCGGCAGGTCGATGTACTTGTAGGGGTCGCCCTGCTCGAGCATCGAGCGCCAGACCTTCATCACGTCGTCGGGGTTCCAGGCGAGCGTCACCTTGCGCCGGTGCGGCTTGCCGGCCATCGTCTGCAGCGCGTCCTTGCCGATGAAATCATGGTCGAACTTGATGAACGGGCCGTAGCCCATTTCGTAGGGCGTGACGTAGTAGTCCTCGATATTCTTCGAGACGAAGCTGCCGCCGATCGAGCCGGTGGCCTCGTAGCTCGCGGCGGGCAGCCACTCGCGGTACTTCTTCATCTTCTCGCCGGTGTAGACCGCGGGCAGAGGCGAGGGGATCCAGCCCGACTCGAGCGTATTGGTGGCATAGGCGCGCGCGCCGACCTCCTTCAGCCCGAGGTCCTTGCCGGCGGCGACGATTGCCGCGCGGATCTCCTCGCGCTCGGCGTAGGGGCCCCAGATCTCGAGGCCGGGCGCGCCGGCCATGCCGTGGCGCAGCGTGCGCACCTTGCGCCCGGCGATGCTCATCGTGCCCATGTGGAAGAACTTCAGCTCCGGCAGCGGGCCGCCGTTCAGCTTCTCGATCACCTTCCAGGCGTTCGGCCCCTGGATCTGGAAGCGGTAGTTGGTCCGGTTGATCGCGAGGCCCTTCGTATTGCCGGGCGAGCGGTCGTCCTTCCGGGTCTTGACGTCGAACCCGCCGGTCTCGGCGTGGAACTGGATCCAGCTCGCCGCCGGCGCGCGGCCGACGAACACCATGTGGTTCTCTTCGAGGTGGAAGAGGATGCCGTCGCCGATGACGTAGCCGTCATGGTTGGTGGGCGCGAGCTGCTTCGCGCGGTTCACCGGGAAGTTGGCGAAGCTGTTCATCCCAAGGTGAGTGAAGAGCTTCAGCGTGTCGGGGCCCTGCACGTACTGCTCGACCATGTGGTGCGACTGGTCGAAGAGCACCGCGGTCTTCTGCCACGCCATCTGCTCGTCGCGCCAGTTGGAGAACTCCGAGGGCACGACGGGGTACACGTATGCGCCGATCTGCGAGTTGCGCAGCATTGCGACGGGCGTTTCTCCACTTCCTTCGGCCGCCTTGAGGACTTCCTCGAGGTTGCGCATGGGTTTGCCTCCTCCGGTGGGGAAGGCTACTCTAGCGCAATGATTGGATCCAATCCAGCCCATTCGAGACGGGTTCTTAGTTGAAAGCGCCATGATTGGATACAAAAACGTCGCGCTACGGTTGCGCGAAATGATCCTGCGAGGAGAGCTGCCGCCCGGAAAGCGGCTTGCGGAGGTCGCGCTCGCCGAGCGGCTGGGGGTATCGCGCACGCCGATCCGGCAGGCGCTGCCGGCGCTGGCCCGCGAAGGCCTGCTCGCGGCGGCGGGGCGCCGGGGGTACGTGGTGCGCGCCTTCAGCCCGCAGGACGTGCTCGACGCGATCGAGACGCGCGGGGTGCTGGAAGGCCTCGCCGCGCGGCGCATCGCCGAGCGCGGTGCGAGCTCCGAACTCGTCCGATCCCTGAGGGAATGTCTTTCCCAGGGCGATGCAATCCTCGCCAGGCGGCGCTTCGAGAGCGCGGACGAAGCGCGCTACAGCGAGATGAACGGCCGCTTCCACGCGCTCATCGTCGAGGGCGCCGGCAGCCGCATCGTCGCCGACGCGCTGGCGCGCAACGACCATGTGCCCTTCGCCTCGGCGAGCGCGGTCGCCTTCAGCCGCGACCCGGCGCAGCTACTGCCGGTCCTGGGCTACGCGCACCGGCAGCATCACGCCATCGTGCAGGCGCTGGAGAACCGGGAGGGCGCGCGCGCCGAAGCGCTCATGCGCGAGCACGCCACGCCGGTGAAAGAGGTTCTGAACCTGAAGCTCTAGGCCGCTTGCTTCAGCGCCAGGGCCTTGTCGGTCGCTTCCCAGGTGAAGTCGCTGTCCTCGCGGCCGAAGTGGCCGTAGGCGGCGGTTTTCTCGTAGATCGGCCGCAGCAGGTCGAGCATCTGGATGATGCCCTTGGGCCGCAGGTCGAAGTGCTTGGTGACGAGCGCCGAGAGCGCGTCGTCCGACATTCGCCCGGTGCCCTGGGTGGTGACCATGACGCTCGTCGGGCGCGCCACGCCGATGGCGTAGGAAACCTGCACGAGGCACTTCGAGGCGAGGCCGGCGGCGACGATGTTCTTGGCGACATAGCGCGCGGCGTAGGCGGCCGAGCGGTCGACCTTGGACGGGTCCTTGCCGGAGAAGGCGCCGCCGCCGTGCGGCGCGGAGCCGCCGTAGGTGTCGACGATGATCTTGCGCCCGGTGAGGCCGCAGTCGCCCTTGGGCCCGCCGATGACGAACGCGCCGGTCGGATTGATGAGGTAATTGATCTTGCCCTTCACCATGCTCTTCGGCAGCTCCGGCTTGATCACCTCCTCGGTGATCGCCTCGGCGAGCTTCTTGTGCTCGATGTCCCTGGCGTGCTGCGTCGAGATGACGATGGTGTCGATCGACTCGGGCTTGCCGTTTACGTAGCGCATCGTCACCTGCGACTTCGCGTCGGGGCGCAGCCAGGGCAGCTTGCCGTTGCGGCGCAGCTCGGCGTGGCGCTCGAGCAGGCGATGCGAGAGGTAGATCGGCAGCGGCATGAGGCTGGGTGTCTCGTCGCAGGCGTAGCCGAACATCAGGCCCTGGTCCCCGGCGCCCTGCTCGAGGTCGAGGCCCTTGCCTTCGTCCACGCCCTGCGCGATATCGGGCGACTGCTGGCCGTATTGCACGAGCACCGTGCAGGTGTCGGCGTCGAACCCTAGCGAGGGATCGGTGTAGCCGATGCGCCGAATGGTGTTGCGGGCGACCTCGTCGTACTTCACGCGCGCGTTGGTAGTGATCTCGCCCGCGAGCACCACGAGGTTGTCCTTGACCAGCGTCTCGGCCGCGACGCGCGAGGTCTTGTCCTGCTTTAGAATCGCGTCGAGCACGGCATCGGAGATTTGGTCGGCGACCTTGTCGGGGTGACCTTCGGATACCGATTCGGAAGTAAAGAGAAAGTCGCTCATTGCGTGCGTGTCTTCTAGAGGAAG
>Ga0209706_10002068_pt1 | contig 11256 bp, 9 predicted proteins | sample PPLLaktember2015_6_FD_187263 | JGI IMG/M metagenome (GOLD analysis project Ga0209706, IMG submission 187263) | Freshwater sediment microbial communities from Prairie Pothole Lake near Jamestown, North Dakota, USA - PPLs Lake P8 Core (1) Depth... | ecosystem: Environmental > Aquatic > Freshwater...
GGCAAGGCTTCCTTCTCGCGTTCCACCTTATTCTCAAATTGCTTCGGCGCGCTGAGTGTCACCGGCCGGGCATGCAACACGAGCGTGGATTTTCCGGCGTGGCTCACGCTGTAGATGGTGCGCGCTGCGCGGTCGAATACGATAAAACCGTCCTGTGTATCACCGTCTTCGATGCGCAGGAATTTATCGCTCACCAGCATGCGCACCGGATACTCGCCATCCGGGCTGCTCTCGGTGAAGGACAGGAATATCGTGGGCGACGGTTTGTCGCTACAGGCCGTGAGTGTCAGGGTGGCCAGAAAAACGAACAGTGCGCGTTTCATACCGGGAGTTTCGTAAAGAAGAATAATTCAGGCACGCAAGCCTAACATAAGATCCATCACATTGGTTCCGGTTGGCCCAGTCTGGATGAGGTCGCCACTCGCCTCAAGAAAATTTCCGGCATCGGCTGCCGCCAGCGCCTGGTGTGCTGGAATGCCCTCGACCTCGCCGCGCGCGATCGTGCCGCCATCCACGAGCGCGCCGGCATCCGGTGTCGGCCCGTCCGTGCCATCCGTGCCGGCAGATAGAAACCAGATATTCTCCTGTCCGCGCAGCGCCAGCGCCGCAGCCAGCGCCAGACTCTGGTTGCGCCCGCCCCGCCCCGGCTGCGGCGGAAGCTTGATGGTCGTTTCGCCGCCCCAGACCTGTACCTCTCGCGCCGGTGCTGCCAGCAACACCTGCGCGAGCCGGGCGCCGGCCACCAGCGCATCGCCTTCAATGAATTCCGGATGCAGCGTTACCCGATAGCCAAGCAGGTGGGCCGCCTCGGCCGCCGCACGTTTTGCATCGTCCAGGCGCGCGATGATTTCGAATTGCACGTTCTGGAAGCAGGCGTCATCCGCGGTGGGTGCAGGCGGACTATTACGCAGCGCCTCGGCCACGATGGGTGGCAGGCCGGTGCTGTCCGGCGCCGACTGCAGCGAGGCATCCGCGACAAGCGGTCCGGAACCGATTGCGCGCGGATCGTCGCCGGGCACATCGGAGATCGCCAGACACAAGACCGGCCGCGGTGCCAACAACCTGGCGAGCCGTCCACCTTTGATGCGCGACAAGCGCTTGCGGATCCGGTTCATGGCGACGATGTCGAGACCCGCCGCCAGCAGCCAGTCGTTGAGCGCGCGCAGCTGTGCGAGATCCATGCCCTCCGACAAGGCCTCGACCAGCGCCGACGCCCCGCCGGACAAGAGTACGAGCACCGTGGCATCCGGTGGCATGGCCGCCGCAAAATCGATCAGCCGCTGACCGGCGACAAGGCTTTGATCGTCTGGCAGCGGATGACCGGCCTCCAGCACAGGCCAAGGCAGCGCTTCGGCGTGGCCCCGCTTGGTAACGACCAGCGCATCGACAATGCTCGCGCCCAGCACTTCGTGCGCCCCCTGCGCCATGGCGCAGGCGGCCTTGCCGATGCTGAGAAGGAATACCGGCGCAGAAACCGGATGCTGCTGGAGGTATGCGCGCACGCGTTGCCGGCCATTGACGGCCGTAATCGCAGACTGGCAAATGCGGAGAAGGACCTGGCGTGGATCGTCCGGCATAAGCGTATCAATCCACTCTTGCGTACATGGATCGGTTGATTGGTGCGCTAAGCCTGCAGGCCTGTCGCGAGATCACGCTTCAGGTCCTCGACATCTTCCAGCCCAACCGAAATGCGAATCAGGCCATCGCTGATACCTGCTTCGGCGCGCTGCTCGGGCGTGAGCCGCCCGTGTGTGGTCGTAGCGGCATGCGTGATCGTGGACTTGGTGTCGCCCAGGTTCGCGGTGATCGAGATCAACCGGGTTGAATCGATAAGTCGCCACGCCGCCTCTTTTCCGCCCTTGAGCTCGAACGCCACGATGCCACCGAAGCCACTCTGCTGCTGCTTGGCAAGCGCATGTTGCGGGTGCGAGGCCAGCCCCGGATAGTACACGCGCTGCACGCGCGGCTGTTTTTCCAGCCACTCGGCCAATACTTGCGCGCTGGCACTGTGCGCCTTCATGCGCAGGCCCAGGGTTTCGAGACCCTTGAGGAACACCCAGGCATTGAACGGGCTCAAGGAAGGGCCCGCCGTGCGCATGAAGCCATACACCTCTTTGCCCACCAGTTCGGCATTGCCGACCACGGCGCCGCCGATGCAGCGGCCCTGGCCATCGAGATATTTCGTCGCCGAATGAATCACGATATCCGCGCCGAGCGCGAGCGGCCGTTGCAGCGCGGGTGTGCAGAAACAGTTGTCCACCACCAACAGACAGCCCTTGGCATGGGCCAGCTTGGCCAGCCGGGTGATATCGGCAATTTCCGTCAACGGATTCGATGGCGTTTCCAGATACAGCAGCTTGGTATTCGGCTTGATGGCCTTTTCCCAGGCGACATAATCGGTCAGCGACACATAGGTCGTTTCTACACCGAAACGCCCGAGGTAGTTGTTGAACAGCAACACCGTGGGGCCAAAGACATTGCGCGAAGCGACAATGTGGTCACCGCTTTTCAGAAGCGCCAGGCAGGTAGACAGAATCGCCGCCATGCCCGAGGCTGTGGCCACGCATTTTTCGCCGCCTTCGAGCGCCGCCAGGCGTTCCTCGAAAGTGCGCACCGTGGGATTGGTGAAACGCGAATAGATATTGCCAGGCTTTTCACCAGAGAAGCGCGCTGCTGCTTCGGCAGCACTGGCGAACACATAGCTCGAAGTCGGGAAAATCGGCTCCGAATGCTCGCCCTCGGCGGTGCGATGCTGACCCGCGCGCACGGCGCGGGTGTCGAAACCCCAGTGTTCGTGGTCGTCGAGGCTCATGCCCCTCTCCTTATTAGAAGTCGTGAAACTGCGGGCAGCCTCCAAGGCACAAAAAAACCCGCCGGGGCAACCAAAGCGGGGTATCTCGCTTTAGCTGCATTTTTATAGCGCCCGCAAGCTGATAGCTCAAATCGGCGCTGTAGAACAAAAACTATATCAATGGCCTGTCGCTGTCAACGCGGAAAGGTCAATACCTCGGCGCTGATGTGATCGAAGCCAAATTGGCTCCACCCCCTACGGCTTCCCGCCACCCTGATCGTGCGGCACCGTCACGGTGGTTGTGGCAGTGGATTTATTGCCGGTGCCGTCGGTGGCGGAGTAGGTGATAGTGTAGATACGCCCGGCGAGGTTTGTCCCGGAACGGGTGGCCATGAGGCTGAAGCTCCGGTCATCGGCACCAAAGGCGGCACCGCTGATGTTCTCCGGCTTCAGGGGTTCGTTGGCGGTGATGGATTCGAGTTTGATCTCGGGTCGGGGATCGTAGTCGTCCTTGGCGGTTACCGTGACAGTGACTGAAACGAGTTTGTTGTTGGGGGGCCAAAGTTTACTGGGATTGACGCTCACCGATAAGGTCGGCGGGGTGGTGTCCTCCCGCTCAACGAGACCGGAGAATGTCCCCACATTCAGTCCGACCTGCGCTATTACGCGAAAATGACTATCCAGATAAGTAGGATTGACGTTGAGCCGAGTCACGCTCAAACCGATCAGGGTTTGACCGGGCAAGAGCGCATAGGGTGAAGATGGTTGCTCGATCGTCTGCCACCACAGGGTATGCCGGATATGCTCTTCGTCACCACTCTCAACTCCTTCCCAACCCGTCGGGGCCGTCATGTCACGCAAACCGGAATCGTACATCGTTCGTGGATAACCTACGGGTGGCATGCCCGTCAACTCTGGTTCGTGGTCGGAACTCAGGCGTCCGATCTCAATTTGGACAGCTTGCGCCGGATTGGCAACATTGGTCGGACTGTTGTTAATTACGCGGTAATGGTAGATCACCTCACTGCCACTGTGGACGCCATATCCCTTAACCTGAAAGGGGGGCAGTGTTTGCGCACCAGCCAGGGCCGGAGCCAGCAGTATCGCGCAGAACCAAAGAGGAATACTAAGACGCATGGTGTTCTCCTTCACAAGTCCTAATATGGTAACACGTGGATCGGATCGCTTTTTCTCGGCTTCGGAAGATACGGCCATGGGCGATACACGTCGCACCGGGTAGAACAAAGATCGACAGTCTCGATAAACGAACTATTTACATCAAAGCAGCTCCCAATCGGTTGCTGCCCTGTGATTGAGTGGCAACTGGTGCGGCTGGGTTTGAGAGTCGAGGCATCGAGCTTGTGATCATCGAACTCTTTTTTGACTTTGGCCTTCAGCGCTGCACAGGCTGGGTTGGTATTATTTTTCAACTTATCATTCCATTTCGACCAAACCTCCCGCAAATGGTCCTGGTAGGCAACGGGCCGATACGCCGAAGAAAGCAATGCGGTGTGGCTTTGGCCGGAACAGATTGCCAAACAACTGATCGCATCCTTCGCTCGATCAGTGAGGTTCACAATGTCGAGAGGGCGTGGGATCGGGTCTGGATCATATGGCGACAAATCACCCTCCGGACACGTCTCCATCGAGTAACATTCCAACTGCCCGGTGAAGCGCGAACTGCGCAGCGTATAGCCGTCGGGGCAACCGGTCTGAATCTGACGGGTGCGCAACGCCATCACCCGTTCGGTCCAGATGCCTGTGTTGCAGCTTTGGGTGCTGGTGTTGTACGACTGGCCCGTGAACAGCATCTCCCGCAGGTTGCTGACCTCGATGCCGTTCTGGTAGACAGGGCCACCACTCCAGCAGTTCCAGGAATTGATAACCTGTCCCTGGGAGAGCCAGCCGTTGTCTTGGCCATTAAACGAGCAGCTCTGGACATTGTGGATAAGCCGTTCAAAGGTTTCGGCGTAAGGGTAGAGTTCGGACTCTTCGAGCGTAGGATCGGCGCCCACACACCACACGGGTGCATTCGAACCCATCCAGGTACCACCCATGGCGGTGCACCACATGGCATAACGAATAAAGTACGCTCCAGCGTCATCGCAGAGATGATGTTTCCAAGGTCCGGGGGTGGAGATGGGGGTGGTACAGGTGGCTTGGCCGCCGTCTTGGGTGCAGTCTTCAGAGAGGGCGTAAGCAGAAACGGCAAAGAGTCCGAGAATGAGAAGAAAACACAGCCTTGCAACGCCATTTAAGGCCGTGCGTGCCGGTGACATGATGCTCCCCCTTTGTTGCTTTTTTATGGGAGGCTAGCATCGGGCATGGGGGGGGCGTCAAGAAATATCGCGATAGCGGTTAGCGCGGAAAGGTCAGCACCTCGGCACTGACGTGATCATTGCCGCTCTGGGCCATGCTGCGGCCGGTCTTGACGGTGTCGCAGCGCGCCTGCTCGATGCGGTCGAGGTAATCCTTGTTAACGTCGCCGGTGATGTACTGGCCATCGAAGCAGGAAGCATCGAACTTCTGGATCTTCGGGTTGCCTTCGCGGGCCGCGTCGATGAGATCGCTCAGATCCTGGTAGATAAGCTGGTCGGCGCCGATGGCCGCGGCGATCTCCGCTTCCGTACGGCCATTGCCGATCAGCTCCTGCACCGACGGCATGTCGATGCCGTACACGTTCGGGAAGCGCACCGGCGGCGCGGCCGAGGCGAAATACACTTTCTTCGCACCGCCGTCGCGCGCCATCTGGATGATCTGTTTGCTGGTGGTGCCGCGCACGATCGAGTCGTCCACCAGCAGCACGTTCTTGCCGCGGAACTCGACATCGATGGCGTTCAGCTTCTGGCGTACCGACTTCTTCCGCTCTGCCTGGCCGGGCATGATGAAGGTGCGGCCGATGTAGCGGTTCTTGATAAAGCCCTCGCGGTACGGCAAGTCGAGCGCATAGGCCATTTGCAGCGCCGCAGTGCGCGAGGTGTCGGGGATCGGAATCACCACGTCGATGTCGTGGTTGGTCCAGACACGCTTGATCTTGCTGGCGAGTTTCTCACCCATGCGCAGACGCGTCTTGTGCACGTAGATGCCATCGATCATCGAGTCCGGGCGCGCGAAGTACACGAACTCGAAGATGCACGGCGCCAGCACCGGCTTGTCGGCGCACTGCTGACTGTGCAATTCGCCATTCACGTCCACAAACATCGCCTCGCCCGGGGCGACATCGCGCACTCGCTCGAATCCGAGCACATCGAGCGCCACCGACTCGGAAGCGAACATGTGTTCCGTGCCCTGGTCGGTCTCGCGCTTGCCGTACACCAGCGGGCGGATGCCGTAGGGATCGCGGAACGCGAGGATACCGACCCCGGCGATGAGCATGGTGACCGCATACGCGCCGCGGCAGCGGCGGTGCACGGCCGAAACCGCGCGGAACAGCTGATCGGGCGTGAGGCGCAACTTGGCCACCGCCTGCAGCTCGTGCGCGAACACGTTGAGCAGAATCTCGGAATCGGAATCGGTGTTGATGTGCCGCAGATCCTCGCGGAACAGTTCATCCTTGATCTGGGCGGCATTGGTGAGATTGCCGTTGTGCGCGAGTGCCAGCCCGAACGGCGAGTTCACATAGAACGGCTGGGCCTCGGCGGGAGAATCGCAGCCGGCGGTTGGATAGCGCACATGGCCGATGCCCATGTTGCCCTTGAGCGCCAGCATATGGTGATGCTGGAAGACGTCACGGACCAGCCCGTTGTCCTTACGCAGGTAGATGCGGCTCGCGTCGCTGGTGAGAATTCCGGCTGCGTCCTGACCGCGGTGCTGGAGCACCAGAAGACCATCGTACAAGGGCTGGTTTGCCGGGCCTTTTGCCAGGATGCCGAGAATGCCGCACATGTCGGGGAAAACCCTCCGGCCTTAAAAACTGATTTTAGCCGTAGCGGAACTGCCGGGCAACCGAAGACGGTAGCCACTCGAGAATCTTGCTCGCAACCGGCTGGAATACCCCCACGAGATACGCGTCGCGCCAGTCGGCCTTTTTCGGCAACGACGTGAGGCCAGCGAGCAGCACCATGACCACGACCACCGCGGCGCCACGCACGGCGCCGAGAACCGCGCCCACGCCCCGGTTGGCCAGCCCCGGATCGGGCCGCGGCAGAAGCGTGCGCAGCACGAATGCCATAATAGACAGTACACCCAGCATGGTCAGTACAATCGCCAGGAATGCGAGCAGGCGACGCAGTTCGGCGTCTTGCAGAATTTCAAACCAGGAGCCTACGGTATCGGCGAACAGCCAGCCGCTGCCGATCGCCATGATCCACACAGCAAGCGACAGGAACTCGCGCAACATCCCGCGCAGCGCGCCGATGCCGGTATACAGCACGAGCAGAATCAGAATGATGAAGTCGAAAATGCTCACAAGGTTTCTGGATTACTGTTTGCGTACCACGCCCTTGATGCCGAACTCATTCTGGATGCGCGCCTGTGCGGCCCTGGCGGCGGCCTCGTCCTTGTACGGCCCAACCTCGACACGCACGGTCTTGCCCTTCTGCGGATTCGGCGGATCGAGCAGCGCGGTGTAGCCCTTCTGGCTGAGCTTCGCGTGCAGGCGTCTGGCATTCTCCATCTGAGAGAAAGCGCCGACCTGCACCAGCCAGCCTCTCTCAACCGACGCAGCCAGCTTGGCCGCCGCCGTAGATTTTTTGGATTCGCTGGCTGGCTTGGGCTCGGGAGCAGGTTTCGCTTCCGGTTGCCGGGGCTCCGGCATGGCCGGTGCCTTCACCGCGGCCGGAATTTCTGTGGTCGGCTCAACCGGAACGACAACGGTCTTGGCGACGCTACTGGTTTTTTCCGGCGCCTTCTCGGTCGCAGCCAGGCTGGGGATGCTGGGTGCCTTGTCGCCCGGTGGCGGTACCGGCGTCACCACGATCCGGGTCTCAGGAGCAGGTCCGCCAGGCGCAACGCGGCTGTCGCCAGTCTCGGACGGACGATCACTCAACAGCAACGGCAGGAAAATGACCGCAAGTGCCACGAGGACCACGGCACCCACGATGCGGTGGCGAGGATTGAATTCGTCTTCGGTTTCTTTGCGCTCGGCCATAACTCCGGTTCGATTCTTTGGCTGGCGCAGTATAGCACCCACGGTGTGGAACGAGCCAAACACCACGATGCGATCGTTCTCGCTCGCCTCGGCGAGCGCGGCAACATACGCCTGTTCAATATCCTCATGCAGACCTACGCCCTCGCTCACGCCAGCCGCGGCCAGCGCGGCGCGCATGTCCTCGGTGCTCGTGCCGCGCGCGCCGGCGAGGCCGGCGACATGCCAACGCGATACCAGCGGCACCAGAATGCGCAGCACATCGACGATCGGCTTGTCGTGCAGCATGCCGCACACTGCGATGGTCCGGCCCGGCACGACCTGCGCACGCAGGGTACGCGCCAGCGCCTCGGCTGCCTGCACATTGTGCGCGACATCCAGCACACGCACCGGCCGGCCGGGCAATGTCTGGAAGCGTCCGGGCAACACGGCGTTGAGCAACCCGGTGCGGATGTCCGCCATGGTCACCGGGAAGCGCTCGGCAAGGCAGTCGAGCGCCATGAGCACGCACGCGGCGTTGTACAGCTGGTAGTCGCCGCGCATCGCCGGGTACGGCAGCCCGGCGTGCATCTTGTCGGGCGCGCGCCAGGTCCAGCCTTCCGGCAAACGTTCGAATTCGAAATCCTTGTGCACGCACAGCAGGCGTGCGCCGACCTGCTCGGCGTACTGAATCAGACTATCCGGCGGGTCCGGATCGCCACAGATGGCGCAGCGCTGCGCGCGGTAGATGCCGGCCTTCTCGCGTCCGATGGACTCGCGGTCCGGTCCCAGCCAGTCGGTGTGATCAATGCCAACACTGCTCACGATGGCAACATCCGCGTCCCAGGCATTCACCGCGTCCAGCCGTCCGCCCAGTCCGACTTCGAGTATGGCGATATCCACATTGCACTGGCGAAACAGATCGACCGCGGCGAGCGTGCCAAACTCGAAATAGGTCAGCGGCGTGTCGGCACGCACCGTCTCGATGCGCTCGAATGCCGCGCACAGCTCGGTATCGCTCACCGCTTCGGTGGCAATGCGTACGCGCTCGTTGTAGTCGAGGAGATGCGGCGAGGTGTAGGCACCGACGCGATAGCCGGCGGCATGCAAGACGTGCTCGAGCATCGCCACCGTCGAACCCTTGCCGTTCGTGCCGGTAACGGTGACGACGGCAAACGCCGGTTGCGTGAGTCCGAGGCGGTCGCGTACTTCGTTGACGCGCACGAGGCCGAGCTCGATCTCGTGTGGATGGAGGGTCTCCATCCACGCCAGCCACTCATTGAGTGTGCGCTTGATCGTACTTAAGGTACCTCTAAAGAAAAGCGGGAGCCACAGATGAACACAGATATATCAAGATTGGTTCAGCAAAACAAAGTCAGTTCATATTAGCCCGATTTTCAGGGAGAAAGGCGACGCGTACAATTCAGCGGCCGAATCAATAACCTAATCTGTGTTGATCTGTGGCTCCCCCAGCCTTTTAGCATCAAGCCGCGGAAGTGGCTGCGACCGGCGGGCGCTTCATGAGCATGGACAGCAGCGACGCGAGTTTCGGCCGCATCTGGCGCCGGTCGATGATCAGGTCGATGGCCCCGTGCTCGACCAGAAACTCGGAACGCTGGAAGCCTTCCGGCAGGGTTTCGCGCACGGTCTGCTCGATAACCCGTGGGCCGGCAAAGCCGATCAACGCCTTAGGCTCGGCCACGTTGATGTCGCCGAGCATCGCGAAGCTCGCCGACACGCCGCCCATGGTCGGATCGGTGAGCACGGAAATGAACGGCAGCCCCTGCTCACCCATGTGGGTGAGCGCCGCCGAGGTCTTGGCCATCTGCATCAGCGACAGCAGCGCTTCCTGCATGCGCGCGCCGCCCGAAGCCGAGAAGCACACCAGTGGCAACTTGTGTTCGAGGCAGGCATTCACGCCGCGCACGAAGCGCTCGCCGACCACAGAGCCCATCGAGCCGCCCATGAAGCCGAACTCGAAGGCCACCGCCACCAGCGGCACGCCCTCGACCGCACCCTGCATCACCACCAGCGCATCCTTCTCGCCGGTGACGCGCTGCGCTTCCACCAGGCGGTCCTTGTACTTCTTGCTGTCCTTGAACTTGAGCGCGTCCACCGGCGACAGGTTGGCGCCGATCTCGGTACGCGGCTCCTTGTCGAGGAACAGGTCGAGGCGGCGGCGCGCGCCGATGCGCATGTGGTAATCGCACTTCGGGCAGACGTTGCTGTTGCTCTCGACCTCGGCCATGTACAGCACCGCGCCGCAACCTTGGCATTTGTGCCACAGGCCTTCGGGCACCGCCTTCTTCTCGGTGTCCTTGCTGATCTTGATCTTGGGCGGAATCAGTTTGTCGAACCAGCTCATCGTGAACCTCCGGATATCCTGGCGGCCGGCACGCGGTCGATGGCCGCACGCAGACTGCCGATGAACGCCGCGGCTTCGGCGGGAATTTTGTCCGGCGTGGCCGCAAGTGCGGCCACGCGTTGCACCAGCGCGCTGCCCACCACCACCGCGTCCGCGAACGCCGCGACCTGCGCCGCGGCTTCCGGGCTGCCGATGCCAAAGCCGACACCGACGGGTAATGTCGTCTGCTTCTTGATGGTGTTGACCTTGTTGCGCACTTCGGTCAGATCGAGGTGCGCGGCACCGGTCACACCACGCAGCGAGACATAATAGACAAAACCGCTCGCCGCCCCGAGGATGCGCTGAATGCGTCCGGCGTCGCTGGTCGGTGCGAGCAGGAATATCGGATCGAGATCGTGCGCGCGCATGGCCGCCACGAAGTCGTCGGCCTCTTCCGGCGGCAGGTCCACGGTCAGCGTGCCGTCCACGCCGGCGGTGGCGGCGGCTTTGGCAAATGCCGTATAGCCGAACACTTCGATCGGGTTGAGATAACCCATGAGCACCACCGGCGTGCTGGGATCCTTAGCACGGAACTCACGCACCATGTCGAGCACGTGGTGCAAACTGACATGATGCTTCAGGGCGCGTTCGGCGGCCTGTTGAATCACCGGGCCATCGGCCATGGGGTCGGAGAACGGCACGCCCAACTCCAGCACATCCGCGCCGGCCGCGACCAGCGCGTGCATCAGCGGCACCGTGACCGCGGGCTGTGGATCACCTGCCGTTATATAAGGAATGAGGGCCACGCGGCCCTGCTGCTTCAACTGCGCGAATCGGGCGGCGAGACGCGACATCAGAATTGCATCCCTTCGCGCGCCGCGATGGTGTGCACATCCTTGTCCCCGCGCCCGGACAGATTGATGACCATGCACTTGTCCTTGCCGAGTTTTGGTGCGAGTTTCTGTGCGTAGGCGATGGCATGGCTGGATTCGAGCGCCGGCATAATGCCCTCAATGCGCGTGAGCGTGTGGAACGCCGCAAGCGCCTCGTCGTCGG
>Ga0209706_10002072_pt1 | contig 11230 bp, 12 predicted proteins | sample PPLLaktember2015_6_FD_187263 | JGI IMG/M metagenome (GOLD analysis project Ga0209706, IMG submission 187263) | Freshwater sediment microbial communities from Prairie Pothole Lake near Jamestown, North Dakota, USA - PPLs Lake P8 Core (1) Depth... | ecosystem: Environmental > Aquatic > Freshwater...
CCGATGCGCCCCTGCATCTCGACCACTACCGATCGCGCCAACCGGGCACCGGGGGCGATGGCATGCCGCAAATAGCGTTGTGCCGGTTCCGGCAGCGTCTCAACCGACTCGGGGTCATACAACGCCGTGCCGGGTGGCGCGCGCAGCGTTTCCCACTGGTGCTCAATCTGGCGGTCGTGCAGCGTCCGCACGCTGCCAAGAACGGCGGCGGTCGCGACCAGCAGCAGTGCCAGGATGGCGAAGATACGAATGACCATGCCTTCCTAAGCCAAAGGCTTCCATGTGAGATCGAGTTCGCGCGCCGCCTTGACGTCGTCGAGGCGCTTGACCGGCAGGGTGTGCGGCGCACCCTTCACCACGTCCGGTGCGGTGCGCGCCTCGTGCGCAATTTCTTCCATGGCCTGGATGAACCCATCCAGTTCTTCCCGGGTCTCGGTCTCGGTCGGTTCGATCAGGAAACACTCCGGCACCAGCAGCGGGAAGTAGGTGGTCGGTGCGTGGTAGCCCTTGTCGAGCAGGCGCTTGGCGAAGTCCATGGCGCTGATGCCGGTTTCATCTTTCAACTTCTTGAGCGTGACAATGAACTCGTGGGTGGCGCGACGTTTGGGGAAGGCCAAGTCGAAACCGCGTTTCTTCAATTCCGCCAGCATGTAGTTGGCATTGAGCGTGGAGAACTCGGCGACGCGTTGCATGCCCTCGCGACCCAGCAGGCGCGCGTAGATGTAGGCGCGCAGCAGCACGCCGGCATTGCCGAGGTGCGCCGACAGCCGGCCGATGGTCTGCGGCTTGTCCTTCTCGCTGAGCAGGTAATAGCTGCCGTCCTGGTTGCGTTCCACCACTGGAACCGGCAGGAACGGCAGCAATCTCTCATTCACGCCCACCGGGCCGGCGCCCGGACCGCCGCCGCCGTGCGGGGTGGAGAAGGTCTTGTGCAGGTTCATGTGGATGACATCGAAGCCCATGTCGCCCGGTTTGACCTTGCCGAGGATCGCATTCAGGTTGGCGCCGTCGTAATACAACAGTCCGCCGGCATCGTGCACCGCCTTCTGCACCTGCTGGATGTCCTTTTCGAACACGCCGAGCGTGGACGGGTTGGTGAGCATGAGCCCGGCGGTGTGCGGACCGACCGCGGCCCTGAGCAGCTCAAGGTTGATGTCGCCGTTGGCGTCGGTCGGAATCTCGCGCACCGTGTAGCCGCACATCACCGCGGTCGCCGGATTGGTGCCGTGCGCCGCGTCCGGCACCAGGATCTCGGTGCGCGTCGTGTCGCCGCGCGCGTCGTGGTAGGCGCGGATCATGGCGACGCCGGCGAACTCGCCCTGCGCGCCGGCCATGGGCGTGAGCGACACGCCCTTCATCCCGGTGACTTCCTTCAGCATCTCCTGCAGTTCGTACATGCAGGCGAGAAAGCCCTGGCCGGTGGAGGCGGGCGCGGCCGGATGCCGGCCGAGGAATTGCGGCAGCATCGCCAAAGCATTGCAGGCACGCGGGTTGTACTTCATGGTGCACGAGCCGAGCGGGTAGAACTGGGTGTCGATCGAGAAGTTCTTCTGCGACAGGCGCGTGTAGTGGCGCACCGTCTGCATCTCCGACACCTCCGGCAGCAGCGGTCGCTTGCTACGACGCAGGTTGGCCGGGATGTCCTGCACTTCGGTCTTGGCGAGCGGCGCCTGCGATGGATTGCGGCGGCCGGTTTGGGAGTGTTCGAAAATCAGCATGGTTGTCGTCCTGTTGCTTGTTTACTTGAATTCCGCGGCTTCAACCTGGAGATAGGTGTGCGACACCGATTCGCCAATGCGGGCATCGAGGTCCGGGAAATGTTTTTTGTGCCGGGCCATAACGTCTCTGGCCTTCGGCAGGATTTCGAAATCCGGTTGGCCTGCCTGGTAGCCGGCCTCGACCACCTTCCACAGATCCTCGAGATAGGCGCGCAGGTAACCGACCGCCGCACCATTCGCCACCGGGCCATGGCCGGGCACAATCTTCACCGGCTTGAGCGCCTCCAGTTCCTTGAGGAAAGCGATCCAGTGTGGAAGTTTGGAATCAAAGGTCGCCGGCGCGCGTACCGTATAGAGCACATCGCCACCGATCAGCACCCTCTGCTGCGGCAGCCACACCGCCAGATCGCCGGGCGAATGGCCATCACCGGACGGCAGTAACTCGGCTTTGAAGTCGCCAAATGCGACCGCGACCCGCGCGTCATACACCTGGTTGGGTTTCACCACCTTGGACGCGCCGGTTGCGCCTTCGGTCATGGTGTTGAAGCGCGCCACCCAGTCGTTGCCTTCCTTCTCGATGCGGTTGCGGACCGTTGACGATGCAATGATCTCGGTCTTGGCGTCGGCGAGCGCCGCGTTGCCCAGCCAGTGGTCGCCGTGACCGTGGGTGTTGATGATCCAGCGCACCGGCTTGTCCGTAACCCTGGCGATCACCTTGCGCAGCGCCTGGCCGATGGTTTCCGATGACCCGGAATCGACGACCAGCACGCCCTCCTTGGTTACGACAAACGTGCTGTTCGAGTTCCAGCCGCGGTTCTCCACGTTCGGGAAGTCGCGCGCCGGCGTGACCACCGCATACACACCGGGCGCGACCGGCTCGGCCCGCATGGCGTAGTCGCCGACCGTCGCCGGCGCGGCCAGCACAGCGGTGGCCGCGAGTGTAATAACAAGACCGATCAATGTGCGCATGACAATCTCCGGAAGCCTATTTCAGCGCGGCCAGCGCCTGGTCGTAATTCGGCTCCTGCCGGATCTCCGGTACCAGCTCGGTGTACACGACCTTGTCGTTCTCATCGATGACCACGATGGCGCGCGCCGTGATGCCCTGATACAGGCCGTCGAGCAACAGCACGCCGTAGTCCTTGGCGAAGTGCCGGTCGCGCATCATGGAAAGCGTTTTCACGTTGTGCGTGTTTTCGACGCTGCAGAAATGCTGTTGCGCGAACGGCAGGTCGGCCGACACCATGAGGATCACGGCATTCGGGTGCTTGGTTGCGTACTCATTGAACTTGCGCGTCGACAGGGCGCAGGTCGGCGTATCGATGCTCGGGAAGATGTTAAGCAGCTTTTTTTTGCCGCGGAAATCGGCGAGCGACACGTCGTTCAGGTTGGCGTCGGTGAGCCGGAAATCCGGCGCCGTGTTGCCGACGGCGGGCAGCTCGCCGATGGTGTGAACCGGGTTCCCGCGATGCGTGATGTCGGCCATGGCAAACCTCGTCCTGTGTCAGCTATTTCAGCGCGGCAAAGGCCTTGTCGTAGTCCGGCTCGACCGTGATCTCGGGCCCGAGTTGCGTGTACAGCACCTTGTCGTTCTCATCGAGCACCAGCGTGCTGCGTGCGCACAGGCCCGCGATCGGGCTGTCGGTGAGCAACACGCCGTAGTCCTTGGCGAAGTGGCGGTCACGCATCATCGACAGCGTCACCACGTTCTTGAGACCCTCGCCGGTACAAAAGCGACTCTGGGCGAATGGCAGATCGGCGGTCACCACCAGCACCACCACATCCGGGTGGTTCTTCGCGAAATCGTTGAAGCGCTTGGTTGCGTCGGCACAAGTGCCGGTATCGAGCGAATGCGCGATGCTGAGCAGCTTCTTCTTGCCCTTGAAGTTCGCCAGTGACACTTCCGACAGATCGCCGGCGGTCAGCTTGAAGTCCGGCGCTTTGCTTCCGACTTTGGGTAGCTCGCCACTGGTGTGGGCGGGGGTTCCTTTGAACAGGACATTGGCCATGGCATTGTCTCCTTGTGTGTCAGACGCTGGGGGTAACCTTCACGGCGCACGGCGGATCGAGCCGGCGTTTACTGAGAATGCGTTCAAGCTGCAACACATACTTGTCAAAATCGGCGCGGCTGCGGGTCTCGGTGGCGCACACCAGCATGCACTCGCCGAGTTCCGGGTAATCCTGCGCGAGGTTGTAACCGGCCAGAATGCCCTGCGCCTCCAGGGCGCGCAGCAGATCGGCAACCGGCTGGTTGACGCGCACCACCGCCTCGTGGAACACCGGGCGATTGAAAGGACGCTCTACGCCGTTGACGGCCGTGATCCGGCTCAGCAGTTCGTTGGTGTTGGCGTGACACTGCGCGGCGACGCGTTCCAGCCCTTCCGGTCCAAGCAGCGCCATATATATAGTCGCCGCCGTGACCAACAGGCCCTGATTGGTGCAGATGTTGGAGGTCGCCTTGGAGCGGCGGATGTGTTGCTCGCGCGCCTGCAAGGTGAGCGTGAAGCCCGGCTTGCCGTCCTTGTCCACGGTGCGGCCGATGATGCGGCCCGGCATCTGGCGGACAAATTCCTGCTTGCAGGCCATGAAGCCGAAGTACGGTCCGCCCGAGGACAGCGGCACGCCGAGCGGCTGACCGTCGCCGACCGCGACGTCCGCGCCCTTGGCGCCCCACTCGCCCGGCGCCTTGAGCAGCGCGAGCGAGATCGGATTCACACAGGCGATGGCGAGCAGTCCCTTGGCGTGTGCCCAGTCGGTGAGCGTGTCCACGTCTTCCAGTACACCGAAGAAGTTCGGCTGCGGTATGACCAGCGCCGCGCAGTCGTCGGTCACGCTCTTATCGAGCGCGGCGATGCTGGTGTGCCCACCCTGACGGTCGTAGTCCACCTCGATCAGCTTGATCTTCTGGTTCTTGACGATTGCGTGCACCACCTTGCGCCAGATAGGGTGCACGGTGCGCGGCATGAGGATCTTGTGGCCCTGCTTGTGGGTGCGCACCGCCATCAACACCGCCTCGGCCAACGCCGAGGCGCCGTCGTACAGCGAGGCGTTCGACACGTCCATGCCGGTGAGCGAGGCCATCATGGTCTGGTATTCGTACAGCAGTTGCAGCGTGCCCTGCGAGGCCTCGGCCTGGTACGGTGTATACGCCGAGTAGAACTCGCCGCGCGTCACCAGCTGCCAGACCGCCGCCGGAATGTGATGCTCGTAGGCGCCGGCGCCGAGGAAATTGAGATAGCGACCGTCGGTCTCGGCGCGCTCCTGCATGAGGCGCGCGACATCCATCTCGCTCAGGCCGTCCGGGATGGTCTTGAGCGCGGCGCTGCGCAGCGCCGGCGGAATCTCGTCGAACAGGTCGTCGATCTTGCTGACGCCGATCGACTTGAGCATGGCGGCGATGTCGGCTTCGGTGTGTGGGATAAATGGCATCGTATAACCCTTGTTAATCTACAACTCAACGCAAAGACGCCAAGGCGCAAAGAAAGACACAATGAACATGATTTTCTTCGCGTCTTTGCGCCTTTGCGTTGAGTTTTTTATCTTAATTAATGCTGCTCTGAGGCGACCAGCGCTTCGTAGGCCTTGGAATCGAGCAGTTTGTCGACGTCGGCCGCGTTGCTCGGCTTGAGCTTGAACATCCAGGCGCTGTAGGCATCCTTGTTCACGCTCTCCGGTGTATCGCTGACCGCAGTGTTCACGGCAATCACCTCGCCGGCGATCGGCGCGTACACGTCCGAGGCGGCCTTGACCGACTCCACGACACCGCATTCCTTGCCGGCGGCGACCTGCGTGCCGACCTTGGGCAGCTCGACGAACACCATGTCGCCGAGCAGGCCCTGGGCGTGATCGGTGATGCCGACCGTGACGGTACCGTCGGCTTCCTTCTTCGCCCACTCGTGGCTTTTGGTGTAGCGCAGATCACTCGGAGTCTTGCTCATCACGCGGTTCCTCGTTTTGTAGGGTGCGTTCCACGCACCGATTCTCGCTCATATGGGTTGATGGTGCGTGGAACGCACCCTACGCACAACTATTCCAGGCAACTCTTGCCGTTGCGGACAAAGGGATACTTCACCACTTTTGCGGTGAGACGCTTGCCGCGCACATCGACCTCGACGCGCGCACCGGGCGCGACACCGGCCGGCACGCGCGCCAGCGCGATCGACTGGTTGAGGGTCGGCGAAAAGCTGCCGCTCATGATCTCGCCTTCGCCCTGCGGGCAGAATACCTTCATGTGATTGCGCAGCACGCCCTTGTCTTCGAGCAGCAATCCGACCAACTGGCGCGGCACGCCGCTGGCCAGCTGTTGCTCCAACGCCTCGCGGCCGATGAACTGGCGCTCCTTCGGTTCCAGCGCCACGGTCCAGGCCAGGCCCGATTCAAGCGGCGTGGTGGTCTCGTCCATGTCGCTGCCGTACAGATTCATGCCGGCCTCAAGCCGCAGCGTGTCGCGCGCACCCAGGCCGATGGGCTTGACCCCGGCTTCGCCCAGCATCTGCCAGGTGAACACCGCGGCCTTGGCGGGCAGAATGATCTCGAAACCGTCCTCGCCGGTGTAACCGGTGGTCGCGATCATCAGCTCGCCGATTGTGACGCTGTGAAACGGTTTCAGTTTGCCAGCGGTCTCGCGCAGATTTTCGCCGATCGCCGCGTACACCTTCTCTTTCGCGTTCGGACCCTGCACCGCAATCATGGCGAGATCCGGGCGTTCGGTCATGGTCACGCCGCCGAACTCCTTGGCGGCGGCATTCATCCAGGCCATGTCCTTGTCGTGCGTGCCGGCGTTCGAGACGATGCGATACCAGGTGTCGTTCAGGTAATAGACGATCAGGTCGTCGATCACACCGCCCTTGGCGTTCAACATGCAGCTATAGAGCGCGCGGCCCGGGGTCTTGAGCTTGTCGATGTTGTTGGCAAGCAGAGATTTCAGAAACTCGCGCACCTTCTCGCCTTTGAAGTCCGAGACCACCATGTGCGAGACGTCGAACATGCCGGCATCGCGCCGCACCTGATGGTGCTCCTCGAGCTGCGAGCCGTAATGGATCGGCATGTCCCAGCCGCCAAAGTCGACCATCTTGGCGCCGAGTTCGACGTGTTTGTCGTATAAAGGTGTTCTGTGGCCCATGGTCGTTGTCTTGTCAGATGGTTTGTTCTTCTTCCGCATGGTACGAGGAACGCACCAGCGGTCCGGCCTTGACCCAGCTGAAACCGAGTGCCTTGGCGGCGACTTCATACTCGGCGAACTGGTCAGGGTGAATGTACTCGGTCACCGGCAGGTTGTCCGGCGACGGCCGCAGGTACTGGCCGAGCGACAGGCGCGCCACGTTGTGCGCGCGCAGGTCGTGCAGCACCTGCATGACTTCTTCGCGGGTCTCGCCCAGGCCCAGCATGATGGCCGACTTGGCCTCGACACCCGGTATCAAAGCGGCACGCGTCAGCAGTTCCAGGCTGATCTCGTATTTCGCGCCCTTGCGCGCAGTGCGATACAGGCGCGGTACGGTTTCGACGTTGTGCCCCCATACCAGGCGCGTGTGCCCGGCGGATGCCGGTGTCACGGCGTCGAGCGCGGCAGCGATGATCGCCACAGCCTCGGTCTGTTTGTGCTGGAAATCCGGGGTGAGAAACTCCACGCCGATGTCGGCATCGTGCGTGCGCAGCACGCGCAGGGTCTCGGCGAATATTTCCGCGCCGCCATTGGCCAGGTCGTCGCGGTTCACCGAGGTCAGCACGACGTATTTGAGCCCCATCTGCACCACCGCCTCGGCGACGCGGCGTGGTTCATCGGCGTCGAACCAGTCGGGTCGGCCGGTTTTGACCGAGCAGAAACCGCAGGCGCGCGTGCAGGTGTCGCCGAGCAACATGAAGGTGGCGGTGCCGCGGCTCCAGCACTCACCGCGGTTCGGGCAACGCGCCTCTTCACACACGGTGTTGAGCCGCTGACCGTCGATCACGGCCGAGGTGCGCGCGAATTGCGCGTCATGTCCGAGACGGACGCGAATCCACGCCGGCAGGCGCGTGGCGTTCGGCGCGCGGACTTCACTGATCGGAATGATGTTCTTGGTCATGCGTCCCGGCCTGAAAAGCGAAAAGGGGCGATGGATGCAAGCATCCATCGCCCCTCTGTCCGTTAACCTGAGAGCTTGAGCCCCTTCGGTGGACGCGCCAATTAACTCAGGGCGTCGCTCTCCAGAGTCGATGACTGACCGCGCGGTCCTTTTGCCTGAGCGATTCCGGGCGGGTTGCGCCTTCGGCGCCGGGCCGGTGTTCGCCGGACCGGTCTCTCCCACGGGTCAAATCGAGGTCGGCATTGTACGCCCGCCCCATCGGCCCGCCAAGCCGCGCCGGGGATACGCTTCGAGCCAGACCTCTGGCGCAGGGGGGCTGTCATTCTCCGTACATTCTTTGCGGCCATCGCTCCTTCCTTGCCGCGTTGGTCGTTCTGCACGACGCCGCAAAGTTGCGTACTGCTGCCGATCCGCGGCACAAGTGAGGAGGTCCTTTCCGGGACCACAGCGCGAACATCAGCATGATCGTCATTTTTATTTACGCATGCTGCTTAACCCCACATATGACACGAACAGACCCGGAATAGGCTATGTGCTTGATCAGCCATGGTCTTTCTTTTTTTGACAGCCATACCTCTGCAAACGCCTATCTCACGCCATGCCGGCCGTTTTATGGAATCGCAGAACTGGCACAAGCTTTGTAAGTCACAGTCAGAATAAACCTTTCGCGGTGGTTGCCTGCCACGAGGAAACCAAATAGCCGAGGCCAACGAGGAATCAATGCATGTCTAACGCCATCATCCGTTCATGGCTGTTCTTTTTTCTTGCACTCCTGGGATCACTTCCGGTGCAGGCGGAACTGATACTGAGTTCCGCGCCGCGCGATACCAGGGAAAAAGAAGAGGCGATCTACAAACCGATCGCCGACCTGTTGAGCAAGGCCGCCGGCGAGAAGGTCACGTTCCGCTACGGCGACAATTTTTTGGTTTACCAGAGCGAAATGCGCAAGGGAAGTTACGACATCGTGCTGGATGGCCCGGCGTTCGTGGGCTGGCGCATGGCCAAGCTCGGCCACGTACCGCTGGTGAAATTTCCCGGAAACCTGGTGTTCGTGGCCATCACCAAGACCAGTCAGGACAAGATCAAAAGCCTCAAAGACCTGAGCGGTCGCACGGTGTGCTCTTTCCCGCCGCCGAATCTGTCGGCGCTCACCGTCCTGTACGAATTCGACAACCCGGCGCGCCAGCCGTTGATCATCGAGGTACAGACCTTCCCGGAAGCCTACAAGGGCGTGGTCAGCGGCAAGTGCGTCGGCGGCATTTTGCAGGCCAAGCTGTACCAGGATCTCGACAAGGAGGCGAAGGCCGCCAAGGTGCTGTTCACGAGCAAACCGCTGCCGAACCAGGCGTTCAGCGCCGGTCCGCGCCTGACCCCGGAGAAACGCGAACGGGTTATCCAGGCGCTGCTGTCGCCGGAAGGTGCCGCCGCCACGCAGAAATTGCGCGATGTGTTCAAGGTACAGGCGCTGTTGCCGGCGACCGTGGAGGAATTCCAGGGCCTCGGCAAGCTGATGCGGGATGTCTGGGGGTTTGAGCTGTAACCACGGAACCCCGGGGCGGCGAAGCCGGCGCTGCGGCGCGCCCGGTGCTCAGGCGTTGAATTCGGCCACCACTGGGGCGTGGTCGGAAGGCCGCTCATGGGCGCGTGGCCCCTGGTCGATGCGGCAGCCGGTGCAGGCCTTGCACAGCGCGGCGCTCGCGAGAATGTGATCGATGCGCAGTCCGTGGTTACGCCGGAAGCCCTGCATGCGGTAATCCCACCAAGTAAAACTCTTGTCCGGTTGTTCGAACAGCCGGAAGCTATCGCACAGCCCGAGCGCCAGCAGTTGGCGGAAGGCGGCGCGCTCCGGTTCGCTGAAGAGCACGCGCCCCTCCCACTGCTTCGGGTCATGCACGTCGCGCGGTTCGGGGGCAATGTTGAAGTCACCAAGCACCACCAGCTGCGGATGCGCCTCGATCTCGCGCTGCACCCAGCCAGCGAGATTCTCCAGCCAGCCGAGCTTGTAGCGGTATTTGTCCGAGTCCACGCTCTCGCCGTTCGGCACGTACAGGTTAAGCACCCGCACGCCATTGAATGTGGCGGCAATCACACGCCGTTGCAGGTCATCGAGCCCGGGAATATCGGTCACGACGCTCTGCGCCGGTTGACGACTGAGCAGGGCAACGCCGTTGTAGGTCTTCTGCCCTGCATAGACCGCACGATAACCAGCGGCTTCGATTTCGGCGCGCGGAAAGTTCTCGTCCACGAGCTTGGTTTCCTGCAGCGCCAGCACATCCGGTTGTTCGACTGCCAGCCACGCGAGCACCTGCGGCAGGCGCACGTTCAGCGAGTTGATGTTCCAAGTGGCGATTTTCATGTGCGCGCAGGCGCGGAGAAAAAAATACCGCCGCCCGGCCGGGCGCGGCGGCGGATGCGGGTTTATTGGGCGGGTGCGGCTTCGGTCGCCTCGGCGGCTTCGGGGCTGGCTTCCGGTTTCGGGTAACCGGCCTGATCGAGTTCACCCGCCAGCAGCGATTCGACATAGCCCTGCATGACCTTGCTACCGACCGTAATCGTGGGCACGGAGAGTTCGCCAATCTTCTTGACCATCTCCTGTTGCGCCTGCGGGTTCTTCTCGGAAACGTTGATCTCGGTGAAGGGCACGCCGCGCGTCTTGAGATAGGTGCGGGCCATATCGCAGGGGCTGCACTTCGGCACCATGTAGAGCGTCACCGGCGACTTGGCCGCCGCCTCGGCGGCCGCCGGGCTACCGCTGTCGCCGCCGCGGCCTTCACGCAGCGTTTTCTCCTCGACCCGGCCCGCGCCCTCCGGCGGCGGCCGATCCTGGTAGGAGACATTGCCGCGCTCATCCACCCACTTGTAGAGCTTGGCGGCATAAGCCGGCGCAACCGCCAGCGTCGTTACCAGAACAGCGATCAGGGTATTCCGCGCCATGTTCCTATCCTCACGCTCATGCCGCCGAGTTTATGGCGACTCATCAAATGCCGCCAGAGAAACCCGACGGCGATTCCTATAATGAGCATAGCAAAAGATAGCGCGAGGCAGCCGAACGAGTAACCGGCGTTCGCCTCGCTCTGCTGTGTCGCGCCGTGGTCCGCCAGCGCGGGCGCCGGAGCAACGGCCGGTGTCGGCGGCTCGATGGGTTTTCTGGGAACTACTTCCGGCGAGCGGGCGTTCTCGGTAGTGGAGCGCGGCTTCTCCACCGGCCTCGGCCGCTCCACCGGCTTCGGCCGCTCCGCAGGCCTTGGCTTTTCGTTCACAATTGGGGCGGGCGGCGCAACAGCCGGCGGCGCCGTCTCCGCGCTCTCGGGCGGCGGGGCGACCACGGCAGGATCAGCGCCCAGGGCGATGGCCGGACAGGCCAACGCGAAACCCAGCAGGATGAAAATACGACCCCTCATGATTTGACTCCCTTCCCTCACGCCGCCAGGCCGGAATGGCGCAGCAGCG
>Ga0209706_10002078_pt1 | contig 11194 bp, 4 predicted proteins | sample PPLLaktember2015_6_FD_187263 | JGI IMG/M metagenome (GOLD analysis project Ga0209706, IMG submission 187263) | Freshwater sediment microbial communities from Prairie Pothole Lake near Jamestown, North Dakota, USA - PPLs Lake P8 Core (1) Depth... | ecosystem: Environmental > Aquatic > Freshwater...
TGTCATTACCTCCTCAGCTTCATAATTCGGAAACGCTATAAAACCGAAGAAAGCCAGAGCCAATAACATAGTGATCTGAACGGGCAATGTAATTCTTATATTCTTCTCCATTGAAGGAATAATATATACCAATCCGGTTAATAAAGCCGGCAGCGTGAACAATAACAATACTGCAGAAGGGATACCTGTAAGTATGTTATAATAGAATTCACTCATAAATGTCATCCTAACGGGCTGAAGAATAAGAAATTGACTCACCAGAAGCGGCAATCCGGCGCCAATAGCCAGATATGCTGTAAAATACCAGTACTTAAGTTTATACGTCCGGGAATTCTTTTTGAGTGATTTAATATAAACAAGCATCTCAAATACAAGCATAAGTAACAGGAGGCTCATATATGATCCACCGGCAAGCCAATAAGTGACGGGAATTAGTCCCAATCCTGCAATAAACCTTGATTTATCACTCTTTATAGTGACATAAATCCATCCTGCCAGCATGGCAATAATGAAGCCCGTGAGTGCCGACAACGGGTAAAACTCATTGCATAATATAAATGCAGAAAGCAGCGAGGGCAGAAAGCTCAAGGGAAAGAGAGTTTTATCGGAATTAATTTTGGAGGTGATCCTGATCATTACCTGCTGAAGTACAAATAAAAGTGAGGAAATGACCAGTGGCCCTGCCCAGGTAATGTAATAGAATTGTGTGAGAAATCCACCCAGATATCCTGAGAATCCGCCGGGACGACTGAGCTTCTCAAGAAAAAAATCATCAGTCAGCAGGAAAAGCTGGAACTGTTCTATAAAATGGAGATGACTGTTGTAAAAGAAGGCAAAAAAGATATAGATCCCGGTAAAAAATAGTCCGGAAAACAAAAAATTCAAATAAGTAACAACCTTTTTAATTTCCATCGGTTAATGAAGGAGCTCCGGTGGCAAATCTACATTTATTAAATTATTTTCCCTCAATCAGATTATCTGCTGCAAGAACGAGGAACATAAAATTGGTAGCTCCTCCGCCCATAACATATTCCTGTTGCTGCCACAGGTATGGCCAGTCGAGGAGTTCCGGAAAATCAGGACGTATCAGGGCAGTACCCGAAGAGACTCCGCCCGGTATATAGGACTCGTCGGCCCTGTTTACCCCGTAAGCCACCGTTGTGGACCTGGCGCCAACGCCTGAAGCAAAGGATGAGGTATTGTCACCCGGGTGTACCCCGAGGATGAAATTCAGGGCGTTAAAGACAGGGGCCGAAGAGAAAAGTCCGGGGAAAGCCTTATGCAGATAATACTGTCTTACTCCGAAGCTCTGGATATCCCAGCCCGCACCCCAAATCTGCGGCCTGTAGGGAACGCCGAAGGGAGTCTCGGCAGCCTGTTTGGCAATATCATCGGAAAGAGGTTTCATGGCCGCTGTAACAGCAGCAGTGAATTCATTATCATTGATCTCAGGGAGTGTACGCCCTATCAGCCAGCCAAGCTCCCGGATACCTTTTACTACAGCTTCCCTGTTTTGAAGGATATAATTTTTATACTGAACATCGCCGGTTGTCAGAAAGAGTTCGGAAGCTGCATGGATCTTTGAGTTTGCCGTCCTGCCCGATAGCTGGTAATCGTGCGAGAAAATAGCTTTTGACACTTCAAGGCACCCGGCGCTCAGTTCATCATTGAATCCTTTAAGGACCCTTGCGGCAGCTGCCAGATGAGCAGCCGTGGAGAGTTCCCTTGAAGGATTATCCTCCGTAAACACCCAGCGGTCGTCAGCCGGAGAGGAATGAGTTCCTGTGCGTTCACCGGATTTCAGACCTGCGTCATGGATGAGTCCGTCGGTCATTGTTGAACCATCGCCCAATAAGACATACTGCCGCTTTTCAGCTTCGATTATCCCCCGGTAAAGCCTTCCAAGGTTTTTATAACCCCCCATGACTGAAAGAACACCATGTTCAATCTGCTGTAGGATGTCGGGTTTGCCGTCGGGCTGGTGTATTTCAACGATACGGGTTGTCTGGTCAATTGATGTCTCATCATACGTGATACCGAAAGCCTCGTATGCCATAATCAAAATATATGCTTCGCCGCTCTGCGACTCGACCCGAAGATCATAATCGCCCGCGTCGTGCCAGCCTCCGATATTAAGGCCTGGTACATGGTCGCCTGATTTAAAGTCAGTAAGTGTTGATTCACCCTGGATATATCCGTCGAAATGATTGTGGTTGACAGGCGCCATCCTTGCATCATCCATGTGACATAATCCATGCCATACGCGGTATTTTTCATTCACCCTCATATGGCACATCTGAACAGGGAGAAAGTATTCAAGAGTCGGCTGCCATACATTGCGGAGGTAGACATCAGAGGCAATTCTGAAAGGTTGTGATTGCTGGTCACCGTATTTAACATAGTAAATACCCTCTTCCTTAACAGAAGAGAAGTCAAATTTAAGGTACTTATAACGCAGGAAAGTTCCCCATTCTGAAGATTTGGCTGGGGAAAGAGTATTTGTCGTACCGTCTCCTTTAAGGCTGACCAGGACAGGTGACTCCAGGGCAGTCTCATTCTTGTCGACTTCAATTATGGCTACCTTTTCCTGGCCGGGATGATATCCGATCTGAGAAACGTGGACCACAGGAGTGCTTTTCCAACCGCTCACCACATTCGGTGTAATGATCCATTCGACTGCCTTCGCCGAAGCTCCTTCAGCAACGAGTGACCTGACCACGAACCAGCCGTTGTTGTGAACGTATCTGCCGTCGAGAAGCTGAAGGTCACCCGTTTTCGATTCTATTGTCATCCGAAGATACCTGTCTTCCGGAGCAACTACCAGTTTCTTTCCGGTTGCCATGGCTTTTGCTGCAACAATTTCGCCCTTTTTGTCGAAAAGAGCGGGTCCATTAGCCTGGCGGGGGAAAATCCCTGAATAGTTGTCCATATTCCAGGTCTTCCCGAACAATATTCCCGGGAAAAGCTCCATATTAAAGCCCACTTTGCCGATAAATTCCTTTGGAACAGCATTATCAAGGTCAACAGTAACGACGATTGATTCACCCTGTACTCTTACCATGACGGTATAATTCAGGTTGAGATCGGGATATTCAATAGGATTGAATCCCTTTCTGTTTCTTGCAGGGTCGGGATAGGCAAGCTTTACTGTGATCGAACCTGTTGCCGGATCGACTAATCTTTCCAGTTGTTTTGGTATCGGCTGCCACTGGCCCGGGGTCTCATCGAGGCGGATATCACCATTGGTAGCAAGACGCTTCCCGTGCATTATGACTGCAACTCCTCCCTGGTGGCCATCGGGATAAATATCCTGAAATGCCATTACATTTACTCCTCCTTTTTCGAAATACTCAAGTTTATTAAGCGTAAAAGACGACTGCTGGGAAAAGCCGATCTGAAGAATTAAAATAAACGCCAGGAAAAGGGATGTCTTTTTCATCGTATTAAATATCTGTTATTTGGTAAGTTTTTTGGTCCATGTCAAAGTTACAATTTTTCTTGTATCCTCTGTCTGTAATATGAATCAGGTTGGAAATAAAAAAGGGGCTTATAGCAAGCCCCTTTTTTATTAACCGGAATGATCAGTTCCAGTTATTATTAACCTGTGCATCCAGAAGAGGATTTGCATCCCTTTCTGATTGCGGTATTGGAAGCAGAACGTGGTAATCCTTGACTGGCTGAACTGATTCCACGATCTGTTTCTCAGCATTGACAGTGGATACCAGGGCTCCCCAGCGGACAAGGTCGAAGTATCTTGCCTGTTCTCCGGCGAGTTCAAGCCGGCGCTCGCGGCGCAGAATCGTCCGTGCCTCATCCTGTGTTCCCAGCGAGATATACTCAAACGCACCCGAACGTTCCCGGACACGATTAATAAGGGGAAGGGCATTGGAGACAGCATTTGTTTCAATGTATGATTCGGCAAGCATTAAAAGGACATCGGCAAACCTGATTACCTGGCTGTTGATATAACTGTCAGGCTGTCCATAGTTATGTCGCTGTTCATACAATTCATATTTACGCCATGAGAATATCGGACCCTCAGTACCAACCGCTTCGGCATAGGATTCAATGCCGTCGGGGCACTCATCACAATACTGTTCATCTCCACCCTTGGTCCCCAGATTGTCGTAAAAGGTAACGGCTGCACGCGGATCGGTATAAGTATCGCCCGATTCGTCAGGGTAAGTAAATGCATCCACAAGGGTCGGAGCAACCAGAACGTTCCACCAGTCGTTAAATCCATATTCCATTGCGCGTCCGCTATGGGTAAATTTAGCTCCCCACGTTTCCTGACCTCCGAACATCCCGTATGCATTGCCGACACCCCATCCCTGCCATTCGCCATGCATCACTGCAAAGATTGTCTCTTCTGTTTTAAGGTCATGTATAAACATATCATCCAGAGAGCTGGCCAGGTCATATTCATAAGGAGCGTTTAGCAGCTTTGTGAATTCTGTTATTGCCTCACTGTGTTTTCCCTGATAAAGATATACTTTGCCCAGCAGGGCAACAGCAGCTCCCCTGGTGGCTCTTCCATAATCTGAAGCTGCATAATCCTGCGCAAGTGGCAATTTGGCTATTGCATCTGCAAGATTGGTTTCGATGTCAGTCCAGATCTCTGCTTTGGGTGTCCTTTCCATCTGGAGCACATAGTGGTCTTCAAGATTTTTTCTGAGAGGAACATCACCAAAACAGTTGACAAGCCAGAAATATCCCAGGGCTTTAAGGAACTTTGCTTCGCCTTCTATGCGTGTTTTCAATTCGGCATCGGCATCAGTGGTTGTTTCCCAGTTTTCGCACATATTGATCACAAAATTCGTCCTGAAGATCAATTTGTAGCAGGAATTGAAGAAATAGTTCATCTCTCCCGTATTGGGATTATGAGTATATGCCGAAATTTCGAGCAATGAGCCCTGCAACGGAAAGTTTTTGAAAGCGTCATAACCCAAAAGGTCAAAAATGAAGTAGAATTCACGCTCGAACATTCCCTGATACAGGAGAGGGCTGTACATGGCCGTGGATGCTTCTACAGCCGTGGTGGCGTTTGTAAAGAATGAATTGCCGTCATAGCTGTTTTCATTATTTACATCCAAAATGCTTTCACTGCAGGAACTCAGAAATAGTGCAATGACAAGTGAATATATTATTATCCTTTTCATATGATATGGTTTTAGAAGGTTAATTGTACTCCAAATCTTACAATACGTGGATTCGGACGTTGATACATGTCAATTCCGCGCTCAAATATGTAGTTATCGTTGTCATTGGGTGAGCTGGAAGATATTTCAGGATCGTAACCGGAGTACTTTGTCAGTGTCAATGCATTCTGCACGGCTGCATAGACTCTTAACTTTTCAAATGTGTTATTCAGGAGAGCCTGCGGAATTGTATATCCTACTGAAATATTCTTCAGTCGCAGGTAACTGCCATTTTCAACATACCATGTAGAGAAGTTCAGATTGGCACCTGAGTTCTGGCCTGCTCTCGGAATATCGGTGATATCACCGGGTTCCCTCCACCTTGTCAATACTTCAGCTGTCTGATTAAACGGTTTTGACATGCCTTCCCACCAGTATAGGGAACCATTTACTGCGTCAACACCTGCAACACCGTGAATGAGCAGCTGCAAATCGAAGTTTTTGAAGAATGCATTGAAAACTGCTCCATACTGCCATTTTGGCGAAGGGTTACCGATGAAGGTACGGTCATCAGCATTAATATATCCATTCCCGTCTACATCTTTCCAGACACGGTCGCCGGGAAGTGCGTTAACCTGATATTCCGTAACTTCTCCCTCTGTGGCATCGCTGGCTGATTCATTCAATGCGTCGAGGTCAGCCTGATCCACAATTACATGATCATATATATAACCATAGTATGAACCGAGAGGGTGACCAATATCGGTCCTTGAGGCATTTCCGACACCTGTCATAAATTCTCCCTTGGATATTGGAAGATCTCCAATTGTTCCCAGCGCGGTCACTTCGTTTACACTGTATGTGGCGTTGAGTGAGAGATCCCACCTGAAAATGTTTGAAGTGCTGAAGTAAGTAAATGAAGCTTCAAAACCTGAGTTCTTCATACTTGCTGCATTTATCCACTGTGTTCCTACCAACCCGGGATTTCCAAGTCCGGTTGTCAATGGCAGCTGCGTCTCAATCAGCAGGTCTTCATTCGACCTGTTATAATAATCGAAGGTAATTGCTATTCTGTCACGCATCAGTCCCAAATCAAAACCAATGTCAAACTGGGTTGTTTCCTCCCATTTCAGGTCAGGGTTGGGAACACTGTTTACAATTGATCCTGTGGCAAAAGTCAGGTCATCCCCAAAGGAATAGACTATATTGTTTCCATCTCCTTTCCAGACGTTTGATGAAGTGAGGAATGCCGGTATGTTATCATTTCCTGTTTTTCCGTAGCTGGACCTCAGCTTCAGGTTGGATACTGATGAGAATGAACTCATGAAATCCTCCTTCGAAATGGTCCAGGCAAGACCGACTCCATAGAAAGTACCCCAGCGGTTGTTGACACCAAAAACACTTGAGGCGTCTCTCCTGAGGCTGGCATTCAAAACATATTTTTCCTTATAGGTATAGCCGATCCTGCCAAAGTACGAAAGGCGTGATTTCCCGCTGTTGACTGCGGATCCTGTAACTGAAGTGGAATTGGCAAGGGCGAGGTTCTGGATTGCATCACTTGTATAGTTCGACCCAGCTGCAGAAATGCTGCGGTAGACTCCGGCAGGGTCATAGGTGTTTCCAAGAGTGGCGCTCAGGTCATGATTGCCAAAATTCCTGTTGAATGAAAAATAGTTTTCAAGTATGAAGCCATAGCTGAAATTGTAATATTCATTTATATCAGAAGTGGCCCTGTTAAAGTTCCCCCCGTTGCAGGGATAGTTAAAGGTCATATTATGATTATTCCCTCCTGACAGTCGTCCCTGCGATTTGAACGACAGCCCTGTCAACAGCTTTATTTCTCCGGAAAGATCAAGTTCAAGGCCTAATCCCCTGCTATCGTAATCGGTGTTTCCGATGGAGTTGTAAGGGTTATTGGCGTCCTGCAGGTCAGTAACTTTATCGGTGCGGGCATATCCGCCAAGGTTATTTTCATCGTAAATCCCGATATATGGAGGCATTCTCAAAGCTTCGTTCAGGCTTGCCAGAACGCCTTTGTTGATATCATTCCTGACCCTCAGATTCTGGGTGAGTGCTACCCTTTTCGAAAAAAGGCTTTCCGTCATTTTTGCACCGACTGTAAGGCGCTGGAAATTCCTGTCGATCACAGTTGATCCCTGATTCTGATACCCTGCAGAAAATGCATATGTAACAAAATCTGTACCTCCGCTGAATCTCAGATTGTGGTCGGTTGTGAATGCATTCTGAAAAGTTACATCCTGCCAATCGGTGCGGTCGATGCGAACGTCGGCTGATTTCAGCTTCTCAGTTATTTCAAGGCTATTCGAGTGCTGAATATCGGTAACCATATCAACGTATTCCGCGGCATTTAACATATCGAGCCTCCTGGTGACACTGGCAACCCCGGCCGAGCCCTCATAATCCACCTTCATGTTTCCTTTTCTTCCGCTTTTTGTTGTAATCATAACAACCCCGTTGGCAGCGGCCGATCCATATATTGCTGTGGTGGATGCATCCTTAAGGATAGTGATGTTTTCTATGTCCTGGGTTGCTATTGAATTAAGATTTCCACCCTGGATCCCATCTATCACATAAAGAGGATCAGTATTTGAGAATGAACCCATTCCGCGGATCACTATTCTTGCTCCGGCGCCCGGGTCACCGCTGTTGTTTGTTACCTGGACCCCGGCAATTTTACCCTGAAGAACCTGACGCGGGTCGGTTGTGGAGAGTCCGACTATCTCGTTACTCTTCAGAGCCGAAGTTGCGGCTGCGACATTTCTCCGGATCGCAGAACCATACCCGACGACAACAACTTCATCAAGGCCTGTCAATTCGCCCTCGAGCTGCACATCGATCACTGATCTTCCATTCAGTGGTATTTCCTGTACAACATAACCAATAAAGGAAAAAGCCAGAATAGCGTTCCCATCCACGGAAGCAAATGAGTACCTGCCCTGTACATCTGTTATGGAACCAAGCGCAGATCCTTTCACAACGACGTTTACACCCGGCATAGGTTCACCGGTAGAGGCATCTGTAACTGTACCCCTGACAGAAATGCCCTGGAGTTCAACTGCATTGGAGGGCTTTTCATCTCCCGATATTGCAGCAGCCGGACTGTTTGTCAGAAAAAACATAAACAAAACTGCTAAATTCCAAGTAAACAGGAACTTGCATTTTTTTCTCAAGTGAAAATTTTCCATAGGTTTAGAATTTGTTTGTAAGTAAAAATAGATGAAATATGCTTAGAAGAATAGTCATCCAAGCCAGAAGCTTAAATATTCGCAGTAAAATTGACACCGGAATACACTTGATTGTAGGCAGAGTAAATTTATAAAGAAAGAATCAATCGCAATAATTTATTTTCAATGATTGTAGTAACAGGTCTGAATTACGTAAAGACAGGTCTGAACTACGTAGAGACAGGTCTCTACAACATTTCATGGATACCGGGTTCAGGACTTTCTCCCAACGGAACAGGATTTCCAAAAAAATCCCCGGCAGGAAGATCAATCCCGGGCAGAGGTGTAGAGACATGTCTGAGACCGGGTGTAGAGACATGTCTGAGACCAGTCTCTACACCTCTGTTTCTTAACGGTGAATCAGGTTTTAATTTATACCCGGTAAGATCCCCAAGCCGGTACGGATCGGTAATTTTTGTGAGGAACGGGCCTGTTAATCCGGGGTCTGCCTGTAACCCGGTAATCCTTCCGTTTGTCTTTTCCTGTCCGGTTGCCCGTGACCACTCTGAAAGTGACCGGTAGTTCATAAACCTGATGCCGGGCTCGGAACCCCACCAGACATTCCCTGAAAATGAACTGCCCTTATTGTCACCGCTTATCATCTGTCCTGTACCCAGAAAAATATTATTGGAGAAGAAGAAATTCTGATGTTCCGAAGCATTCTCGAAGCTTACAACCGGTGCTGCAGTATTATATGCAACATTGTTATAAATATAACAATCGCGGAGCTGCCCGCTCTCATTCGATCCGTTCCAGATAAAGAAGCTGCCTGAACCTTCGGTCGTATGCCCATCGTTTATGCTCACACAGTACCTTATCACATTATTTGACCAGTCCGAAGCACCTCTATACTGGAAAAGCCCGTAACCTGCACCCTGGTTTTCGTAGGAAAGGCAGTATTGGATCAGAGAATTTGTAACACCTCCGTCAAGATCAAATCCCCCTCCGTCTTTCCCCCCCTTTGAAGTTTTGTTACGATAGCTTATACAATACTGTATTGTGATATGATCGCTCTGCCAGGTCCAGATACCAACAGGGCCATTTCCTTCCCTTGGCATATCCCAACCGTTGCCGGTCGCGGTGCAATGATCTATTGTAACACTGTCGGACACACCAACCAGAATTCCGTTCCCGGAATGATTATCAAGCATTGTGGGATCACCCGGATTATTTTCAGCTCTGCAATCGCGGATAAGTATGTTCCCTGAAAGATCCTTATCCGATCCCATAACGTTTATACCGCAGAAACCATTATAGAGGGCAAGTACTTTCAGTACCCTGATGTTCCTGCAATTGTAAAGATCCACACCGGATTTCTGGAATCCTTCCGAGATAACATCTATAATTATGCAGTTTTCGGAGTTCACCAGCTGAAGTCCATTTGTTGTATTCCCATCCTTTCGCCCTGAACCGGTCAGATAGAGGTTCCCCACGCTAACAAATCTGCAGTTTTCAATCCGTATCGCTTCATTATTGCCTCCATTGACAACAGCCTGATCGTTTCCATAGGATTCTATTTTAACAGCAAAAGAATCCGAACCCTGAATACCGTTAAGGGAAAGGGTACCGTCAAAAACCTGTCCGCCTGCAAATGAGACGCATGATGGCTTTATCTGAAGCCGTCTATTTACCTCAGAAATTGTTTTTATTGGTTTTCTGATCGTTCCCGGATTCCTGTCGTCGCCTGAAATTCTGTTGACATATAATGTAGAGACAGGTCTGAGACCTGTCTCTACGTTAAACAAACCTGTCTCTACATTATTTTTTTTATTACAACCAATAATAATTGCAAGAAATATCAGACCGGTCCCCCGGATGATGTTATTCAACAATCCATTCATAGATCCCTGATGAAAATTCCTTATTCAATTTTACCCTGATCTTGACTGACAAAGTCCGTACCGGTTTAAATTCAACAACATCCCATGCGTCTTTGGTAATTGCATATTTTGTTTTTGCGCTGACGGGTTTCCAGGTATTTCCTGAAAGGTAAAGGATCTCCCATTCACCGGGGATACGGCAGCCTCCATCGGGTCCATCATCGAACCAGTATACTTTTGTCCGGGAAATAGTTGCAGGCTTTTCGAAATCATACTGGACAAATTCCCACTGAGCCTTGTCGGGCCACCAGTGGTAATATGGTACAGTGCGGTCATTTGAGCTCTGAGGTTCCAGCTGATCATTCACCGCCATAAGTGCTTTTGTCACCTTGCTTGCCTTCACGCGGCTCCTGAAAGCAAGGGTTGGTGCCGGCAATGGTTTGGAGGCTTCCGGTCTGACCGGCAGCCATACCATCATCTGGCCGGGACCACGGTTATTCCACAGGGCATAGGGGATCAGGGTCAATTGTTCTTCTTCAAGGGTTTCTATCTTTCCGTCTACTGTCTTCTTTGTCTGGAAGCCAGAGGTTTTGATTACCTCTGTTCCCCCCAGGAGGGTGGGATCAAATTCACTTGTTAACTCCTTATCCTGATTGATCACCATATTAAGAACATTTCCCGAGCCGTTATCCGGCCATTCGGCACAAAAGATTACCGGGCCACGCTGCACGGAGATCTTTCCGGCATCATCCCTGATCCTTTCATCCGCCATCACCTTTCGAACCGGCATCGGCAATTCAAGTTCAATTTTATCCCCCGGCTTCCATTTTCCCTCAACCACTGCATATCCGTCAATTACTTCTGATACAAATGGTTTGCCGTTAACTGACAGCTTAAAGCTATCATAGCTGGTCTCTGTGAATTTATATAGTCCCCCGGGCATCGCTTCATTTCGTGCCCATCCCGGAATGCGGAGCCTCACAGCAAGCTT
>Ga0209706_10002079_pt1 | contig 11192 bp, 8 predicted proteins | sample PPLLaktember2015_6_FD_187263 | JGI IMG/M metagenome (GOLD analysis project Ga0209706, IMG submission 187263) | Freshwater sediment microbial communities from Prairie Pothole Lake near Jamestown, North Dakota, USA - PPLs Lake P8 Core (1) Depth... | ecosystem: Environmental > Aquatic > Freshwater...
AGCACCATGACCCGGGGCCCCGGCAGCAGCGCCGCCGTCAGCACGATCTTCTGTTTCATACCGTGCGAGTAGCTCTGGATGGGGTTCGTCACGACCGGCGCGAGCTCGAAGATCTCGAGCCACTTGTCGATGCGCTCGAGCCGGTCCGCCTTCGGGACGCCGTAGACGTCGCCGATGAAGTTGAGGTATTCGAGACCGGTCAGCCGCTCGTAGATGGCCGGAAAATCAGGGACATAGGTCGTCACCTGCTTGGCCTTGAGCGGCTCCTTGGCTACATCGTACCCCTCGACCGCGATCCGCCCCGCGTCGGGCCGCAACAGCCCGACGACGAGCTTGATCGTCGTCGTCTTTCCGGCCCCGTTCGGCCCGAGGAAGCCGAAGATCTCGCCCGGCTTGACGGTCAGGGTCAGGTCGTCGACGGCCTTGACCTTGCCGCGGTTATAGCTCTTGGAAACGTGGGTCAACTCGATCATTCGCGGCTCCTCACTCTACAATGCTGTAATGGCTGTAATGGGGTCGGACCACAGCTATCCTAAAATAATCAACAAGTTAAGTCCACAATAAGCAAGTCCATCGGTCTTATTCGGCCTTTTCTGAGCCAAAAAGCGCAGTTCCTGATATCGTGCCCATCCCAAAAAAGGAGCATTCATTTCGGGGGTCAAAAATACCTTATTAAAGCTTTTAGAGCCCGCAAAACCGACTCTATATTATTGATTCTATTTTTATTGCTGTGGTCCGACCCCATTGGTCTCTTATCTTTCTACGGCCGCTTGGGAGGCGGCTGTCGGCCACAGTTCGACCGTGGGGAGCAAGCGCGGGGCCTTGCGCATCCCCAAGGCCTGTTCGAGTCCATAAGCCAGGCGGATGAGCTCGGGCTCGCTCCAGGCTTTCCCGATAAAAGAGATGCCCACGGGGAGTCCGAACACATATCCCGCCGGAAGCGTGATCGTCGGATAGCCGGCGACCGCGGCGGGCGAGGACGAGCTCCCGGAGAACGAATCGCCGTTGACGAGGTCGGTCATGTGCGCCGGCCCATTCGTCAGGACGATGAGCGCGTCGAGCTTATGCTCGGCCAGCACGGCGTCGATGCCCTTCCCCCGCATGAGCTCGCGGCACTTCGCCAGGGCCTCGAGATAAGCCTTGTCGGTCAGCGGGCCCTTCTTGGCCGCCCGCTCCACGATCTCCTGGGCGAAGAACGGCATTTCGCGGTCGGCGTTCTGCTCGTTGAACGCAATGAGGTCGTCGAGCGTCCGGATCGCGGAGCCCGGCCGCGCCGCGAAATAAGTCTCGAGGTCGGCCTTGAATTCATAGAGAAGGACTTCGTACTCCGCGTCGTCCGTCTGGCCAAGCGTCGGGAACTCGACGGGATCGATGACCTCCGCGCCTTCCTTCCTCATCGTGTCGACGGCGTTCTGCAGGATGGGATCGAGCATCTTGGCGAAGTTGAATTGCCTGGCCCGCAGGACGCCGATCCGCGCTCCCTTCAATCCGCCCGGCGCAAGGAATTCCCGGTAGTCCTTGAAAAGCCGGACACCGGTCGTTTGCGTCGCCGGGTCGTTCGCGTCGGGTCCGGCCATCGCGCCGAGGAGCGTCGCCGCGTCCGCGACAGTCCGGGCCATCGGCCCGGCGGTATCCTGCGAATGGGCGATCGGGACGATCCCCGAGCGGCTGACGAGCCCCACAGTCGGCTTGAGTCCGACGAGGCCGCAACAGGAGGCAGGCGAGACGATCGAGCCGTCGGTCTCCGTGCCGACTCCCGCGGCGGCAAGATTGGCCGAAACCGCCGTCGCCGTCCCCGAGCTCGAGCCCGACGGGTTCCTGTCGAGCGCATAAGGGTTCTTCGTCTGGCCGCCCCGGCCGCTCCAGCCGCTCGTCGACCGCGTCGAGCGGAAATTCGCCCACTCGCTGAGGTTCGTCTTGGCCAGGATGACGGCGCCGGCCTCGCGCAGCCTTTCGACGACGAAGGCGTCCTTGGCCGGCTTGGAGCCGAGGAGGGCGAGCGATCCGGCCGTCGTCTCCATCCCGTCGGCCGTATCGATGTTGTCCTTGATGACGATGGGGATGCCGTGTAGGGGCCCCCGCGGTCCCTTCTCCTTGCGCTCCCGGTCGAGCTCGCGGGCGACGGCCAGGGCGTCGGGATTAGCCTGGATGATCGCATTGAGAGTCGGCCCGCCGCGGTCGATCCCGTCGATGCGCTCGAGGTAGAGCTTGACCAGGCTTTCGGAGGACTCCTTCCCGGATGTCATCATTTCCTGGAGCCCGGCGATCGTGGCTTCCTCGAGCTTGAACGCCGCTCCGGTCCCGGCTTTCTCCTCCGGGGCCTCGCTCTCCGGTCCCCGGCCGGCCGGGCCCTTACAGGAGATGGCCAGGATGAGGCTGCAAACCGCCAAGCCGATCAACGCTTTTTCGCAAGTTCGAGGCATATGCTCCCTCCGTCCGTGTCTTGTCCGTTCGGCCCACATTACCGCAAAACCGCCTCCGGGCTCAACAAGGCTTTGGAGGCTTTGGGGTCGGACCACAGCAATCGGAATGTTTTCAGTGAGTTGGCCTCATTTTTTGTGGACTAAACTGCTTAAGTCCCGCATTTTTTGGGCCAAAAACGACGACCCCCAAAATGCTTGTCCAAATAAGTCAGGTCTCGTTTTATGGGCCAAAAACACGGATTTAAGGCCTCTAGCAATCTCATAGATGGCCCTATGTCATTGATTTAATTCTCATTGCTGTGGTCCGACCCCATTTGTGCTAAGATTGGAGCACGGGGCCAGCAAGCCCCTCGAGGCCACGACACACGCACGGAGGCCGCATGGACAAGACGATCCGCTTCAAGCTCAACGGGAAGGAGGTCGCCGTCGAAACATCCCCGGAGCGCATGCTCCTGTGGGTCCTGCGGACCGACCTCGAGCACACCGGCACGAAATACGGCTGCGGCGAGGGCTACTGCGGCTTCTGCACGGTCATCGTCGACGGCCAGCCCGAACGCTCCTGCCGGCTCCCGCTCGCCAAGGTCGAGGGCAAGAGCGTCGTGACGATCGAGGGGCTCTCGAAGGGCAGCCTCCTGCACCCCCTCCAGCAGGCCTTCGTCGACAACGGCGCCCTGCAATGCGGCTACTGCACGCCGGGCATGATCATGGAGGCCTACGCCCTTCTCCTCCGCAAGCCGAACCCGACCGAGGCCGAGATCGCCGACGCCCTCGAAGGCAACCTCTGCCGCTGCGGCACTCACAAGCGCGTCATCGCCGCCGTCCGGCAGGCCTCCGGGGCCCTGAAGATGAAGGTCGTGGATCATGAAGCCCGTTAAGATCAAGCCCCGCGTCAAGGACGACGAATACCCGACGCCCGGCCCCGGCGGCCTCGCGGATCAGTGGGCCCTCGAGCGCCGCGAGTTCCTCAAGCTCGCCGGCGGCGGCCTCGTCGTTATCTTTTCGGCCGGCGAGGGCCTCGACGCCCAGATGGGCGGACTGCGCGGGGCCGACGGCGGCTATCCGGACGATCCCAACGCCTACCTCAAGGTCGGCACCGACGGCCGTGTCACGGGCTTCTCCGGCAAGATCGAGATGGGCCAGGGCACGACGACGGCGCTCCAGATGATGCTGGCCGAGGAGCTCGACGTACCTCTGGCCTCCGTCGACATGATCATGGGCGACACGGCCGTCTGCCCTTACGATGCCGGCACCTTCGGGTCGCGGAGCATCAAATATTTCGGGCCGGCCTTGCGCCAGGCCGCAGCCGAAGCGCGGGGCGTCCTCATCCGCCTGGCTTCCGCTAAGCTCGGAGCGGCGGAAGATGCCCTCGCGACCAGGGACGGCGCTGTCTACGTTCTCAAGTCGCCGTCGAAGAAGGTGACCTACGCCGACCTTATCGGCGGGAAGAAGATCGAGGTCCGCCTCGAGAAGAAGCCGCCGATCAAGCCCGTCGCCAAGCACACGGTCTCGGGGAAGCCGACGCTGCGCTCCGACGCCCGGGCCAAGGTCACCGGCGAAGCCAAGTTCTCGGGCGATATCCGCCTCCCGGGCCTGCTCTACGCCGCGATCGTCAGACCCCCCGCGCATGGCGCCAAGCTCAAGAGCGCCGACACCTCGGCGGCCGAAAAGGTCCCCGGCGTGAAAGTCGTCCGCGACGGCGATCTCGTCGCCGTTCTCCACGAGAAGCCCGACGTCGCCGCGGAAGCCCTCGCGCTCATCAAAACCGAATTCGAGCCGTCCCCCTCGAAGCTCGACAACAGCAACATCTTCGCCCATCTGAAGGAGGTCACGGCGAAGACCGACGTCGTCATCGAGTCGGGGAACCTCGACGAGGGCGCCAAGCTCGCGACGAAGCTCATCGAGAAGTCCTATTTCGCCCAATACGTCGCCCACTCCACTTCCGAGCCGCACACGGCCGTGGTGCGCATCGACGGGGACAAGGCCGAGGTCTGGGCTTCGACGCAATCGCCCTTTCGGGCCCAGCAAGAGGTCGCGCGAACGCTGGGCCTCGACGTCCCAAACGTCCGCGTCCGGACCCCCTTCGTCGGCGGCGGCTTCGGCGGCAAGAACGCGGGGGCGCAGATCGTCGAGGCGGCCCGCCTGGCCAAGCTCACGGGCAAGCCCGTTCAGGTCGCCTGGTCGCGCAAGGAGGAGTTCTTTTTCGACACGTTCCGACCGGCCGCGACCTACGACATCCGCTCGGGCCTCGATGCGCGGAACAAGATCGTCCTCTGGGACTACAAGAATTATCACGCCGGGAGCCGGAGCTCCCAGCCGGTCTACGACATCCCCCACAAGCGCGTCACGGGGTACGGGGGCGGCTTCGGCGGCGCCGAGGGCGTCCATCCCTTCGGCACCGGCGCCTGGCGCGGGCCCGGCAGCAACACCAACATCTTCGCCACCGAATCCCATATCGACGTCATGGCCGAGGCGGCCGGCATGGATCCGCTCTCGTTCCGGCTCGCCAACCTGACCGACGCGCGGATGAAGAAGGTCGTCCATGCGGCCGCGGACGCGTTCGACCGGACGTTCGCCACGGCGCCCTCGGGTCGCGGCTACGGCATCGCCATCACGGATTACCTTGGGACCTATCTCGCCACGATGGCCGAAGTCGCGGTCAACAGGGAGACGGGTGCGGTCCGCGTCCTGCGAGTCGTTTGCGCCCAGGACTCGGGCGAGGTCGTCAACCCCGAGGGCAGCCGGATGCAGATCGAGGGCTGCATCACGATGGGCCTCGGCTACTGCCTGACCGAGGAGATCCGCTTCAAGAACGGCGCCGTCCTCGACGAAAACTACGATACCTACGAGCTGCCGCGCATGTCGTGGCTGCCGAAGATCGAGGTCGTCCTCGTCGACAACCCGGACCTGGCCCCGCAGGGATGCGGCGAGCCGGCCATCACGGCCATGGGAGCGGTCATCGCCAACGCGATCCACGACGCGGCCGGGGTGCGGATGGTCATGCTGCCCATGACCGCGGCCCGGATCAAAGAGGCGCTGGCGAAAAAATAGCTAGTTGCCGTCCCAACCGGCCAGCCGCACCCAGAGGTGCCAGGCGGCATAGGCCTTCAGGTTGGCGTTTCGCGGGGCTTATGCTATAAGTCCAAGCAATAAGGCTATGAATACGCTGCTTATCGTCAATCCGGTCGCCGGCCACGGGCGCGGCAAGAAGGTCTTCGAGCGCCTCGAGCCGCGCCTCCGGGAGGCCTTCCCCGGGCTCGAGGTCCGCTTCTCCGAATACCCGGGCCACACGATCGAGATCGGCCGCGACGTCGCCCACAACGGCTGCGACCGCGTCATCTGCCTCGGAGGTGACGGCACGCCCTACGAGTTCATCAACGGGCTCTACGACCGCGGCCGCCCCGCCCGCCTGCCCGAGATCGGGCAGATCCCGGCCGGGACCGGCAACTCCTTTCTCCGCGACTTCGACATCACGACGCCCGAAGGGGCCCTCGAGACGATCCTCTCCGGCCGCCGCCGCAAGGTCGACCTCATCGAGTTCACCTACCGCGAGGACCGCGCCAACGCGCCGACCACCCGTCGCTACTCGCTCAACATCATCGGCGTCGGCCTCATCGCCGACATCCTCCAACTCACGAACGAGCGCCTCAAGTTCATGGGCGCGGCCGGCTACAGCGTGGCCGTCCTCGTCCGCCTCATCCGGGGCATGTCGAACCGCATCACCATCGAGGCCGACGGCCACAAACGCGAAGTCGCCGACAGCGCGCTCGTCGTCTCCAATTCGAAATTCACCGGCGGCAAGATGAAGATCGCCCCGCCCGCCGACACCTCCGACGGCCGGGCCGATCTCATCCTCTTCAACGGCGTCAACCGCCGCGAGATCGTCGCCATCTTCTCCGGCGTTTTCTCCGGCAAGCATCTGGCCCACCCGAAGGTCGAAGCGAGCCAGGCCGCCGCGATCTCGGTCGAGTCCGAACCGCCGCTCCGGCTGATGGCCGACGGCGAGCTCATCGGCTGGACGCCCCTGCGCCTCAAGGTCCTGCCGGCCGAGCTCGACTTCCTGGCCTGACCGTGCGCGCATGAGAGAGCTCTTCGAACGCCTGCGCTCCTATCTCATCTGGCTCATCGCCCTGCCCGTTTTTCTCGCCGTTTGCGTCTTCATCATCCTCGGCTCGTTCGTCCTGCGGGGGCGCGCCCTCGAAGCGTTGCTCAAGACCGGGTGCCGGGCGGTCCTCATCGCCTGCGGCGTGCGCGTCCGCACGAGCGGCCGCGGGAACGTCGTCCCCGGCCGTCAGTACATCGCCATGATGAACCACGTCAACTTCTTCGATCCGCTCGTCTTCCAGGCCGCCTTCCGGCCGGCCCTGCGCGGCATCGAGGAAGAGAGCCACTTCCGCTGGCCGGTCTACGGCAAGACGCTCAGCCGCCTCGGCATGTTCCCCATCAGCCGCAAGAACGCGGCGAGCGCCATCGAAACCCTGCGCCGGGCCGCGGCCTGGGTGCGGGAGCGGCCGGACGTCTCCTTCGCCATCATGCCCGAGGGGACGCGAACGCGGACCGGCAGGCTCGGCCCCTTCAAGCGCGGCGGTTTCTTCATGGCCATCGAAACGGGCCTGGACATCCTGCCCGTCGTCCAGCGCGGCGCCACCGCGATCAACCGCAAAGGGAGCTTGACGATCCGGCCGGGCCTCGTCGACGTGACCTTAGAGCCCGCGATCCCGACGGCCGGCTACAGCAAAGAGAACGTCGGCGAGCTCATCGAGCGCGTCCGCCGCGTTTTCCTCGACCGGCTCGGGGAATCGACCTCCTGACCGGCCCCGGCGCCGCCCGCCGCCTCCCCTCCTCTCCGGCCAGCGCGTCCATGATCCCGGAGGCCGGAAGCCCGCGGCCGAGCAGCTCGGCCATCATCCGCATCGGCCGCTCCGTGTGGGCGAAGAAGGCCTGGAGCCCGCCGCAGAGCCAGTTCAGCCCCATCTCGCCGTCGGCCGACATGAGGACGCGGTTCTTCGGGCACTCGCCGTTACAGACGAAGAGAAAACGGCACTCGCGGCAGACGCGCGGCAGCGCCTCCGCCTTGGCCCGGCCGAAGGCCCTCTGCTTCTCCGATCCGGCCAGGATCGCGAGCGGTGTTTCCAGGATATTCCCCAGGAGATGGCGCGGCTCGACGAAATGGTCGCAGGCGTAGAGGTCGCCGGTATGCTCGAGGGCCAAGGCGTCCCCGCACTCGCGCTTCAGGGCGCACAGCGTCGACTCGCCGTAAACATAGGCGGCGAGGACGCTGTCGAAAAAAGTGACGAACATCTCGCCGACATCCCGCCGGACCCACTCGTCGAAAACGTCGATGAGGAAGCGCCCGTACTCTTCCGGCTCGACCGTTCTCCCCGTGAGGCGCGTTCCCTCCTGCTCCCCTGTCTCGTTCTCCCGCTCGACGATAGGGATGAGCTGGACGTAGCGCGCCCCGAGCTCGTCGCGGAAGAACCGGTAGACATCGAGAGGGCGCCGGCTGTTGGCCGCGTTGACCGTGCAGAGGACGTTGAACTCGACGCCGTGCTCCTTCATGAGGCGGGCCGCCCGGACGGCCCGGTCGAAGACGGACCTCCCGGCCTTGTCGCGGCGGTACGCGTCGTGGAGCGCACGGGGCCCGTCGAGGCTCAGCCCGACGAGGAAATCGTTCTCGCGGAGGAAGCGGCACCAATTCGCGTCGATGAGGATGCCGTTCGTCTGGAAGCTCATCGAGATCCGCTGTCCGGGCCGGGCGAATTTCTTCCCGGCTTCGACGGCCCGACGGAAGAAGTCGACGCCCATGAGCGTCGGCTCCCCGCCCTGCCAGGCGATCTCGACCTCGGACAGGCCGCCGTGGGCCTCGATCATCTGCCGGACGTAGCTCTCCATAATTTCGTCGGACATGCGGAAGTCCGACGCGGGATAAAGACGCGCTTTATTCAGAAAGAAGCAGTAGTCGCAGGCGCAGTTGCACCGGGCCCCGGTGGGTTTGGCCAGGACGTGCTTCGGTTGGCGCAGCTCTTCCTCCGGAAAGAGTTATCCTATTTTGCCGGGTGAACTTTCGTCTGGCGGCCGGAACCGGGACAGCGCTCCCCGCCCCGCAAGCCCGGGACCTCGGCCGCGTCGAGGCCCGAGAAGTGCACGAACGAGAAGCATTCGGGGATATGGGAATCGTAGACGCCGTGTTTGTTGAGGGCCCAACCCGGATGCGGCTCGGCCTTCGTGCCGCAGAACTCGAGGAGCTCGAAGCGCGAGAAGTCCATGCGCCAGACGTCGCCGTCGCGCGGCGGCACGGGACGGCTGCCGGCGAGATGCTTCATGCCGCTCCATGGGAAGGCGATCTCGGCCGTCCACCCCTCGTCGACGTCGGAGGCGTCGTTGAGCGTCCCCTGGACCTGGACCGCGGCGCGCAGGCCGGGGAAATCCCAGTCCATGAAGGCCCAGCGCTTGCCCCTCGGATGCCTGCCGTAGCGCAGGCCGTCCTGGAAGCCGCCGAGGACATCGACGCGACGCTCGCGCAGGTCGAACTCCGGCAGGTCGAAGCGGCTCCCCTTCTTGAGCGCGTCCTGCCAAATGTAGAAGACCTCGTAGATCGTGCCCAAGGCGCTGATCTCGAACTCGTAATAGCAGTTCTCGCCGCCGACGAAGATCTCGACGTCGTTCTCGGTCCAGACGAGCGAGTCCCGCCCGGCCAGCCGTGCCCTGACATTGGGCTCGCTTACCCAGAACGCGATGTAGAGGTTCTCATCGTCCCAGAGGGAGGCCATCCGGGTCTCCAGAAAACCGGGGACACCGGTCACGAGATCGACGAACCTGTGGGATCTCGGCGCCTCTCGCCAGGCGGGCCTGTCCAGCCGGCCGTCGATCGCGAACTTGCGGGACGTCCGGTAGCATGTGTGGTGGGCGAGCTCGCTCTCGCCGCATCCGTACCGCGCCTTCATCGCTCCCTCTTTCATTCGGTGACAGTCAACTCAATACACTTAAATGGGGGAATTAAGTGAGTTTAGTTGTATGGCACCGATTTCATGGCCATGATGGAGTTATAGCCCGAATTGTGGCGATACTCAAGAAGGGGTCAAACCTATACCTTTTTACTTTTCTGCTGTGCCGAATATTGATCGTCTTCAAAAAAACCTAAAGAGTATAGGTTTGACCCCTTGGCTGGGGGTCGGGCGAATTCAACAGTGCCACCGGAGCTTGATTTCCGGGGCACGCGGGCCTATCCTATTTCTGGGGGCCTGTCCTCGCCCTCTCGAGAGGAGTCCATGTTGGGAAACAGGATAGCGAGACCGGTCGCCGTGGCAGCCACGTTCCTTGCCGTCGCGCTCCTCGCCCCTGTCCCGGCGGCCGCCGGCGCCGCTTCGCCGCAGCAATCCCCCGAGAAACCCGCGCTTTACGTTTCAACGCAGCTCGACACGCTCCTCGCCAAAGCCGCCGAATACTGCCGGAAGCTCGAAAGCTCGGCCTTCGATTTCGTCTGCCGCGAAGAGATCCGCGAGACGATCGACCCGAAGCTCGACGCCTACAAAGGCGGTCCTCGGGTGGATGCCGGCTCGACGAACTACCTCGGTCCGGGCGCGTCGAATTTCCTCGGGCCGACGCTCGTGATCAGCGGGGTGAAGAAGATCAAGCGCAGCTTCGTCTACGACTACCAGTGCGTCCGGGCGGGGCGGACGATCCGCGAGACGCGAACCCAGCTCGAGGAGAACGGCAAGAGAAAGGTCGTGCCGAACGCCGAGCTGCAGACCTCCATCGTCGTCTGGGGCACCGCGCTCCTGGGCCCGGTCGGCCTGTTCGGCGAGCGCTTCCAGCCCGGCTACGAATTCAAGATCTCCGGCCAGGATCGGATCGGCGAGACCGCCGTCGTCATCATCGACGCCGCGCCAAAGCCGGGGGCCCCGCAGACGCGGAACCTCTACGGCAAGGCCTGGGTCGATCCGGCCACCGGCGATATCCTCAAGATCGAATGGAGCGAGAGCCGCGTCGGACGGCACGAGGTCTTCGAAAGGCGGGGCGATCTCTTCAAGCGCACGCCCCGTCTCGTCATCCGCACCGAGTTCAGCGCCGAGAAGAACGGCATCCGCTTCCCCAGCCACCTTTACGTCGAGGAGGCCTATCTCAAGGAATCCGGCAAGGCCTTCATCCGCTCGAAGACCGAGGTCGTCTACAAGGACTTCAAGTTCTTCACCGTCGAGTACGAGAGCCGCGATTGAGTTTCCCCTCTCGGTAATCCTATAATCGGGGCCTGGGACGGACCCGTCAGCGTCCATCCGGAGGAGGAGGTCTTCCATGAAAGCCAGCATTCTGCGTTCGTTCGTCCTCTTTGCCGTCATCATCGGTCTCACCGCCGCGGCCTCGATCGGCGCCGCAGGCCAGACCGCGCCGAGCAAAAAGCAGGCCACCGTCCCCGCTCCGGCTCCGGCGTCGCCTCGCGACCTGACAGCTCATCTCATCGGCCATGCCCACATCGACCTGAGCTGGCTCTGGCGCTGGGAAGAGACGGTGGCCGATATCGCCAAGTACACTTTCAAGGGGACGCTGGCCCAGATGGACAAGATGCCAGGGCTGACGTTCGCCCAGAGTCAGGCGGCCATCTACGAAGCGATCGAAAAGGACCAGCCCGAGCTCTTCGCCGAGATCGCCGGCAAGATCAAGGCGGGGACCTGGGTCCCGGTCGGCGGCATGTGGGTCGAGCCCGACGCCAACATGCCCGACGGCGAGGCGCTCGCCCGCCAGCTCCTCTACGGCAAGCGCTATTTCCTCGACAAG
>Ga0209706_10002080_pt1 | contig 11190 bp, 10 predicted proteins | sample PPLLaktember2015_6_FD_187263 | JGI IMG/M metagenome (GOLD analysis project Ga0209706, IMG submission 187263) | Freshwater sediment microbial communities from Prairie Pothole Lake near Jamestown, North Dakota, USA - PPLs Lake P8 Core (1) Depth... | ecosystem: Environmental > Aquatic > Freshwater...
CCTGGAGAGCTTCGCGGCGGGTTTCGGCTTCGAGGAGACGCCCGACCAGGCCTCCGCCATCGAGGCGGTGGTCACCGACATGGCCTCGGGCAAGCCGATGGACCGCCTGGTGTGCGGCGACGTCGGCTTCGGCAAGACCGAGGTGGCGCTGCGCGCCGCCTTTGTCGCCATCGCCGACCGCAAGCAGGTGGTGGTGCTCTGCCCCACCACCCTCCTCGCCGAGCAGCACCTGCAGACCTTCAGCGACCGCTTCGCCGACTGGCCGGTGAAGATCGCCGAGCTCTCGCGCTTCAGGAGCGGCAAGGAAACCCAGGAAATACTGAAAGGCATTTCCTCCGGCGACATCGACATCGTCATCGGCACGCACAAGCTCCTCGGCAGGCAGGCGCAGTTCAAGCGCCTGGGCCTGGTCATCATCGACGAGGAGCACCGCTTCGGCGTGCGCCAGAAGGAGGCGCTGAAGCGCCTGCGCGCCGAGGTCGACGTGCTCACCCTCACCGCGACGCCGATCCCGCGCACGCTGGCGATGTCGCTGGAAGGAATCCGCGACTTCTCGGTCATCGCCACCGCGCCGGAGCGGCGCCTCGCCATCAAGACCTTCGTCGCCCCCTGGTCCGAGGGCCTGGTGCGCGAGGCGGTGATGCGCGAGCTCAAGCGCGGCGGCCAGGCCTACTTCCTGCACAACGAGGTCGAGTCGATAGAGCGCATGCGCGAGAGGCTGGAGCGGCTACTGCCGGAAGCACGCATCGCCGTGGCGCACGGGCAGCTGCGCGAGCGCGACCTCGAGCGCGTGATGCGCGACTTCACCGCGCAGCGCCACAACGTGCTGCTGTGCTCGACCATCATCGAGACCGGCATCGACATTCCGACCACCAACACCATCGTCATCAACCGCGCCGAGAAGTTCGGCCTCGCCCAGCTCCACCAGCTGCGCGGCCGCGTCGGCCGCTCGCACCACCAGGCCTACGCCTACCTGCTGGTGCCGACCGAGGAATCCCTGCGCGGGCAGGCGAAGAAGCGCCTGGAGGCAATTCAGGCGATGGAAGAGCTCGGCTCGGGCTTCTACCTGGCGATGCACGACCTCGAGATCCGCGGCGCCGGCGAGATCCTCGGCGAGTCGCAGTCGGGCGAGATGCAGGAGGTCGGCTTCTCGCTCTATGCGCGCATGCTGGATAGGGCGGTACGCAAACTGAAATCCGGCAAGGCACCGGAGCTCGAAGGCGTCGAGGACGTCTCCACCGAAGTAAATCTCCACGTGCCTTCCCTGCTCCCCGCCACCTACTGCAGCGACGTGCACGAGCGGCTCTCGCTCTACAAGCGCCTCGCGGACGCGGACAACCGCGAGACGCTGGACGAGCTGCGCGAGGAGCTGGTCGATCGCTTCGGCGAGCTGCCAGAGCCGGCGCGCGCGCTCCTCGAGTGCCACCACGTGCGCATCGCCGCGCGACCGCTCGGCGTCTCCCGCGTCGATGCCACGCACGAGGCGGTGCAGCTCACCTTCGTGAAGAACCCGCCGCTCGACGGCGCGAAAGTCATCGAGTTCATCCGCCGCAAGGGCCGCGCCGCCCGCCTCGCCGGCCCGGAGCGCCTGCGCGTCGACATGAAGCTCCCCGCCTGGCAGGAGCGCGCCCAGGCAGTGCAGGACATCCTGCAGCAGCTCGCTGCGTAAATGGGTGCGTAAATGGGGACGTACCGGACGTACCCCATTTAAATGAACCTCGTCGCCCAGGGCCCGGCGATGACGGCCGGGCATGCGGACGAGCTGGCGAAGCTCGTCGGGGTATTGCCTTACGCCATTTCCGGCAATGCTTTCCGCTTCAAGGGCGCCAAGGCCCATCCTTCTCTCGCTTCCTGGTGCGAAGAACGGCACATCGACCACGCCTTCGTGCCCGAGGGCCGGCGCTTCGCGGACCTGAAGCTGCTCGCCATGGACATGGACTCGACTCTGATCACCATCGAGTGCATCGACGAGCTGGGGGCCCTGGCGGGCAAGAAGGCCGAGGTGGCCGCGGTCACGGCGCAGGCGATGCGCGGCGAGATCGACTATCCGGAGAGCCTGCGCCGGCGGGTGGCGGCCATTGCGGGGCTGCCCGAGAGCGCCTTGCTGGAGGTCTACGAGAAGCGCCTGAACCTCACCGCGGGCGCCCAGGTGCTCCTGGCGAAATGCAAGGAGCACCGCATCCAGGTGCTGCTCGTGTCGGGCGGCTTCACGTTCTTCACCGAGCGCCTGAAGGCGCGCCTCGGCCTCGATCACACCATCTCGAACGTGCTCGAGGTGAAAGGCGGCAAGCTCACCGGCGCCCTCCTCGGCGACATCGTCGATGCCGATGCGAAGGCCGGGAAATTCCTTCAGGTGAAGAAGAAGCTGAATGCACGAAAGGAAGAAACCGTGGCCATCGGCGACGGCGCCAACGACCTGAAGATGATGGCGCAGGCGGGGCTCTCGGTCGCCTTCCGCGCCAAGCCGGTGGTGCGCGCCCAGGCGGACTGCGCGCTCAACTGGTGCGGCCTCGACGCTGCAGTTAATCTGTTCGAGTAGAGGTCAACCTGCTCGAGTAGGCAGCGCCTGCTCTAGGAGGCCGGTGATGAGCGAGCGGTAGGCGCGCCACTCGCGCGGCCGCTCGTGCACTTGGCGCACCCCCGCCGCGAGCGCCTGCTTGCGCAGCGACTCGGGCAGGTTGACGCCCAGGCCCACCACCGGAACGCCACCGCTGACGAACGCCTGCAGGGTCCTGCCGTCGGCGGCGCCGAGCGCCTGCTTGCCCAGGATGGCGAGGGCCACCGGCGCGCCGCTCAGGAGATCGCTCGCCTCGCGCAGGTCCTCGGCGTGCAGCACGATCACCTCCGGGCGCAGCGCCAGCGCGGCGCAGGCGAGGATCGTCTCCACCGGCGAGGTTTCGACGAGGATGACGGCGGGCTGGGACATGCGACGCCAGCATAGAGAGCGCGCCGCGGCGCCGCTGTCAGGGAATGTCCGGGACCTGACAAATTACCGGCGCGGCTTCCTCGGCCGCGGCGTTTTCTTCTTCAGCTCGTCGAGCGAGCGGTTGGCGCGGCGTATCGCCTCCTCGCCGATGGCGTCGAGCAGCTCCTCGTAGGTGGCGGCGGCGCCGCAGCCGGCGCAGGTGAGGACGCTGGCGAGGCCCAGGGGGCCGGGCTGCGCCGGGCTGAAGTCGGTCCCGCCGCAGCTGCGGCAACGGGCGGCGACCTCTCCGACGCTGACGATCACGTCATTTGGCGGCGACCACCATGATCTCGACGAGCGCCCTGGGGTCGGCCAGCTTGGCTTCGACGCACGCCCGGGCGGGCAGGTTCTTCGCGTCCACCCAGGCGCTCCACACCTCGTTCATCGGGGCGCGGTTGCGGATGTCGGTCACCCAGAGGGTGGCCGAGAGCACCTTCGACTTGCCCGAGCCGCACTTGGCGAGCAGGCGGTCGATCTCGTCGAGGATCTGCTTTGTCTGCCCCTTCACGTCCTGGTCGAGGTTCTTCGCCACCACGCCGGCGAGGTACACCGTCTCGCCGTGCACCACGGCGTTCGAGAGGATGGCGGTCGGGTCGTGCCGGGCAATGCTCATCGCTTGTCTCCTTTGTTTTCGATCTTGCGGTCTTCGCGCTTCGCCTGCTGCATCGCCTCGGGCTCGAGCTCTTCGGCGCTGCGGTTCAGGCGGATGAACAGGCCCCAGGCGGCGAGCAGCACCGCGGCGGCGAGGCCGATGCTCGCCACGTACGGCAGCCGCTCGGGATCCTCGTGCGCGAAGCGGAAGGTGAGGACCAGGGTCTCGATGGTCAGCGCCACCACCAGGACGACCATGAAGCGCGACAGGAAGCGGCGCACCCGGGTCGGCGCGCTCATCTGCGCCTCGCGCAGCACCTCCTCCTCGAGGATGGTCTGGCCGAGCTCGAGCGCGGCGAGCGCCACGGTGAGGACAGCGATGCTCTCCAGCACCGCGTTCAGGCGCTCGATGATGCCCGCCTCGTCGAAGAGCTGGATCCCCTCCCAGAGCTGCACCCCGGCGAGGGCGATCAGCGCGAGCGACGCGCCGACGAAGAGCGCCGCGATGACGAGGTGGCCCGCGGGAAAGAGCTTGAGCAGGACCTTCATGCGGCGAGCTCCAGCAGGATTCGGGCGAGCGCCTCGGGCACGAGGATCATGGCGTCGTGGCCGGTGGCGAGCTCGAAGAAGCGCCACGCCGGGTCGTTGCGGACCTTCGCCGCGAACTGGTCGAACGAGCCGGTCGCTGGCGACGAGCAGTAGATGAAGGCCTTCGGGATGCGCGCCAGGGCCGCTTCGTTCCGCAGGCGTACCGGCTGGCGCATGCTCGCATAGGGATGCGGCGCGTCATGGCGCCCCGACCATGCCGCATCCGCGGGATCGGTGACGCCCCAGAGCGAAGGCGGCGGCGGCGCGACGCTCCCCGTGCGCTCCCCCTCCTCGCGGAAGCGCGCGCCGCGCTCGGGCACGACGTAGTCCATCAGGCTCTTGCCGTTCTCCGGCACGAAGGCGTCGAGGTACACGAGGTGCGCGATGCGCTGCGGCACCCGGTCGGCAGCGCCGGTGGCGACCATGCCGCCGTAGCTGTGGCCGAGCAGCAGCACGTCCTCCATCTCCTCGGTCTCGAGCACGCCGACAATGTCCTTGATGTGCGTCTCGAGGTCTACCGCGGGGCCGGCGAGGTGCGCCCGCTCGCCCAGGCCGGTGAGGGTCGGGGCGAAGACCTCGTGCCCCGCGCGGCGCAGGAGCGGCGCGAGCCGCTTCCATCCCCAGCCGCCGTGCCATGCCCCGTGGACCAGGACGATATTCACGGCAGGACGATGTTCATGGCTGCAGGGCGGCCTTGTCGTAGCCGGCGACGCGCTTGTACCGGTCGGTGAGCGCCTTCAGCTCGTCGACGCTGATCACCTCGTCGATCCGGCCGAAGGGCTTGTCGCCGGTGCGCTCGTAGACCTCGCGCAGGATGGCGTCGGGCGGGTTGCGCCGGTTCTCGAGCACGATGGTCGAGGTCGGCTGCAGCCTTTGCGACTCATACGCTTTCAACGCATCCGCCACCGAGGAGTCTTTCTTCAGCAAAGAAGCGAGGCATTGCGCATCCAGGATCGCCTGCCCCGCGCCGTTCGAGCCGCGCGGCACCATGGGGTGCGCCGCGTCGCCGAGCAGTGTGACGCGCCCGAAGCTCCAGGCGGGCAGCGGGTCCTTGTCCACCATCGGGTACTCCAGCACCACCTCCGCGGCGCGGAAGAAGGCCGGCACGTCCAGCCAGTCGAAGCGCCAGCCCTCCACGTCCCTAATGAAGTCCTCGACCTTCGCGGCACGGTTCCAGTCCCAGCGCTTGTACTGCGGCGTCTCGATCTCCCACAGCCAGTTCACGAGCTGGCGGCCTTCCGGGTCGATGTTGCTGCGAATCGGGTAGTGCACGAGCTTGCCGGTCTTCAGCCATCCGGCGCGGATCATCGTGGCGCCGGTGAGGATCGGCTTCCAGCGCGTCACCCCGCGCCACATGTTGACGCCCGAGTAGCGCGGCTCGCCCTCGTCCGGGTAGAGCTGCCTGCGGATCATGGAGTGGATGCCGTCGCAGGCGATCGCCGCGCGGCCTTTCACGAATCCATGGTCCCTGAACTTCAGGGAAACGGCATGCTCGTCCTGGCTGAAACCTTCGCAGTGCCAGCCGAGGTGCAGCCGGTCCTCGCCCAGGCGCGCCTTCACCGCGTCGAGGAGCGCCACCTGCAGGTCGCCGCGGTGGATCGAGAGCTGCGGCCACTCGTAGCCCGCGCGGCGGCCGAGCGGCTCGCGGTAGATGAGCTGGCCGAAGCGATTGAAGAACGCCGCCTCGGCGGTCTCGACCGCAACGCGCTCGAGCGCCGGCACGAGGCCGAGCTCGCCCATCACCTTCGTCGCATGCGGCAGCAGGTTCACGCCCACGCCGACCGCCTTGACCTCGGGCGCCGACTCGTAGACGCGGCAGGCGATGCCCAGGCGATGCAGCTCCAGCGCGAGCGTCAGCCCGCCGATGCCGCCGCCGACGATGAGGACTTCAGCGGAGGCGGAAGGGCTCAGTCGCGACCTCGGCAGGCGTGCCGTCGATCCGCGCGCGTGCGCGGTATTCGCCGGGAGGAACGTTTTCCAGGGAAACCCGGTAACGCGCCTCCCCGCCCGGCGCAAGGCTGCGCAGCTCCATCGTGCATATGCGCTGCGATGCCACCGGCTGCCATCCGTCCCCGCTCCTCCGCTCGAGATTGCTCGCGCAAAGATTGTAGCCAATGGCCTGCGCCGAGCCGTTACGCAGGAGGAGCTCCAGCGATCTTTCCTGCGAAACCGTGGCCGAGAGCGTGACGCCCTGTGAGGCGCAGGCGGCGCAGCCGAGCGCCAGAATGAGCAGTCTTTTCATGCTCAGGCGAGGGCGGCAGCGAGCTCCGCGAAGCTCGCCACGACCAAGTCGGGCTGGTGCGGCGTCTCGCCGAACGGGCGCTTGCGCCGGTCGACGAAGGCGGTGCGCATGCCGTAGGACTTGGCGCCGATGCAGTCGAAGGCGTGGTTGGCGACGAAGAGGATGCTCGAGCGGTCCTCGCCAAGCAGCTCCGCGGCCTTGGCGTAGGTCTTCCAGTGCGGCTTGAAGGCACCGGCCTCCTGCACCGAGATGACGCGGTCGAAGCGGAAGCCGATGTGCGGCCCGGCGGCCTCGAGCATGTCGCGGTCGCCGTTCGAGAGGATGGCGAGCCGGTACCCGGCGGCGCGAAGCTTCTCGAGTGCCGCGATCACGTCCGGGAACGGCTTCAGCTTCTCGATCTCGCTCACCAGCCAGCGCACCTCGTCCTGCGTGTACGCGATGCCGCAGCGGTCCATGACGTAGGACACGGCGCGCTGCCCGATCTGCCGGTAGGGCGTGTGCCCGCGGTCGCACAGCGCGTCGATCATCGAGTTCTCGAAGTGGGTGCGGCGCCACCAGGTGACGAAGCTGTCCGGCCTGCCCTCCCAGCCCTTCTTCGCCAGGAACGGCGTGACGGCGTCGGCGAGGCCCTTCTGCATGTCGACGATCGTGCCGTACTGGTCGAAGGCCAGGACCTTGATCTCGCGCTTCAGGATGGCGATGCTCTCCATGGTCTCTGTGCTTTTACAGCTCGCGGTCATGAAATGCGAAGGCGCCGACCTTATTATGCGATCAGTGGAAACGGCCTCTGGGCGCGGGCGAAGCGTCAAGGGTCCGACGCAGCTCATCCTTCCATGCGTGGCTCGCTACAAAGAGCGAGTCGGGGAGCTGCCTGACACCGTCCAACGCCCGGTAGATTTCTTCCATTTCGAGCGAGTACTTCCCGATCCCGGCAAGATACTGCAAGCGGAGGTTCCGATCGCGGTTGATCTGGGCGTCAGCCAGCCAAGGCGCGAGCTCGGCCTTCTGCCCGCTGTATCCGGCGAATAGCTGGATCGTCGAGTTGATACCGACGTCGCGAAGCGACGCCTTCACGCGTGCGTACGCGGGCCCGTTGAATCGCGCCTCCAGCGCCTCAATATCCACCCGTGTCGGCCCGGGCTGGCCGATGATCACGAAGTCATCACCACGCGTTTGTCGGACGATGTGCGTCCACAGCGAAGCGTCGGGGAATACCTCGAAGAAGGTCGCGACCACGCTCTTTACCCCCGCGAGCGAATTCTCGTACAGCGGCATCCACTCGGCCATGACGCCGCCGGGGTTCAGATGCGCCTTGGCGAGGGCAAGATATTCCTGCGTGTAGAGCGTTGCCGCCCCTTTGATCCACGGGTGGATCGGGTCGGAGGTAATGACATCGAATTTCTCCTTCGTGGTGAGGATGAAGTGCCGAGCGTCGTCATACACGACCTCGACCCGCGGGTCGTTGAGGATGTCGTAGTTTTCCTTCCGGAAGTGCCCCGCGACATTCGCCGGAATGAGTGGCTCGATCTCGCAGATCACGATCCGCTCGACTTCCGGGTAAAGCAGGAAGGAGCCAGCCGTGACACCGGCGCCGAATCCTACGACCAGGACCGACCTCGGCTTGCCATGCATCAGTGCGGGGAGGTGGCCGAGCAGCCGCTGAGTCCGCATGTCCCCGGGCTCCGACGATGCCTCGATCTTGCCGTTTACGTGGAATCGCCGGGGGGAGCCCGGAGTTGCGAACTGCGTCACGGCCACCGAGGCGCTCATCCCCTCACCCACGTAGAGGGCGTTCAGCTGGCGGTCGGGGCGGATGGTGGGAAGCATCCGTCCATACGCGATGAGCGGTGGCGGCACGGGACCGATGCTCATCGCCAGTAGGACGGCCACGGTCAAGGCCCCGGCGAGCGCCAGCGCGCCGGGCAGCCGGCGTACCGCCTGCTTCATCGAAACAGCCATCCCGGGCAGCAGCGCCAGCAGCGCGGCGGCGACCGCGCAGGCGATCAGGATTCGTTGCGACTGCTGCGTGCCGATGGCAGGGATAAGGACCACGCTGAAAAGCAGCGCGCCGCCGATGGCGCCTAGCGTATTGGCCGCGTACACCCGACCGACCAGGCGCCCCGGATCCTGATCCGGCGACGCGACGGCCGCCAGCGCGAACGGAAAGCTGGCTCCCCATAGAACGGTGGCGGGAAATAGCGCCCACAGGCTGCGAACGAAGTCCATCTGGAAGTCGATCCAGACGTCTTGCGCGAACATCGGATTGATCGGCCAGTAGGGGAGCGATCGCGTGAGCATGGCGGCCGTCCACGCGACGGCCACGGGAAGAAGGAACTGCGCCCACGCAAGCGCCAGACGGGGCCGCTGCATTCCGCGCGTGAGCCAAGCCCCGGCGCTACTGCCGATCCCGAGGCCGATCAGCATGACGGCGAGGATGATGGAGAAGGTGTACGTCGTGGCACCGAGCATCAGCGAGAGCAGCCTGGTCCACACCACCTCGGCCCCGAGCGCGCTCATCCCCGACAACCCGATGGCGAGATAGACGGTCATCGCCCCTCGTGGGGCGCGGGCGTCGAAGTTCGGGGTCGGCTCGACACGGGGTGAGTGCGGCACGAGCGCCGCCAGCGCCCAGCTGGTGATCGCCACGGCCGCGTTTATCGCAGCGGCGACGAACGTGCTCGTCGCAAAATCGTACACGCGGAGCAGGTAGAAGCCGGCGAGCAGACAACCAAACACCGCCCCGACGATATTGCTCCCATAGAAGAAACCGAGCCAGCTGACACCCTTGGGAGTGGCCCTGATCCAGCGTGCGATGGCGGGGAGCGTCGCCCCCATCATCATCGTGGGGGGAAGGAGCAACACGGCGCAGGTGAAACCGCGCAGCAGAAGGCCGTCAAGGCCCGTCCCCACGTTGGCAGCATAGAGTCGGCCCGCGATCGGCACGCCGAAGAGGACGAGCACGCCGAGCACGCCGATGGCCGCTTCCAGTACGGCGTACACCCGCAGCGGATGCCACGCGGGCGGGATGATCCGGGGGAGCAAGAGGCTTCCCAGGCACATCCCGCCCATGAACGTCCCGAGGAGGATACCGATGGATACGCCGGTCGAGCCGATCACCAGTTCCAGCAACTGGAACCAGACGATCTCGTAGATGAGCGCTGCGCACCCGCTGCCGAAGAACAGCAGGAGCAGCGGAAATGCAGCTCGCAATGCGGCCTGATTCAAAATGACAGGAACTTAATGGGCTTTGCGCACCGGCGTCAAACGGCCAGCCGCTCCTGCAAGCGCTTCACGGCTTCCGGCTCCCCGCGCACGCGAATGAACGTGCCCTCGCCTTCGCTGCGCTCTTCCAGCACTTCGCTGCTGGAGAAGATCTCGCCCCGCAGGTCCTGCTTGGACCAGGGCACGAACAGCTCCGCCTCCACCAGGCGCTGCCGGAAGAACGCCCGAATCGCCTCGCGCAACCTATCCACGTCGCCCTCGCGGCGCGCGCTCAGCACGAGGCACCCCGGATGGCGGGCGCGCAGGTCGGCCTCATCGCCGCCGCGGTCGATCTTGTTGAAGACCAGCAGCCGCGGCACGTCCTTGGCGCCGATCTCGTCGAGCACTTCCTCGGTCACCGCGAGTTGCCGCTCGAAGCCGGGGTCGCTCGCGTCGACGACGTGCACGACGAGCGAGGCTTCGAGCGCCTCATCGAGCGTCGACTTGAACGAGGCGACCAGGCCGTGCGGCAGGTTCTTGATGAAGCCGACGGTGTCGCTCACCAGCACGCGCGGCACGCCCTCCGGATGCAGCGCACGTACGGTGGTGTCGAGGGTGGCGAACAGCTTGTCGGCGACCAGCGCATCGCTGCCGGTGAGCGCGCGCATCAGGGTGGACTTGCCCGCGTTGGTGTAGCCGACCAGCGCGACGCGCGCGAGGCCCTGGCGCTCCTTGCGCCGCGCGCGCTGCGTCTGGCGCTCGAGGTGCATGGCGTCGAGCTCCTTTTGCAGCTCGGCGATGCGATCGCGCACCTTTCGACGGTCGAGCTCGGCCTGCGACTCGCCGCCGGCGCGGCCGCCGACGCCGCTGCGCTCGCGGCTTTGCGGGCCGGCGAGCTTGGCGGCTTCGCGCATGCGCGGCGCCATGTAGCCCAGGCGCGCGATCTCCACCTGGGCGCGCGCGGCGCGCGAGCGCGCATGACGATGGAAGATCTCGAGGATCACCATGGTGCGGTCCATCACCTCGCAGCCGAGCGCCTTCTCCAGGTTGTGCGCCTGCGACGGGGAAATCTCGTGGTCGACGAGCACCAGGTCGGCGCGCGCCTCGACCAGGGCGCGCAGCTCCTCGCGCTTGCCTTCGCCGAAGTAGGCCGCGGCGTCGAAGCTCGGGCGCTTCTGCGTCAGGGTGTCGACCACCTCGAAGCCCAGCGTCTTGGCCAGCTGGCGCAGCTCGGCGAGCGACGCCTCGAACTCGGCGTCGCCCACGCCGGGCAGCTGCACGGCCGCCACGATGGCGCGCGCGCTCAAAGTCGCGCCGCCCAGGAGAACAGGCCGGCGAACACCGCGTCGCGGATCTCGCGCCGCGACAGCGCGAGATCGTGCAGCCCGCCGGGAAACGCGAGCACCGTCGCCTGCGGCCCCAGCGTGCGGCCCCACTTCGCCATGTGGCGCCAGTCGAGCACGATGTCGGCTTCATCCGAATGCATCGTCAGCACCGCACAGTGGATATCGAGGCCCGCGTGCACCTTGGCCTGCGCCGCAAGGACCGCCCCGATCCAGCCGAAGTAGGCGGGAAAACCGTTCAGGGGCTTGAGCTTGAGGTC
>Ga0209706_10002081_pt1 | contig 11186 bp, 10 predicted proteins | sample PPLLaktember2015_6_FD_187263 | JGI IMG/M metagenome (GOLD analysis project Ga0209706, IMG submission 187263) | Freshwater sediment microbial communities from Prairie Pothole Lake near Jamestown, North Dakota, USA - PPLs Lake P8 Core (1) Depth... | ecosystem: Environmental > Aquatic > Freshwater...
GCGTGCGGTCGACTCCTGTAGCTTCGACTCCTTGGCTGCCTCGAACACCGCGGACGCCCGCTGCAGGTCCCCGTTGGCCAGATAGGTCTCGCCGGCAAGCATCAGCAGCGGCGGGTCGATCGGAGTCGAAGCGGATACGAGCGGCTGCAATACGTCCAGCGCCCGGCCCGGCTGCGCAGTGCTCAGATAAGCGCGAACCAGCAGGCGCCTGGCCGCTGCGTGATTCGGCGCGAGTCGGATCGCCTGGCTGAGGTGCGGCTCCGCTGCAGCCGCTTGTCCGGCCGTGAGTTCAATTGCACCGGCAAGCACGAGGGTCGGAACGTTTTCCGGCGCGACCTTCAGGATTTTCAGCGCGGACTCGCGCGCCTTTGGCAGGTCCTTGCGACCGTAGGCGATCAGCGACTCGAAATAGGGAACGCGCAGGTCACCGCTCAGCTTGCGCGCGGCATCCAGGTGCTGTGCGGCGGAATCGAATTCGCCGGACCCTATCTGCATCTGAATCAGTGCAAAGCGGGCTGACAGGGAATTGGCATCGGCCTCCACGGCTTTCTCGAGCGAAGCCCGCGCACCGGCGCGATCGCCTCGGAACTGGCGGAAGCTCGACTGCAGGATCCAGGCGTCGGCCGCCTTCGGCTGTTCCGCGACTATCTTGTCGACCAGTTGAATGGCTTCATCGATCCTGCCCTGGGTCGCAAGCAATCGTGCGAGTCCCAGCCTGGCCGCCGCGAGTTCCGGAGCGATCTCCAGCGCCAACCTGAAGGACTCCGCTGACTCGCTGATACGGCCCATTTGCAGTTGAGCCTGTCCGAGCGTCGCAAGGAGATCGGCCTGGGACTTCGGGTCCGAAAGCTTGCGGTCACCGAACTCCTTGATCAGCTTCCCGGTTTCGCCGAGTTCCAGCATCGCGCGCGCGAGCGGGGGCACGACGGCATTCGCGTCCTGGCCGAACTCGAGCGCCTTGCGCAGTTCCTTCTCGGCGCTGACCGGATCGGCGGCAGCCAGTGAAACGGTTCCCAAAATCAGCCGCGCCGTGCCGTCCTGAGGGCGTTGCTGCAGCGCGTTTCTCAGTTGGATCGCTGCGGCTTTGTAATCGCCCTTGGACTGGTATTCGCGTGCCGATGCAATCAGCGCGTCGGGACTTTGATTACGACAGGCTACGGCCAGGAACAGCGCAAGCGCGGCCGGGACCAGAGCCACGAATGGCCGCAAGCGGAAAGGCAGATGAAATCTCATCGCGGATCCCTGGAGATGACCTGACCGTACAGGCCGACCGGTTGCGCATCCTAATGCCTCGTCCATTCGCGGTCGGTTGCCCTTGTGCTTCGCCAAGCGCGTCGGCGTCAGGATAGACATTCACAATTCGATTGACTTAAGAGCTGCGTCGGAATTGTTTACAGGCGACTCGGCCCTGTTGCAAGTGCACAATTTTTTCCATTTTCCATTCAGCGAATTGCATTTGGCGGAGACGCATGGAACGCACCTTGCTTTGCCTGCACGCCGTATTCAATCGACGCAAACGACACGGGGGAAGCGTATGCAACTGCGAAGACTTTGGCTGCTCGCACTGGGAATCGGAATCAGTGGAAGCACATGGGGGAGCGTGATCGACCAGATCACTTCCGGCGGCAATGCCACGGTGTATCCCGTGCTGCAGGCCGGCGCGCCGCCCGACAGCCCGACGAATCGAATCGACCCCAATGTCCTGGGTTCTCCCTTCACTGGCGTTGTCAGCATCAACATCCGGATCAGCGGTGTCGGGAGTTTCATCTGCTCGGGAACCGCGATTACACCGTGGCACATACTGACCGCAGCTCACTGTGTCGACGCGGACGACAAAGGTCACGTGATCGACATCACACAGCCGGGCAATGATGTCCGCGTTGTCGTCAATGACGACGGCACTTTCAATCCTGCGACCGATCTGATCACCGCCAGCCAGGTGACGATGCATCCGGACTATCAGGGTTTCAACATCTGCCCGGACGGTTCGACAGGCTGCCTGAACGACGACATCGCGATCATCGAGCTTCCCACGGCGCTTTCCGTGCAGACCTACGGGATCTATGACGGAGTTGTCGATCCGGGATCGGTGTTCACGATGGTCGGTTATGGTCTCAGCGGAACCGGACTGACCGGCTACACGGTCGATCCGAATTTCTTCGTCAAGCGGGACGGCGCGAATGTCTTCGATCTCTTCGATACCGATGACGAACAGAACTTTTCTCCATCCTCCCCGGCTGAGGTCTGGTATTACGACTTCGACGGCATCCGGGCTGGTGCGGGCCAACCTGCCGGCGCGCCGGCCGCGCCTCGGGACACCTTCTGTCTGCTCGGGCTGGCGTGCAGCGCCATTTTGGCCAACGACGTGGAAACTCACCTCGGCGGCGGCGACTCCGGCGGCCCGTCGTTCGTGCTGACCTCCTCGGGCTATCAACTGGTGGCCAACAACACGTTCGGAATCAACTTCCGCTACGGCGACGACCTTGTCAGCCGAAGCGGCGACTTCGGGGATGCGGGAGGCGGAATCCTCTTGTACTCGTACGTGGATTGGATCCGCAGCACGGCGGTGCCGGAGCCGGGCTCCCTGCTGCTCGCCGGACTCGCTTTGCTTTCCCTGGTCGGCGTGCGGCGCCGTCAGAGGCGCACGTGATCCGCCCTCCGATCAGTGGTTAAAAAGGGGCCCGGGTAGCCGGGCCCCTTTTGCTTCGAGCAGATCTTCCGTGACGGAGTGAGTCTGCAATTTCGTGTATAGTTTCTGGCTCACAAGTTGCCGCGGGGTGGAGCAGTCTGGCAGCTCGTCGGGCTCATAACCCGAAGGTCACAGGTTCAAATCCTGTCCCCGCAACCAGCCATGGACTCCGGTCCGGAAAAGAGCCGCTCGCAAGCGGCTCTTTTCTTTTTCGGCGTTGCCGCACGCTCCGGAATCGATACTGGCCACCCGGCGCGTTTGTCCCCCGTCAATCGCGCCGTTGGGTGTCGCCCGGTTGGCGCAAAGGCGTCTAAGCTGACTTGCGTGGGCGGTAGATATTTTCTCAACTCGCTGCAGAAGGAGAGAACAATGAATTTCATCATCTGGCTCGTCATTGGCGGCGTGATCGGATGGATCGCCAGCCTGATCATGAAGACTGATGCCCAGCAGGGCATGCTGCTCAACATCGTGGTCGGAATTGTCGGAGCGATGGTGGGTGGATGGCTGATCTCGCCAATGGTCGGCGTAGGAACCATCAATCAATCCAATTTCAGCCTGGGCGCATTGATCGTTTCACTGATTGGTGCCGTCATCCTGCTCGCGATCGTCAACCTGTTCCGCCGGGGTCGCGTCCGCTAGGTCGAGCGGCAACACGGCGGGCAAACATCGTCGCCGAGGGCCGCCCGGGCGGCCCTGCTTGGTTTGAGGACAGTCCGCACTCTGCGCGGGCGATTCTTTGCTGCGCGTGCGATACTGGCCGAAGATACTCGACGCCTTCCGACCCGTGCGCTTCTGCCCTGTCTGCGGCCACGCCACCAGCCTGCGTGTCCCGTCCGGCGATAACCGGACGCGCGATTGCTGCGACCATTGCGGCGCCGTGCATTACGTGAACCCCCGGCCTGTCGTCGGCACGATTCCCGTCTGGGGCGAACAGGTGCTGCTGTGCAAGCGCGCGATCGAACCGCGATACGGCAAGTGGACACTGCCCGCCGGGTTCATGGAGATCGGCGAGACGACGGCCGACGGCGCGATTCGGGAAACGATCGAAGAGGCCGGCGCGCGGATCGAGCTGGGTCCGCTCTTCTCGATGATCGATGTTCCGCACGTGCAGCAGGTTCACATCTTCTTCCGCGCCGACCTTGTCGATACGGCGTTCACGCCGGGCGCCGAGAGTCTCGAGGCCAGGCTCTTCCACGAAAACGAAATTCCCTGGGATGAAATCGCATTCCGCACCGTTTCGGCGACGCTGAGGCTCTTTTTCGGCGACCGTGCACGCGGCGAATACGGAACGCACACGCAAGCGATCGTCGCCCCGCCGGCACCGGCTCCGCTGGCTCGCGCATGATTCCCTGGCTGGCGCCCGGTCAGCCGTTCCCCCCAGTCGAAACGGCGCTGCCTTCGCCCAACGGCCTCCTCGCCGCGAGCGCCACACTGACTCCACAGCGGCTGCTGGAAGCCTATCCGCGGGGCATCTTCCCCTGGTATTCGGAGGGCGAACCGGTGCTCTGGTGGTCGCCCGATCCGAGAATGGTGCTGTTCACTTCGGAGTTCAGGATCTCGCGCAGCCTGTCCCGGACTCTGCGCCGGGTCGCGCACGATGACTCGACGCAGGTACTCCTCGACCGGGCGTTCGACGACGTGATTCGCGCCTGCGCGGAACCGCGCGACCGTGAGTCAGGAACCTGGATCACCGATGAAGTCGTTGATGCTTACACTGGGCTGCATCGACGCGGTCTCGCTCATTCGATCGAAACCTGGATCGACGGGCGGCTCGCAGGCGGCCTTTACGGAGTCTCGATCGGCCGCATGTTCTTCGGGGAGTCGATGTTCGCGCGCGTCCCCGACGCATCGAAGATCGCGCTCGCCGCTTTGGTCCGACTCTTGCTTCAGGAGAAAGCGCGAGTGATAGACTGCCAACAGAACACGCGGCATCTTGCTTCGCTCGGCGGGCGCGAGATCAAGCGTCGTGACTTCCTTGCACTTTTGCGCACAGCTGTGAATGCGGCGCCGATCGATTGGGCCGCGCATGCGAACCGTCCGCTCAACGCACTGTTGTCTTCGCTGACCTCGACCGACTGACGTGGCCAATCTCAAGGAACTGCCCTTCTCGGCGCTGCAGTTCTATGCCACGGCGCCGTATCCCTGCAGCTACCTGGAAGACCGCCAGGCGCGCTCGCAGGTCGCCACGCCGGCGCACCTGATCAACGCGGATGTCTACAGCGAACTGGTGAAGATGGGATTTCGCCGCAGCGGAATCTTCACGTACCGCCCCTACTGCGACGGCTGCCGCGCCTGCGTGCCGGTACGCGTGCCTGTCGCCGAGTTCGAGCCCAACCGCACCCAGCGGCGCGCATGGCTGCGGCACCGGAGCCTGACGTCGCGCGTCGCCTCGCTGGCATTCGACCACGAGCACTACGACCTGTACCTGCGCTACCAGTCGACGCGCCACGCCGGCGGCGGCATGGACAACGACAGCCGCGAGCAGTATTCGCAGTTCCTGCTTCAGAGCAAGGTCAATACGCGCCTGGTCGAGTTCCGCGACCCGGTGCCGCCGGGGATCGATGACCTCGGGACCTTGCGCATGATTTCGATCATCGACGTGCTCAACGACGGGCTGTCTTCCGTTTACACGTTCTACGATCCCGACGAAGCCGGCACCAGCTACGGCACGTACAACATCCTGTGGCAGATCGAGCAGTGCAAGTCGCTCGACCTGCAGTACCTGTACCTCGGCTACTGGATCGCGGAGAGCCCGAAGATGGCCTACAAGGCACACTTCCGCCCGGTCGAGATGCTGCGCGGCGGCCGCTGGGAACGGCAACGCGAGGGCGAGAAGCCGCCGCCGCGCTGACGGAGCGCAAGCCCCGCGCAGCTAGAATTCGCGCGTGCTCTACCACCTCGCGCGCTCCTTCCTCTTCTCGCTCGATCCCGAGCTCGCGCACGAGCTGACTCTCTCCAATCTCGATCGCGCCTACGCGCTCGGCGTCACCCGGCTGTTCTCGAGGCGAATCTCGCCGCTTCCGGTCCGCGTCATGGGCCTCGATTTTCCGAACCCCGTCGGACTCGCCGCCGGAATGGACAAAAACGGCGCGCATATCGACGCGCTCGGAAGTTTCGGTTTCGGTTTCATCGAGGCTGGCACCGTGACGCCGAAGGCGCAGCCCGGAAATCCGAAACCGCGCATCTTCCGTCTGGTCCCGGCCGAGGGCCTGATCAACCGAATGGGATTCAACAACGACGGCGTCGATCGCTTCGTCGAAAACGTCCGCGCGCAGACGGCCTTTCGGCGGCGCGGCGGCATCATCGGCCTGAACATCGGCAAGAACGCCAGCACGCCGATCGACCGGGCACTTGACGACTACCTTGCGTGCCTGCGCCGCGTGTATGAGATCGCCGACTACATCGCCGTGAACATTTCATCGCCGAACACGAAGGACCTGCGCGCGCTGCAGGGCCGGCGCGAACTGAAGGCGCTGCTCGGGGGGCTGGCCGACGAACGCAAGCGCCTCGAAGACGAACATGGAAGGCGTGTCCCGCTCGCGGTGAAGATCGCGCCAGATCTCGACGATGATGAGATTCCACCGATCGCGGATGCCCTCGTCGCGTTCGGAGTCGACGGCGTCATCGCGACCAACACGACGGTTGCGCGCGATGCGGTCAAGGGTGTCGAGCATGCTGACGAGTCGGGCGGCCTGTCCGGCCGCCCTCTGGCGCCCCGTTCGACCCAGGTCGTCGGGCTGCTGGCACGGCATCTGAAGGGGGCGCTGCCGATCATCGGCGTCGGCGGGATCATGAATGGCCGCGATGCCGTCGCGAAGATCGAGGCCGGCGCATCGCTGGTGCAGATCTACACGGGCTTCATCTATTCGGGGCCGGACATCGTCCGCGACTGCGTGGAAGCGATCCGCGTCCAGCAACAGCGCGCCGGCGGTCGGACACGGCGCCGTCACCGCGCCGCTTAGCTCCGCGGCAGTCAGCCGACGATGCGCTGCTTTGTCGCAGCCTGGCCAGACTCCACCACGCGCACGGGGCTTGCACGCCTCACGCAGGAAGTTCGGCCTCACGCCAGCCACGGTCGCGTCATACGCGCCGAGAACCTCCACCTGACTTTTGCCTTCATTGGCTCGCTGGAGGGAGACACGGCTCGCCGGGTCGCCTTGGCCTGCCAAGCACTCGCGTTCGAGCCATTCGACTGGAAGGTCGACGCAATCGGTTTCTTCGCGCGTCCACGCGTGTTGTGGGCCGGAGGGCCACTGTCACCGGCGCTCGAGGCACTTGCTGCGAGCGTCCGCTCGATGCTCGATGGTCTGCAGGTGAACTACGATCGCAAGCCCTTCGTGCCGCACGTGACGTTGCTGCGGGACGTGAAGAGCTTCGATGGCGAAGCCAGCGTTTCTCCACCGCTGCCGTGGCGCATCGAGGATGTCGCCCTCTTCAGATCGACACAGGACGAGCACGGGGCCCGCTATCTGCGCGTCGATCCTTGATCGGTGACTCAGCAGCCGAAACGCCTCGACTAGGGGCGGCGGCGCTCGCGATACATCTCGCGAAACGTCCTGCCGCTGGGCGCGGGGAAATCGCGGCTCCTTGTCCAGCCTGCGGCGAACGGCAGGTTGCGGATCCGGCGGCGATCGCCACCCATCCACTTGAGCGCCCGCACCGCGACCCGCGAACCGAAGGCATACAGCGCGGGCCGCATCGCGGCGAACGCCCAGACGGCGACTCCGACCTTTTCGTACCAAGGGCGCAAGCCACGCTCCCATTGCTTCTCGCGCAGCTTGCGCAACAGGTCCGGCAGCGGAATCCGCACCGGGCACACGACGGCGCACTGGCTGCACAACGTGGCGGCGTGCGGCAGATCGAGCGCATTCTCGACACCGACGTAGCTGGGCGTCAGCACCGAACCCATCGGACCCGGGTAGACCCAGCCATACGCGTGGCCGCCGATCTTCTGGTAGACGGGGCAGTGATTCATGCAGGCACCGCAGCGGATGCAACGAAGCATCTCCTGGAACTCGCCGCCGAGCAGTCCCGTGCGCCCGGCATCGACCAGCACGTAGTACATGTGCTCGGGACCGTCCGGTTCGCCGGCCCCGCGCGGTCCCGTGAGGATCGAGAAGTAATTCGAGATCTGCTGTCCGGTCGCCGACCGCGGCAGCAGTCGCATCAGCGTCGCAAGATCCTCCAGCGTCGGGAGCACTTTTTCGATGCCGGTCAGGACCACGTGCACCTTCGGCGGCATGATCGTGCACATGCCTTCGTTGCCCTCATTCGTGACGATGGCCACCGATCCGGTTTCGGCGATCAAGAAGTTGGCGCCGGTCACGCCCATTTCCGCAGACAGAAAGTGCCCGCGCAGGACCTCGCGTGCCTCGCGTGTCAGTTCGTTGATCTCGGTCTTGCGCGTGGTCGAGTGCGCTTTCGCGAACAGGTCCGAGATCTCTTCCTTGTCCTTGTGAATCACTGGCGCGATGATGTGTGACGGCGCTTCGTTCTGGTTGATCTGCAGGATGTATTCGCCGAGGTCGGTCTCGACCGGCTGGATCCCCGCCGCCTCGAACGCCTGGTTCAGGCCGATCTCCTCCGACACCATCGACTTCGACTTCGTCACTTTGCGCACTCCGTGCTGGCGCGCGATTTCGACAATCAGTCGAGCGGCCTCCTCGTGCGTCTCGGCGTACAGCACCTGCGCGCCGCGCGCGGTCGCATTGCGCTCGAAGCAGTCGAGCCAGCCGTCCAGGTTCTCGAGCGCACGGTTGCGGCGCTCGACGGCTGCATCGCGGATCGCCTCGAAGTCATCGAGCTCGGCGATCGCGCTCGCCCGCGCCGTCACGAATTTCTCGGACAGCTTCTTCAGGTTTTTCTGCAGCCTGGCGTCCGCCAATTTCTGCCCGGCGCGCGCCTTGAAGTGCATCGACTGGACTTCCATCACGCGTCTCCCGCCAGGACCTGTGCGATGTGCAGCACCCGTGTCTTCTCGTCGCCGATCCGGCGCAGCCGCCCCTCGATGTTCAGCATGCAACCCAGGTCACCGAGCACGACCGCGCCCGCGCCCGTGGCGTGGATGTTCTGGCATTTCTCGTCAACGATCGCGCCCGAGATGTCGCCGTATTTGACCGAGAAAGTGCCGCCGAAACCGCAACACTGCTCGCAGTCCTTCATCTCGGTGAGCGTCACCGCCGGGAGCATGGCGAGCAGCTGGCGCGGCTGCTTCTTTACGCCGAGTTCGCGCAGCCCGCTACACGAATCGTGATAGGTGATGGTCCCGGTGAAGCCGGATGCCGGCAGCGCGCACTTGGCCACATTGACGATGAAATCCGTCAGCTCGAAGGTCTTGTCCGCAAGTCGTTCGATCCGGGCCTTGAGGTCCGGGTCATCACGGAACAGTTCAATGTATTGAACCTTGATCTGGCCTCCGCACGAGCCGCTCGGCACGACGACATAGTCGAACGACTCGAATTCGGCGAGGAGCTTTTCTGCCAGCACGCGAGCGGTGCGACTGTCGCCCGAGTTGTAGGCCGGCTGGCCGCAGCAGGTCTGCCATTCGGGCACGACGACCTCGAATCCGGCGGTTTCGAGGAGCCGGATTGCCGAAAAGCCGATCTCGGGACGGACGGCGTCAACGAGGCAGGTAACGAAAAGGCCGACTTTCACGTTGGGTTGGTCCGATCCTTGCACTGCCTGCCCAGTACTTGCGGCAAAGCAACACGCGAAGAGGCGCGTGAATGTCTACTGAACCCGCAGTTTGGGACGCTTGGATGCTGCCTTCACGCGCGTTTCGTATCCTGATATAAAGCGGCAAGTTGTAAAAATATCGCACTGCACAATGACAAACGCCTCGCCGCGGGACAAGACCGCCATCCAGGTCATCGAGCGCATGATGAAATTGCTCGATGCGTTGGCGTCGCGCTCCGATCCGGTCAGTCTGAAGGATCTCGCCGGTACAACCGGACTGCATCCTTCGACCGCGCATCGGATCTTAAATGACATGGTCGTCGGGCGTTTCGTCGACCGCGCTGAAACTCCGGGTTCCTACCGCCTGGGGATGCGTCTGCTCGAACTCGGCAATCTCGTGAAAGCGCGACTGTCGGTGCGCGAGGCGGCTCTGGAGCCGATGCGGGAACTGCACAAGCGGACCGGTCAGACCGTCAACCTCTCCGTGCGACAGAGCGACGAGATCGTCTACATCGACCGCTCCTACAGCGAGCGCTCCGGCATGCAGGTTGTGCGGGCGATCGGGGGGCGGGCGCCGTTGCACCTGACTTCAAGCGGCAAGCTTTTCCTCGCCTATGAGGACCCGCGATTCGCGCGCGCCTACGCAACACGGACCGGGCTGGCCGGACACACGCGCAACAGCATCACCGACATCGGGAAACTCGAGCGCGAGTTGTCGATGGTCCGTACGCGGGGCTACGCGCGCGACAACGAAGAACTTGAACTGGGAGTTCGCTGCATCGCCGCCGGGATCCGTGACGACTCCGGTCGGGTGGTTGCAGGACTTTCGGTTTCAGCGCCTGCCGAACGAATGCAGGACGAGTGGATCGAGGACCTGCTCGCGACCGCCGGCAAGATCTCGGCCGGCCTCGGTTACGTACCGGCGCCGGCGCGCAGCTAACCGGGATCTAGATCGGACGGACAGCGCCCGTTGATGAACTCGACCTCGGCGGCGAGGCGTCCACGTGCGTCGCCTCCAGCCAGTCACGAATTCGCTGTGCATCGCCAAGGCGCGAATACTTGCCGACCGAGTCGAGCAGCACCATGACAACCCGCTTGCCTTCGATGACTGCCTGCATCACCAGGCAGCGTCCCGCCGCCGAGATGTAGCCGGTCTTCTGCAGGCCAATATCCCACTCGGGATTCGTCGTCAGCCGATTGGTGTTGCCGTAGCGGACCATGCGCTTGCCGATCGGCAGCGCGAGTTCTCCGCTCACCGAAAAGTCGCGAATCACCTCGTGGTCGTAGGCGGCCTTGACCAGTCGCACCAGGTCGTTGGCGCTCGACCGGTTTTCCGAGGACAGACCGGTCGGATCGGCAAAGTGGGAATCGTCCATGCCGAGCAGCAGCGCCTTCGCGTTCATCGCCTCGACGAACGCCGGCAGGCCGCCTGGATACGTGCGGCCGAGCAACTGCGCTGCGCGGTTTTCAGACGACATCAGTGCCAGGTGAAGCGCAGTGCCCCGAGTGATCTTCAGGCCCGGACGCAGATTCGAGCGCATGCCCGCCTTGACCATTTCGGCGCGCGTGAGCATCAGTTCCTCTTCGAGCGGGAGGTCGGCTTCCACCGTTACCAGCGCCGTCATCAGCTTCGTGATCGACGCGATCGGCAGGACCGCATGCGTGTTCTTCTCGAACAGCACTTCTTCCGTATCCTGGTCGACGACGAGCGCCACCGAGGACTTCAGGTCAAGCGGATCGTCGACACGCTGCAGGCCGGCGAGCTGCCCCTCGGAGGGTCGCAGGGGGCGGCGCTGAACCGAGCGCTTTTTGCGAGTGGCCT
>Ga0209706_10002083_pt1 | contig 11180 bp, 12 predicted proteins | sample PPLLaktember2015_6_FD_187263 | JGI IMG/M metagenome (GOLD analysis project Ga0209706, IMG submission 187263) | Freshwater sediment microbial communities from Prairie Pothole Lake near Jamestown, North Dakota, USA - PPLs Lake P8 Core (1) Depth... | ecosystem: Environmental > Aquatic > Freshwater...
GATCAAGAAGATCTCCCCCAAGGGGCTCGACATGGGCGACTGCGAGCTGGTCGAGATCTTCCGCGACCGCGTCATGCCGAAGTTCCTGACGCGCGGGGTGCAGGGCGGGGTCAACTGCATCCCGCACCAGCTGGTCGGCAATCGCATCGACCTGCGCTTCGAGGTGCTGACCGGAATCCGGTCGGTCGACGAAGCCCGTGCCCTGGATGCGAGCCAGGAAATGGGCGGCAAGCGCGACGACTGATCAGTCGCCGGGGCGCGCGGCGCCGCGGCAGGGCTGGCGCACCGGTTTCGCTTCGCGGTCGAGGCGGATCGCAGTGAGGGCGCCGCCCCAGACACAACCGGTGTCGATTCCCCGCAGCCCCGGTGCCGCAAGATAGCCGAGCGCGGACCAGTGTCCGAACACCAGGCCGTCGCCGCGGGTCGCGCGCTCGGGGTGGCGAAACCACGGCAGGCTCCCGGCCGGCGCATCCGCGATCGTGCCCTTGTACGCGAGCAGGAGTCGCCCCTTGCGGTCTACGAATCGCAGGCGCGTGAGGCAATTGACGGCAAAGCGCAGGCGGTCCACGCCTTTGAGCGCCGGCGACCAGCGATCGGGCGCATCGCCGTACATCCCGGCAAGCATCGCCGCGGCATCGCCGCGCAACGCCCTTTCGACCTCCCGCGCGCAGGCCTCTGCCTGGTCGAGCGTCCACTGCGGCGGGACCCCTGCGTGGATCAGGGTCCAGCCGAGATCATCGTCACGGTGCAGCAGCGGCCGCGCAGCGAGCCAGTCCAGCAGCTCTCCGGCATCCGGCGCCTCGAGAACGGCTTCGAGCTCACGCTCACGCCGTTTCACGGTCTTGGGTGCGAATGCGAGGGCCAGCAGGTGCAGGTCGTGGTTGCCGAGCACCACGGTGACCGCGTCGCCGAGCGATTTCACCTCGCGCAGCACGGCGAGCGAGGCGGGGCCGCGGTTGACGAGATCGCCCGTGAGCCAGAGCCGGTCGCGGCCCGGGTCGAAGCGCAGGCGCTCGAGGAGCGCCATGAACTGTGCGTGGCAGCCCTGCAGGTCGCCGATCGCGTAGTGCGCCACCCGGCCGGTCTCAGTGAATCGTGCCGGGGATCGCGAGCGAGAACGCCGGGATCGGCGCTTCGAAGCGCTCCCCATCGTCCGCGAGCATCAGGTAGGACCCCTGCATCGAGCCGACCGGAGTCTCGAGTACGGCGCCGCTCGTGTAGCGGAAGCCCTGGCCCGGCATCAGGTGCGGCTGTTCGCCGACCACGCCCTCGCCGCGGACCTCCTGCACCTTGCCATTGGCGTCGGTGATGACCCAGTGCCGCCCGAGAAGTTTCGCCGGCACCGTCCCGCGGTTGCGGATGGTGATCGTGTAGGCGAACACGTAGCGGCTTTCCCCGGGGTCCGACTGGTCCTCGAGATAGCGCGTGTCGACGTTGACGCTGATCCTGCCGTCCATGGGACGCTTACCGCAGGCGAACCGCCAGCACATCGCAGGGCGCGGCGTGCAGCACGGTGTCCTCGGTGAAGTTGACCAGGATCGAGGGGCCGCGGCGCTCGCGGCAACCGAGCACGATCAGGTCGGCCCGGTATTCCTGCGCCGCGCGCACGATCTCCGCCTTGATGTTGCCGGCGGTGACCTGGCGCTGCGCGGCGCCGATGCCGAGGCCTTCGGCGAACTCGGCGAGCCGCGAGGTCGCGCGCTGGACGAGTTCCTCCTCGATCTGGACGGCGGGCAGGAGCGTCTCGCCCATCGGTTCCACGGGAACGTACTCGACGACGTGCAGCAGGGACAGCTCGGCGTCCATCATCGACGCGAGATCGCGCGCGCGCGCGCCGATGCGTTCGGATTGCTCGCCGAGATCGACGACCAGCAGGATCCTGCGGTACAGGTTCATCGCGCGGCCATTATAGCCGCGAGCCGCGCGAACTCGGCGGGGGAAAGCGTTTCCGGGCGCCGGCCGGCGTCGACTCCCGCCGCTTCGAAGGCGGCCTCATCCACCAGGCCGCGCAGCGAGTTGCGGAGCGTCTTGCGGCGCATCGAGAACGCGGACGCGACCACGCGCGCGTAGCAGGCGGGATCCGGAAGCGGGAACGGGTCGGCCGCGTGGGGAACGAGGCGCACGACCGCGGAATCGACGGCGGGAGGCGGCTGGAAGGCGCCGCGGCCGACGCGGAACAGCGAGGTGGCGACGCAGGCCGCGGCCAGCATCACGGTGAGGCGCCCGTAATCCTTGCCGCCCGGCGGCGCGACCATGCGGTCCACGACCTCCTTCTGCAGCATGAAATGCATGTCGACGATCGAGGCGCGCGACGCGAGCAGGTGAAACAGGAGCGGCGTCGAGATGTTGTACGGCAGGTTCCCGCAGACGCGGAGCCTGCTGCCTCCGCCACGCAGCGCGTCGAAGTCGACCTCGAGCACGTCGCCCGCGTGAACCACGAGATCTCCCTTGCCGGCCGCGCTCGCCTCGAGCACAGGGATCAGGTCGCGGTCGATCTCGATGACCTCGAGCCGGTGGCAGCGCTCGAGCAACGGCAAGGTCAACGCGCCGCGGCCCGGGCCGATCTCGACGATGCGCTCATCCGGCCGCGGGTCGATCGCCGCGACGATGCGCCTGATTACGCCGGGATCGTGCAGGAAGTGCTGCCCGAACCGCTTGCGTGCGCGGTGCAAGGCGGCGGTCAGCCGGCGCCGAGGCGTACGGCGAGCCTGATCGCCTCGAACAGGCTGCCCGGGTCCGCACTTCCGGTGCCGGCGAGGTCGAGCGCCGTGCCGTGGTCGACGGACACGCGGCGGAATGGCAGGCCGAGCGTGACGTTAACCGCGTTGCCGAAACCCGCGTACTTGATCACCGGCAGTCCCTGGTCGTGGTACATCGCGAGCACGACGTCGGCGCGCTCGAGGGAATGCGGCGTAAAGGCCGTGTCCGCAGGCACCGGCCCCGCGATGGCGAGGCCCTGCGCGGCGAGCGCCGCGACCGCGGGCCCGATGACCTCGATCTCCTCGCGGCCCAGATGACCGCCCTCGCCGGCGTGCGGGTTGAGCCCGCAGACGAGGATGCGAGGCGCGGAGATCCGGAAGTCCTCGCGCAGCCCGCGTTCGAGCACGAGCGCCGTGCGTTCGAGCGATGCGCGCGTGATGGCCCGCGGCACCTCGGCGAGCGGCAGGTGGGTCGTCGCCAGCGCGACGCGCATCTGCCCGGACACCAGCAGCATCACGGGGTGCGTGCCTGCGGCCTTGGCCGCGAGGTACTCGGTGTGGCCCGGGAAGGCGATGCCGGCGTCGTTAATCGAGGCCTTCTGCACCGGTGCGGTGACCATGGCGTCGAACCGGCCGGCAAGGCAGCCCTCGGCCGCGGCGTCGAGCAGCGCGAGCACGTAGCGTGCGTTGGCGGGATCCGGATGCCCCGCCACGGCATCGCGGGCGAGGCGTGCCGCGAGCACCGGCAGCGTGCCTGCCCGGTGTGGCACAGGCTGTGCGCCGGGCTGCCAGGCGGAAGGGGTGAGGCGCAGTCCGAGCGATTCGGCGCGCAAGGCGAGCAGGTCCGGGTCGCCGGCAAACACGAGCTCCGCGGGCCAGTCGGTAAGCGCCGCGGCAAGTGCGAGCTCGGGGCCGATGCCCGCAGGCTCGCCGGTCGTGATGACGAGGCGCTTCGTCTTCAGGGATTCCTGATCTCGACGTAGGCCTCGTCGCGAAGGCGTCGCAGCCACAGCTCGGTTTCCTCGTCGACCTTGCTTTCGCGCAGGGCGGTCAGCACGCGCTGGCGGCGCAGCTCGTCGCTCTGGTCGTGCGTGCGCTTGCCCAGCAGCTGGACGATATGCCAGCCGAACTGGGTGCGGAACGGCTCGCTGATCTCGTTCTCCGCGAGGCTCGCAAGCATTTCCTCGAATTGCGGGTCGTAGGTACCCGGCACCGCCCAGCCGAGGTCGCCGCCGCGGGTCGCCGAACCCGGGTCCTCCGACGTCACGCTGGCGAGCGCGCCGAAATCTTCGCCGGCCAGGATGCGCTCGCGCAGCGCTCCGAGCCGCTGCCGGGTCGTCGCGTCGTCCTGCACCTCGTTCGGGCGCATCAGGATGTGGCGCGCGTGGATCTGCTCGACCAGGACCGGGCCGCTGTCGCCGCCGCGGGTGCCGTCGAGCCGCACGAGATGGAATCCCGTGGGCGTGCGCACCGGGTCGCTGACCTGGCCGGACTGCAGGTTGGCGACCAGTTCCGCGATGAATTGCGGCAGCTGGCTCATGCGACGCCAGCCGAGCTTGCCCCGCTCGAGCGCGGACTGCGCCTTCGAATAGGCGAGGGCGAGCTGGCCGAAGTCCTCGCCCTGTTCCGCCCTGCGGCGGATGTCGCGCGCGAGATCCTCGACCTTCGCCATTTCCTCGGCGGTCGCGGACTCCGGCAGGGACAGCAGGATGTGGGACACGTCGAACTCCGTGTTGACGCCCGCCTGGCCGGCATCGCGCTCGAGCGCCTGGTCGAGCTCGCGCGGCGAGACATAGATGCGCGGGTACACGTCGCGCTGGCGCAGCATCGACAGCATGATCTCGCGGCGCATTTCCTCGCGATAGCTCGCGTAGTCGACGCCCTGGGCCTCGAGCGCGGCCGGCATCTGCTCGAAGGGCATCTTGTTGCGGTTCGCGACGTCGCGCAGCGCCTCGTTCAGCATCTCGTCCGGGACCTGCACGCCGAGACGTCCGGCGCGCTGGACCTGGATCTCCTGGAGGATCAGCCGTTCGAGCACCTGCTGCCGGATGACGTCGGCCGGCGGAAGCTGCGAGCCCTGTTCCCGCAGCCGGTCCTCGATCAGCGTGGACTGCGTGTCGAGCTGGCTCTGCATCACGATGCCCTCGTTGACGATGGCGATGACACGGTCGAGCGCGACGCCCGTCGCGGACATGTCGCGCGTCTGCGCACCGGCGGCGCCCGCGACCAGGGACAGGGACAGCAGCAAGGGCAGGAAGATTCGAATCATGGGATCCGGGGTCAGGGGAGGGTGGCGGAGGAAGCGGGGGAGTATCCCCGAATGGCGCCTTCCAGGAAAGTGTCGCTGCGGGATCCGACCGAGGAAAGGCCCGTGAGTTCCACCTGCAGGAGGATGGAATTGTCGCTCTCGCCGGTGCGGTTGGAAACGTAGTTCCGGCCCAGCAGGCGCAGGCGCCAGCAGCAACCCGAATACTCGAAACCGGCGAAGCGGTCGATCGACTTGTCCTCCTTGGTCGAATAGACCTGGCGCGCAAAGACCTGCCAGGACGGCGACAGCCGCCAGGCGAAGGCGGCGTCCCATTGCTCGAGCAGGCCCTCCCGGTAGCGGTAGCCGAAGTTCACGACCTTGTTGTCGGCCGGCCGGTACTGCACGCTGCCTTCGCCGCGCAGCGTGTTCGACTGCTCGGCGTCCCATTCCACGCCGGCTCGCGCGCTCCAGCTGCGCCAGGCGGTCAGCTGGACCTCGCCCACGAGGTTCGACGCGCTGCGGCTCTCGGGCGCCTCGCCGGGCAGCACGACCTCCGGGCTCTCGAAGTAGAAGCGCTGGCCGATGGTCGCCGTCAGGTACTGCTGGCCGGTCTCGGCGCGCAACAGGCGCGTGGTGATTCCCGCGGCCAGCTCGTTTGCGTCGCCGAGCCGGTCCGCGCCGACGTAGCGGTTGGTACGGAACAGCTGCACGAGATTGAGGTCCGGCAACGCCGTGTCGAACAGCGGCAGGCCGTCCTGGTCGCGGTACGGGATATACGTGTAGCGCAGCCGCGGTTCGAGCGTGTGCACGAACTGCCTGCGCTCGCCGGCCTCGCGCTCGAATACGAGTCCCGTGTCCAGCGACAGGATCGGCGCCGAGCGCGAAGGCGAGTCGTCCTCACCGGGCGCCGTGTCCGACAGCTCGTAGGCCGTTGCGCGAAAGGCCGCGCTCGGCTCGAAGTGGTAACCGGACCCGCGCACCGGCCAGGCGATGCGCGGTTCGGCATCCGCGCGCAGGCCCGTGACGCCCACGTCCCGCTCGAACCAGACCGTCTCCGCGTCGAGCGAGGTCTCGAGACCTCCCGGCAATGGCCACAGGCCGGTAAACGCGAGCTGCGGCAGCCGCGAGTACGGCCGGTCCAGCGGATCGACGTCGAGGTCGATGACCTGGAAGTCCTGCACGGACCCGTCGAGGCGCCAGCCCTGGCCGAGCCAGGCGAGCCGGATGTGGCGGTCGAGGAACATGATGCTGGTCCCGTCCGGACCAAGGCCGAAGTCCTCGAAATACCGGCTGTCGCTCACGTCCGCGAGATTGGCGTTGATGCGGAGCCGGTCCGTGAAGTCGGTCCGGTGCACGAGCGCCGAATACCGGCGGTCCTCGCCCGCCAGGTCGTCGCCCGGCAGGTAGTCGGTGTCGAACTTGCCGCGGCTGCGTTCCGTGAGGTAGCGGAAATCCGCGCCGGCACCGAAGCCTCGGCGCGAGAGCAGGAAGGGCGTGAGCGTCAGGTCGTAGTTCGGCGCGAGGTTGAGGTAGTAGGGCACGCCCAACTCGAAGCCGCTCTTGTCCGAATTGCCGAACGACGGGAACAGGAAGCCCGACTTGCGCGCCGGCCCGACCGGAAACGTGATCACCGGCGTGTAGAGGATCGGGATGCCCTTGAGGTCGATCCGGACATTGCGGCCCCGGCCCTGTTGCGTGCGCTGGTCGATCTCGATGCTGGAGGCGCGCAGCTCCCAGTCAGTGCTGCCCACCGGGCAGGTGGTGAAACGCACCTCGGCGAGCTTGAGGTTGCCCTCTCGCGTCATCTCCAGCTGGGCAGCCGAGCCCCGCGCGGGCCGCTGCGGCAACTCGAACTCGGCGCCCGTGAACTGTCCCGTGCCGAGCGCGTTCCAGCTGCCCGAGCCGCCTTTCAACCGCAGCTCCGGCGAGCGGAACTCTACGTCGCCCTTGACCTCGAAGCGGCGCTCGGCGGCGTTATAGGTCGCCGATTCGGCCGTCACCTGCCGATCGCCCTGGACGATCGTCACACCGCCCGTGAGCTTCGCATCGCCCTGGCGGGATACCTCGGCGCTGCCGCCCCTGACCTCGACCGGTTGATCCTCCGGGTTTCTGGCCGCGGCGCCTTCGGCCGGCGGCGTCGTTTCTGCCTGCGCGGCTGCCTCGACGACGGGCCAGACGCACTCGGCCGCGACCGCCGGTGGCGCGATGCCGGTCGCGGCAAGCAGAACAATGACTTGTCGGGAAATCACGGGATGCGGCAAGTCTATAATGCATGCACCCCGGCCGTCGCCTCTGCATGACCACGAACGACAACGCCGATCCTCGCCTCCTGAAACTCGAACGTTGGATCGCGGCCCTGCCGGGTCCGCCGCTCGAGCGCATCGCGCCCGCGTCCGCCGACGCGAGCTTCCGGCGTTACTTCCGCGTGCACCGCGGCGGCGGCACGCAGGTCGCGATGGACGCGCCGCCCGAGCGCGAGAACCTCGACGACTGGCTGCGGGTTGCGCGCATTCTCGCGGCGACCGGCGTGCACGTGCCGCCGGTGCTCGCAGTGGATGCGGAGCAGGGTTTCGTACTGATGGGCGATCTCGGCCGCCAGCACTACCTCGAGGCACTCGGGCATGGCGCTGACCCTGCGCCGCTCTATGCGGATGCGGTAGATGCGCTCGTGCGCCTGCAGTCGGGCGACCCGGCCGCGGCGGCCGGGCTTCCCCGGTACGACCGCGAACTGTTGATGCGCGAGATGGAACTCTTCCCGGAGTGGTTTCTGTCTCGACACCTGTCGCTTTCGCCGGGCTCCGCCGAGCGGGCGACGATCGGCGCGGCCTTCGACTGGCTCGCCGACCAGGCGCTCGCGCAGCCGGTCGTGCTGGTGCATCGCGATTACCACTCGCGAAATCTCCTGGTGCGCCCGGAAGGCAACCCCGGGATCGTCGATTTCCAGGACGCGGTGCGCGGGCCGATCAGCTACGACCTCGTCTCGCTCCTCAAGGACTGCTACATCGTCTGGCCGCGCGCACAGCTGCTCGCCTGGCTCGACCGTTACCGTACGGCCGCGGGCGCAGCAGGGCTTTCCGTGGGCGCCGACCGGGCCGAGTTTCTGGCCTGGTTCGACCTCGTGGGGCTGCAGCGCCACATCAAGGTGCTCGGCATTTTCGCGCGTCTCTGGCATCGCGACGGCAAGGCGGGCTACCTCGGCGACCTGCCGCGCGTGCTCGACTACACGCTCGCGGTCACCGGGGCGCAGCCGGAGCTCGCGGACTTCGACGCCTACCTTCGGCGCGAGGTGGTGCCGGCCTTTGCCGCCGTCCACCGCCGCACGGGTCTCGCCCATTGAAGGCCATGATCCTGGCCGCAGGCCGCGGCGAACGCATGCGCCCGCTGACCGCAATGCTGCCGAAGCCGATGCTCGAGGTCGGCGGTCATCGGCTCATCGCGTACCACCTCGCTTCGCTCGCCCGGCTCGGCGTGCGCGAGGTCGTCATCAATCTCTCCTGGCACGGCGAGCGCATCCGGGATGCCCTCGGCGATGGCGCCGGGCACGCTGTCTCGATCCGCTACAGCGAGGAAGGACCCGAGCCGCTCGGCACCGGCGGCGGTATCGTCGCGGCGCTGCCGCTCCTCGGCGCGGAACCGTTCCTGGTCCTGAACGGGGACGTCTGGACGGACTTCGAACTCGGCAGGCTCCGCGCGCCGGCCGGGTCGCTCGCGCACCTGGTGCTCGTCGACAACCCTCCGCATCATCCGGAAGGCGACTACGGACTCGAGTCCGGCGGCCGGGCCCGCGCGAGCGGGAACCGCCTGACGTATTCGGGCATTTCGCTGCTCGACCCGTCGCTGTTTGATGGCCAGGGTTCCGGCTTCCTGGCGCTCAAGCCGATGCTCGATGCGGCGCTCGCCGCGGGGCGGCTCACGGGTCAGCACCACGCCGGCGCCTGGTGCGACGTCGGCACGCCCGCGCGACTCGCGGCGCTCGACGCGGAACTGCGCCTCGGCCGGGCACGGCATCCGGTCCTGTCGTCCCCGGTCGGCTAAAATACGCCTCTGGCGGGCGCGAGATCCCACAAGTGGCTGATCTGAAAGGCATTCCAATTGCTGTCGAGCGGCCGGTCGTGACCAGCGGCGAAAAGTTCGTCACGCCGCAGGGTTTCACGGCGATCCGCGACGGCATCAAGAAATCGGCCGGCAGCCTGCCGTTTGCGCCGGGGCAGAAACCGCGCTGGCTGCGGGCCCCGCTCGCTGCCGGCGCGCGTTACGAGTCACTGCGCAGCACGGTACGCGAGCATCGCCTCAGCACGGTCTGCGAGGAGGCGCACTGCCCGAACATCGGCGAATGCTGGAACGCCGGCACGGCGACTCTGTTGCTGATGGGCTCGGTATGCACGCGCGCCTGCCGTTTCTGCGCGGTCGACACCGGCAACCCGCGCGGCTGGCTGGATCCCGAGGAGCCCGCCAACGCGGCGAGGACCGTCTCGCTCATGGGTCTTGGTTACGTCGTGCTGACCTCGGTTAACCGCGACGACCTGCCAGATGGCGGCGCGGCGCACCTCGCATCCTGCGTGCGCGCGATCAAGGCAGCCAATCCTGCAACCGCCGTCGAGGCGCTGACGCCCGATTTCCAGGGCATGCTCGCTGCCGTGGAAACGGTCGTTGATTCCGGGATCGAAGTCTTTGCGCAAAACGTCGAGACCGTCGAGCGGCTGACTCACCCGGTGCGCGACCCGCGCGCGGGCTACCGCCAGACGCTCGACGTGCTGGCGCATGCGAAGCGCCACCGCTCCAGGATGCTCACGAAGACCAGCCTCATGCTCGGGCTCGGCGAAACCACGGACGAACTGCTGGCGACCATGGATGACCTACGTGCCGTCGATTGCGACATCCTGACGCTCGGCCAGTACCTGCGTCCCACGGCCAACCACCTGCGGGTGGAACGCTACCTGCCACCGGAGGAATTCATGGACCTTCGTGCGGCGGCAATCGAGCGCGGCTTCCTCGAATGCGTCTCGGGGCCGATGGTGCGCTCGAGTTACCGCGCGGAACAGGCGCTCGCGGGCAACAACTGCGGCATCGCGGTGGCCTGATGCATCCGTTTCCGCACCGCTACCGCGCGCGTGTCGGCATCGCCCCGGAAGGCGAGGTGAGCCTCGACTCCGACGGGCTTGCGCAGATCCGCTCGCTGCCGCCGCCCGAGTTCGGAGGGCCCGGCGGCTACTGGTCGCCGGAGACGCTGCTGCTCGCGGCCGTGGGCGACTGCCTGATGCTGACCTTCCGCGCGATCGCGAAAGCCTCGCGCTTCGAGTGGGGCGAGCTCACGGCCGACGTCGAGGGCGTCCTCGAGCGCATCGACGGCAACAGCCGGTTCACGACCCTCACGACGCGCGTACGCCTCGTCGTGCCGCCCGGCACGGATGCGGCGCGGGCGAAGCGCCTGCTGGAGAAAGCGGAGCAAGGCTGCCCGATCTCCAACTCGCTGACGGCCACGAAGCACCTCGAAGCCGAGATCGTCGAGGCGTCGTGACGCCTATCGTCCGCCAGCTCGGCCGCGTGGGCTACGAGCCCGCCTGGCAGGCGATGCAGGCCTTCACCGACTCGCGCGACGATGGCACGCCCGACGAGCTGTGGTTGCTCGAGCACGATCCGGTCTTCACCCAGGGCCTCAATGGCAAGGCGGAGCACCTGCTCGCGCCCGGCAACATCCCGGTCGTCGCCATCGACCGCGGCGGCCAGGTCACTTACCACGGACCGGGGCAACTCGTGATGTACGCGCTCGTCGACCTCCGGCGGCGCGGCATCGGCGTCCGCGAGCTCGTCGTCGCACTCGAGAATTCGGTGATCGCGCTGGCCGCGAGCCATGGTATCCGCGCCACGGGCCGGCGCGAGGCGCCGGGCGTCTACGTCGGGCCGCGCAAGCTCGCGAGCATCGGGCTGCGGGTCCGGCGCGGCTGCAGCTACCACGGGCTCGCCCTCAACGTGGACATGGACCTCGAGCCGTTCCGTCGCATCAATCCCTGCGGCATGGCGGGCCTCGCGATGACCCAGCTCGTGGAGGAGGGCGCGGACTGCGACGTTGCGGGCGCGGCGCTGGCGCTCGCGCCGCTCGCCTGCGAGGCGCTCGGTCTGGACTGGGACGGCGAGTGGAGCAAAGGGGACGCACCCCTTTATCAGGAGTGGCGCTTCAGCGAGCATCGCGGAGTTCGATAAAGGGGTGCGTCCCCTTTGTTCCCCTTTGTTCA
>Ga0209706_10002084_pt1 | contig 11170 bp, 11 predicted proteins | sample PPLLaktember2015_6_FD_187263 | JGI IMG/M metagenome (GOLD analysis project Ga0209706, IMG submission 187263) | Freshwater sediment microbial communities from Prairie Pothole Lake near Jamestown, North Dakota, USA - PPLs Lake P8 Core (1) Depth... | ecosystem: Environmental > Aquatic > Freshwater...
AACTGGCCAAAGGCGACGAGGTCGTCACCGCCAGCGGCCAGGCCGGCAAGATCGCCAAAATCGGCGAGCAGTTCGTGTCGCTGGAAATCGCCGACGGCGTGATCACCCACGTACAAAAGCAGTCGATTCAGACCCTGCTGCCCAAGGGCACGATCAAGGGCCTGTAAGACACTCGGGTAAGCGACCTGCCTCTCGCTGCCACCTCCCTTTTTCACCCATCGCTCACGGCTAACCCATGAACCGCTTCCCGCTCTGGAAATACATCCTCATCGGCTTCACGCTGGTGGTCGCCTTCCTCTACACCCTGCCCAACTTTTTCGGCGAAGTGCCTGCGGTGCAGGTGTCGCCGGTACGCACCAGCGAAAAAGTCGACACTGCTCTGTTGGGGAAGGTGGAATCGCTGCTGAAAGCGTCCAACGTCCCCACCAGCGGGGTGGAACTGGCAGGCAACAGCATCAAGACACGCTTTGCCAGCACCGACCTGCAGATCAAGGCCAAGGACGTGCTGCAGAACGGGCTGGGCGTGCGCTACACCGTGGCGCTGAACCTGGTGTCGGCCTCGCCGTCCTGGCTGTCCTCCATCAGCGCACTGCCGATGTACCTCGGCCTGGACTTGCGCGGCGGCGTGCACTTCCTGCTCGAAGTCGACATGAAAGCCGCACTGGAAAAGGCAGCCATCCGTTACCAGAATGATTTCCGCACCGAGTTGCGAAATGACAAGATCCGCTACGGCCGCATCAGCCGCGAAGGCAACGTGGTCACTGTGCATTTCGCCACCCGCGACCAGCGCGATGCCGCCATCAACAAGCTGGGCACGACATTCACCGAACTGGCGCTCACCCCCGAAGATCTGGCCGAAGGCTTTACCCTGACCGCACGCCTCAAGCCGCAAACCGAAACCAAGGTGCAGGAATTTGCCCTTCAGCAGAACATCACCACCTTGCGCAACCGCGTCAACGAACTCGGCGTAGCCGAACCGGTGATCCAGCAGCAGGGTGCCAACCGCGTCGTGGTGCAGTTGCCCGGCGTACAGGACACAGCCAAGGCCAAGGACATTCTCGGCCGCACCGCCACTCTGGAAATCCGCATGGTCGATGAACAAGCGGACCCGATTCAGGTAAGTCAGGGACAGGCACCGTTCGGCGACGAAATCGTGTCCAGCCGTGAGGGCGGCAACATCGCGGTGAAAAAGGATGTGGTGCTGACAGGAGACTCGATCACCGATGCCTCGCCGGGCTTCGACAACACCAGCGGCCAGGCCGCGGTCCACATCAACCTGGACGGCAAGGGTGCCCGCATTTTCAGGGACGTGACGCGCGAGAACGTCAACAAGCGCATGGCCATCCTGCTGATCGAAAAGGGCGTGGCCGAGGCCATCACCGCACCGGTGATCCGCGAGGAAATCGGTGGCGGCCGGGTGCAGATCACCGGCATGGAAACCGCACAGGAAGCCTCCGACGTCGCCCTGCTGCTGCGCGCCGGTGCGCTTGCCGCGCCGATGCAGATTGTCGAGGAACGTACCGTCGGTCCCAGCATGGGTGCCGAGAACATCGAAAAGGGCTTCCACTCGAACCTCTGGGGCTTCTTCGCGGTGGTTGCCTTCATGGTCATCTACTACCGCATTTTTGGTCTGTTCTCGTCGATCGCGCTCGCCATCAACGGCTTTTTCCTGATTGCGCTGCTTTCCATGATGCAGGCCACGCTCACCCTGCCCGGCATGGCGGCGATCGCGCTCACGCTCGGCATGGCGATCGACGCCAACGTGCTGATCAACGAGCGCATTCGTGAAGAAATCCGCGCCGGCTCTACCCCGCAGGCGGCCATCCACGCCGGCTACGACCGCGCCTGGGGCACCATTCTGGACTCCAACCTCACCACCCTGATTGCAGGCATCGCCCTGTTCTGGCTCGGCTCCGGCCCGGTACGCGGCTTTGCGGTGGTGCTGTGTCTGGGCATCCTCACCTCCATGTTCAGCGCCGTCACCGTGTCGCGCGCCATGGTCAACCTCACCTACGGCCGCCAGGCGCGTCTGGCCAAAGTCTCGATCTAAGGGCACGTCATGCTGGAATTTTTCCCGTTCAAAAGAACCATCCCCTTCATGAGTTGGGGGAAGGTGACGACCGCGATTTCGCTGCTCACCTTCCTGTTCTCGGTGTGGGCGCTGTGGGACAAGGGCCTGAACCTGGGCGTCGATTTCACCGGCGGCACCCTGATCGAGGTTCGCACCAGCCAGCCAGCCGACCTCAACACGATCCGCACGGCACTGGAAAAGACCGGCCTGCCCGAGGTATCGGTGCAAAGTTTCGGCACCAGCCGCGACGTGCTGATCCGCCTGCCGGTGAAAAGCGATGCCAATGCCGCGCAAACCAGCAATCGCGTGATGGCCGCCCTGCAGACAGCCGATCCCACGGTCGAACTCAAGCGCGTCGATTTCGTCGGCCCGCAGGTCGGCAAGGAGCTTTACGACAACGGCGCGCTGGCGCTGCTGGTGGTCGCCTTCGGCATCATGGCCTATCTGGCGATCCGCTTCGAATGGCGCTTCGCGGTGGCGGGCATGCTCGCCAACATGCACGACATCGTCATCATCCTCGGCGTGTTCGCATTCTTCCAGTGGGAATTCACCCTCACCGTGCTGGCCGGCGTGCTGGCAGTCCTCGGCTACTCCGTCAACGAGTCAGTGGTGGTGTTCGACCGTATCCGCGAAAACATCCGCAAGCTGCGCGGCGCGACCATCCCGCACATCATCGACGACGCCATCACCCGCACCATGAGCCGCACCATCATCACCCACGGCTCGACCCAGATCATGGTGCTGTCGATGCTGTTCTTCGGCGGCGAAGCGCTGCACAACTTCGCGCTCGCACTCACCATCGGCATCATGTTCGGCATCTACTCGTCGGTGCTGGTCGCCAGCCCCCTGCTGCTGATGTTCGGCGTCAAGCGCGAGCACTTCATCAAGCCGGTGGAGAAGAAGGAGGAAGCCGTCGTTTAACGGCGGCTTGTCATTGCGAGCGTCAGCGAAGCAATCCAGAATGCCCGCCGAGCCGACGCCGCTGGATCGCCACGGCTCTTCGAGCCTCGCGATGACGGCCTGAAACCACGCGCTTAACGCCCATGCTCCACGACTTCATCACCTGGATCCTCGCCACGGTTCAAGACTGGGGCTACCCCGGCATCTTCATCCTGATGGCGCTGGAATCCACGGTGCTGCCGGTGCCGAGCGAGCTGGTGCTGATCCCGGCGGGCTACCTGGCGCACCAGGGGGAGATGAATTTCGGGTTGATCGTGCTTGCCTCCACTGCCGGCAGCCTGGCCGGGGCATCGTTTAACTACGTGGTGGCGATGTGGCTGGGGCGCCCCTTCCTCGAACGCTGGGGTCGCTATTTCTTCGTGCGGCCCCAACTGCTGCACAAGACCGATGCGTTTTTCTTCAGGCACGGAGCGGTTTCCACCTTCACCGGCCGCCTGATTCCCGGCATCCGCCACCTGATTTCCATCCCCGCCGGGCTCACCCGCATGAACCCCGGCGCGTTCGCGTTCTACACCTGCCTCGGCGCGGGACTGTGGTCGCTCGTCCTCACCCTGTTCGGTTATTTCCTGGGCGGCAACGAAGCACTCATCCGGGAATACCAGCACCTCATCACGGCCGGCGTCATTGTTTTTGTCGCTCTCATCATCGGCGGCTACTGGTGGTGGAACAAGCGCCGCCAGGACTAGCTTAGCGCGCCGCTGCCACCATCAGCCGCTTCATTTCCGCCACCGCCTCTTTCCAGCCCACGAACAATGCCTGCGCGACAATCGCGTGGCCGATGTTGAGTTCGTGGATGCCGGGCAGCGCGGCGATAGGCTGCACGTTGTGGTAGGTCAGGCCGTGACCGGCATTGACGGTCAGACCGATGCTGCGGCCGTAGGCGACCGCCTTGCGGATGCGCTCGAATTCGACGATGCGCGCGGCATCGGTTTCGGCGTCGGCATAGGCGCCGGTGTGGATTTCGACCACCGGGGCGCCGGCCGCGAGCGCGGCGTCGATCTGCGCAAACTCAGGGTCGATGAAGAGCGAGACGCGGATGCCGGCCTCGGCGAGCCGCTTGCAGGCATCGGTGATTTTTGCCGCCTGGCCTTTGACGTCGAGCCCCCCTTCGGTGGTGAGCTCCTCGCGCTTTTCCGGCACCAGGCAGACGTCCTGCGGCCGCGTGGCACAGGCAATCGCGAGCATTTCCCCGGTCACCGCCATTTCCAGGTTCATCTTGGTTTTCAGCACCTGGCGCAGGATGGCGACGTCGGCATCCTGGATGTGGCGGCGGTCTTCGCGCAGGTGCAGGGTGATGGAATCGGCGCCCGCGGTCTCCGCCATGAGCGCGGCCTCGACCGGACTGGGGTAGCGGGTCTTGCGTGCCTGACGCAGCGTGGCGATGTGGTCGATGTTGACGCCGAGATAGATGCTCATGGGTTCAGCCGAGTGGATTCAGTTCTGTCAGTTCGCGCAACAGCTGGCGAGTATAAAGCGGCTTCGCGCCGAGAGTATGGTTGATCAGGGTGCGCATCAGCGCTTTGGCTTCGACCAGCGTTGCCGGTCGTTCGAATTGGTCGGCGGCGAGGTCGATCAGGGTCTGGCCCGAGACCGGGCACCCCGGCTGGCCGGTGGCGCGCAACGCGCCACGCTCGGGCTGGAACACATAACGAGCAGCGGGATCAATCGGAGCGCCGCTATCGGCGTCGACGTCGAGGGTGGCGCCGTAGCCGATCTCGGAGAGCAGGTTCTTTTCGAAACGTCGCAGAATGCGCTCAAAGTCGGTGACGCAGGCCTCGCCCGCCAGCTGGTCGAGGGTGCCGACATAGCGGTCGTACAGCAATTCGTGCGCGTCGCCGCGCGCCAGCAGGCGCAGCAGCAGTTCGTTGAGATAGAACCCGCACATCAGCGCGCGTCCCTGCGGCGCGATCAGGCCGCCCTGCCATTCGGCAGCATGCAGGGTTTTCAGTTCGGACTTGCCGAACCACGACAGCAGCAGGGGGGTGAACGGCTGCATCAGCCCGCGCAACGCGGAAGCAGGTCGCCGGGCGCCCCGCGCGATCAGCGCCACGCGACCGTGGCCACGGGTGAAAACTTCCGCCACCACGCTGGTTTCCTTGAACGGATAGGTGTGGAGAATGAAGCCGGACTCGTTGTTGATGCGGGCGTCGGTGGACATGCTTTATTGATCCACAAGGCACACGAAGGCACACGAAGGATAAATTTTCATCCGCGCATGTTCACTGTTCGTTGATTCGATTTTATTCGTGCACCTTCGTGCGATTCGTGGACGAAAAATGCTTCAATCCAGGCCCAGCGATTTCAGCATGCGTACATCGTCGGCCCAGCCGCCCTTCACCTTCACCCAGACTTCCAGATAGACCTTGCTGTCGAACGCACGTTCCATGTCGAGGCGCGCCTGGGTGGAGATGGCCTTGAGCTTTTCGCCGCCCTTGCCGATGATGATGGGCTTGTGGCTGTCGCGGTCGACCAGGATGGTGGCGAAGATGCGGCGCAGGTTGCCCTCCTCCTCGAACTTGTCGATGATGACGGCGACCGCGTAGGGAATTTCCTCGCCGCACAGGCGGAACACCTTTTCGCGGATGAGTTCGGCGGCCAGCTGGCGTTCGGTCTGGTCGGTGACGTCGTCCTCCTCGAACAGCGGCGGATTTTCCGGCAGGTGGGTTTGCAGGGTTTTCAGCAGTTCGTCGAGGTTGCTGCCCTGCTTGGCCGAGACCGGGACGATCTCGGTGAATCCATGTGCGGCGGAAACTTCCTGCAGATAGGCCATCAGCTCGGCGCGATCCTTGACCTGGTCGATCTTGTTCACCACCAGGATCAGCGGGCGATCCCGGGGCAGCAATTCCATCACCTGGCGGTCCTCTTTCTTCAGCCGGCCGGCTTCCACCAGCATCATCACGAGGTCGGTATCCGACAGCGTCTCGCGCACCCGCTTGTTCATCGCGCGGTTCATGGTGCTGGTGTGGCGCGTCTGGAAGCCCGGCGTGTCGACGAACACGAACTGCGCCGCGTCGGTGGTGTGGATGCCCATCACCCGGTGGCGCGTGGTTTGCGCCTTGCGCGAGGTGATGCTGACCTTCTGCCCGACGATGCGGTTGAGCAGCGTCGATTTGCCGACGTTGGGGCGCCCGACGATGGCGATGAGGCCACACTTGAATTCGCTCATTTTTGCAATGCGGCGCACGCCAGGCGTGCGGCCTCCTGTTCTGCGGCGCGGCGGCTTTTGCCGACGCCGCGTGTGCTGAGTGCGGGCTTGTCCAGCACGCACTCGACAATAAAGTTCTGATCATGCGCCTCGCCCTGGGTGTCGACCAGCCGGTAATCCGGCAGCGGCAGACGGCGCGACTGCAATATTTCCTGCAGCTGGGTCTTGGGGTCCTTGCCCGATGCCTTGGGGTCGATTTGCGCCACCAGCGGGTCGAACAGGCCGCGCACCACGCGCTGCGCCGCGTCGAATCCGGCATCCAGAAAAACCGCGCCAAACAGCGACTCGAGCGCATCGGCCAGAATCGAGGGACGGCGAAAGCCGCCGCTCTTGAGTTCGCCCTCACCCAGGCGCAGGCTTTCGCCCAGCTTCAGCGCCACGGCAATCTCGGCCAGGGTTTCCTGCCGCACCAGATTGGCGCGCAGGCGCGACAGGCTGCCTTCGGGCAAATCGGGAAACGCATCATAGAGCGCGCGGGCGACCGTGCAGTTCAGCACCGAATCGCCGAGGAACTCGAGCCGTTCGTTGTTGAGCGCGCCGTAGCTGCGGTGCGTCAGCGCCTGGGTCAGAAGGTCGGGGCGAACAAAGGTGTAACCCAGCGCCTGCTGCAGGCGCTGGTTCAGCAAGGCGTTATTCAATCTGGATGGGAGCGGCGTTGGGATCGCTGCTGGCACTGAAATCGACCACCAGGCTGACATTGCCAAGGAGCTTGGTGCGGAATTCGTAATCGGCAGAAATGACCGGCCCCCCCCCGCTGCGATCGATACTGAGGTCTTGCGGCTTGACCACCGTGACATAGCCGACGTTGGCACGCTTCGAAAAATCATTGCGGATCTCGGCATTGCTTTTCGACCGGAGTTCGGATTCCTGCCCCATCGTGGCAAGGATTTTCTTCACCGAAAAATACTCGATGTAAGCCGGCACCAGCTTCATCGCCAGCAGGGCTATGGCCACCAGGACGATGGCGACGAAAAGAAAGCCGAACATGGTCAGACCACGTTGCCTGGATTTCATTGAACGTACGCAGTGCATGCTGTCTCCCTATCGAATGGTGGTGCCGATGCGGCCGAAGTCGTCGAAGTTCATCCAGATGAAAAACGCCTTGCCAACGATGTTCTCATCCGGAACAAAGCCCCAGTAACGGCTGTCGTTGCTGGCATCGCGGTTGTCGCCCATCATGAAGTACTGCCCTTCCGGAACCTTGCAAACGAAGCCCTCGCCTTCGGCATTGTAGGAGCAGTTTTCACGGTAGGGGAAGTCCACCACCTGTGGCGGATAGACTGCGGGCTTGCCAGGCTCGGTCATCATGCTGTGGCCGACGCCGTTGAGATGTTCATCGTACACCATGGCGGTGACGTAACTGAGGCCGTTTCCGACATAGCTGTAGGTGCCGGTGCTGGCGGTACGCACCGGCTTGCCGTTGATGCTGAGCTGCTTGTTGCGGTATTCGACGACATCGCCCGGAACGCCGACCACGCGCTTGATGTAGTCGAGGCCGGGATCGGCCGGATAGCGGAACACCATGACATCGCCGCGCTCGGGATTGTTCAGTTCGACCACTTTCTTGTTGATCACCGGCAGGCGGATGCCATAGGCGAATTTGTTGACCAGGATGAAGTCGCCGATCAGCAGGGTCGGCATCATCGAGCCGGAGGGGATCTTGAACGGCTCGACCAGAAACGAGCGCAGGCCGAACACGATCAGGATGACCGGAAAGAAGCTCTTGGCGTATTCGACCAGCAGCGGCTCCCGCGCGTCCTTGTCGCGGTAACGGCTGAACAGCAGCACGTCGAGCAGCCAGATACTGCCCGTGACGGCCAGCGCAATGAACAGGATGAGTGCGAAGTTCATGGTGATTACTTGTCCGAGACCTGAAGGATCGCAAGGAAGGCTTCCTGCGGGATTTCGACGTTGCCGACCTGCTTCATGCGGCGCTTGCCGGCTTTCTGTTTTTCCAGCAGTTTCTTCTTGCGCGTGATGTCGCCGCCGTAGCACTTGGCGAGCACGTTCTTGCGCAGCGCCTTGACGTTCTCGCGCGCGATGATGTTGGCGCCGATCGCCGCCTGCACCGCCACGTCGAACATCTGGCGCGGAATCAGTTCGCGCATCTTGGAGGCCAGTTCGCGCCCGCGGTAGACGCTGGAGGCGCGGTGCACGATGAGCGAGAGCGCATCGACCTTTTCATTGTTGACCAGGATGTCGAGCTTGACCAGGTCGCCCGCACGGTATTCCTTGAATTCGTAGTCGAGCGAAGCGTAGCCGCGGCTGGTCGATTTCAGCTTGTCGAAGAAATCCATCACCACTTCGTTCATCGGCAGGTCATACACCAGCATCACCTGCCTGCCGTGGTACTGCATGTTCACCTGCATGCCGCGCTTCTGATTGCACAGGGTGATGACGTTGCCGACGAACTCTTCCGGCACGAAGATCGTCGCGGTGATGATGGGTTCGCGGATTTCCTCGATCTTCGACAGTTCGGGCAGCTTGAACGGGTTCTCGACGTTGATCAGAGTGCCGTCCTTCATCAGCACTTCGTACACCACCGTCGGCGCGGTGGTGATGAGGTCCATGTTGTACTCGCGTTCCAGCCGCTCCTGCACGATGTCCATGTGCAACAGGCCGAGGAAGCCGCAGCGGAAGCCGAAGCCCAAAGCCTGGCTGACTTCCGGCTCGAACTGCAGCGCCGCGTCGTTCAGTTGCAGCTTGGTCAGGGCATCGCGCAAGGCCTCGAAATCGTGCGACTCGACCGGGTACAGCCCGGCGAACACCTGCGACTGCACCTTCTTGAAGCCGGGCAGCGGCTCGCTGGCGGGCCGGTCGAGCAGGGTGATGGTGTCGCCCACCTGCGCCGACTTGAGTTCCTTGATGCCGGCGATGACGAAGCCCACCTCGCCCGCCGAGAGGCTCGGGCGGTCGACCGACTTCGGCGTGAACACGCCGACATGCTCGGTCAGGTGCTGCGCGCCGCTGGCCATGAAGCGGATCTTGTCCTTGGGTTTCAGCACGCCGTCGACCACCCGCACCAGCATCACCACGCCGACGTAGTTGTCGAACCAGGAATCGATGATCAGCGCCTTCAGCGGCGCGGTTTCGTTGCCGCGCGGCGGCGGCACCTGCTTCACCACCACCTCGAGGATTTCCTGGATGCCGATGCCGGTCTTGGCCGAGGCGCGCACCGCATTGCTCGCATCCAGCCCGACGATGTCCTCGATCTCATCCGCCACGCGATCGGGATCGGCCGCCGGTAGGTCGATCTTGTTCAGCACCGGGATCACTTCGACGCCGAGGTCGATCGCGGTATAGCAGTTGGCCACCGTCTGCGCCTCCACCCCCTGCGAGGCGTCGACCACCAGCAGCGCGCCTTCGCAGGCGGAGAGCGAGCGGCTGACTTCGTAGGAAAAGTCGACGTGGCCGGGCGTGTCGATCAGGTTCAGGCGGTAGGTCTGGCCGTCCTGCGCCTTGTAGGTGAGCGCGGCGGTCTGCGCCTTGATGGTGATTCCGCGTTCCTTCTCCAGGTCCATGGAATCGAGCACCTGCGCCTCCATCTCGCGCTCGGACAGGCCGCCGCAATACTGGATCAGGCGGTCGGCCAGCGTGGACTTGCCGTGGTCGATATGGGCAATGATGGAAAAATTGCGGATCAGGTTCTGGGACACAACAAAACGGGCACGCTTCCGTGCCCGGTCAGGGATTCGATAAGACCCCGAATTTTAACGGATTTTAGGGGTTGAGGCGCAGCCATTCCTGAAACGCGGGCAGATTCAGCTGGTGGCGGCAGATCTCGGCGCCGCCGTCGAACAGCAGTGGCACGTCCCAGCCATAGCGCGCCTTGAGTTGCGGGTCGGCATCGACGTCAACCGGTACCAGACGATGCCCGGTTTCCGCGATCAGCGCCCCCACTTCTGCCGCCATCTCCTCGCACAGGGAACAGCCCGCCCGCGTGTAGAGCGTGAGCGTTTTACTCACCCGAAATCTTCAGCGGGATGTAGAGCGAGCCTTCGCCGCGCCGCACCAGGATGGCTGCGCTCTTGCCCTTGGGAACCGCGGCAATCGCCTTGCGGAAGGCCTCGACCGTGGCGACCTTGCCGTTGTTCACCGCCAGGATCACGTCGCCCACGCGGATGCCCGCGCGCGCGGCATCGCCCGCCACCTCTTCCACCAGCAGGCCGTGGTCGATCCTCAGTTCGCGCCGCTGGTCGGCCGTCAGTTCGGACAGGGCCAGCCCGCCCCGCGAATACGTCTTGCCGCTTTTGCCGGCAAGCGTCTCCTCGCCCGGCAGTTCGCCCAGTTCCACCAGCACCGTCTGCGCCTTGCCGCGGCGCCACACCTGCAGCGGGATCTTCGCCCCCGGCTTGGCCATGCCGACCATGCGCGGCAGGTCGCCCGAGTTTTCCACCGGCTTGCCGTCGAATGTCAGGATCACGTCGGCGGCCTGCAGGCCGGCCCGGGCCGCCGGGCCGTCCGCCTGCACCTGGGCAATCAGCGCGCCGCGCGGGCGATCCAGCCCGAACGACTCGGCGAGATCGGCGGTGACCTCCTGGATCACCACGCCCAGCCAGCCGCGCGAGACCTTGCCGCCATGCTTCAACTGGTCCGCGACTTCCATCGCGACGTCGATCGGAATCGCGAACGACACCCCCTGATAGCCGCCACTGCGGCTGTAAATCTGCGAATTGATGCCGACCACTTCGCCCTTCATGTTGAACAGCGGCCCGCCCGAGTTGCCGGGATTGATCGGCACATCGGTCTGGATATAGGGCACGTAGCTTTCCGATGGCAACGAACGCCCCTTGGCCGAGACGATGCCCGCGGTCACCGAGTTTTCGAAGCCGAACGGCGAGCCGATCGCCGCCACCGCTTCGCCGACACGCAGTTTGGCGGGGTCGCCCAGCTTGACCGCCGGCAGGCTGCTGGCGGTGATCTTGATCACGGCG
>Ga0209706_10002086_pt1 | contig 11165 bp, 4 predicted proteins | sample PPLLaktember2015_6_FD_187263 | JGI IMG/M metagenome (GOLD analysis project Ga0209706, IMG submission 187263) | Freshwater sediment microbial communities from Prairie Pothole Lake near Jamestown, North Dakota, USA - PPLs Lake P8 Core (1) Depth... | ecosystem: Environmental > Aquatic > Freshwater...
TGTCGAAGATTCGACAATTTGTGCATGGCCTGCGCGCGCGATGCGACGCCGAGCTTCGCCAGCACGCTGGCAACGTGGTGTTCGACCGTCCGTTCCGATCGATGCAATCGACTTGCAATCGCGGCGTTCGATAGGCCAAGGCACAGCAACTCGGCGATCTCGTCCTCGCGCCGAGTGAAGCCGAAGACGTGGTGGCGCGCATGCGCATACAGGCCCCGTCCGATGCCGCGGATTCCGAGCGCCCGCAGCCGATTGCGCACTGCGCTGGCGGGCCGCTCCGCACTGAGAGCCGTGAAGCGGTTCAGTGCCGTACGCATTTGTTCTTCATCGCCGAAGGCAAGAACCAGCGCACACTCATACGGATTGTTCAGACGCGCCCATTCGGCGGCCGCTGCGGCACGATCGCCGGCCAGCTCGTGCACGCAGGCGGGCAACAGGTTGCCTTCGAAACGCGGTGGCGTCGGACCCAGGCGCGCGAGCCACACCAGCAGCGGTCCGGCGAGCCGGCCGTCGCGCGCTGCGAGCGCGTCTGCCAATCCGATCCGGGCCACTTCGCGCGCCGCCTCGTGATCACTGCGCAGCCACGCGGACTCGGCGCACGCGGCGGCAATCGCCGGTGGTTTGTATTCGATCTGCAGGGTGTGCAGCTTCGCTTGCACGGCGCGCCAGAAATCGTCCACATCGCCTTCGAGCGCGGCCAGTCCGCGAGCTGCCGCCGGCAGCTCCCCGCGTCTTGCTTGTTGCCGGCGCAGTGCGTATTCGCAGGTCGCACGCACGAGCGTGGATGTGTTGGGCGCCGCTGCGCATAGCGCGTACTCCTGTTCGCCCTGGTCCCAGCGGCCGAGGCTCACCAGTGAATACGCGCAGCGACAGCGCAGGCTCAAGGCATAGCCGTCGAAATCGCGCGCCTCGCAGTACGCGATACCGCGCCGACCGACCTCGAGTGCAAATGCATGATCGTGGTGGTTGACGGCGCCGGTCTGCAGGCTGATGTAGATGTCGGCTGCCAGGTCCTCGAAACGCCCGTCGATAGCCAGCGCCAGCGCCCGTTCCAGCTGCGCGCGGGCCTCCTCGGAGTGGGACTTGTACAGTTGTGCGGTGCCGTGGCGATTCAGTGCCAGCGCTAACGCGGCGGTATCCGAGCTGGCCTGTGCCAGCCGCAGGGCGCGTGCGCCCCAATCGATCGCCTCGTCGTACTTGGACAGCAGGCAAAGCACATGCGACAGGTTCGCGTAGGCCTTGGCCAGTTCGCCGCTCGGACCCAACGGCTCGAGCACCTCGACGGCCGCCTCTGCGTAGCGCAGGTATTCAGTCTTGCTGCCGGTCGACTGGCGGTGGAGCACGCCGAGCAGTCGCAGATTGACGCCTTCATGTTTACGGTCGCCGGCGCCACGCCTCAGTGCCAGCGCCTCCTGCCGTAACTCGATCGCTTCTTGCAGTGCACCGGTCTTCTGCGACTCGCTGGCCGCTGCCTCTAGCAGCGCGGCGCGCGCTTCCGTGTTGATGCGGGTGCTCGCCGCGAGTGCGCGCCGGTACAAGGCCGCCGCCTCGCGATGCGAACCGAGGCGTGCAGCTTCCTCCGCCGCGCGCGGCGCGAGCGCGGCGACGTCGTCGTGCCGACCGGCTCCGATCGCGTGGTGTACTTCACGCGCCAGGCCATCGTGAACAATGCCCTCACTTCGCAATACGTCGAATACCTGCGCGTGCAGTTCGGCGCGGCGATCCTGTGGCAGCTCGGTTTCTATGCACTGACGCGCGATCTCGTGCCGGAACGCGACCCAGCCTGGCTCGGCACGCAGTACGCCGCTGCTGTGGGCTTCACGCACCGCTGGGTCCGCGCTCGGAATCACCGCGTCGACCACGGCGCGCTCCAGTCGGCCGGGCTCCATCGCTACCAGTTCGACCACGAGTCGCGCGGCTGGACTGAGTCGCCCGAAACGTGCCAGCACGGCATCGCGAACCGAAGCGGGTACGGTTTCGCCGGGTGCTGCCAACAGTTCGTTGACGTAAAGCGGATTGCCCCCGGTCAGCCGATGCAGAGCGCCGGCATCGCGGCCAGCCGCGCGTGCGAGCGTTTCGACCGCATCGCGCGACAGCGGCGCAAGCGCCACGCGCCGTGTGATGGCTGTCGGCAGGTCGCCGAGCACGCGCCGCAGCGGATGGTCGAGACCGAGCTCGTCGTCGCGCAGCGTGACCACCAGCAACGCCCGCGTACTGTCGATGCGCCGGCCGAGATACTTGATGAAGTCGAGCGTCGCTTCGTCGGCCCAGTGCGCGTCCTCGATCACCAGCACGGCCGGACGGGGTCGTTCGCGCAGGAATGCGAGAAACGCGGGGAACAAGCCGTTGTAGGTGTGGCCTGCATGCACCTGCGCGGCCAATCCCGGCGGCAGCGCCGATGCGATGTCGGCGATCGGACCGAGCGGCCGCGGCGTGAAGAGCGCCTCGCACGCGCCCCGGTAGATTTCGGCCTGGCCGCGCCGCACTTCGAGAAAGCGGCGCACCAGCGAAGTCTTGCCGACGCCCGCCTCGCCGACCACCAGCACACACGCGCCGACGCCGTGTCCGATCAAGGCGTCGAACGCGGCCGACAGTTGCTGCAGCTGACTCTCGCGCTCGAGCAGTTCCACAAGTCCCCAAGCAAAAACTCGTCCGGATCCAGCGGCCTGTGACAGTCGGTTCGCGCAGGCTCGCAGGGCGCTCCGGAATTGACTGTTGCACGCCACCAGACTCCGTTTCTTAGCAGAGCGCTGACGGCGGCGGAATAACTTGATTCCGGCTCACCCGCCGGCGAACGCGCTTGACGCAAACGCGCTTCGACCAGCTGAACGCTGGAAGCCAACGGCATCGACGCGTCTGCTAATCCCCTCTTTGGGTCAGTGCAATCAGTTCTCCGCGCGATTTGACATGGAACTTGTCGAGAATTCCGGCCACGTGATGCTCCACTGTGCGCTCCGATCGGTGCAGCCGCGCGGCAATGGCTGCGTTCGAGTGACCCTGCACCACCAGTTCGAAGATCTCGCGTTGCCGCCGCGTGAGCCCGAGCGGATCGGAGCGTGAGCCGCTGTACGGCCCGCGCCGAAGTCCAAGCGCGCCGAGCTTGCGCAGGCGGCGGCGCGTTATGTCGGCCGCGGGCCTGGCACCGAGCGATTCGAAGCGATCGAACGCGGCGCGCAGTGCGGCTTCATCGCCGGCGAGCAAGGCGAGCGCCTGCTCGTACAAGCAGCCGAGTTCGGCCCAGGCATCCGCCGCTGCCTGCCATTTGCCCTCGATTTCGAGTCGATAAGGCAACGCGATCGCCGTCTGCAGCGGCGGCAATTTCGCACCGCAACGAGGCAGCCAGACGAGCAGCGCTCCCAGCTGCGACGGCTCACCGCTTTCGATCGCGTGCGGCAAAGCCGCGGTGATGATGTGTTCGGCCGTCTCCATGTCCCCGCGCAACCAGGCCGCCTCGGCGCACAACAACGCGACCGAGGCCGGTCGCATCTCGGTCTGCGCGGCGGGGCCGAGCGCACCAAGTTCTTGCCACTCGGCGGCATCGTTTGCTGTGCCCACCAGCGCGCGCAAGCGTGCCCACAAGAAGCGCACCGTGTTGCGCTCGCGCGGCAGCAGCGCCGGCATCGCGTCGAGCCGTTCGAGTTCCGCAGCGGCATCGCGCCAGCGGCCGACGTCGAACCAACCAAGGAGCCGCCGCAGATAAAGCGCCGCGACGATGAAGTCGAGGTCGCGGCCCAGCGCGAACGCAAGCCCTTGTTCGGCGTAGTTCAGCAGGCGTCGATAGTCGTGGTTGACCAGCGCCATACCGGCGAGGTTCACGTACGCGAGCGCGACCTTCTGATCGAGACCGTGCTGCTGCGCCAACGCCAGGCTGCGTTCCAGTTTCGCCAGCGCCCCTTCCTCGTACTTGAGCGACAGCTCGACCGAGCCGCAGATGTTCAGCGCGTACGCCAGCGTCTCGGGTTCGGCTACCTGCTCGGCCATGGCCAGCGCGCGCCGGCCCCACTGCAACGCATCGGCCGCGCGCGCGCGCACCGTCAGCACCGCGGCCATGTCGGCGCAGGCCCATGCGAGTTCACGGCCCGGTGGCATCTGCTCGAGCAGTTCGACCGCCTGCTGCGCATAGTCGAGCGCTTCCGGCCTGGTAATACGCAGGGTGGCCAGCCGCGAGAGATTCCATCCTTGTGCACGCCGGTCGCCGCTCGCACGATGCAGTTCGAGCGCTTGTTCGCGCGCTGCGGCGGCGTCGTCGAGTGCCTGGATCAACCCGCACTCGACAGCGCGCGCTTCCAGGATCTCGGCCAGCGCCTGAGGCGCAAGTCCTTTCGCATGCCGCAGCGCCAGGCCGTACAGAGCGGCCGCGTCGCGATGCGCCGACGCAGCCACGGCGTCGCGCGCGGCCCGAGGTGCCAGTTCGACGACCGCATCGACAAGACCCGCCTGCTCGGCATGATGCACGCGTCGCGCCAGCAGCGCCGCGGCATCCACGCGGTGAGCCAGGGCTGCGAAGACCTGGGCGTGCAACGCGCGGCGCCGCTCGGGCGGCATCGATTGCTCGATACACACGCGCGCCAGATCGTGCCGGAAGCGCAGCGATTCCCTGTCGCCGATGAGCACGCCACGCTCCAGACATTCGTCCAGACTGCCGTCGATCGCAATCGCGCCCGGTCCGTGAAGTTCCTCGAGCAAGCCGCGCTCGATCTGATGGGGCACCACGCTCGCCTGTTGCGCCAGTGCGCGCGCGGCCGGCGTCAATCCTCCCAGCCGCGCCAGCACGGCGTCGCGCACCGAGAGCGGCACCCCACCGCCGTCGCCGGCCAGGACTTCAGTGACGAAGAACGGATTGCCACCGGTGACGCGATACAGGTCGTGCGGTGCAGGCCCAGCGTGCCCGGCCATCTGCGTCACCGCATCTTCCGACAGCGGCGCGAGCGTGATCCGATGCGTACTCGCGCCCGGCAGGCTGCCCAGCACTTGTCGCAACGGATGCGCGAGTGCGAGTTCGTCGTCGCGGTACGTCAGCACCAGAGCCGCACCCACGCCATCGAGGCGCCGGCCGACGTAGCGCACCAGATCGAGCGTCGCGGCGTCGGCCCAGTGCAAGTCTTCGAACACGAGCAGCGTGGTCGTCTGGCGCAGCCAATCAAGAAATGCCGGGAAAAGGCCGTTGTACGTTTGGCCTGAGTGCAGTGCCTGGCCTAACGACGGCGGGAGCCGCTCAGCGAGATCGACGAGCGGCCCGAGCGGTCGCGGGGTGAACATCGCATCGCAGCGGGCGACCAATGTGCGCACTTGGGCGTCATGTTGGCGCACGAGTCGACCGACCACGGCGCTCTTGCCGATGCCTGCTTCGCCGGCGACAACTACGCAGCCCCCGTGGCCCTGCCCAGCGTCCGCGATTGCCGCGTTCAGTGTTGCGAGGGCGTCCTCGCGCTCCAGCAGCGGTGCCTCAGGTCGCTTCTGCACGGGTCCATCAGGCGCGACGCCAAGGACACCCGGTGATCTTTGCGTTTGAACAGTTGCGGCGATCTTCGCCATACCCTCTGGCTCCAGACACCGATTGTCGGCCGTGCGGGCGGCCTGATGAATCGCAAAACTCAGTACCGAACCAGACGAAAACTACACGCATCCGATGTGGCTCGCTTGCGTCGCCACGAGAGGGCGTCGGCGGTTCGGTGCTGGCCTCGAGACGCGCGAACGCGCGTGAGCTCTCTACGGTAACGTCCGTTTCCATGACAGTCAGTTGCGTCAGCTTTCGGCGATCCCTGATGGCGGCTATGGGTCGCGTGCTGCCGATTAGGTTGAGTGCGAACTCGGCCCTTGCACGGACCTTGAAGCCGCGGTTTCCAACTGTGATTGATGAAGCCCGCGCAAGGTGGCTTTCGCAGCGATCGTTTGTTTACGACATTCGGCGAACTTGGTGACAGTCCACCCGGCCCGAAAGGCGCGCAATCGCTAGACGGCTGTTTACGACATTAATGTCGTGGAACAGTCGGTCGCTGTCCTGGCACTACGGGTCGCGGCGTCAGTGGGTGACCGCGCGTGCGCCGCGCAACCGCTTGACACCGCTCACAAGCGCGAGCGTCAGCGCGCCGGCAATCACGCCGACAACCGCATCGATCAGCAGTGCCCCGACCGGCTGCATCGGTGCGCCGAAGCCGGCGAGCAGATGCTCGGTCGCATCGTGCAGCGGCGGGATGCCGTGCGTGAGGATGCCGCCGCCGACCAGGAACATCGCCACCGTGCCGGCCACCGACAGCCCCTTCATCAGCCATGGCGCGCCGCGCAGGATGCCGCGACCGACCGATCGCTTGAGCCGCGCCCAGCCGCTGTCACCCGATGCGCGCGACAGCAGCAGACCGCCATCGTCGAGCTTGACGATGCCGGCGACCAGACCGTACACACCCACCGTCATCAGCAGCGCGATCCCGACCAGGACGGTCAACCGCGTGCCGAACGCCGCCCCGGCAACCGTGCCCAGCGTAATCACGATGATCTCCGCCGACAGGATGAAGTCGGTGCGGATCGCGCCCTTGATCTTGTCTTTCTCCAGCGCCACCAGATCGACCGCGGGGTCGAGCAGCGCCCGGGACAGCTCGGCCGCCCGCGCGGCCTTGTCTTCACCTGAATGCAGAAATCGGTGCGCGAGTTTTTCGAAGCCCTCGTAGCACAGGAAGAGGCCGCCCACGATCAGCAGCGGCACGATGGCCCAGGGTGCGACCGCGCTGATCGCCAGCGCGGCCGGCACCAGGATGGCCTTGTTCAGCAGCGAACCCTTGGCCACCGCCCAGACCACGGGCAACTCGCGCTCGGCGCGCACCCCGGACACCTGCTCCGCATTCAGCGCGAGATCGTCGCCGAGCACCCCGGCGGTCTTCTTCGTGGCGACCTTCGTCAGCGTGGCGACATCGTCGAGCACGCTGGCGATGTCGTCGAGCAGGGCAAGCAGGCTGGTGGCCATGGGTCAGATTGTCCGGGCAGAAGCGGGAAACCGCATGCCACGGTCGCCGGAGCGGCAGCGAGGCGGCAAGACCTTCAGCGGGGCGAACGGGGGCGGTCGAGAGCAGAAACTCCCGTCGCGCTCAGAAAAAATGCCGCACTCCAAGCATGAATCCGGTCTGACTCTGGGCGGGCGCCGGCGAGGCCGGGAGCAGCGTGCTGCCTGAGACCGAGTAGCTGAGCGTGCCCTTGTTGTCGACGTAGCCGGCGGTTGCGTACACGCCGGTGCTGCGGCTGAAGTTGTAGTTGCCGCGCAGCACCAGCATGTCGGCGTCGGCGTCGCGGTCGTCGTGGCGAATGCCGAGCAACTGCGCGTCGAGCGAGAAGGCTGACGTGAACGGATAGTTGAGCCCGAGGTAATAAAGGTCGGACTCCACGTCACCGGCGCCGGTGGAGATCTTGCGTCCGATCCAGCCGCCGCCGATCTTCAGGCTTCCGACCTTGAAGTAGCCGTTCAGGAACGTACGGCCGTCGTCGTCATCGGGGCTCGTAAACGCGACCGTCGTGGTTCCTGGGGGAGCCGGTGAACTGCTGGGAACGACGATGATCGGCGTTGCACCCGCTCCGCCGTGGAAGATGTCGTATGCGGCCGCGAACCCCCAGTACGTTCCGTCGTATTTCAGCAGCGCCGACCAGCCGGTGCAGGCCTTGCGGCTGCCGGAGGCGTTTTCGCCGGGGCAGTTGCCGGCCGCGAGCACATCGCGCCCGAACGTGTAGGTGCCGCCAATCGTGAGGCCCGAGAACGTTCCGCGGTACAGGATCGAGTTGTCGCTGCGTGCGTTCGGGATGTAGCTGTCGAGCGACGCCATGCTGAACACCGCGGCGCCGATGACGTCGGCATCCAGCAGCGAGTAGAAGGTCATCGTCCAGTGCCGGCCAAGCGTCAGCGTGCCCCAGTTGCCGCTCAATCCGAGGAAGGCCTGCCGGCCGAAGAGCCGGCCGTTCTGCAGCGAAGAGCCGGTGTCCATCGCGAACCCGCTCTCCAGCGTGAACACGGCGGAGAGCCCGCCACCGAGGTTCTCGGCGCCGCGCAGCCCCCAGCGCGACGGGTACTGGCCGCCGGTGAAGGTCGGCACGCGCGTCATCGTGTCGCCGTTCACGTGGTTCAGGACCTCGACTCCGGTATCGACGATTCCGTACAGAGTCACCTGGCCCGAGGCAGCGGTCGCGCACGTGCCGAGGGCGGCCGCAAATGCGATTTGTCTCAGGTCCATCGATGCTCCTCCCTCGATTTTTCTTCGCGCACCGGGTATGTGATGTCGCAACTCCGAATCGCGCCGGTCGGTTCGATCGCGGTCGCCCGCGGCCGACCAAATGGGACGCATTGTGCCAACTCGGGTCGAAGTTCGCATGATTTGGGCGACGGACAGCGCGGGACTTACCCGCGTCGGGGCGGATCCGGCAACAAAGACAGCCCGATCCTCGCTACGCTTCGTCCCGCTCCAGCGGCGTCCGGAACTGCCCGCCGCTCACACTCCTGACTCGTGCGAATCCGAACCCTCACCGCCCTCGCCCTCGTGTTGCTTGCGCTCGCGCCGGGCCCGAACGCGCCGCATGCGAAAACGCTGCGTTTCGCCAGTGCCTTCGACCCGCAATCGATGGATCCGCATGCGCTGGCGTTGCTCTATCACACGCGCGTCGTCACGCAGATCTACGAGTCGCTCGTCAATCGCGACAAGAAGTACCGACTGGAGCCGTCGCTCGCGGTTTCGTGGCAGGCGGTCGATGCGCGGACCTGGCGCTTCAGGCTGCGGCCCAAGGTGAAGTTCCACGACGGCACGCCCTTCACTGCGGACGACGCGGTGTTCTCGATCGAGCGCGCGCTGCAGGCGCCGTCGCAGCGCGCACCGCAGCTGCGCGGCGTTACCGGCGTGCGCAGGGTCGATCCGCTGACGATAGACATCCTGCTCGAAGCCCCGGATGCCGTTCTGCCGGAGAAACTCTGGCTGGTCGGCATGATGAGCAAGGCCTGGTCGACGCGCCACGATGTGCTGCAGCCGCAGGATTACAACGCGCGTCAGGAGACCTTCGCGGTCCGCAATGCAAACGGTACCGGGCCCTTCATGCTGAAAAGCTACGACCCGGATGCGCGCACGGTGCTCATCGCGAACCCGGACTGGTGGGGGCAGCGCGGCAACGTTTCCGAAGCGATCTACACGGTGATCCAGTCCGATGCGACACGGCTCGCGGCGCTGGCCTCCGGTCATGTGGACTTCGTCATCGATCCACCATTCCAGGACGTCGCCCGGCTCAAGCAGGACACGAAGCTCAAGTTGATGGCGATGGCCGACATCGGCACGCAGTACCTGGGATTCGACCAGCATCGCAGCGCGCTGGAGTCCGCCGACATCAGGGGGCGCAACCCTTTCAGGGACGTTCGGGTGAGGCGCGCGATCTACCAGGCGATCGATGTCGACCTGATCGTGAGCAAGGTGCTGCGCGGCCAGGCGGTTGCGACCGGTTCGCACCTTTCGCAGATGGTCGACGGCCATGTCCCGGAGTTCGAACGCAGGCTGCCCTACGACCCGGCCGCTGCGCGCAGATTGCTGGCGGAGGCGGGTTATGCGCACGGGTTCCGCGTGACGCTCGACTGCGTAAACGTGACCTACCGCGCGGCGGTCTGCCAGGCGATCACCGCGATGCTCGCGCAACTCGGCATCCGCGCATCGTTCCAGCCTGCGCCGAGCGCGCAGTTCTTCCCCAAGCTGACTCAGGCGACAACGAGTTTCTTCGAGTTCGGCTGGACGCCGGGCACCGACGCCTGGGTGATGCTTAACGCGACCGTGCGCAGCCATGACGGCAGGGGCAGCGGCGCATTCAATGGCGGGCGCTATTCGAATCGGCAGCTCGATGCGCTGATCGATGCGATCCGCGTCGAACCGGACCTCGGTGCGCGGCGCCGCATGGTTGGCGACGCGCTGCGCCTGCTGCGCGAGGAACTTCCGCTGATCCCGCTGTATCGTCGTGTGCTGACCTGGGTGATGCGGCCGAACGTCAGTGTCGTGCAATGGCCCGGCGACATCCTCGAACTGCGCTGGGTACAGATCGACTGAACTCCACACGACATGACGATCCATCGATTTTCGTTTCCGACCGCAATCCACTTCGGACCCGGCGCGAGCCGGCTCGTCGGCGACCACCTGCGCGAGCAGGGATTGCGCCGGCCGCTGGTCGTGACTGACAAGGGCCTCGCCGCGCTGCCGGTTCTGAGGAACTTCCTTGCGACACTTGCCGGACTCGATGCCGCACTTTATGCGGGCGTGCACGGCAACCCGACCGCCTCGCAGGTGATGGCGGGCCGCGATGCCTTCCGCGCGCACCGCGCCGATTCGGTGATCGGCATCGGGGGCGGTGCGGCGCTCGACGTCGCGAAAGTGGTCGGGTTGATGGCCGTGCACGAGGGCGACGTGATCGAATACGTTTGGGATCATCCGCAGGTGCGACCGATCACGAACGAACTGCCCTGGTTCGTCGCGCTGCCGACAACCAGCGGCACCGGCTCCGAAGTCGGGCGCTCGAGCGTGGTCAGCGAAGACGCGGGCGCCGGCCCCCACGTCAAGCGCGTCATCTTCTCGCCGAAGCTGCTCGCGAAGGCCGTGTTCGCCGATCCGGAGCTGACGCTCGAGCTGCCGGCGGCGGTGACCGCGGCGACCGGCATGGACGCGCTGACGCACAACATCGAGTCCTACCTTTCGCCGGCGTATCACCCGCTGTGCGACGGCATTGCGCTCGAGGGCGTGCGCATTGCAGCACGCGCTCTTCCGCTCGCCGTGAACAGCGGCCGTGACCTTGACGCTCGCTCCGACATGATGATGGCGTCGATGATGGGCGCGATCGCGTTTCAGAAGGACCTTGGCGCAGTTCACTCCTGTGCGCACGCGCTGGGTGCCGTCTGCGACCTGCATCACGGGCTGGCCAATGCGCTGATGCTCGAGCCGGTGATGCGCTTCAACCTGGAAGGCGCGCGCGCGAAGTTCGCGGAACTGGCGCACGTGGCCGGCGCCGGCGGGCCGGACGACTTCGTTCCGTGGCTCGGTCGCCTCAAGCGCGAGATCGGCATCGCGCCCTCGCTCACGGCCGTCGGCGTCACGCGCGAGCAGGTTTCCGCACTGGTCGACATCGCCGAGCGCGACACCTGCCACCAGACGAATCCGCGACCGGTCGCCCGC
>Ga0209706_10002093_pt1 | contig 11145 bp, 11 predicted proteins | sample PPLLaktember2015_6_FD_187263 | JGI IMG/M metagenome (GOLD analysis project Ga0209706, IMG submission 187263) | Freshwater sediment microbial communities from Prairie Pothole Lake near Jamestown, North Dakota, USA - PPLs Lake P8 Core (1) Depth... | ecosystem: Environmental > Aquatic > Freshwater...
AGGCGCCAGCCGCCGGCGGGCCGCCCGAAGCGCACCGCGTCCGAAGCGGCGTAAGGATCGACCTCGACGGCGGGAGTGCGTTGCGTGTGGTTCATTTCGAGTCCGGCTTCGGGAGCGTTTCAACTGCCCGATAGCGTAACAGCGCCGCGGCACGTGCGATGGCGCGGAATGCGGCGGCGGCAGTTACGCTTTGCCACACCTGCCTTACGCGGCTAGACTTCAGCCGCAGCCCACGCGAGGAGAAACACCGATGGAATTGAAATCCCGGCGCCACACCGTATCCGACCTGGGCGGCGCCATCGAGCTTTGTTATACGAACGGGTGGACCGACGGCCTCCCGGTCGTTCCGCCGACCGCGGAGCGCATCGAGGCCATGCTCGAAGCGGCCGGTCTCGAGCCCGGCCACGAGCTTGCGTTCATCGAGAACAGGCAGGTATCGGTGACGGCGGAAAAAGTCGCAATCAACGCGGTGATGGCGGGCTGCAAGGCCGAATACATGCCCGTCGTCGCGGCAACGGTCGAAGCGCTCGCCGATCCGCTCTACGGCTATCACGGTCCCGCGACGAGCACCGGCGGCTCCGCGGTCTTCATGCTGGTGAACGGCCCGATCGCGCGCAAGCTCGACCTGAACTCGGGAGACAATCTCTTCGGCCCCGGCTGGCGCGCGAACGCCTCGATCGGGCGCGCCGTGAGGCTCGTCATGCGGAACGTCATCGGCACGCTCCCCGGCGAGCTCGACCGCAGCTCCCTCGGCCATGCGGGGAAATACACCTACTGCATCGCCGAGAACGAGGTCGACAGCCCGTGGCCGGCGTTTCACACGACGCGCGGTTTCAAGTCCGACCAGAACGCCGTCACCATTTTCGCGGCCTACGCACCGCACCAGTATTCGAACCGCCTCAGCGCCAATCCGGAAGGCGTGCTCGACACCGCCTGCGCGCACATGAGAATCTCCGCCGGCACCGCGCGCCAGCCGCAGTACGCGATGGTTTTCGCGGGCGAGCACCAGGCGATTTTCAAGAAAGCGGGCTGGGCGCGCGAAGACGTGCAGCGCTACGTCTACGAGCACAGCAGGGCGAGCGCGGCCGAATTGAAGCGCATCCACATGAACCCGGGCGAGGCCACGCCCGAGGACGAGCGCACGATGGTGACGCTCGTCGAGCGGCCAGACGATCTGCTGGTGATCGCCGCCGGAGGCAACGCCGGGGTGCAGTCGGCTTTCATCCCCGGCTGGGGGAGCAAAAACGGATCGCAGAGCGTAACGAAGGCCATACGGCCTTCGTACGCTCTGCCGGTGGACGAACAGAGGGGAACCCAAGGTTCCCCTCCGTAACCGATAACTAAGTACGAGGCGTTGGTAACGCACCGCAGCACTGCACACAAGGAGGCTCCATGGCAATTCAGATTTTCGATCCCACCACCGAAGTCGCCGAGCGCCACATCGCGTTCGTGCGCAGGCCCCAGTCGCTGAAAGGCGCGCGCATCGGCCTCGTCGACAACACCAAGCACAACTCCGATCAGTTGCTGCTGCGCATCGCGAACATCCTCGAGCGCGACCACGGCGCCAAGGCGCACGTGATCCGCCAGAAAAAAAGCGCAGGCGCCGCGCCGCATGCGGAAATCGTCGAGGAGCTGAAAGCGAACTGCGACGTCATCGTCGCCGGCGTCGGCGACTGAGGGTCGTGCTCGTCGGGGAGTGTCCTCGACAGCATAGTGTTCGAACAGCACGGCGTTCCGTCGGCGTCCATCATCACGCACGTCTTCACGGCGACCGGCAAGGCGATGGCGCGCACCTGGGGCCTTCCCGACTTCCGCTTTCTGGTGATGCCGCACCCGATCGCAAACCTGACCGATGCGGAGCTCGACCAGCGCGCCGCAGCGATCGTGCCGGAAGTCGTCAAGCTGCTGCTCGAAGGGCAGACGGGCTGAAGTAAACCTCACGCCGCCTTGCGCCGCTGCCACCACAGCAGCAGCGCAAGGAGCGTCCCGCCCGGCATCAGGAGCTCGATGAGCAGGTACGGCGCGACGTTGCGCGCGCCGCTCAAGATCGCTCTCATCTAAGCCGCCGCCGATTCCGCGATCGGCGCGAGCGCAGCGCCGATGCGGGCCGCCTGCTGTTCCGTGATCATCGCGCCCAGGATGGCGGTAAAGCGCTCGTTCTCCGCGCCCGACAGGATGTACTGGCAGCGATACGCGCGCAGGATCGTCGCCCGCACCTGGGCGATCTGCCCGGGCGAGAGCGGCCGGCGGCAGAGCTCGAAGAAGTAATTTCCGTCGTCTTTCGCCTGCTGCGCGAGCACGCCGTCGAACGCCGCGACGAGCGCGATGAGGTCGTCCACCGCCGCGTCGCGCTCCTTCGAGGTCAGCTTCGCGTCTTCGCGCCGCCATTCGAGCTCGTCGAGGATGGCGTGCTGCGACTCCTCTTTCCAGTGGAACATGAAGACGTCCTTGTAGAGCGGCGAGAGGCTCGCGTCGCACGCGATGCTTTCGCGGTAGTGCGACTGGGTCATGAGCTCGATCATGCACGTGAGCGCAAGCACCGCCCACGTCGACTTGCCGAGCACCAGCCACGCGACGTCGTTGGGCCGGGCCGCGAAGCGGTAACCGTGCGGCATCTCGCCCGCGATCAGGCGCTCGATCCGGCGAAAGAGCTCCTGGTGCTTCAGCTCCTCCCCGGTGAAGCGCACCAGCGCTTCCAGCGCGGTCTGGTCGCCGAGCCCGTGCTCGCCGCTCACCTCGATCATCTTGGCGCCGATGAAGCGCTCGACCAGACCGAACATGTTCGCGTAGGTGCGGCCCTGGATCTGGGAGAGCAGCGTGCGCTCTTCCGCCGTGAGGAAGTCGAGGCCGGCGACTTTCGACAGGCCTTCGGGCAGGAAGTCTTTCGACAGGTCGAAAATCCGCCCGCGGATCACGTCGCGGTCGATGTCCCAGGCGATGCGCTTCGAGACTTCCACGCACTTAGCGTAACGCCGCGTGTCGATCTGGAAGGGGGGTTTGCGGACCGCCGCGAGCTGTACCAGGTTATGCATGACTTCATCTCCTTTGTCGGTTCGATATGCCGGGGACGGCGCCATGCAATGAATCCGGCGCCGCAACGCTACGCAGTCTAGGCGGCGCGCGTATCGTCCCGATGTCGGGGATGAAACAGTTTGTTTCAGTTACGTCGGGGACTGACCTCGGTGTCGATTGCATGAGGTCTGTCCCCGGTGTTCGCCGGGTTTCGGTTTTGGCGCATAATTTAGTCATGTCCAGCAACGGCCGCGTGCTGATCGTCGAGGACGATCGCGACATCCGTGAAATGGTCGCCGAATACCTCGGCGGGCAGGGCTACGACGTGCATCAGGCGCAGAGCGGCAGCGACATGCGCGCGGCGGTCGAGGTGAACCTCCCCGACGTGGTGCTGCTCGACGTGCGCCTGCCCGGCGAGGACGGGCTCACCCTCGCGCGCTACCTGCGCGAGCGCTACGACGTCGGGATCATCATGGTCACGGCCGCGGGCAGCGTCGTCGACCGCGTGGTCGGGCTCGAAGTCGGGGCTGACGACTATGTCACCAAGCCTTTCGACCCGCGCGAGCTGCTGGCGCGGCTGAAAAGCGTGATGCGCAGGCTCCAGTCGCACGCCGCCGGAGAGAGCGTCGTGCGGGTGGGGCCCGAGCGCGTCCCGGTCGGCCGCTGCTTCCTCGACGTCGCCGCGCATCGCCTCCTCGACGTCGAAGGCTCGGAAGTGCCCATCACGAGCATGGAGTACGACCTCCTCAAGGTCTTCACCGAGCACCCGAACAAGGTGCTCACGCGCGACCAGATCCTCACCCTCACGCGCAACCGCGAGTGGGAGCCTTTCGACCGCTCGATCGACATCCGCATCGCGCGGCTGCGCCGCAAGGTGGAGGCGAATCCCGAGGAGCCGCAGGCGATCCGCACCGTGCGCGGGGCGGGCTATATGTTCATCCCGAAGGGCTGAGCGCCTCCAACGTTTCAGCGGTGTAACAGTTCTCCGGGGCCCAAAACGCGTGCTTATACTTGACGCGCATGAAAGCGCCTTCATCCACCGCCGAGAGCCTGCGCCCCCCTGCGCGCCTCGACCCGATCGTCCACGGCTACCTGCTCCTGGACGAGGCCATCGCCGACTGCAACGAGCGCTTCTGCCTCATGCTGGGGGCGAGCCACGCCGAGATCGTCGGCAAGGCGCTGATCGATCTTTGCCCCGGCCACCAGGCCGACGGCGCGCTCTCGCGGGAGCGCTGGCAGCGCCGCTGGCAGGCCGCGCGCGCCGGGCTCGCGCAGTGGTTTCCATGGCAGTTCCGCAACAGCGAAGGCGCGCGCGTGCACGCGCTGGTGCACCTGCGCACCGACGAGGCCGCCAGGGGCCTCGTCGCGCACGTGCACGATCTGTCGCACGTGCACGAAGCCGGCTGGATCAGGCCCGAAAGCCAGGCGCGGCTGCAGGCCATACTCGATCACACCAAGGCGGTCATTTTCGTGAAGGACCGCGAAGGGCGGTACGTCTTCGCCAACCGCGAGCTCGAGCGCGCGCTGCGGATGCCCACCGAGCGCATCATCGGCCACACCGACCACGAGATCTGGCCGCCCGAGCTCGCCGAGCGCTTCCGCGCGAACGACGCGCAGGTCCTCGACCAGCGCAGCGCGACCGAGTTCGAGGTCACCGGCACGGTCGGCGGCCAGGAACGCACTTTCATCTCGTTCAAGTTTCCGCTGTTCGGCGCCGACGGCTCGACTTACGCGGTGTGCGGCATCGCGACCGACATCACCGAGCGCAAACGCACGCAGGACGCGCTCACGAGCGCCGCGCTCGCCGTCTCGAGTGCACAGGGCGCCAGCGTCTTCCAGGAGCTCGTGCGCTATCTCGCGACGATCCTCGAAGTGGACGCGGCGCTGATCGCGGCGCCGCACCCGACGCTGGGCCCGGCCCACATGCGCGTGCACGCTTTTTTCGTCGACGGCGAAATACGCGAGAACTTCGATTACCCGATCGCGGGAACGCCCTGCGAGCAGGTCCTCGGCCAGCGTTTCCGCTTCTATCCGTCGGGGCTGCGCGAGCACTTTCCGGACGACGTCGAGTTCGCCAGCGAGAAGCTCGAAAGCTACGCGGGCTTTCCGCTCACCGACGGCAGCGGCGCTTCGATCGGATTGATCGCGGTCATCTCGCGCACTCCCATGGTGAACGGCGAGTTCATCGAATCGATACTCAAGATATTCGCGGTGCGCGCGGCCGCCGAGCTCGAGCGGCAGCGCGCCGAAGAGACGCTGCGGCAATCCGAGGCGAGCTATCGCGCGATATTCGAAGCGAGCGAGGACGCCGTCTTCATCCACGACTGGGACACCGGCCGCGTGATCGACGTCAATCGCCGCGCCTGCGAGATCTACGGCTACAGCTACGAGGAGATGAAGCGGATCAGCGTCTCGGACGTGAGCTCCGGCGAGTATCCGTATACCGCGGCCGAAGCGCGCAAACGGCTGGAGGAAGCCAGAGCGGGACACCCCGTGCGCATCGAATGGCACCGCCGCAACAAGGACGGCACGCTGCACTGGGACGAAGTGGTGCTGAGACCCGCGGTGATCGCCGGCGAGCGCCGCATGCTCGCTTTCACGCGCGAAATCACCGAGCGCAAGCAAGCGGAGCAGGCGCTGCGCCAGGCGCAGAAGATGGAAGCGCTCGGACATCTCACCGGCGGCATCGCGCACGACTTCAACAACCTGCTCACGAGCATCATGGGCTACATCGTGCTCGCGGCGGAGCACCCCGGCGCGGCGGACGATGCGAAGCTCGGTAAATATCTGGAGCAGGCGCAGGCGTCCTGCGCTCGCGCGCGCGATCTGATCCAGCAGATGCTCACGTTCAGCCGCGGGCGGCGGGGTCAGCCGCGGCCCGTGGCGCTGCCTGCGCTCGTTACGCAATCGGTGAGGCTCTTCGGCTCCTCGCTGCCTTCGACGCTGGAGATAGAAACGGCGCTCGACGAGGACGTGCCCGCGGTGATGCTCGATCCGGTGCACCTCGACCAGATCCTCCTGAACCTGTGCCTCAATGCGCGCGACGCGATGAGCAGTGTGGGAACGATACGCGTGAGCGTTGCGCGCGCGCCGGCCGGCGAGCACGTCTGCACGGCGTGCCGGCAGAGCGCGGCAGGCGAGCTCGTCGAGCTTTGCGTCGCGGACGACGGCACCGGCATCGCGCCGGCGGTCGTCGAGCGCATATTCGACCCTTTCTTCTCCACCAAGGAAGTTGGCAAAGGCAGCGGCATGGGGCTCGCGAGCGTGCACGGCATCGTGCACGAGCTCGGCGGGCATATCGTCGTCGACACCGCGCCGGGACGCGGCACGCGTTTTCGCGTGCTCTTTCCCGCGCTCGCCGCCGGCGCGTGCGACTCGAGCGACGCCGCCGCACGGTGCCGCTCGCCGCGCCCGAGCTTGTGCGGCCACGTTCTAGTCGTCGACGACGAGCGCGCCGTCGGCGCCTTCATGGCCGATCTGCTCGAAAGCTGGTCGCTCGCGGTGAGCGTCGTCGAAAGCGCGTCCGAGGCGCTCTCGCTCGTCACGCGCGACGCGAAGCGAGTCGACCTCGTGATCACCGACCAGATGATGCCGCGCATGACGGGGCTGCAGCTCGCGCGCGAGCTCGCCGTGGTGCGGCCCGATCTCCCGGTGATTCTCTATACGGGTTTCAACGAAGGCATCTCGCCCGGCGACATCGACGCCGCGCGGGTGCGCGCCGTCGTCACCAAACCCGTCGAGCCGCACCAGCTCTTCGGGCTCCTGCAGACCCATCTCCCCTGCCCGCCGGCGCCGCGCTAGGCTCCCGCGCGCAGCACGCGGTAATCGTCGATCGCCGCTTCGATGACACGCGCCGCCTGCTCGCGTCCATAGGTGCCCTGGATCACGATCGGCGGCTCCTGGCCCGAGACGAGCTTGTAGGTGCTGAAGTAGTGACGCAGGCGCTCGACCAGGATGTGCGGCAGGTCGCGCAGGTCCTGCGCATCGCCCCAGATCAGGTCGTTCTCCAGCACCGCGATGATCTTGTCGTCGGCCTCCCCGCGATCGAGGAGCTGCAGGCCGCCGACCACCCGCGCCGGAACGATGATCTCCGAGTGGTCGATGGGCCGCTCGCTGATCACGCAGATGTCGAGCGGATCGCCGTCGCCGCGCTCCGCGCCGGGGCACAGGTTTTTCACGTTCTCGCCGCAATAAGTCTGCGGCACGAACCCGTAGAGTGCCGGCGTCTGCGACGAAGTCCGTTGCGGCCTGTCGACTCGCAGGTAGCCCGACTCCTTGTCGACTTCGTACTTGATGAGATCGAAAGGCGTGATCTCGATGTAGGCATTGACGAACACCGGCGGCGCCTTGCCGATCGCAAGGCCGTGCCACGGGTGCGGGCGCCATTCGGAGAAGCGCAGCGGCGTAGTCATGGGTGTATGCTTTGATCAACAAAGAGGACAGTCGATGAGAATACCGTATCGAATCCGTTTCGTCGGCGCAGCGCTCGCGCTCGCTTTCGCCGCCCCGAGCGCCGCACAGGCGCCTTATCCCGCCCAGCAGATCAGGATCATCTGCGCCTTCCCGGCGGGCGGCGGCACCGACCTCACGGCGCGCCTGCTCGCCGAGCAGATGCACAAGATCCTCGGTCAGCCGGTGGTCGTGGAAAACAAAACCGGCGCGAGCGGCATGATAGGGACCGACGCGGTGGCGAAATCGAAGCCCGACGGCTACACGCTGCTCGTGGCCTCCGGCGAAATGGCGCTGAATCCGCATCTCTATAAGGCGAAGATGGCCTACGACTGGGATAAGGAGCTCCAGCCCATCACGCTGCTCGTCAAGGTGCCGAACGTGATGGCGGTGAACATGGACGTGCCGGCGAAGAACGTCGCGGAGCTGATCGCCCACGCGAAAAAGAACCCCGGCAAACTCACGTTTTCATCGAGCGGCGTGGGCAATCCGCAGCAGCTGACCGGCGAGCTATTCAACAAGATGGCGGGGGTGAAGATCCAGCACATTCCCTACAAGGGCGCCGCGCCGCAGCTCGCGGCGCTGGCAGGTAAGGAAGTCTCGCTCACCTACGTGAGCATCGGCGCGGCGAAGCCTTTCATCGAAGGGAAGCGCATCAGGCCGATCGGCGTCACGTCCACCACGCGCGTGGCCGCGCTGCCGGACGTGCCCGCGATCGCGGAGCACCCGCCGCTCGCCGGCTTCGAGCTCGTGAATTTCTTCGGCTTCTTCGGGCCGGCCGGCCTGCCCGAGCCCGTGCTGCGCAGGTTGAACGCCACCGCGGTGCAGATCATGCAAATGCCCGATCTCGTCGCCAAGTTCAGGGGTTTCGGCTTCGAGCCCTCGCCGACGACGCCCGACCAGTTCCGCCAGTTCATTCGCGGTGAGTCGGCGAAATTCGGCAAAATCATCGTCGAGGCCGGAGTCAAGCTTGAGCAGTAGCACCGCCGTGGGTATGCTTGCGATGCAAGGAAGGCCGTCGTTCCGGACGCGCCGCAAGAAGGCGATCCGGAAAGCGGGCCGTCATTCTGGACGGGCCGAGAGGCGCGATACAGAATCCATTTTTTGATCTGATCTGTACAGGAGAGCTCCAATGACATTGCAGGCAGGCACAGCGGCGCCGGACTTCACGCTCGCGTCGCACACCGACCAGAAGATCTCGCTCGCCGATTACCGCGGGCGCAACACGATCGTCTCGTTCCTCCCCTTCGCCTTCACCGGTGGCTGAAAGAACCAAGTCAGCGGGTTCCGTGCGAACCTCGAAGAATTCAAGAAGCTGAACGTCGAAATCCTGCAGATCAGCGCCGATCCCGCGCCCAGCCTCAAAGGGTGGGCGGAGTCCCTCGGCGGCATTCCCTTCCCGCTGCTCTCGGACTATTGGCCTCACGGCGCGATCGGTAAAGCCTACGGCGTGTTCAACGAAGAGCGCGGCATGGACAAGCGCTCGGCTTTCATCGTCGACGGCCAGGGCGTGATCCGCTGGTCCAAGGTCTACGAGCCCGGGACCATCCCGGAGAGCAAAGACCTGCTGGAAGAGCTCAAGAAGCTCTAAGACGCGCGGAGCGCCGCTAAGGAAGGGAGGTTACGGAGGGGAACCATGGGTTCCCCTCCGTTCGTCCATCCCAGCGCGGCTGCGGGCGACGCTTGCGTCGACCGCTACGTTTCTCGCCGCGCGAGGTAACGGAGGGGAACCATGCGGTTCCCCTCTGTTCGTTTATTGCGGTCAGGCCGCCGCCTGCAGTCGGCCGACCGCGGCACGCCCGACTGCAAGACCGGCGGTCAGGCCGCCGCTTGCAGTCGCCCGTCCGCGGCACGCCGAGTGCTAGACCGGCGGTCATGCAGCCTGCCGCCGCCCCGCGTGAAATCAACGCGATCCTCAACGCGATCGAGATCGGCGTCTACGGCATGGACGCCGCCGGGCGCTGCACGTTCGTCAACAAGGCGGCGCTCGAGATGCTCGGCTACACGCACGACGACGTGCTGGGCCGGAACATGCACGAGCTCATCCACCATACGTATCCAGACGGCACGCCTTATCCGCGCTCGGCGTGCCCGCTCCTGCAATCGCTGGAGACCGGCAAACCGGTGCAGCTCGACAACGAGATGCTCTGGCGCAAAGACGGCAGCTTTTTCAATGCGGAATACTCGGCGTTCCCGGTTCTGGACGAGGACGTCGTCACCGGCAGCGTAGTCACTTTCCAGGACACCGCGAACAAGGGGCAGGCACGCAAGCGCCTCGGGGTGCAGATCAGCGTGAGCCGCATCCTCGCCGGGTCGTCCGAGCGCGATACCGCCTTGACCCAGGTGCTCGGCACCATCGGCTCGGCGCTCGGCTGGCACGTCGCGCTGTTCTGGGAAGTCGACGACGGCGAACGCGTGCTGCGCACCACCGCGGCATGGGCGGGTCCGGATGCCGTGGGCGAGCCTTTTCTCTCCGCCACGCGCGATACGACTTTCGCGCGCGGTGAAGGACTGCCGGGGCGCGTCTGGCAGACCGAAGCGCCGGAATACATCACGAACCTCGCTGGAGACTCGACATTCCTGCGGCGCGTGGCCGCCGAAGCCGCGGGAGTGCGCACCGGTTTCGCGTTTCCGGTCAAAGCCGGTGCGCGCACCGTGGGCGTGATGGAGTTCTTCAGCCGCCGCTGGCAGCACTACGACGAGAACTTCGTCGACAGCGTCGCCACGCTCGGCCAGCAGATCGGCCAGTACTTGCGCCGCAAGCGCGCGGAAGAAGACCTGCGCGCCGCCAAGGAGGAAGCCGAGGAGGCGAACCGGGCGAAAAGCCAGTTCATCGCCAACATGAGCCACGAGCTTCGCACCCCGCTCACCGCGGTGATCGGATACGGCGAGATGCTCGAGGAAGAGGCCGAAGAGCGCGGCCTCGACACCATGCTGGACGACCTGCGCAAGATCAACGCGAGCGCGCGGCACCTCCTGACGCTCATCAACGACGTGCTCGATATCTCGAAGATCGAAGCCGGCAAGATGGAAGTGCACCTCGAGACCTTCGACGTTGCCCATCTGATCAGCGAGCTCTCCGGCACCGTGGAAGATCTTGTCGCCAGGAAGGGAAACCGCCTGATCGTGGAATGTCCGGCGGACATCGGCACGATGCACTCGGATCCCGTGAAGCTGCGGCAGAGCCTGATCAACCTCATGAGCAACGCGGCCAAATTCACGGAGAACGGCAGCGTGCGGCTCGAAGTCGAGCGCGGTGGAGAAGGCGAGTCGGCGGCTATCGTGTTCCGCGTGGCCGATACCGGCATCGGCATGACGCCCGAGCAGGTGGCGAAGGTCTTCCAGCGCTTTACCCAGGCGGACGCGTCTACCACGCGCCGCTTCGGCGGCACCGGGCTCGGTTTATGGATCACGCGGTCTTTCACGACCATGCTGGGAGGGGATATCGCCGTCGACAGCGTGCCGGGCGAAGGTTCGGTGTTCGCGCTGCGGCTGCCCGCCGGGGCGGACCAGATCGTGGCGAAATTGACGATCGAGGCGAGTGACGACCTGCGGCGCTGGGACACCCTGGCGAGCGGCGCGCCGCTGGTGAGCGTGTCGGCGGGCGGCGCCCGCCTCGAGCAGCTTCGGATCGAGGTCCCGGCGCGGAAAGCGAAGTACCTGCGCGTGTCCTGGCCGGGCCGG
>Ga0209706_10002097_pt1 | contig 11127 bp, 8 predicted proteins | sample PPLLaktember2015_6_FD_187263 | JGI IMG/M metagenome (GOLD analysis project Ga0209706, IMG submission 187263) | Freshwater sediment microbial communities from Prairie Pothole Lake near Jamestown, North Dakota, USA - PPLs Lake P8 Core (1) Depth... | ecosystem: Environmental > Aquatic > Freshwater...
CGTCGAGCTCGAAAAGGTCTACCGCCAGAGCGACGCGGCCTTCATCGGGCTCCTCAACGCCATCCGCAACCGCCAGATCGACGACGGCCAGATCGAGCTCCTCAACAGCCGCTGGGACCAAGACTTCACGCCCCCCGACGACCAGTTCTACATCACGCTCACCAGTACGAACGACCTGGCCGCTGCCCGCAACCGCGAGAAGCTCGCCTCCCTCCGCGGCCGCTCCCGACGCTACGAAGGCTTCATCGAGGGCGAGTTCGACCGCCGCTCCCTCCCGACCGACGAGGCCCTCGAGCTCAAGCCCGGGGCCCAGGTCATGCTCCTCACGAACGACCGCAAAGGCCGCTACGTCAACGGCACGATCGGCCGCATCGTCCGGATCCGCAAGGGCGAGGACGCCGACGCCGACGACATCGTCACCGTCGAGCTCCCCGACGGCAGCGAGGTCGACCTCACTCCCGCGACCTGGGAGCTTTTCCGCTTCCAGTACGACGCCGAGGCCGACCGCATCGAGTCGGAGGCCGTCGGCGCCTTCACCCAGTACCCCCTTCGCCTGGCCTGGGCCGTGACCATCCACAAGAGCCAGGGCAAGACCTTCGACCGCGTCGTCGTCGACATCGGCCGCGGCGCCTTCGCCCACGGCCAGGTCTACGTCGCCCTCAGCCGCTGCACCTCGTTCGAGGGCCTCGTCCTGCGGACGCCCATCCGCCGGCAGCACATCTGGATGGATTGGCGCATCGTCCGCTTCCTGACCCGCTTCCAGTACAAGAAGGCCGAAGAGGCCCTGCCCGTCGCCGAGAAGCGCACCCTGATCAAGGCGGCCATCCGCGAGGGCCGCGAGCTCGAGATCGTCTACCTCAAGCCCGACGACACGAAATCCCGTCGCCGCATCCGCCCCGATGCCGTCGAGATGATGGAGTACCACGGCAAGCGGTTCGAGGGGTTGCGGGCCTACTGCCACAAGCGCGGCGAGTGCCGCACCTTCCGCCTCGACCGCATCCTCGAGATCGCCTGATCCGAAGAAGGGTCCGTCCCGGAACGTCGCCCCCGGCCTTACCGCTCGAGCACCAGGACGCGGATCCGCGACCCGCCCTCGCCGCCTCGATAGACCCTTTGGACGGCTTTCCGGAAATCCGCCTCGGTGGCCTTGGGGATGTCCACGAACGTCTGGGGGTTACGGTCGACGAGCGGGAACCAGGAGCTCTGGATGTGGACCATGATCCGGTGGCCCTTCTTGAAGGTGTGGTAGACATCGGGCATGCTGAAGTCGATCGCCTCGACCTGCCCGGGAACGAACGGCTCCGGCACCGCCAGGCTCCTGCGGAACTTGCCCCGGAAAGGCTCGCCGCGGACGAGTTGCTGGTAGCCGCCCATGCGAACCCGGGCCGGGTTCGGCACCGGATCCGGATGATCGTTCGGGTAAACGTCGATGAGCTTGGCCACGAAGTCCGAGTCCGTGCCCGACGTGGAGACCCGGAGCGCCGGCGAGACCGGCCCCGCGATCGTCACATCGTTCTCGAGCGGCTCCGTCTCATAGACAAGCACGTCCGTGCGGCGCGAGGCGAAACGCTGGTCCTCGCTCATGTAGTCGCCCGGCATGCCGTCCCCGGTGTGACCGATAACCGGGACGGGCTTGGCCGGGTCGCTCACGTATTCGTCGTAAGCCCCCGCCATGTCCAATCCCGCGCCGACGCCCGCCGGCTCGAACCCAAGCTTCCCGCCGGGCCAAAGATAAAGGCCCTTCTCTTTGGCCTCCCGCGGCGGCCAAACGTCATGCCGCCTCCACTCGTTCGCGCCCGTCGCGAACAGCCAGGCTTTCGGCGCGGCATCGCCCTCGGGGCCCAGCAAGCCGTCCCCTTTGCCCTTCAGGTGGCGGAGGAAGAAGGGGAATTCGATCGTCTCGCGGTAGAACTCCGCGGTCTTGGACCCGAACTTCAAGAAGCCGAGCGTGTCGCCGTCGCCCCGCGACCACCCCCCATGGCGCCAAGGGCCCATGACCAGCGTGTTCGGCGAGATCGGCCCGTTCTTCTCGAGCGAGTAGAACAGCTTGATCGGGCCGGCGAGGTCCTCGGCGTCGTACCAGCCCCCGACGAACAGGACGGCCGGCTTGATGTCCTTCATGTGCGGCACGAGCGAGCGGGACCGCCAGAACTCGTCGTAATCGGGATGGTCCAGGTGGGCGGTCCAATAAGGATTCTCCTCCTTGAAGTGCAGCTTCTCGGTGTTGGAGAGCGGCCCCATCCGAAGGAAGAAATCGTAGGCGTCCGGCACGCGGGCGGCCCTGACCATCGTCCCGGGCCGGGCCGCCGGGCCGCCGACTCGCGGCCGGAAGAACCGATAGAAGTTGAAGTTCGCGGCCAGGTAGAAGGCGCCGTTGTGAAAGGAGTCGTCGCCGGCCGCGACGTCCCCGATGGGCGCCTGCGGGGAGGCCGCGACGAGGGCCGGGTGCGCGTCGATCATCCCGAACGCGGCGAAGAAGCCGCCGTACGAACCGCCCCAGATGCCCACCCGGCCGCTGTTCCCCGGCACGTTCTTGACCAGCCAGTCGATCGTGTCATAGGTGTCCGTCGTCTCGTCGGTATCCGTGGGGCCGGCGAGCCGCGCCTTGCGGGGAGGGATGTCGACGAACTCCCCTTCGGACATATAGCGCCCGCGGACGTCCTGGTAGGCGAAGATGAAGCCCTCTTTCCCGAAGAGCTCCGAGGGGCCCAAAAGAGGCTTGTAGTTGTCGGCGCCGTAGGGGGCGACAGAATAGGGGGTCCTCTGCATCATGATCGGAAAGGCCTGGCCCTTGTCCTTCGGGACGTAGACCACGGTGAAGAGCTTGACCCCGTCCCGCATCGGGATCTGATATTCGTGCTTGACGTAGTGGGCTCGGGTGTATTCGAGCTGCTTCTTGGTGAGATCGCTGTCCCCGCGCTCCTGGGCAAAGACGGCTCCTCCCAGGATCAGGCCCAGGACGAGGGCGCCGACGAGGCCGGTCACGATGCGTGAATTCTCGCGTCCGCCCCAGCGGGCATGTGCGATCGATGGGAAGTTCGAGTTCATGGCTGCCTCCCCGGCTCGGTCAGGTGATGTCAAGGGTCGAGGATAATCCCCGCCCGGGCCGCCGTCAAGGACAGATGTTCTGGACAACCCCGGCGCTTTGAGCCATGATGGGTCCTTTTAAAAAATCAACGGGGAGGAACGATATGGCCCAGAAAAAACGCATCATCGTCATCGGCGGGTCCGCGGCCGGGCCCAAGGCGGCCGCGAAGGCGCGCCGGCTCGACTACGAGGCCGACATCACCATCGTCCAGAAGGAGCGCGACCTGTCCATGGCCTCGTGCGGGTACCCCTATTACGTGAGCGGCGCGTTCGACGACCGGAACCAGCTGATCAGCACGCCGGCCGGCGTCGTCCGCGATCCCAAGTTCTTCCTCAACGCCAAGGGGATCGACGCCCGCACGGAGACGGAAGCCACGGCCGTCGACCGCCAGGCCCGGACCGTCACCTGCCGGGACCTGCGGACGGGGACGGTCGAGGTCCTCCCCTACGACAAGCTCGTCCTCTGCACCGGGGCAACGCCGGTCATCCCCCCCGTGCCCGGCCTGGACCTCGCGGGCATCACCACCTTGCAGTCCATGAAAGACGCGGATTTCCTGCGCCGGGTCTGCGACGAAGGACGGATCAAGAAGGCTGTCATCATCGGCGGGGGCCTGATCGGTATCGAGACCTGCGAAGCCCTCGAGCTGGCCGGCATCGACATCACCGTCATCGAGCTCCTGCCCCAGCTCCTGACGTTCCTCGACTGGGAGCTGGCCAAGCTCGTCGAGAACCACATCCGGGCAAGATCGGCCAACGTCATCACCGGCAACGGCCTGGCCGAGTTCCTCGGCGAGAACGGGCGGCTGACCGGCGTCAAACTCCAGAACGGCACCGAACTCCCCTGCGAGCTGGCCGTTGTGGCCGTTGGCGTCCGCCCCAATGTCAAGCTGGCCGCCGACGCGGGGCTCGCCATCGGCCCGCTCCGCGGCATCGTCGTCGACGAGCACATGCAGACCTCGGACCCGGACATCTACGCCGCCGGCGACTGCGTCGAATGCCGGAGCCTGATCACCGGCCGCCCCGTATACTCCCCGATGGGGGACCTGGCCAACCTCCAGGGGCGGGTGGCCGGCGAGAACGCCGTCCTCGGCAACACGGCGGCCTTCCCCGGCACCCTCCAGACCGGCATCTGCAAGATCTTCGACTTCATCGCCGGGACGACGGGGCTGTCCGAGGCCGCGGCGCGCAAGCTCGGCTACGCCGACATCGAGACCGTCATCAACGCCAACCCCGATAAGCCTGTCTTCATGGGGGCCAAGCTCATCGTCAGCAAGATGATCGTCGACCGGAAGACGGGCCGGCTCATCGGCTATCAGGCCGTCGGGCCGGGCGACGTCAGCAGACAGGTCGCCGCCGCCGCCATGGCCATCAGCGGGAAGATGACGGTCGACGACCTCCTCTCGCTCGACCTCCCCTATGCGCCCCCCTTCTCCCCGGCCATCGACCATTTCATCACCACGGCCCACGTCATGCAGAACAAGCTCAAGGGCCGGATGCGGGGCATCTCGGCGAAAGAGGTCTACGAGAAGGTCCAGGGGCCGGACAAGCCGTTCCTGCTCGATGCCCGCGGACCCGACGAGTATGAGGACACGCGCCTCGGCATCGGCGAGACGCTCATTCCGCTCGGGGCCCTGCGCAAGCGTCTCAACGAGCTGCCCGGGGACAAGAACAGGGAGATCGTCTGCTACTGCAAGCTGTCGCTCCGGGGCTATGAGGCCGCGATCGTGCTCGCGGCCAACGGCTGGACCGATGTCAAGGTCATGGAGGGCGGCATCGCCGCCTGGCCCTTCCCCCGCGAGAAATAGCGAGGGACCGGAGAGCCATCATGAGGAGAGCTGATTTCGGGATTCCGCCTCGGCTTTGAGCGCGTTCAGGCCCTGCTCCAGCGCCCTCGCCAGGACCTTTCTCATCAGGCCACGCAAGAGCCAGGCGACCGGCCCCTCGAACGACTCCTCTGTCCGGACGCGCGTCCCGCCGTCTTCGGCAGCGAGGTCCCAAACGTGGACCGCCCGGACCCCGGGCATCTTCCCGGACCAGGCGATCCTATTCGGCGGCACGACCTCTTCCAGCCTCGATGAGATCCTCGACCCCCCGGCTTTCCAGACGAAGCGGGTTCCCGGCCGGACCGGTCCTTCGACCCTGATCCAGGCGATATTCCTATTCCATTCGGGCCAGCGCTCGAGACCGCTGAGGACGCCCCAGACCGTCTCGATCGGCGCCCGGATCACGGCCTCCGCCTTCCCGACCGCCGGAGCCTTGTGGTTCACATCCATGTTCTCCCTCCCCTTGGGACAATATAGCCGGGCGGGCCCGCAGAGGCAAATCAAACGACCGACTGTCCCCCGAGCTCATGCCTGCGCCGAGAGCGCAGCATGGTTACATGCGTTCGTTCCCGCTCATGCCGCAGTCTCAGGCGATTGATGGCCTCATCTTCCTCAGCTTCTCGAGCGCCGCAGCCGCCGCCTCGACCACCTTGGAGCTCACGCCATCAACGAAATCGTCATACCTCGGCCACGTCAGCCCGTGGTTTCCTCTCCAGCTCGGACAGGCACGGACCTCTCCCCATTCCCCGAGCTGATCGGACGGGCTCAGTGCCCGCCGAAGACGACAAAGCCGCGCTTGCGCAACTCCTCGGCGAGCTCCACTTCCATGACCTTGGCGGCCCCAAAGGTCATCGGATTGAGGTGCTCATAGAGCTTCGGGACGAGGCGCTCGCCATATTTCTCGACGACGCCCGCGGCCTTGATCCCGTTCTTGTGGTTCTCGAACCGCTGCTCCGGAGTGAGGCCCGTCATGCCGACATAGTAGCCCGCCTTGCCGTCGCCCTTGGGGTTCCGGAGGTAGACGACGTACACGTTGTGGTGTCTGCGGTCCCATATCCTGGTGGCTTTCTTTTTCATTAGCCCGGGAACCTCCTTGAGAGGTTTCCATGCCGGTTTCGATGATTAGGACTTGCGGACGCCGAATTCCTTCCGCGTTTCCTGAAGTTAATCCGAGTCTCCGGATGAAACGGGGACACGTACCAGAGGTACATGTCCCCGCGCGCCCGTTCCGTTCTACTTGAGCGTCTTCGCCAGCTCCGCGCCCCAAGCCTTGGCCCGGTCGAGCTCGCCTTCTTTCATGGGGCCGTAGGAGCTCTTCACCAGGAAGCGCTGCTTCTTCGCGATCGGCTTATAGCCCTTCTCCTCGAGCATCCTCAGGATCTTGCCCGCTGAGCCTCCCGGCGAGAGCTTGAAGCCGGTCTCGAAGGCGGCGGCGCGCACGGCGGCCGCCCCTCCCCCGCCCGCGCCCGCCTGGGGCAGGGCCACGAGCCATGTGCGTATCGACGGGTGCGACAGGTCCGGCGGGGACGGGGCTTTCTTGTCCGGCCTCGCCCGCATGTCGTTCCGGGTCTTCTCGCTCGGAAGGCTGAAGGCGATGATGGGCGAGCCGGCCACGATCAGGCCGACTCCCGCAAGCGCCTCTCCAATCGCCTCGGCGGTCGACATGGCCTTGGCGCCCTCCCCGAGGCCCTCGGCGATGGCCTGCGCGACCGAGGCGGTATTTCCCCAGTAGGATTCATAGACGACGATGGTTTTCACGGGTCCTCCTCTCATCAGGCCAGGCGGAATTTCGTGCAGAACTCCTCGGTGACCCCCCAGAGGTCGGCCGGGAGGATGCCCTTCACCTGTTCCACGATCACGTTGGGGACCGGGCCGTAGAAGGCCTCGGCGATGCCGCCCGTGATGCAGGCCAGGGTATCGCTATCGCCTCCGAGCGAGATCGCGTTCCGGACGGCGTCCTCGTACGAAACGGAATCCAGGAAGGCGACGAGGGCCTCGGGGACCGTCCGCTGGCAGGACTCGTCGAAGCCGTAGCCGGGGCGGATGTCCTCGACGGACCGGTCGAGGTCGTAGCCGAACCTCGACCTGATCTCGGTCCGGATGAGGTCCTTGTCCCACTCCGTCCGGGCCAGGAAGACGGCCAGGGCCGTCGCCTGGGCCCCCTTGATGCCCTCGGGATGGTCGTGGGTGAACTCGGCCGAGCGCTGGGCCTCGCGGAGCACCTCGTCGACCGAATCGAAGGCGAAGCCGACCGGGCTCGCGCGCATGGCCGAGCCGTTGCCCCAGCTGTTGTAGGGCTTGGGGTCGGGCGAGCGGAGCCAGCCCGCGAAGAAACCGCCGTAGCCCGCGTCCGGGTAGCGCCGGCCGAAGTCCAGGACCGCCCGTTTATAGTCCCCGTCGGTCAGGATGGCCTGGGCGACGGCCACGGTCAAGACGGAGTCGTCCGTGAAGGCGCTTCCGGGGCCGAACAGGGGGAAGTCCTTGGATTTCGTCCGGCCGAACTCGTAGACCGAGCCGATGATGTCGCCGGCGATCGCACCGATCATAGTTCCCTCGTGTTGCCCTTGACTGACTGAGGTCAATTTAGTCGCCGGAGGCGGCGAAGTCAAGGATTCGCACGCTTTAACGGGTCAAGGCCCCTCCCCCATCGACGCGCGCAATTCCCCCCCGCCTATCACCCCCGGCGGCGATTGAGGCTAATCGGGTCGCCCCTATGATGGGGTCGAAGGAAGCGGGACCAATGAAGGAAGGTGCATGATGTCGAATCCGCATGCCGAGCACGTGACGGGGGGCGGGAGCGGGCATCTTCGCGGCCACAAGCCGGCGAAAAGGGGCGGCGGAAAGAACGGCTGTCCGGTCTGTCCATACTGCCGGGAAAAGGACGAGGTCATCCCCATCCTCTACGGCTTCCCCTCTGACAAGGCCTTCTTGAAGGCCGAGCGAGGCGAGGTCTATCTCGGCGGCTATATCACCGGCCCCACCGCCTACTACTGCAAGCGAGACGACCGGGAGTTCTAAAAAGGTCTGGCCGCCCTGGCCTCGAGGCGGGGCCGGAGACCAGGTTCTATCCCTATCCCATCCGGTGTTGACATTTTTCCCTGTAGGACCATAATGCTATTTCGTATTTTGTCAGTGTGAGGTGCGGCCATGAGCGTCAAATACTTCTTCACGAGCGAGAGCGTCACCGAGGGCCACCCGGACAAGATCTGCGACCAGATCAGCGACGCCATCCTCGACGACCTGCTCAGGCAGGACCCGGACGCGCACGCGGCCATCGAGGTCCTGACGACGACCGGCTCGGTCCACGTCGCCGGCGAGATCACGACGACGGGCTACTCCGACATCCAGAAGATCGTGCGCGACACGCTGAAAGAGATCGGATACACGAACCCCCGCTACGGCATCGACAACGAGGACGCCGGCGTCTGGGTCGCGGTGCATGGCCAGAGCGGCGACATCAACCGCGGCGTCAAACGGGCCAGGAAGCGTGAACAGGGCGCCGGCGACCAGGGCATGATGTTCGGTTTCGCCTGCAACGAGACGCCGGAGCTCATGCCCCTGCCGATCATGCTCGCCCACAGGCTGACCAAGAAGCTGTCAGAGGTCCGGAAGGGCCTGGCCAGCCACGCCATGGGCCCGGACGGCAAGAGCCAGGTCACCGTGGAATATCACGACGGCAAGCCGGTGAGGCTCGAGGCCGTGGTCATCGCCCAGCAGCACATCTCCGACGTCTCGGAGGCGGAGCTGCGGCATATCATCATGGAGCAGGTCGTCAAGCCGGTCTGCGGCAAGTATCTCGACGCGAAGACCAAGGTCTTCATCAACGCGACGGGACGGTTCGTCATCGGCGGCCCCGAAGGCGATACAGGCGTCACCGGGCGCAAGATCATCGTCGACACCTACGGCGGCATGGGCCGGCACGGCGGCGGCTGCTTCTCGGGCAAGGACCCGAGCAAGGTCGACCGCAGCGCGGCCTACGCCTGCCGCTACATCGCCAAGAACGTCGTCGCGGGCGGGCTGGCCGACCGCTGCGAGGTCCAGCTCTCCTATGCGATCGGCGTCGCCGACCCGATGGCCGTGTTCGTCGACACGTTCGGGACCGGGAAGATCGCCGACGCCGATATCGCCCTGCTCGTCCGGGAGCACTTCCCGCTCCGGCCGAGCGACATCATCGAGCACCTGATGCTCAAGAGGCCGATCTACAAGAAGACCGCGGCTTACGGCCACTTCGGCCGCACCGGCCCGACCTTCACCTGGGAGAAGACCGACAAGGCCGCAGCGCTCAAGAAAGCCGCCAAAGCCTATAAAAAGGTCACACGGGGCGCCTCCCTTTCCTGTCCCCTCTAATGGGAATAGGGTCGGACCTCAGCAATACGATTTATATCAACTAGTTAGGCCAGTTTTTTGCCCTCAAAAAGCCTTATAAACGGGGTTTTTGAGGGCAAAAACGAAGAAGACCCGAATCCGCTTGGCTTACGCGTCATGGTATTTTTTCGTTTTCGTGCCCAAAAATAGCGGTTATAAGCCAAAATAGGGGCCAAAATATCCTCTATCTTACTGATAATATTTCTGTTGCTGAGGTCCGACCCCAAATGCGACGGGCGGCGCCCAGGGGATTCGTGGCGCTATTGACATAACTCGGGAGCTGGCGGTAGCCGGCCTCGTTGACGCACTCGCAGATGCCGCCGGTCCGGAAATCGTCGATGAGGTCGCCGAAGATGTGCCGGGCGAGCTCGGGGTCCCGCTCGTTCAGGGCCCACATGACCCAGCCGGCCGGGGTCGCCCAATGCGCCCCGTTCTGGTAAGTTTCTTTCTCGACCGGGGTCAGCAGCCGTTCCCAATATTCTCCCGCAGGCAGGTGGCGGATCTGCCCATGCCAGACATAGAGATCGATGTTCGCTGCCAGCCAGTCGAGGATCCGCTCTCTCTTGCCGCCGAGCGGGAATTCGTGATAGACCGCGTACGCGTTTCCCCAGATGTCCGTCTGCCGGCAATCGCTTGACGCCGCCAGGAACATGCCCGTCTCGTCGTCCCAAAGCAGGCCGATCCTCCCTTCGATGGCCGACGCGCGCCGGATCCACGTCGCCTCCCTCTTCGCGTCGCCGAACGCGTGCTCCCAAACGGCGAGGATCTTCGCCGCGCGCCAATAGAGAAGCGATTCCATGAACAGCTCGCCCGTCTTGGCCACGGTGTCGGTGAAGCCGTACGGCGAATGGGGGTGGGCCGGGTCGTTCCAGACGAGGCCGCCCGGAGCGAGCGGGATGTAGTTCATGCCTCTCGTGAGCGGCTCCCACCATTTCAAGTAGAGAGCCTTGCGCCGGTCGGCGGGGGCCCGTTCGATGACCCGCGAGGCCGCGATGACGAGGAACGGCGCGTTGTCCAGGTTCGGCTCCCCCAACGGGCTCTCGGGAGCGCCGGCCGTGTAGACGGGCCGGCCGTCGACCTGGACCCGGTCGGGCACGGCGCCGTCCTCGCGAACATGCCGGACGATGGTGTCGATGCATCGCTCGACGTCCTCGGCGGGCATGAGATCGCCCGCGTACTCCGCCATCGAGGCAAAATCGCGCGTCCAGAGCGCCGCGTAATGCGCCTTTCCGTCCGGCGTGTAGAGGGGCGTGCCGTCGGCGGCCTCGATGACGCATCCGTCGAGGAGCTCCTTCGTCGACCGCGCCAGGAAGGCGATGTCCGCGTCGAGGCGCGCGTCGCTCCCGGCGTCCGACACGGCGCGGTCCCCGGGCCTGACCGCGGCGCCAAGCGGGCGATGGAGCTTGGCCCTGAAAGCCGGGTCGCGCATCAGGACCGCCTGGAGGAAGCGGAAGCTGTCGACGAGCGTGCCTTCGTAGCCGCTGGGCTTGCCGTCCCAGGTCGTCCAGTCGATCCCCTCGAAGGTCGCGTCGCGGACACCGTTCTGGAACTCGCCGCGGCGCTGGCGCTCGAGCATGGCCCCGAGGACCATGTCGGCCCGGTCGCGCAGATCCTGGTCGCCGAGGACATAGTGGGCCATCAGGAAATGGAGGACGTGCCCGGCCGTGATGCCGCCGTTCATGTAGTAGCCGAACGTGTCCGTCCCGTCCTCGCGCGCCGGCAGGCCGAGACAGTTGGGCTGAAGATAATCGGAGCGGCGGACCGGGATGAGCATCGGCGGGGCCCCGAGGTCGAAGCGCCGGAACCCGGCCTCGGCCATTTTCGTCCAGAGCCGGAAGAGGATCGAGCGGGC
>Ga0209706_10002099_pt1 | contig 11124 bp, 10 predicted proteins | sample PPLLaktember2015_6_FD_187263 | JGI IMG/M metagenome (GOLD analysis project Ga0209706, IMG submission 187263) | Freshwater sediment microbial communities from Prairie Pothole Lake near Jamestown, North Dakota, USA - PPLs Lake P8 Core (1) Depth... | ecosystem: Environmental > Aquatic > Freshwater...
GTCGGGGAAAAAATCTCCGCCGCGCCTATCCTGAATGCTTTAAGTGAAGCACTGAAATGACAATATTTAACCACCTTTCTAATCCTGTTGCGGGAACTTTTACACCGTCACCCCAGGTGGAATCCCCGGGTACCAGTGGGGGAAGGTGGTTTGACGTTCTAAAAATTACAATCAAATGAAAATCAAGATCACAGATTACCCCACTTTCAATAAGGAGTGGGACAGGGAAAAAACTGAGGAGAAATCCAAAAAGATCCTGAAGAAGATTGGAAAGCTTCAAAACAAGATGCTGGCACAGAACAAGTTCAGCGTGCTTGTAGTACTTCAGGGAACCGATGCATCAGGCAAGGACGGGGTAACAAAGGGACTGGTGAAATTCTGTAACCCTATCGGTGTAAAAGTCTACAGCTTCAAGAAGCCTACCGAAAATGAATATGCACACGATTTTCTCTGGCGGGTTCATCAGGTAGTCCCGAGGAAAGGAGAGATGCAGGTATTCATACGCTCCCATTATGAAGACATCCTTGTCCCTTCGGTCGAAAAATTCATCCCCGGCGATGTGATCGAGAAGCGTTACAGGATGATAAATGATTTTGAAAAGCTGCTTGAACATAACAATACAAAAGTTCTTAAGTTCTTTCTGAATGTCTCAAAAGAGGCCCAGGAAGAGAGGCTTATGGAGCGGATCGAACTGAAGGAAAAACACTGGAAGCATAAGGATGGGGATTGGGACACCCGCGGGAAGTTCGATGAGTATCTGGAAGTCTATGAGAAGATCATAAACAACTGCAATGAGGTCCCATGGCATATTGTGCCATCCGACAAGAACTGGCAGAAGACCTGGTTTGTGGCCGATGTTGTGCTTAAGACGCTTGAAGATATGGATCTTAAATGGCCGGAACTGGTTACTGAAAGATTCAAACCTTAAAAATGAATTAAACAATACATCAGTGCCCCCTCTGTGGACCTCTGTGTTCCCTCCGTGGACCTCTGTGTAACTATTATTAACCCAATCAATTACTCCAATCATGACTAAAAAAATAATCCCATTTTTATTGATGCTGATAACCCTCTCATCAAAATCGCAGTTACCCTACACACCCTCCCCTGAAAACCTTAAAGCCCGCGAGTGGTTCCAGGACGCCAAATTCGGAATGTTTATCCACTGGGGCGTTTACAGCGTGCTGGGTGACGGTGAATGGGTCATGAACAACCAGCGGATCGACAAACAAACCTACCAGAAGCTCCCGGACTTCTTTAATCCGGTAAGTTTTGATCCGAAAGAATGGGTAGCCCTTGCCAAAGCAGCAGGGATGAAATACGTAACAATAACCAGCAAGCACCATGATGGCTTTGCGATGTGGGACTCAAAACTGACCGACTGGGACATTGTCGACCGCACACCCTATAAAAAGGACGCCCTTAAAATGCTTGCCGATGAATGCAAAAAGGAGGGGATCAAACTCTGTTTCTATCATTCGCATCTCGACTGGTACCAGGAGAACTATTTTCCCAGGGGGAATACCGGCCAGACAACCGGCAGACCCGATTCCGGCGACTGGTACAAGTACCTCGATTACATGGATGGCCAGCTTCGGGAACTCCTTACCGGCTACGGAGAGATAGGTGCAATCTGGTTCGACGGGCACTGGGATAAAAAAGACTCTGACTGGAGGCTTGGGACTACATATAATATGATCCACTCCCTGCAGCCGGCCTGCCTGGTCGGGAACAACCACCACCTCGCTCCGTTCCCCGGCGAAGATTTCCAGATGTTTGAGAAAGATCTCCCGGGCCAGAAGACAACCGGATTCAATACTGAACAAAAAGTTGGAGAACTGCCCTTTGAAACCTGTGAGACCATGAACAACTCATGGGGATTTAACCTCCAGGATAAGAACTACAAATCAACAAAGACACTGATCCAGTACCTTGTAAAGGCAGCCGGCTACAATTCAAATTTCCTTCTTAATGTAGGTCCGATGCCTGACGGACGAATCCAGCCGGAATTTATCACAACACTGAATGAACTGGGCAAATGGATGGAAAAATTCGGAGAAACCGTATACGGCACACGCGGTGGTCCGGTTACCCCGAGGTCATGGGGCGTGACGACACGAAAGGGAACCAGGGTGTTTGTTCACATACTTAACCCTGAGGATAACAACCTGCTTATCCCGGATTTCGGGAAAAAGGTAAAAAGTGTTTCAGTATTTGACACAGGGGCAAAACTTAAATTCAAACAGGATGCCTTTGGGATTGCTGTTTCGGTTCCATCAGAAATACTTGATGAGACCGATACGGTATTGGTAATTGAAACATAACAATTACCAGTACCTGTAACAAAGCCGGCAACCTGCAACCTGCAACCCGCAACTATCTTAACATCACTTCCAGCACAGGAATTTCCACCGGCGGCTTCAGCACAGGAAGCTGGAGATTAAGATCATTTTTGGCTTCATCCCTGCCGGCGCTGTAACGGATCTCGGAAGCATCGTGAAGGAATTGAATATACTTAACCTTATCCCCCATGTTCTTAAGTGTCAGGCTGCCCATCGGGTATGCCAGAAGATGAACATATAGTCTCTTCGTTCCCGGATTATAGGTCAGCAGAGTGTTACCCGGTGCTGCAAATCCTTCAGGAGCTTCGGTACAATTATAGATCGACCGGCTGTTGAATTTCATCCATTCGCCCATTGCTTCAAGACGTTCCTGTGCCCTGTAGTCGAAAGAGCCGCGGGCTGTTGGCCCCACATTCAGCAAAAGGTTGCCCCCTTTGCTCACCGATTCAATAAGCAGCTCGATCAGCTGGGCAGGACTCTTCCATGTGGTTTCATCACGGTAGTAGCCCCACGAGCCGGAGAACGTCTGGCATGTTTCCCAGGGAACTCTTTTGCCGTTCACCTCAGGCCATTTTGTAACCTTTACCTGCTCGGGAGTTGTAAAGTCAAAACCGCCCTCAACATCCCTGAGGTCGAGCCGGTCGTCGACGATTATTCCCGGCTGGAGCGATCTTGCCAGCTTTAGAAGATTTTCCGAATCCCAGTCAGCCCGTCCCTTTCCATTCTGACCCGGAAAAGAGAAGTCAAACCAGATGATGCTTATTTCACCGTAGTTGCTGAGTAGCTCCCTGACCTGATTCTTCATGTACTCCCTGTACCTTGTCATATCCCTGCCCTTGTTCAGCCTTGTATAAGCGGTGTCATAATCCTGCCTCTGCGGATGACGGCTGTCAATGGTATAATCAGGATGATGCCAGTCAATCAGTGAATAGTAGAAGCCGACCTTTAATCCTTCAGCCCGGAAGGCTTCGACATACTCCTTTATAAGGTCCTTTCCGATGGGTGTATTGGTCGATTTGTAATCGGTGAATTTCGAATCCCACAAACAGAATCCTTCATGATGTTTGGCCGTCAGGACAACATATTTCATTCCTGCATTTTTAGCCTTTCTTGCCCACTCCTTCGGATCGTAAAGGTCGGGATTGAAGTTTTCAAAATACTTCTGATACTGCCCGTCAGTCATTCTTTCCCTGTTCTTTACCCATTCATGCCTGGCGGGTAAGGCATATAATCCCCAGTGAATGAACATTCCGAACCGCGAATCGGTCCACCACTTCATTCTGAGGGTTTTCTGAGCTTCAGTCTCTTTGGGGAGCTGTGACTTTGCAGGGAGTGAAACAATTAACAAACACGCTATCAGCGAAATAACAGCAAAAGTTCTGGTTTTCATAGGAATTAATATTGGATTACAAGTTAATAGTAAAGATATTTAAAAACTGGCAGAATTTTTACCTGAACCAATATTCTTTGTGTCCCGGCTTAATGAGCTCTCTAAAAGGATTTTTTCGTTAACCACAGGTATATAGTTAAAATGAAAGCAAATTATCAACGAATTTCTTCATCTTTTCATAATGTGAGCCTTCCCAATATACCCGTTCACATGACGGGCACTTCCTGAATTCGGTATAATACTTCCTGGTGCAGGGCTGAAGATGCCGGATAATCTCTTCCTTTGTTACATCTGATAACACACCGTTGCATTCCATGCACCTTGAGAAAGGCTGAAGGCTTTTCCTGAGGTCAAACCGTGTCAGTACCTCGATCAGCTGTTCCCCGGGATTCTGTGATCTGATCCAGTAGCCATGAGTCACCTTCCTGTTCTTGAGTATACACCTGTCGCGTGTAAGTATTATCCTGCCTTCCGACAATGATACGTCAATTATCTCCCTGTCAGTGAAATGATTCCTGTAAACAGTATCCAGACCGCATAATCTCAGATACTTTGCCAGCCGCCCCAGATGTACATCAAGGACAAACCTTGTCTCCCTGAGAGGTTTTGCCCGAAGCGGCGATACTCCTGATATATCGAAGCTTTCGAATACCGGATAAACTGAGATCCGGTCACTGTCCTTAAGTTTGTATGAAAAATCCACAGGATTGCCGTTTGCTAATATCATGTCTACATCCACATGAGGAACTCCAAGCGACTCGATTGCATCCTTTACCGCAGGGTTGCCGGTGACATAGTGGAGAAACGGTTTTCCTCTCTTTGCGGGCGGCAAAAAATCATTCAACTCCTCATAAAACCTGAACCATACTTCATTTTTATCCATTCCGGCATTATTTCAGGTAATTCCGGACTGTCATGCCGGATTAAATCCGCCTGGTGATTATTTCAATCAGTTCTTCACGGTCGAGTTTTGCCGGATTGTTTTTTATCTCAGTAATTGCACTGATCTCCCCGGCATCCTTTTCTTCAACCCCGTATTTATTTAACGCCGGTAATTGAAGATCTTCGGTAAGTTTTTGAAGATAATCAACAAATCCGTCAATGTAATAGTCATCAGGCTTGTTCCCATCGCCAAGGAAAAGTCGCCCGAGTCTGGCATATTTTACCAGTGCTGACGGATTATTGCCTGTTTTTCGGAGGTTGCTGACTGTTACTGCATTTGCAGGCGCCATAAGTGTTCCGCAAACTACGCCGTGTGGAATATTATATAATCCTCCGACAGAGGATGCAAAACCGTGCACGACCCCCAGACCTGCGTTGGCCAGGCAGATACCCGAAGAAAGGGCTGCAAACGACATTTGTGACCTGGCTTCGACATCCTCCCCGTGCAGATAGCATTGAACAAGTGATGTTTTTATTCCCTTCAGCCCCTCCCATGCCAGGGCATCAGTGTATTCATTCGATCTGTCGGAAAGGAATGATTCGGCGAGCTGCGTAAAACAGTCCATTCCGCTTGCAGCTGTAATTTCCGGAGGGCAATTAACGGTAAGTTCCGGGTCTACAAGTGCAATATCCGGAACGAAATTATCGTGCCGCAACGATTTTTTAAATCCATCCTTCCCGACTTGTGAAATAACGGCATTCTTCGTTGCTTCACTTCCGGTTCCCGATGTGGTCGGAACAGCTATAAACGGAAGTTTTGTCCCGGGATGATCCTTCTCCCCGACACCTTCAAGAAATGTCATTACAGGTTCATTCATGGTCATCATTGCGGAAATTGCCTTCCCTGCGTCCATCACACTGCCTCCGCCGATCGCAACAACTATATTAACACTCTTATCCCTGTACTTTCCCGTAATTGCATCGATCATCCCCGGCGATGGTTCCCCTGGTATCACGACATGATGAAATTCAATCCCCTCGCGGACAAATGAATCTGCAAGAACACTGTATTTGTCCGAGCCTGTAAAGGAATTTTTGCCTGTTGCAATTAAGACTTTCCTTCCATGTATCTTTACAAGCTCCGGCAGCATTGCAACTTTCCCCGGACCGAACCAGATTAGTGGCAAACGGCTGAATTGCAGAAGCTTTACCATTCCGACTTCTCCTTTGGCTCAATGACATAGTATTTAATCCCATACCTCGGTTCAGCCATCATATCCTTAACGGTTTCGCGCCATTTCAGGTAATGATCGGTGGTTTTATGAGCAGCAACCGACTCTTCCGACTCAAATGCCTCATAAAGCATGAAACGGGTCGGTTCGTCTGCCTGCTGTACAAAATCGAACCTGAGATTTCCCGGTTCTTTTACTGAACCTTTGTGATTCAGCACCGAAGCCTCAATAAAATCATTCACGGCCTCGGGTTTAACATGGACATGTACACAAGTTACGATCATGATATATTGATTTTCCAGCAAAGTTAAGCCTTATTGGGCTATCTCAATTTTTTTCTTCTCTTTAAAAAAGACGATAAAGCATACCAGTACTGCAGTGGCAATATAGGCGGGAATAAACCAGATGCTTCTCCACTGGTAAACCTGTCCTTCTGAATAATAAGTTGTTGTAAAGCCTGACACCCAGGTCCCGATGAACATACCCAATCCGTAAGTCACAAAAGTGAACAAGCCCTGGGCCGCATTTTTGATCCTTTCATTTGACTTCTTTTCAGTGTACATATAGCCTGTTACAAAGAAGAAATCATAGCATACGCCATGAAGTATTATCCCCATGTACAACATCCAGAGGCTTGCTCCCATATTGCCGAATGCAAAGCACAGGTAACGAAGGATCCAGGCAGTCATACCGATCAGGAGCATCTTCTTTACGCCTATCCTGTTGAAGAGGAAAGGGATTGCCAGAATAAAGAGCCCTTCGGAGATCTGTCCCATAACCATCTTTCCTGCAGCATTTTCCATACCTGCCTGGTTAAGGAAGAGATTTGCAAATCCAAAATAGAAAGAAAGCGGAATGCAAACAAATATTGCAGCGATGAAAAAGATCAGGTATGATTTGTCCCTGAACAAAACGAATGCATCGATACCGAGCACCGATCTTGCAGATGAAGGAGTCTGAGCCAGCGGAGGGGTATCCGGGAGCAGGAAGCTGAATACTCCAAGGCCGAGAGAGACTATTGCCGCCATATAAAATGTTCCCGGAGTCTGCTCAATGCCAAAGAGAGCGATCATGAATCCTGAAACAACCCAACCCACTGTACCGAAAACCCTGATTACCGGGAATTGCTTTCCGGGATCACTCATCTGCCGGAATGCCACGCTGTTTGAAAGGGCTATTGTGGGCATGTATGCCAGGGAGTATAAAAGGATTATCCAGTAAAAAGGCCCGTTGGTCGTAACCCTGGTAGCTATCAGAAGCAGGATCCCTCCCATGATGTGCAGTACTCCCATTACACGCTGTGCCGCAAAATACCTGTCAGCAATCATTCCGATGAAGAACGGCGAGATCATAGTTGCGATTGCAAGGGCACTGTAGGCTGCTCCTATCTGGATACCGGTGGAACCCAGGACTGTGCTCATGAAGGTACCCATGGTTACATACCAGGAGCCCCAGACGTAATACTGCAAAAACATCATGAATCCGAGGATTATTCCGGTCTTGGTCTTCATAGGATAGATTTGTTTAATGGTTTAAAACTGGGCTTAATTGTCAGGTCATTGGGGTTATAAATAAGCAAAATTATTTTGAAAACTCAAACAGTTTACTTAAAAATTGCTGATCCTGTATTATTTTCACACATCATGTTGTCAATTTTTTAGACACTTCCAACTTTGTTGTATTTGCTAATATATTGATAATATGATATTTATCGACATGGCATAATCTTTGGCATACAATAGTCAAGTGAAACAAAACTCATCGGAAGTAATGAAAAAACCTATCTGGATAGCAATTGTGTCGTTAGTATTAATGTTCCCCGATATTTCAGCCCAGGAGAAAAAATGGACGCTTGAGGATTGCATCACCTATGCGGTTTCGAACAACATAGGGCTACAGAGGCAGGTGCTTCAGACGGAGACCGCAGAAACCAACTATCTGAAGTCCAAAATGGATCTGTTGCCCTCCCTTAATTTCGGATCGGATGCACGCGTGGGATTTGGCAGGTCGATTGACCCGGTAACAAACCTTATCACCTTTAAGCAGAACATCAGCAATTCGTATGCCGTAAGCTCACAGCTTCAGATTTTCAGCGGTTTTGCCGCCCTGAATACGATTTCTGCAGGCAAGTTCATGCTTAAGGCGGGTATCGAAACTGAAAAGATTGCAAGAAATACCCTTGTTGTTGACATTATGGGACAGTATTACCAGGTGTTATATGCAAAAGGCCTTGAAAATGCATCGAAAATGCAGCTTGAACTCTCGGAGAACCAACTCTTCAGGATAAGTAAAATGGTTGAGACAGGAAGAGAGGCATTATCGAAGCTCTATGAGATGGAGAGCCAGGTTTCAGCCGATAAGCTCGCCTATACTGTCGCACTGAACTCGGCCAGCCAGGCAGTAACAACCCTTAAGCAGACGCTGCAGCTTGAACCCGGGACCGGATTTGACATCCTGATGCCCGATCTGAACAATATCCTGATAACGGATGAATATTATGCAGTCGACAGTATCTATAGCATAGCAACACAAACCCTTCCCAGGCTGAAAGCAATCAGTTATGAATTAAAGGCTTCACAAAAGCAGATTGCTGCAATGAAAGGGAGCATTGCTCCAAACCTGTCGGCCGGAGGCTCAGTATTTACAGGATTTTACAGGGTTTTGGGCGAGGATGTGGGCGACCAGGTCTCTTTTAAGGACCAGTTGAAAAACAATAACAGCCAGGCAGTTTATTTATCACTGAATATACCGCTGTTCAATAACTATACTGTCGGACGAAATATCAGGCTTGCTAAGATCAGAAGGGACGACAATGAACTGAGACTCGAACTCGAAAAGAATGCCCTTTACACCGAGATCGAAAATGCCTGCCTTAATTATGACAGGGGGAAAGATGAATTCCTGGCGGCGGAAGCCAACCTTGAATTCAACAGGAAGTCATTCACCGGTGTTGAAAAGAAATTTGAGTCGGGACTCGTTGACGTAACCGATTACTCATCATCGAAGACCGCACTTTTCACCGCTGAGACAGAAGCCCTGAGAACAAAGCTCCAGCTGATTATCAGGAAATTCACCATCCAGTTCTACTCCACCGGGGAATATGATAAAATAATTATAAACTAAAAATACAGAAACAGAAATGGATACCCCAATTGAAACTATGGATAAACCTATTGCAAAGAAAAAAGGAATCCGGAAGAAACACATAGGTTTCATCGCACTGGGCATTGCCCTGATAGTGCTGATCTATATGGCGTTCTTCACTGACCGGACCTCAACATATAAGGTTGAAAAAGACAAGCTTATAATTGAAACCGTTATTGAGGACCAGTTCAACGATTATATCACTGTGCCAGGTACGGTGGAACCGATAAGTATTATTTTCCTCGATGCGCAGGAAGGAGGCAGGGTTGAGGAGATCCTCATCGAGGAAGGCTCCATGGTTAATAAAGGGGATATAATCCTGAGACTCAGTAACCCGGACCTTTATCTCAATATTCTTGACAGCGAGGCACAGCTCGCCGAGAAGGAAAATTTCCTCCGGAACACCCAGGTAACCATGGAACAGGAAAGGATCTCTATCAAACGGGAGCTACTGAACCTCAGGTTCGATATAGAAAGGAAGGAACGTACTTATCAGCAAAATGCAATTCTGATAAAGGATAACCTTATTTCAAAGGAGGAGTTTATAAGGTGCAAGGAAGATCTTGACATGGCCATCAGTTCCCAGGAGCTTTTCAGGGAACGGCAGAAGCAGGATTCAATTTTCAGGTCGGTCCAGGTGGAAACACTCAAAGGCAACCTTGAAAATATGCGGAAAAACCTTGCCCTTGTCAGGCAAAGGGTCGAGAATCTGAACGTAAGGGCTACAGTTGATGGCCAGCTGGGACTTCTGGTCCCGGAAATCGGCCAGTCAATTTCACGCGGAGCCAATATGGGCCAGATAAATGTGCTCACTTCCTATAAGGTCACCGCCCAGATAGATGAACATTACATCGACAGGGTCAGGACTCAGCTTACCGCAACCCTCGACCGGCAGGGAACCAAATTTGACCTTGTTGTCAAAAGGGTTTATCCTGAAGTCAGGGGCGGGACCTTCGAGATCGACATGACATTCACTGACACTATACCGGATAATATCAGGACCGGACAAACTTACTATACCAGTCTGCAATTGGGACAGCCAAAAATATCGGTTCTGGTACCGATCGGCGGCTTCTTCCAGGAAACAGGCGGCCAGTGGATTTTCGTTCTTGACCCTGATGAGTCAGTCGCCACAAAGCGCAATATCTCAATCGGACGAAAGAATCCCAAATACTATGAAGTACTTGAAGGCCTGAAGCCGGGTGAAAAAGTAATTGTTTCAGGCTATGAGACCTTCGGAAAGAATGAAAAGCTGATACTAAAATAGAGAAACTCATATTAAAAAGGTGCGGATGCGTTGGCGCAGGGCGCAGAGCGCAGGGCACAGGGGGAAAAAACCTTCCGGAACCAGGCAACCAGCAACCAGGCATTAGTAAGCAAAAACACATAATACAGAACTTAATTTACGTAACAATAAAAACCACAAAACAATGATTAAGACAAATGATCTGACGAAGATCTTCAGAACCGAGGAAGTTGAGACAACTGCTCTCAATAAAGTGACCCTAAACGTAAAAGGCGGCGAATATGTAGCTGTCATGGGCCCGTCGGGTTGCGGAAAATCAACCCTCCTGAATATCCTTGGATTACTCGATAATCCGTCATCAGGGAGTTATATCTTCAATGGCACGGAGGTTGCCAACCTGAAGGAACGGGACAGAACAATTTTCAGAAAAGGGAATATCGGTTTCGTCTTCCAGAGCTTTAACCTGATTGATGAACTCAATGTCTATGAAAATGTTGAGCTCCCCCTGATCTATCTTAAGATGAAGACCAGCGACAGGAAGAAACGGGTTCAGGATGTACTGGAGAGAATGAAGATCGGCCACAGGGCCAAACATTTTCCGCAGCAGCTGTCAGGCGGACAACAGCAGAGGGTGGCAATAGCCCGTGCGGTTGTTGCAAATCCGAAGCTGATCCTTGCTGATGAGCCGACAGGTAACCTCGACTCAAAGAACGGGATCGAGGTGATCAACCTGCTTACCGAACTTAACAAGGAAGGTACGACGATCATCATGGTAACCCACTCTGACAGGGATGCCGGCTATGCCCACAGGATCGTCAACCTGTTCGACGGACAGATTGTATCGTAAATCCACAATCCCTGCATTACAGTAATAGAACCCATCCCCTT
>Ga0209706_10002104_pt1 | contig 11111 bp, 10 predicted proteins | sample PPLLaktember2015_6_FD_187263 | JGI IMG/M metagenome (GOLD analysis project Ga0209706, IMG submission 187263) | Freshwater sediment microbial communities from Prairie Pothole Lake near Jamestown, North Dakota, USA - PPLs Lake P8 Core (1) Depth... | ecosystem: Environmental > Aquatic > Freshwater...
CCGTGCTTTGCACCCCCCGTGCTTTGAACCCCCCGTGCTTTGAACCCGCCGTGCTTTGAACCCGCCGTGCTTTGAACCCTCGTGCCTAGAACCTTCCTCGACTAATCCACCGTCCAATCGTGCCCGCGTTCCGCGTGGCTTCGGTCTGATCGATCCAGGCCGGCGTGGGGTTCGGCCCGCAATGCCCGCCCAGGATGTCGATGATGTAGACCTCGGTCGTGCCCTCGTCGGGCTGACTGCCGTAGTTGTAGTCGACGATGTCCTGCGAGGGGTCGCCCGCGTTGCCGCGCTTGCCGTTGTAGCCCCAGCGCGTGTCCATCGTCCGCAGCCGGTCCACCAGCCGGTCCATGAACTCCCACGAGCCCCCGTGTTCCTGGCACGAGTTGCGCAGCGCCGACGGGTATTGCCTGGCGATGTCCTCGACCACGCTGGCGCCGTAACCAGGCAGCCCCAGCCGCTGGCCCGGCGGCGGGTCCGGTGTGCGGGCGCCTCCACCGGGGCCCGGTGAGGGCGAGGGACCGGGCGAGGGACCGGGACCGGGCGAGGGTGCGGGTCCGCCAGGGGCGGCCGGTGTCTTGAACGAGACCGTGGTCGAATAGCCGCTGGTGGTCACGCCGTCGGTGGCGTACGCGCGCCAGTAGTACGTGGAGTTGTAGGGGATGTTGCCCACGGCCACCAAGGTGGTGCCGCTCGGGTCCGGCGCCGCCGTCAGCACCGCGACGATGGAGGCCGGGTCGGGCGCCGTGCCGACCTCGATGCGATAGACGGCGTTGGCCGTCCCGGCGATGCGGCCGTTGCGGATCTTGAAGACCGGCGTGACGGTGGCAATGGTCCCGATGGGCTCGAGCGGCGCGGGCGGTTCCAGGACGACCGGGTCCACCACGCGGAAGCTCGCGGCCGACGAGTAGGGTCCCGTGTTGGCCCCGTCCATCGCCCGGGCCCGCCAGTAGTAGGTGGAGCCCGCGGTCAGCATCTCGGGGATCCGGTAGCTGGTGCGCCCGCCTTCGCCAGGGGCGACGCGGTCGGCATGGTGCAGCAACCGCTCGAACGTGGCATCGCCCGCCAGCTCGATCTGCAGCCACAACGGGCGCTCGCCGTTGGTCTGGGCGTTCTCGATGAGCAGGGTCATCAGCTCGCCGCTGTGGACGATTTCCGCGCCGGCGGCGGGCTCGAGGGTCTGCGGCGCCGTGATGTTCACGCCGGGAATGGGACCGGCGATCGACGGGCTGAGGGGGTTCGCGCTCTTGGCCTGCTCGCACCCCACGGCCACGAAGCTGGCAGCGGCCACCAGGGCCACGGCAATCGGGCGTTGCATCGGGACGACTCCTTACGGGGAGCTATCGGCAGATCGGGCCCGCGCCTTTACACTGCGCTTTACGTGGTTGCCCAGGACTGCCACGAGGAGGGAGGCGGCTCATTATAATGGCCTGTGCGCATCCTGATGCTGGCGCCGGAGCCGTTCTTCGAGCCCCGCGGCACTCCCTTCAGCGAATATCACCGCCTCAAGGCCCTGTCCGAGTTGGGGCACCACGTGGACCTGGTCACCTATCCCATCGGCCGGGACGTGGACATCCCCAACCTCCGCATCTTCCGGGCCTGGCGGCCGCCCTTCGTCACCCGGGTTCGCATCGGCCCGTCGTTCACCAAGATCCTCCTCGACGGCCTGATGCTCTTCACCATCGCGGGCCGCGCGTGGCGCGAACGCTACGACGCCATCCACTCGCACGAGGAAATGGGCCTGGTCGGCGTGTGGCTGGCGAAGTGGCTGGGCATCCCGCACCTCTACGACATGCACTCGAGCCTCCCCCAGCAGCTGAACAACTTCAAGTACAGCCGGTCGGGGATGCTGCGCTCGCTGTTCACTTGGGCCGAGGGGCGGATGGTGCACGGATCGCAGTCGGTCATCACCATCTGCCAGGAGCTGCAGGACACTGTGGTGGACATGGGCGCGGGCGATCGCGCGATGCTCATCGAGAACGTGATGGGCGGCGACGTGGACGAGGCGCCGTCGCGCCCGGCAACCGACATCCGCACCACGTGGGGCATCCCGGCCGACGCGCCGCTGGCGCTCTACACCGGTACCTTCGAGGCGTACCAGGGCGTGGAGCTGCTCATCGACGCGGCGGCCATCCTGGCGCGCACGCGTCCGAGTGCGCGCGTGCTGGTCGTGGGCGGCGAGCCGCAGCAGGTGGATCGCGCGCGCGGCGTGGCGCGCGAGCGCGGCGCGGCCGACTCGATGATCTTCACCGGCCAGCAGCCCGCGCGCGAGATTCCGAGCTTCGTGCAGGCGTGCGACGTGCTGGTCTCGCCGCGCATCCGCGGGACCAACACGCCGCTCAAGATCTACTCGTACCTCCGGAGCGGCCGTCCCATCCTCGCCACCAACCTGCTGACCCACACGCAGGTGCTCAGCCCCGACATCGCGATGCTGGTGGCGCCCGAACCGGAGCCGTTTGCCGAGGCGCTGGCGGCGCTCCTGGACGACGCGGAGGGGCGCAAGGCGCTGGCGGCGCGCGCGCGGGCCGTCGCCGACGAGAAGTACAGCCGCGCCGCCTATGTGCGGCGCACGGCGCAGGCCTACGCGCGGCTCGTGCCCGGCGGCCCGTCGGGCGCGGTGTCGTCTTCCATCCACGTGGCCGAACGGTGAGGGTGCTGGTGACCGGCGCCACCGGCTTCACCGGTGGGCACCTGGCGGCAACCCTGGCCGGGCGCGGAGCGGAGGTGCGGGCGCTCGTCCGATCGAAGAGCCGCGCGCGCTTCGACCGCTCGCCGCTGGCCGCGGCCGGGGTGCAGCCCGTGGAGGGCGACCTGGGCGACCGCGCGTCGGTGAGGCGCGCTGCGGAGGGTGTGGAGGTCGTGTACCACATTGCCGCGACCTACCGCGAGGCGGGGCAGCCCGATTCGGCCTATCGCGCCATCAACGTGGACGGCACGCGCAACCTGCTGGAGGCTGCGCGGGCGGGCGGCGCCCGAAGGCTGGTCCACTGCAGCACCGGCGGCGTGCACGGGCACATCGCGCACCCGCCGGCCAACGAGGACGCGCCGTTCAACCCCGGCGACATCTACCAGGACACCAAGCTCGAGGCGGAGCAGCTCGCGCGGCGCTTCGGGCAGGAGACCGGCTTCGACGTCGTGGTGGCGCGGCCCATCGGCATCTACGGCCCTGGCGACACGCGCTTCCTGAAGATGTTCCGCGGACTGGCGCGCGGCAAGTTCCCGATGCTCGGGTCGGGCCGGGCCTTCTACCATCTCACCTACATCGACGACCTGGTGGAGGGGTTCATCCTGTGCGGCACGGTGCCCGCCGCGGCCGGGCGCACCTACATCCTGGCCGGCCCGCGCTATACGACCCTCGAGGAACTGGTGGCGCTGGTCGCGAGGGAACTGGGCGTGAAGCCGCCGCGCATCCACTGGCCCGTGTGGCCCTTCTGGACCGCGGGCCTGCTGTGCGAGCTGGTATGCGTGCCGCTTCGCATCGAGCCTCCGCTCTACCGCCGTCGGGTGGACTTCTATACCAAGAGCCGAGCGTTCGACACCACCCGCGCGCGCACGGAGCTGGGCTTCTCCCCGAGGGTGGCTCTGGAGGAGGGCATCCACCGGACCGCCGAGTGGTACCGCCAGGAGCACCTGCTGTGAAAAAAGAAGCCACGAAAACACGAAGGGAATCACCAAGGACACCCCTAAGAGTCTTCGTGCCGTGCTTCGTGTCCTTCGCGCCTTCGTGGTTTCTTTTCGAACTCCATGCGTAAACTGAACATCGTCCAGATCTGCGATCACCTGGGCTGGGAAGGCTCGCGCATGCACGGCGTAAAGCGGCTCTTCGCGTGGATGATCCCGCGCTTCGACAAGAGCCGCTTCAACGTGTCGCTCATCAGCCTGCGGAGGAAGGACCTCTCCGAGGACACGCTCGAGCAGTTCGGCATCGACGTCACCTACCTGGCGCGCCACAAGTTCGACCCGGCCACCTACCCGGCGCTGCTGAAGGTGCTCCGCGCGAAGCAGGCCGACATCGTCCACATGCACGGCTACGGCGCGACGACGTTCGGGCGGCTGTGCGCGTGGCGGATGGGGATCCCGTCCATCCTGCACGAGCACGCCAACCTCGGCGACACGCCGTGGTTCCAGAAGGTCGCCGACAAGGTCCTGGCGCCGCACACCGACATCGCCATCGCCGTGTCCGAGTCCACGGCGGAGTTCACCACGCGGGCCCGCTTGATGCCGCCCGAGCGGACCAGGGTGGTGTACCTGGGCGCGCCGCTGGACGAGTTCGCGCGGCCCCGGAGCGCGGAGGAGATCGCGTCCGCGCGGGCCGAGCTGGGCATCGCGCCCGAGACCATTGCGGTGGGTACGGTGACGCGCCTGATGCCCTCGAAGGGCAACGAGTACCTGGTGAGCGCGGTACCTGCGATTGTCGCGCGCCACCCGAAGGCGCGTGTCTTCATCGCGGGCGAAGGTGAGTTGCAGGGTGCCCTCCAGGAACAGGCGCGCGCGCTCAACCTGGGCGACCGCCTCACGTTCCTGGGCTTCCAGCGCGACGTGGCGAAGGTGCTCTCCGCCTACGACGTGCTGGCGTTTCCGTCCCTCTGGGAAGGCACGCCCCTCACCGTGTTCGAGACCCTGGCGATGGGCAAGCCCATCGTGGCCACCGACGCCGACGGCCTGCTCGACGTGCTGACCGACGGCCAGGACGCCGTCATCGTGCCCAAGCGCGACGCGGCGCGCCTGGCCGATGCCGTGTGCGCCCTCATCGAGCAGCCCGAGCGGGCAGGGCGGCTGGCGGCTGGCGCCCGCGAGACCGGGACGCACTATGACATCCAGGCGTTCGTCCGTAAGATGGAGCGGCTCTACGTCCTGCTGCACGAGACCTCGCGCGCCACGAAGCGCGCGGGGGTGCTGAAGGCCGACCTGAGCTTTCTCGAGACCTGAGCGGATGACCATCGACCAGCCCGTCGCCACGCGCATCGCCGGCCGCAGCCTGGCCTGGCGCCTCGGCGCCTCGGCCACCGCCGCGGTCGCTGCCGTGCTGCTGGCGTGGGCGCTCACCGTGGACTTCACCAAGGTGAGCTACGGGTTCTTCAGCGACGGCGCCACCTACTACAGCCTCGCGCACAGCCTGGCGGACGACCTCGACTTCGAGTACCGGCGCGAGGACCTGGTGCGCGTGTGGCGCGAGTTCCCGAGTGGCCCCGAGGGGATCTTCCTGAAGCGTGGGCGCGACGTGGGCATCTCGCTGGGCGCGGGCTTCCCGTTCGTGCACGTCACCTCGACGGACGATCCGGACGACGAGCGGCTCTACTACGGCAAGTCGTACATCTTTCCGCTGGCCGCGGCGCCGTTCGTGTACCTCTTCGGCACCAACGGTTTCCTCGTGCTGCACGCCGTGCTCATCACGCTGGCGTTCCTGGCGGCCTATGCGTTCCTGGTGGCGCGCAGCCACCCCATTGCGGCGCTCGTCTTTGCCTTCGCTTACGTGTTCGTGTGCGTCGCCCCGGTCTACATGGTGTGGATGACGCCCGACTTCTTCAACCTGGCGATGGTCACCTTCGGCTACTTCTTCTGGTGCTACAAGGACGTCGTCGGGCCCAACGCGGTGCCGCTGTCGGCGGCCACGCGCGTGCGCTGGTTCCTGGGAAACCGCTCCGACGTCATCGCGGCCATCTTCCTGGGCATCGCCACCTTCTCGAAGCCCACGCACATCCTGCTCATCGCGCCGCTCCTGGTTTCGGCCGTGCTGCGCCGCCAGTGGCAGCGCACCGCGCGCATCGGCTTGTTCTTCGGCTTCATCGTCGCGTTGCTCTTCGGCGCCAACATCGCCATCACCGGCGAGTGGAACTACCAGGGGGGCGATCGCCGGACGTTCTACAGCGGCATGGGCGGCTTCCCGTTCCAGACCGAGCAGAATCGCTTCGACGCGGTGGGCGACGACCGTGCGACGAACCGGATTCCGGTGGAGGTGCTCACCGGTCGCGACGCCGTCGTGGACGTGTTTCGACGCAATCTCGGTTACTTCTTCTTCGGCCGTCACACCGGCTTCGCCGCTTACTACTTCCCGGGTGTAATCGCGATGCTGCTGTTCCTGGCCGCCACGCGCGACCGCGCGGTGTGGCAGTGGCTCACGCTCGCGGCGGGACTGGGCTCGGCCGTCGCGCTCCTGCTCTACATGCCCTACACGTATTCGGGTGGGGGAGGGCCGGTCGGGAATCGGTACTTCCTCGGCGTGTACCCGGTGTTCCTGTTCCTCACGCCGCCGCTGCAGACGGCCGTGCCGGGTCTCATCGCGATGGCGGTGAGCGGGTTGTTCACCGCGCAGATTCTCTCGAACCCGTTCTACGCATCGTTCCATCCTGGCGAGCACACCAAGACGGGCTTGTTCCGCTACCTGCCGCCGGAGCTGACCCTGGTGAACGATCTGCCCGTGAACGTCAGCCCCTCCAGGTCGCGGCAGCCGCTCGGCGGCACCCCGCCCGTGTCCGCGTACTTCCTGGACGACAACGCCTACAACCGCGAAGGGGACGCGTTCTGGGTGCGCGGCGAGTCGCGCGCGGATCTCATGCTGCGCGCGCCCATCGTCGCGGAGGGGGGGGCCGCGGGCGAGCTGAACCGCCCGCTCAGGATCCCGCGCATGGAGGTGCACCTCGAGACGGGCCCCGTGCCGAACCGCGTGACGGTGGCCACTGACGGCGACCTGCGCATCGTGGAGATGGAAGCCAGCTCGCGGCAGTCGTTCGTCATCGAGATGCCGCGCGGGTTGCCGTACCGCCCGGATCCGCGGTTCCCGACGAACTACGTCTACACGGTGTCGATCGAGAGCGCCACGGGGTTCATCCCGCTGTTCCAGTCGGGGACGCGCGACAACCGATTCCTCGGGGTCTTCGTGCGGTTGGTGCCGCTTTATGAGTAGGCGGGAGGTGGGCGCGTCGGGCCGTGCGTCTCGCCGGGCAGACCGGTCGGTCGGCGTCTGCGAGCGTGGGGGCGAGCCTGTCGCCTGCCCGACCTCTCGGTCGGCCGGTCGAACACGCCTCTGCGACCGACAAGCACTTGGGCAACTCGCCTGGCTTCGCTGGGCTCAAACAGGCCGCGTGGCGCGCGACGGCGTGTTCGTCGGCATACGAAACGGCCGACCTCAAAGGTCGGCGCAGTCGACAGGCTCGCCCCCACGCTCGCCGCTGCGCCACGCAAGCTGCCGTTGCACGGCTCACGTGCGACTTGTCCGACACGCGGCCCCCCAGAGAGCGTGGGGCCGTCCGTGTCGCCGGCCAGACCGTTGGAGGTTGGCCGATTCAAGATTCCGACACACGCGCCGCCGGCTGCCACTCGGCCTGTTTGAGCGCGCGATACAGGCGAGTTGGCGCATGTGCTTGTGCAGGCCAGAGGCGCGTGTGACCGGCCGACCGACCGGTCTGGCGGGCGATACGGATGGCCTCACACGTACCTTGGGGCCACGACCTCTGGACGCCTACACCTTGAAGGTTGAACTCCTGACTCTGAACTCTCGGGGTTTGCCGTGGCGACCGTAGCCGTCGTCACCGCCAGCCCCCCGCTCGCCGAGGGCGGCCACCTGGTGATGGCGCGCGAGCTCGTGCGCGCGCTGCGCGAGTGCGGGCACGACGCGGGGCTCATCGTCACCCCGCAGAACCGCTTCGGCCGACAGGCCACGGCCTACCTCGCGGCATGGTGCACCGACGTGGGCCTGGCCCACGAGGAGAAGCCCATCGACCAGGTGATCAGCCTGCGCTTCCCGGCCTACGCCGTGCAGCACCCAAACCACGTGCTGTGGCTCAACCACCGGATGCGCGAGTACTACGACCTGTGGGATCGATTCCAGTCGCACCTGTCGTGGAAGGGGAAGATCAAGGAGCAGACGCGCCGCGCGCTCATCCACCGCGCCGACCGGTACTTCTTCAAACGGATGCGGAAGCGTTATGTCATCTCCGCCACCGTGCAGGCACGGCTCCAGCGGTGGGGGGCCGTCCAGTCGGACGTGCTCTATCCGCCGCCGCCGGTTCGCGAGTACCGGAACGAGAGCTACGGCGACTACATCTTCGCGGTCTCCCGCCTCGCGCCGCTCAAGCGGTTCGACCTGCTGCTGCGCGCGCTCGCCGAACCGGTGGCTACCGGGCTTCGCTGCGTCATCGCGGGCGAGGGCGCCGAGATGCCGGCGCTGCTGAAATTGCGGAAGCAGCTCGGGCTCGACGAGCGCGTGGAGTTCGCGGGACGGCTCTCCGACGCCGAGATGGTGGGGCACCTGGCGCGGTGCCGCGCCGTCGCGTTCGTGCCGTGGAACGAGGACTACGGCTTCGTGACCGTCGAAGCCTTCGCGTGCAGCAAGCCCGTGGTCACGGTCACGGACAGCGGTGGGCCGGCGGAGCTCGTGAAGGACGGCGTGAGCGGCTACGTCACCGCGCCCACACCCGAGGCGCTGGCCATGGGCCTTCGCGAGATCATGTCCGATCGCACCCGCGCCATCCGCATGGGCGAGGCCGGCGCCGCCACGGCAAGGACGATGACGTGGCCCGCGGCCGTGGAGCAGTTGCTGAAGTAAGCCGCGCCATACAGGCCCCGCGCACAAGTGCCGACAACGGAGATGCCAGCCATGCGCATCCTCGCCGTTGTCTGTGTCTCCCTGGTCCTCGCCGCCTGTCGCCAATCTGTGCCAGCCGCTCCGGACGCGCAAGCGGCCGAAGCCATCCGGAACCTTGCCAATCCGGAGCGCATCCACGCCCTCAATACGGCGGCCAGCCGACGCGGCGAAGCCGCCACGCTGGTCGCGCTCGCGCAGGATCCCGATGTCCGCGTGCGCTTCGGCGCGGCTTACGTCGCGGCGCTCTGGGCCGACGATGCACGGGATGCCGAGGCACTGGCGCCGCTCCTGTCGGATGCAGACGAGGCCACGCGCGCAGTGGTGGCCGGGTCGCTCACCGGCCTCGGCCATGCGCAGGCTCGCGCCGCGCTGGAGGGCCTGCGCAACTCCGCCGCGCCCATGCCGTTCAGCGACCCGCCTCTCACGGTCGGGCGCTTCGCCACCGACGCATTGACGGCCATTGACGCCGCGGGATCCAGACGATGACGAGCCCACGTCTTGTCCACGGCGCCGTTGTCGCGCTGACCTTCGCGGTGCTCGCTGTTCCGACCGTTCCGCTGAGAGCGGCATCGTCTCTCGTGGTGGACCCCGACGGCATCCGCATCGTCGTGCCCATCGAGGTGGACGGTGGCAGCGACGACCTGCTGTCGCGATGGTCCGACGCGGTGGACCGCGCGTGGAACCAGGGCAACAACGGCGGCCGCTTCGAGTATTGCGGCCGGCCCGTCACGTTCGTGCCCGTCTTCAAGGTGATGCCAGAGGGGGGCAACGTCGATCCGGGATACCACCTGCTGGTCGTGCAGGAGGTCCGGCCCGGACAGTACTTCGTCAGCAATGTGTCGCACACGCGCGGCAGCAATCCGACCCAGTCGAACCGCAATGGCTTCATCGCGTCCAACGCGTCCGACGGCGTCGTCGCGCACGAGTTCGGGCACTACCTGGGCCTGCCGGACGAGTACGTGGAGAACGACACCAACGGCAACGGCCGGCGCGATCCTGGCGAGACGACCACGCCCAACACCGCGCTCTACCCGGATGCGGCCGGATCGCTCATGGCCACGGATCAGGGCCGCGTCTTCGACCGTCAGGTCGACGGCGCGCTCGAGGAGCACGACATCGGCGACAAGCTGCAGTGCCCGCTGGAGATTCGCGTGAAAGGCGTCTACACCGCGGCGCCCGTGGGCGGCTGCAACAGCGAGCGCGCCACCATCCAGGCCGACGTGCTCGCGCACGAGGCGCATATGGATGCCAGCGGGGAAGGCCTGATTCAGGTGACCTGGCGCGCGGTGAACCGGTGCCCGGGAACACTCTTCGGTGGCTATCGTGTGCTGCCCGACGATCCGCCCACACTGCGCATCTCGTCGCTGTTCGACCTCGCCGCGGGACACACGGTGACGGTATCCACCGCCGGGTTGTACGAGTCCTACTTCGTCAGCGGCGGCCGCATCGGCACGGGCAACTTCCTGCAGCAGTGGCCGCAGATCGTGAAGGGCACCAACGCCGTGGGCACGCTGGCCTCGTTCCGCCTGAGGAACGGCGAGTGGAAGACGGGCGCGGTCTTCCGCTTCGAGAATCGCGAGGGCACGCTCGGCCCCGGCGGCGACATGCGCCTCTTCGGCAGCGCGACGGTGGAGTTGTGCCGCCCGTCGAGCGAAGGGGCGTTCAAGGGGTGCCGGGAGTAGATCGTGTCGGGACCCGATCGGTGACGGTGAGCGTGTCACCCTCCTTCACGCGGTCCAGGTACACCGAGAGGTTCTGGCGAGGTCGCGCACGCCCACCCGCGAGTCCCGTTTCAAGCTCTCCGGTTTCCGCGAGAACCCCACTGCCTCCATCCGACCGCCACGAAGGCCAGAGCCGTGAGCGCAACCATGACGATGCGGAAGGTGGCGACGCCGTCGGTGGGACGTGCTGGCGCAGGTGCGAGGCTCGTGGCTGGCGCGCTGGTGCCCGGCGCGGGAGCGGTGGCGATCGGTGGAGCCGTTCCCGCCGCCGCGCCTCCTATGGGCGGGATGGCCTGCGCGCCCGCCGCGGTGGCGGTATCCACGAACGTGCCGCCGGCCACGAACAGCAGGCGGATGCCGGCGTCCGCGGGCATGGTGAACGGCTCGGACTGCAGGCGCTCACCGTTCACCGTGGTCGACGCCGTCACGCTTGCGCCGATGGGCAAGTGCGCGAAGGCGGCGCGGCCGTCGGCGCCGGTCTGCGCGCGCTTTGCGCCCTCGCCGGATACCTCGAGGTCCACGTCGAGGCCCGACATGTTGCCCGTGAAGTCGCCCTGGACGATGCGGACGGTGAGCGAGCCGGGGGCGAGCGTGCCATCCTGCAGCGGCATCCCCGCCGCGCGCACCATCGCCTGCGAGCCCGTTCCGCCGCCCGGCGGCGGAGGCGTCTGTGCGGCCGCGAGCGCGGGCAGGGCAAGCGCGATCGCGAGAGCCAGGCACCAGTTCATCGACGTTCCTTTCATCGCAACCGATAGGTGAGCCCGGACAGCAGCCGCAGCTCGTCGTAGCCGTCGTCTCGCGTGTAGTCG
>Ga0209706_10002105_pt1 | contig 11111 bp, 6 predicted proteins | sample PPLLaktember2015_6_FD_187263 | JGI IMG/M metagenome (GOLD analysis project Ga0209706, IMG submission 187263) | Freshwater sediment microbial communities from Prairie Pothole Lake near Jamestown, North Dakota, USA - PPLs Lake P8 Core (1) Depth... | ecosystem: Environmental > Aquatic > Freshwater...
GGCCGGGGCCCGCGGCGAGGCGCGCGCTGCCCGACAGGCCGGCGAGCGCGGCGTCGCCGCCCGCGAGCGGGCCGGCGAGGTCGGCGGAAAAGGTGAGCGGGCCGGTCAGGGCCTCGGGCTGGCCGGTGAGCGCGGCCAGCAGCGGCTGCGCGTCGGCGTTCTCGAGCGCGATCCGGATCTGGTGTCGCGGCGCGCCGTCGAGCCCGGTGACGGCGAGCGCCAGCGACGCCGGCTGGCCGCCCGCCTCGGCGACGAGCCCGTCGCTGCGGAAGCCGGCGCCCTCGCCGACCAGCGCGCCGTGCAGCGCGATCGGCCCGCGCCCGCCGGGCCGCACGCGCGCGGCGTCGAGCACCACGCGCCCGGCCAGCGCGAGCGGCGGCGTCGAGACCCGCAGGCCCTCCAGCGCCGCGGCGCCCTCGGGCGCGAGCGGCGCCAGCGCCGGCGCCAGCTCGCCGATGCCGGCCAGCGCGAAGGCCGGCGCGTCGAGCGAAGCCGCCAGCGGCCGCCCGCCGCCGATCCCCAGCGACCCCTGCCCGCCGATGTCCTTCAGGCGCACGCGCACCTGCTCGGTCTCGATGCGGCCGTCGGGCGAGGTCGCGATGCGGCCCTCGGCGGTGGCGGCGGCGCCCGGCGGCTTGCGCACGATGCCGCCGCCGTACACCAGCTCGGCCCCGGTGGCGTCGAGCGCGAAGCTGCCCGCGGGCCGGTCGAGCGCGCCGCGCAGCTCGGCCTTCAGCGAGACCGGGCCGCGGATCGCCGCGTCGCCGATCTCGAAGGCGGCGTCGCCGACGCGCACGTCGAGCTCGGCGGCGTCGGGGGCGCGCGCCGGGCCGCGCAGCGCGAGCGTGCCGTCGAGCCCGCCGGCGAGCCGGGCTTCGTCGCCGAGATAGGCGGCGAAGGTCGCGGCGGGCAGCCGCTCGAGCGTGAGCGTCACGTCGAGCACGCCGGCCGCGTCCACCTCGCCCTCGCCGCGCAGATCGCCCTCGCCGAGCCGCGCGGAGCCGGAGAAGCCGAGCGCATCCGCGCCGCGCGCGCGGGCGCGGGCCTCGATGTCGGTGAGCGCGAGCTCGACGGGCGGCTGCACGGTTCGGTCCTCGAGCGTGAAGCGCGTGCCGGAGAGATCGAAGCGGCGCACGGCGAGGTCGAAGCCCCCGGAAACGATCCGCTCGCTCGCCTCCGCGCCGCCGCGCGCGCGGGGAGACGAGCCCGGCACGGGCGCATCGCTGCCCGCCGGCCCCTGCCAAGGCCAGCGCACGCCGTCCGCGCTGCGCACCGCGCGCAGCACGCCGCCCTCGATCGAGACGCGGTCGACGACGACAGCGCCCGCCAGCAGAGGCAGCAGAGCCACGCGCAGGTTCGCGCGCTCGACGGCGAGCGAGGCGCCGTCGCCGAGCTTCGCCTGCTCGATCCGCACCCGCGGCGGGAAGACGCCCACCTCGAGCGCGGCCCAGCTCGGCTCCTGGCCGGTGGCTTCGCGCACCGCCTCGCGCAGCCGGGCCTGGAAGGCGTCGCCCTCCACGTAGCCCGAGAGCCACCAGCCGAGCGCGGCGGCCGCCAGCGCCGCGAGCACGACGACGGCGAGCGCGACGCGCACCAGCGCGCGCACGTCAGCCGCCTCGCAGGCGGCGCAGCAGCACCTCGCGCGCGGCGGCGGGGCTCGCCTTGCCCTTCGTGCGCTTCATGATCTGGCCCATCAGGAAGTTCAGGCCCTTGTCCTCGCCGGCGCGCACCTGCGCGGCCACCTCGGGATGCGCGGCGATCACCTCGTCGGCGGTGGCCTCGAGCGCGCCGGTGTCGCTCACGGCCTCGAGGCCGCGCTCGCGCACCAGCGCTTCCGGGTCGCCGCCGCGCTCGAGCAGCTCGGCCACCAGCGGGCGCGCGTTCGCCGCCGTCACGCGGCCGGCATCGACCATCGCGATCAGCTTCGCCAGCGCGCCGGGCTCGAGGCGCGCGGCGTCGAGCTCGAGGCCGCGCTCGCCGAGCGCCTGCAGCACCTCGCGCTGCACCCAGTTCGCGGCGCTCTTGGCGGCCTTCGCGCCGCCGCCGAGGGCGGCGGTCACGGCCTCGAAGAAGTCGGCGACCGCGCGGCTCTCCGCGAGCAGCCGCGCGTCGTAGGCCGAGAGCCCGTGCTCGGACTCGAAGCGCGCGCGCTTCGCCTCGGGCAGCTCGGGCAGCGCCCGCCGCACCGCCTCGATCTCGGCCTCGTCGATCACCAGCGGGATCAGGTCGGGATCGGGGAAGTAGCGGTAGTCGTCGGCGTTCTCCTTGAGGCGCATCACCCGGGTCGTGCCGCGCTCGGGGTCGTACTGGAGCGTGCACTGCTGGACGCGGCCGCCGCCGTCGAGCACGTCGGCCTGGCGCGCGATCTCGGCGTTCAGCGCCTCCTCGACGAAGCGGAAGCTGTTCAGGTTCTTGAGCTCCGTGCGGGTGCCGAGCGCCGCCGCGCCGTGCAGGCGCAGCGACAGGTTGGCGTCGCAACGGAACTGACCCTTCTCCATGTCGGCGTCCGACACGCCGGCGTAGCGCAGGATCCGGTGCAGCGCGCGCAGGTAGGCGGCGGCCTCGGCGGGCGAGCGCAGGTCCGGCTCCGACACGATCTCGAGCAGCGGGACACCGGCGCGGTTCAGGTCCACGTGGGTGCCGTCGGCGCCGGCGACGGCGGCGTCGTGGATCGACTTGCCGGCATCCTCCTCCATGTGGATGCGGGTCAGCCCGATGCGCACCGGTTCGGGCCCCTCGATCTCGAGCCAGCCGCCGGTGGCCAGCGGCTCCTCGTACTGCGAGATCTGGTAGCCCTTCGGCAGGTCCGGGTAGAAGTAGTTCTTGCGCGCGAAGACCGAGCGCGGGTGCACCTTGCAGTGGGTGGCGAGCGCCGCGCGGATCCCGAGCTCCACCGCCTTCGCGTTCAGCACCGGCAGCACGCCCGGCAGCCCGAGGTCGATCGGGTGCACCGCGTGGTTGGGCGGATCGCCGTAGCGCACCGGCGCGGGGCTGAAGAGCTTCGACTCCGTGCGCAGGTGGACGTGCACCTCGAGGCCGATCACGACCTCGTACTTCGGGTGGAGGTTCCGAGTCATCGCGCACCTCGGGGCGAGTCGGAACGCAGGCCTTCGAGGCCTGCGTTCCGACTCGCTTGCCAAGCTTCGGGGGCGTCTTGATCGACTTCGCTCGCCTGCGGTCCCGATGAGCTTCGCTCGGCTTCGCCTCGCTGCGCGCTCGCTTCGCTCGCTTGCGGGCTGCGCGCTCCGCGGCCGCAGACGGCCGCTGCGCTTGCGGGATCTTCGATCGAAGCTCGGAGCTTCGTGGATCGCGGAAGTCTCATCGCGAGCCTTCCCACAGCGCGGGGTCGGGGGTTCGCGTGTGCCAGTCCGTGCGTCGCTGGTAGGCGTCGGCGGTGCGCAGGAGCGTCGCCTCGTCGAGCGGACGGCCGAGCAGCTGGAGGCCGACCGGAAGGCCTTCGGCGAAGCCGCACGGCAGCGAGACGCCGGGGATGCCGGCCAGGTTGGCCGACACCGTGTAGATGTCGGACAGGTACATGGCCAGCGGGTCGCCGGTCTTCTCGCCGATCCGGAACGCCGGCTCGGGCGTCGTCGGGCCGGCGATCAGGTCGCAGCCGGCGAAGGCCTGCTCGAAGTCCCGGCGCAGCAGGGTGCGCACCTTCATGGCCTTGCGGTAGTAGGCGTCGTAGTAGCCCGCCGAGAGCACGTAGGTGCCGAGCAGGATGCGGCGCTTCACCTCGGGCCCGAAGCCCTCCGAGCGCGTGCGCCGGTACATCTCGCCGAGCGTCGCCGCCTCGGCGCGGCGCCCGAAGCGCACGCCGTCGTAGCGCGCCAGGTTGCTCGACGCCTCGGCGGTGGCGATCAGGTAGTAGGTGGCGATCGCGTAGGGCGCGTGGGGCAGCGACACCTCGCGGGTCTTGGCGCCCGCGCGCTCCAGCTCCGCGACGGCGGCGCGCACCCGCTCGCCCACCTCCGGCGCCACGCCGCCCGCCGCGAAGAACTCGCGCGGCAGCCCGATCACCAGACCCGACACGTCGCCGGTCAGCGCCTCGCGCAGCCGCGGCGCCGGCTCGGGCAGCGAGGTGGAGTCGCGCGGGTCGTGGCCGGCGATCGCCTCGAGCGCCAGCGCGCAATCGGCGGCCGTGCGCGCGAAGGGCCCGATCTGGTCCAGCGACGACGCGAACGCCACCAGCCCGTAGCGCGACACCCGCCCGTAGGTGGGCTTGAGCCCGACGACACCGCACAGCGACGCCGGCTGGCGGATCGAGCCTCCCGTGTCGCTGCCGAGCGCGATCGGCACCACGCCCGCCGCCACCGCCGCCGCCGAGCCGCCCGACGAGCCGCCCGGCGTGCGCGCCGGGTCCCAGGGGTTGCGGGCCGGCCCGTACACCGAGTGCTCGGTGGACGAGCCCATCGCGAACTCGTCCATGTTGGTGCGGCCGATCACGACGGCGCCGGCCGCGCGCAGCCGCGCCACCGCCGTGCCCGGGTAGGGCGCCACGAAGCCCTCGAGGATGCGCGACGCGCAGGTGCACGGCTCGCCCTCGTCGACGAGCAGGTCCTTGAGCGCCACCGGCACCCCGTCGAGCGGGCCGCGGGCCTCGCCGCGGGCGCGCCGCGCGTCGCTGGCGGCGGCGTCGGCGCGGGCCCGTTCCGGCGAGAGCTGCACGAAGGCGCCGAGCCCCCGCGCGCGCTCCGCGCCGGCCAGCGCGGCGTCCGCCAGCTCGAGGGCGGAGGCGCGCCCGCCGTCCAGCGCCGCGGCGAGCTCCGACGCGGTCGCGAAGCGCACTAGCTCTCGTCCTCGTCCAGCACCTTGGGCACGACGAAGGCGAAGCCCTCGGAGGCGGGGGCGTTGGCGACGGCGCGCTCGGGCGGCAGCGGCGGCTCGGCGCGGTCCTCGCGCAGCGGCGTCTTCAGCGGCAGGGCGTGGTAGGTGGGCTCGACGGCGTCGGTGTCGAGCGCGTCGAGCTGCTCGACGTAGCCGAGGATCGCGGCCAGCTCCGCCGCCATGCGCTCCGCCTCGTCGGGCGCGAGCTCGAGGCGCGCCAGCTCGGCGATCCGCTCCACGTCCGCCCGATCGATGCGCGCCATGGGCCGCAAGGTAGCGCCGCGCGCGGGGCCCCTCCCCTGCTTGCCAGTGCGCGGGCCGAGGAGTAGCCTGCGCGGCCGAAATGCCCGAAAACCCTGAACCTTCCTCTCCCTCCGCCCCCGCCGCAGACGCCTCCTCCGCCAATCTGTTCGACGCGCTGCCCGAGGACATCCAGAGCGGCCTTCGCGAGCTCGGCTGGAGCGCGCCGATGCCCGTCCAGTCGGCCACCATCCCGTCGATGCGCGCGCGCCGCGACCTGATCGTCCAGGCGCGCACCGGCTCCGGGAAGACGGGCGCCTTCGGCATCCCGATCGTCGCCGAGGTGGACCCGGCCCTGCGCGCGCCCCAGGCGATGGTGCTGACGCCCACCCGCGAGCTCGCCAACCAGGTCGCGACCGAGCTGATCACGATCGGCAAGCACCGCGGCATCGTCTGCCTGCCCATCTACGGAGGGGTCGGGTACGGGCCGCAGCTCGACGGGCTCGCCGCCGGGCCGCACGTGGTGGTGGGCACGCCGGGCCGGATCCTCGACCACCTCGGCCAGGGCCGGCTCAAGCTCGACCAGGTCCGCTTCTTCGTGCTCGACGAGGCCGACGAGCTGCTCTCGCTCGGCTTCTGGCCCGACATGCGCGAGATCGACCGCTACCTGCCGCCCAAGGAGGAGCGCCAGACCTGCCTGTTCTCGGCCACGATGCCCGAGAAGGTGCGCGCGCTGACGCGCGTGTTCATGCGCGACCCGGAGTTCGTGACGCTCTCCGAGGGCCAGATCGCGCCGGCCGAGATCGAGCACTATTTCTACCTCGTCACGGCGCAGGAGAAGGAGCAGGCGCTCGTCCGCATCCTCGAGTACGAGGACCCCGAGAGCGCGATCATCTTCTGCAACACCAAGGACGACGTCCGCTACGTCACCGCGTTCCTGCAGCGCCGCGGCTTCGACGCCGACCAGATCTCCGGCGACCTGGCCCAGGCCGCGCGCGAGCGCGCGATGGCCCGCATCAAGGCCGGCGAGCTGCGCTTCCTGGTGGCCACCGACGTCGCCGCCCGGGGCATCGACATCTCCGACCTGACGTGCGTGATCGGCTACACCTCGCCGGACTCGCCCGAGACCTACGTGCACCGCACCGGCCGCACCGGCCGCGCCGGCAAGGCCGGCATCGCCTTCTCGCTGGTGTCGGCCCTCGACATCGGCAACTTCAAGTACCTGCAGAACGTGAACCGCATCCAGATCGCCGAGCGCAAGCTCCCGACCGACGCCCAGCTGCTCGACCGGCTGCGCGAGCGGCTCGCCGTGAAGGTGGAGCAGGAGATGCGCGCGGTGCCCGAGCGCGAGCGCGCCTGGAAGATCGACCGCTGGGTGCCGGTGGTGGCCTCGATGGCGGCCAGCGACGAGGGCCGCCGCGAGCTGGCCGCGATCTGCTCCGCCTACCTGAAGGAGCACCGCCCGCAGACCAGCGTCAACGAGGCCGATGTCGCGGGCGCCGCCAGCCGCGATGCGGATGCCGAGCGCGCGCCGCAACGGCGCGAGGGCGGCGGCGGACGCGGGCGACCCCGGGGCGGTGGCGGCGGGGGACGCGGGCGCGGCGGGCGCGGGCGCCGCTAGCTCGACCGCGATGCGGATCACGGTCTTCGCCGGCTCGAGCCGCCGCTCGGCGGCCCCGTTCACGGAGGTGGCGGCCGCGCTCGGCGCCGAGATCGCCCGCAGCGGACACGAAATCGTGTATGGCGGGGGCCGCACCGGGCTGATGGGCGCGCTGGCCGACGCCGCGCTCGCCGCTGGCGGCCGCGTGCACGGGGTGATCCTGCGCCGGTTCATCGAGGAAGACGTCCACCACCTGGGCGTCGAGATGTTCGAAGTGGACGACATGCGGGCCCGCAAGGCCGGCCTCGACGAGCGCGCCGACGCCTTCGTGGCGCTGCCGGGCGGGCTCGGCACGCTCGAGGAGCTCGCGGAGGCGCTCTCGTTCCGCAAGCTCGCGCTGCACCACCGGCCGGTGGTGCTGCTCAACGCCCACGGCTTCTGGGACCCGCTGCTCGGCTGGTTCGAGCGCGCCGTCGAGGCGGGCTTCGAGAAGCCTGCGGCACGCGCCTGGTGGGCCGTCGCGGCGACGCCCGCCGAGGCGGTGGCGCTGTGCGAGACGCTCCGCGGCGGCGCCTGACGGGGCTGCCTCGCCCCTCCTGCGCAACCGGACCCCTCGGGGGGGCGGAACTTTTCGCGAACGGGGATTCCGCAAACCCCAGATCGTCCTTGTACCGGGCGTCCTTCCCCCCATAGACTGGCGCGTTCGCGTTCGTGACGAGGCCGTGACGGACGGATGGAGGTCGTGTCGATGCGCGCGCACTCGAAGCTCGCCGCCTGGCGGGGCCTCTGGCTCCCGGTGGTCGTGCTGCTCTCGCTCTCCCAGTTCGGGATGGACTGCGATTCTCCGCCCCCGTTCCTCGCGGTGGTGACACCACAGGATGGCGCCACGATCACCACTCCGTCCTTCCCGCTCGAGCTCGCGCTCCACTCGACCGTGGACCTGCCGACCCTGCGGGTCGAGCTGAACGGCGAGGACATCACCGCGCAGCTCGCCGGCGGCCCCACCACCCTGACCGCGACCCTCGGGCCCGGCGCCCCGCTGCGCGATCACAACGAGCTCTTCGTGGCCGCTCGCTCCACCGTCGAGCCGTACGTCGAGAGCGGCCGCACGTACCGGTTCGACTGGCTGCCGCCCAAGGCGCGCGCCTACCAGATCAGCGACCCCGCCGACTGCCCGACCGGCCCGCTCGCGCACTGCACGGTGGGCGACTTCCTGCTGGCCAACGACGTGGCGCGCTTCGTGGTGCAGAAGGCCGCGCAGCGCGAGCTGCACTTCACCGGCACCTTTGGCGGCAACCTGATCGACGCCGAGCTCGTCGAGAACGGCGTGCGCCAGGGGCGCGACAACTTCTTCGAGATGCAGCCGTCCTTCAACATCGAGACGATCGTGAACGCCCAGAGCGCCGAGCTGGTGAACGACGGCGAGGACGGCGCCACCGCCATCGTCCGCACCTGCGGCCCGGACGACCTGATCGACGACATCAATCCCTCGTCGGTGATCGCCATGGCCGGCCTCAACTTCCCGCCCGGCGTCGACGACCAGGACTACGACATCTGGGGCTGCACCGAGTATCGGCTCGATCCGGACACGCGCGTCATGGCGCTGCGCACCACGATCGAGAACATGGAGCCGGTGAACCTCTCGCTCTACGTCGGCGACTACATCAACGGCGGCGGCGAGCTCGAGCAGTGGACGCCGCTCTCCCCCAGCGCGCCGCTCCCGATCGGCCAGGCGGGCGTCGGCGAGATGCTGGCCAACTGGGGCGTCCAGGTGGTGTCGTTCTTCGGCTACGACGAGGCGGAAGGGGTGGACTACGCCCTGATCAACGCCCAGCCTCCCGACGTGCCGCTGCCGTCGAGCACCTTCACCCAGTCCGGGGTGTCGTTCGTGCTGCACGGGCACGCGGTGCCCGCGGTGCTGGGCGCGGCGATCCCGCCCAACTTCACGGTCCCCGCCGGCGGCGCGAACAGCTTCCAGCGCTGGTTCTCGGTGGGCGACGGCAGCGGTTCCAACGCGATCGAGGCCTTCGCCGACGCGCACGGGCTCCCGACCGGCCGGCTGCGCGGCTGCGTGCGCGACGCCTCCGGTGATCCGCTGCCCGGCGCGCGCGTGGCGGCCGGCCGCGACGTGAACGGCGGCACGACCGCCCTGCGCGTGGTGCGCGCCCACTGGGTGACGGGCGCCGACGGCTGCTACGACGGCCGCATCCCGACCGGCTCCTACCTCGTGGCCGCGGCCAAGGAAGGTTACCTCTACGAGGGCGGCGGCTCGCCCGCGCCGACCCACCTGGTGACGCTCGGGATGGGCGACACCGTGGTGCAGGACGTGGTGCTGCCCGAGACCGGGCGCCTGCACGTGGCCGTGGTGGACCACGCCGGCCAGCCGGTTCCCGCCCGGGTGTCGGTGGTGGGCTTCGACCCGAGCCCCGAGCCCACCCTGCTCGCCACCGCGATCTCCGCCAACGACACGCGCACCAACGTGTTCTACGACCTCACCGCGGACGGCACCCCCACCGGCCTCTCGCGCGCCGAGTACACCGAGCCCGACGGGGTGGTCGAGTTCGCGGTCGAGCCCGGCACCTACCAGGTGGCGGTCTCGCGCGGCGGCGAGTGGTCGCTCTACACCGAGCAGGTGACGATCAGCGCCGGCGCCACGACCCACGTCGCCGCCCAGATCGCGCTCGTGCTGGACACCACCGGCTGGATCTCGGCGGACTACCACGTCCACATGATCGACAGCCCGGACTCGCGCATCAGCCGGCGCAACCGGATCCGCTCCTACGCCGGCGAGGGCGTGGACTCGATCATCTCCACGGACCACGCCTACGTGACCGACCTCGACCCGGAGATCGCGAGCCTCGGCTTCGCGCCGTTCGTGAACGCCACCCCGGGCGAGGAGATCACCACCTTCGACTACGGGCACTTCAACGCCTATCCGCAGGGGCCGGACCCGTCGCAGGTGCAGACCCGCGGCGCCACCGACCACGCCGGCGCAGCGCCGCCCGGTGAGGACTTCCCGAGCAACGGACACTTCAGCCTTTCGCCGGCGGAGATCGCAGCGGCGGTGGCCAGCGACCCGTCGAACGCAGGGCTCGAGACGGTGATGCAGGTGAACCACATCGACAGCCACTTCGACCCGCTCAAGATCGACACGGCGGCCACCCCGCCGCGCTCGTTCCTGGGCCCCGCCGAGCCCGCGATCTTCCGGCTCGACCCGTCGATCGCGAACTTCTACCACCACTTCCCGGCGCTGGAGCTGTGGAACGGCGCATCGGCGAACAAGCAGGAGGTCGAGTTCTTCGGCGAGCGGATCGGCATCTGGATGAACCTGCTGAACCAGGGCCTGCCCACCACCTTCATCGCCGACACCGACACGCACGACTACCACAGCCTGTCCTCGGCCGGCGCCCGGAGCTGGACGCCGTCGTCGACCGACGCGGTCCCGGCGATCGACGATCTCGAGATCGCGCGCGCCGTGCGCGCCGGCAAGCTGGTCGGCGGGCAGGGTGTGTTCGTGACGGCGCGGCTGCTCGCCACCGACGGCTCGGGCGGCAGCGCGCAGCTCGGCGGGCTGGTGCCCGCGGGCACGGCGCCCGCCTCGGCCGCGGCCGGTACGCTCGTGAGCGTCGGCAACGGCGAGGTGGATCTCGAGATCCGCGTCCAGGCCCCCACCTGGGCCCCGTACGACCGCATCGTGCTGTACCGGAACTCCACCACCACGGTCGCCCGCCGCAACGGCGGCATCGCCACCCTCTACGGCGCCGTGCCGGCGCAGACCCTGCTCGCCGGCACCGACTTCACGGTGGACACGGTGCCCGTGAACGGCTCCCAGCGGCTCGAGACGAACCTCGTGCTGCGGCTGTCCGGCATCACGCAGGACGAGTGGATCGTGGTGGCCGCGCGCGGCCTGCGCGGCGTCTCGCCGCCGATGTTCCCGGTCTATCCGTCGCCGACCAACGTGGGCGCGGGCACGGACAACCCGACCCTGGCGGAGCTGATGAACGTGACGCCCGCGGAGGCGGGCGTCCGGGCGCTCGGCGTCACCAACGCGTTGTACCTCGACGTGGACGGCAACGGCGTCTTCGATGCGCCGGGTCCGTCGGTGGCGCCCTGAACGCGGCGCGCGCGCTCGCCGTCATCGTCGCGCTCCTCGCACTCGCCGCCGCCGGCCCGGCGGCGGCGGCCGACCCGCCCGCGCCGGCGGCGGGCGGCGCGCCGCTGCTGCGCGCCGCCGAGAGCGCGCGGCGCCTCGTAGTCGGGACGATCGAAGAGGCGCCCGCCGCGCTCGATCGCAGCGGCTGGTCCGCCTGGCTCCGCCTCGAGCGCGATCTCGACCCCGAGGCCGGCGCGCGCGACGAAGCGGCCGCGGGCGAGCTCCTCCAGCTCGCCTGGGAGGAGCTGGCCCCCGCGCGGCCGCCCCGCTTCGCCGCCGGCGATCGCGTGC
>Ga0209706_10002108_pt1 | contig 11105 bp, 11 predicted proteins | sample PPLLaktember2015_6_FD_187263 | JGI IMG/M metagenome (GOLD analysis project Ga0209706, IMG submission 187263) | Freshwater sediment microbial communities from Prairie Pothole Lake near Jamestown, North Dakota, USA - PPLs Lake P8 Core (1) Depth... | ecosystem: Environmental > Aquatic > Freshwater...
ACGAGCTCGTCAATTCCCTCCGGCCGGTGGCCCTGCCGGGCGAGGCCATGAGCGTGTTCATCCTGAAGGAGGGCAAGGAGAAGGACCAGGGCGTCGCCTACCTCGAGGACGGGACCATGGTCGTCGTCGACAACTCGCGGCGGATGATCGGCCAGACGATCGACGTCACCGTCACGTCGGTCCTGCAGACGACGGTGGGGAAGATGATCTTCGGCCGCTTCAACGGGGAAGCGAAATGAGCGGCGCGTCGGCCATCGTCGTCGCCGCGGGGGCCGGCAAGCGCTTCGGCGAGATGAAGCAGTTCGCCTACCTCCGCGCCAAGCCCGTCCTCGAGTGGACCCTGGAGCGGTTCGAGACCCATGCCGAAGTCGGGGCCGTCGTGCTCGTCCTACCCGACGAGCAGGACCTGAAGCACTACCGGATGCGCTACGCCAAGATCGTCGACATCGTGCGCGGCGGCGAGAAGCGCCAGGACTCCGTCTGGCAGGGCTTCCGCATCCTTGGCGCTTCGGCGCCCGAGGTCGTCCTGGTCCACGACGGGGCCCGGCCTCTCGTCAGCGCGGACCTCATCAGCCGGGTCATCGCCGCGGCCCGGGACGACGGCGCGGCCGTGCCGGTCCTGCCCATCGACGACACCGTCAAGGAGGTCCGGGACGGACACGTCGTTGCCACGGTCGACCGGACGCTCCTCTTCCGGGCCCAGACGCCGCAGGGGTTCCGCTACGACGTCCTGAAAAAGGCCTTGGACGCGGCCCGCCGGGACCGTTTCACCGGGACCGACGAGGCGGCCCTGGTCGAGCGCATCGGCCTCGCCGTGACGGCCGTCGCCGGCGACCCCCGGAACATCAAGATCACGACGCCGGTCGACATCCCCATCGCGGAGGCCCTTCTCGATGCATAAGATCGGTTTCGGCTACGACATCCACAGGCTCGAGGCCGGGCGACCGCTCGTCCTCGGAGGAACGGACATTCCGGCCGCCGCCGGGCTCCTCGGCCATTCCGACGGCGACGCCCTCGTGCACGCCGTCATCGACGCCCTCCTCGGGGCGCTCGGGGAAGGCGACATCGGGGCCCACTTCCCCGACACCGACCCTCGCTTCGAAGGGGCCCGGAGCACGGGGATGCTCGAGAGCGTCATGGGCCTCTTCCGGCGGCGCGGCGCGGCGGTCGTCAACATCGATGCGGTCATCGTCGCCGAGGAACCGCAGATGGGGCCGCACATCCCGGCCATGAAGGCCGCCCTCTCGGCCGTGCTCGGCATCCTCCCGTCGTCGCTCGGCATCAAGGCCAAGACCAACGAAGGGCTCGGGGCCGTCGGAGAAAAGCGGGCCATCGCCTGCTACGCCGTCGCCCTCATCGATCTCCCCGATTAGCTTCTCGGTCCCGGGGGCTGCTCGGGAGCCGGCTTCTCCCTTCTGGGAAAGTTTGAAGACGCCTGTCAGTGTGCCGGACTTGGCCGGCAGGGAGCGGACTCTGAGAAGCGACCATCAGAAGTGCGGCGGAGCGACTCGGAGCCGCACTTCTGGGAAATATCCGGAAAGAGCTTTTTGAAGATATCTCGCAGAATCGCAGCTTCGAGCGCTCAGCTACGATTCTGCAGGTCCGCTCCGAAGACTCCACTCCCCGCCGGCCCTCGGCTCCTCTTCCCGCGGCCTTTTGCCGGATCGTTCGGGCGATCCAACGGCGCATTCACGGGACACATGGGGACATGTATTTTTTGTGCGTGTCCCCACCCGAAGAAACTCTGCTAAGATATTTATCGGCGATTGACTTGGCGAGGCGTTCCGCATATTCTCCGACTAACATCATCGCGAGGAGGCCACATGGACAAGCACGCAGGGAAGCTCGCGGCGGCGGCGGGGTTCGCGGCCGTCCTGATCATCGGGCTGACGGCCCAGGAGCCGGGGTTCCGGGGGCGGGAGCCCCAAGAAGCGAAGCCCTCGACGGCCTACACGGTCGGCGGTATCCGTCATGGGATCAGCCATTTCCCAAGGGCCGGCTACGGCTTCACGAAGCCCAAGGCGGCGGGAGCGATGGACTTCTCGCACTACCACACTTACGACGAGGTCACGGCCTTCCTCCGCCAGTGGGCCGCCGACTACCCTAACCTTGTTGAGATCTATTCGGTCGGCAAGTCGTTCGAGGGCCGCGACATCTGGCAGATCACGATCACCAACAAGTCCACCGGCAAGGACACGGACAAGCCGGCTATGTTCATCGAAGGGAACCGGCATTCGGGCGAGGTGACGGCGGCCGAATCCGCCCTCTGGTTCGCCTGGCACATCCTGAGCGGCTACGGCCACGACCCGGCGCTCACCAAGCTCGTCGACACGAAGGCGCTCTACGTCCGGGTCAAGAACAACCCGGACGGCTCGGAGCTCTATCTGAACACGGCCCAGTCGAACCGCAGCACGGTCCGGCCTTATGACGACGACCGGGATACCCTGCTCGACGAGGACCCGCCCGAGGACCTCGACGGCGACGGCTTCATCCTCCAGGTCCGCAAGAAGGTCGAGCCCGGCAAGGGCGCGATGACCATCGACCCGGCCGATCCCTCGGGCCGTCTCATGATCCGGGCCGAGAGCGGCAAGGGCGACTACATCGTCATGTCCGAGGGCTATGACAACGACGGCGACGGCCGGATCAACGAAGATGGCGTCGGCGGCCTGGACCTCCACCGCAACTACCCCGAGAACTGGCGGCCCATGCCCGGCCGGGACCTGACCGGCCGCGGCTGGACGCAGGGAGGGGCCGGCGAATATCCGCTGTCCGAGCCCGAGACCCGGGCCGTCTTCACCTTCCTTCTCGAGCATCCCAATGTCAGCATCGTCCAGACCATGGATACGACCGTGCCGATGCTGCTCCACGGCCCGTCGACCAGCCGGATGAGCGAGTCGATGTTCCCCGAGGACATGGCGGTCTATAAGTACTTCGACGAAGAAGGCAAGAAGATCACCGGCTACGCCAGCGCCGGGGACACGTACTGGGATTACGCCAACCAGGGCCGCGGCGACCGCGAGATGCGGGCCCGGGCCGCGGAGATGGGCTTCGAGATCCCGAGCGAGCCCCAGGGACGGCCGCTCTTCGGCCACTCCCCCGATTTCGGATACCTCTATTACGGCGCGGTCTGGTACGGCGACGAGCTCTGGAACGGCGGCCGGCTCAAGGACTATGACGGCGACGGGCGGGTGACGGATCTCGAGAGCCTCCGCTACGTCGACGAGGAGCTCGGGGGCCGCTATTTCAAGCCCTGGACCAAGGCCCTCCACCCGACGCTCGGCGAGGTCGAGATCGGCGGCTTCAATCCCAAGTTCTGGCGCCAGAACCCGCCGGTCGAGCTGCTCGAGGAGTGGATCGAGAAAGAGGCCCGGTTCAACCTCCTGCTGGCCGGGTCCCTGCCCCAGGTCAAGATCGTCTCGGCGGCGATGAAGCCGGTCAAGAAGGAAGCAGACACGTTCGAGATCGTCGCCGTCTTCACCAACGAGGGATTCCTGCCGACCGCCCTCAAGATGGCCGACCGGGTCAAGATCGTCCGGCCGGACGCGGCCTCCGTCCGGCTGCCGGCCGGGGTCGAGCTCGTCGGCGTCCGGGCCCGCCAGGACATCGGCTTCATCAACCAGAACGAGAGAAAAGAGGTCCGCTGGAAGGTCAAGATCAAGCCCGGGACGTCGGGAGAGGCCGAGGTCTCCATCCTCTCGACGCGCGGCGGGGTCGCCCGGACGACCGTCAAGATCGGCTAGGATCCCGGGTCCCGGCCGGGAGGCCGTAGGTCTTCATTTTATACGCGAGCATGCGCTCGGTGATGCCGAGCGAACGTGCCGCCCGGCTCTTGACGCCGCCCGAGTCCCGCAGAGCCATCCGGATCTCCTGGACCTCCAGGCGCCGGACCCTGTCGACGAGCGAATCGCCGGCCGGCCCGCTCTCTTCCGCCGCGATCTCGGCGAAGTCCAGGGGGAGGTCGGCGAGGCCGAGAACGTCCTTCTCGGCGAAGACGACGGACCTCTCGATGACATTCTCGAGCTCGCGGACGTTGCCGGGGTAGGCATGGCGCACGAGGACGGCCAGCGCCTCGCGGGTGATGCCGAGGATCTTCTTGCCCTCCCGAACGCCGTACTTCTTCAGGAAGAAGTCGACCAGAGGCGGGATATCCTCCTTGCGACGGCGTAACGGAGGGACGGTGATGGGGATGACGTTCAGCCGGTAGAAGAGGTCCGCCCGGAACCGGCCCTTCTTCATCAGCGCGTCGAGGTCCTGGTTCGTCGCCGCGATGACGCGGACGTCGGCCCGGAGCGCCTGGTTCGAGCCGAGCCTGTAGAACTCCCGGTCCTGGAGGAAGCGGAGGAGCTTGACCTGGGCCTCGGGGGCCAGATCGCCGATCTCGTCGAGAAAGACCGTGCCCCCGGAGGCGGCCTCGAACTTCCCGATCTTCCGCTCGTGGGCGCCCGTGAAGGCCCCTTTTTCGGCGCCGAAAAGCTCCGCCTCGATGAGCGATTCGGGGAGCGATGGGATGTTCAGGGCGATGTAGGGGCCCTTGTTGCGCGACGAGGACTGGTGGATCATCCGGGCCACGAGGTCCTTTCCCGTGCCCGTTTCGCCCGAGATGAGCACGGTCGCCTCGCTCCGCGCCGCCTTCATGACCAGGCGGGCGATATCCTCCATGAGCGGCGAGGCGAAGACGAAATTCTTGGCGTTGAATTTCTCGTCAAGCCGCTCTTGAAGGACCGAGATCTCCTTTCGAAAATGCTGCCGCTCCGCGGCCCGTTCGAGCACGAGGATGAATTTCTCGAAGTCGAGGGGCTTGACGATGTAGTCGTAAGCGCCGCTGCGGACGGCCTCGACGGCGCGCTCGATATTGCCGTAGGCCGTGACCATGATCGGCGTCACCAGGGGCCTGGCGGCGAGCATGTCCCGGATGGCCGCCGTCCCCGTGTCATCGCCGAGCTTATAGTCGACGACGGCCACGTCGACGGGATGACGGAGGACCGCCTCCAGGGCCTCTTTGCGCGAAGCGGCCTCGACGACCGGGTAACCTTGCGATTCCAGATACTGCCGGAGGAGCTTGCGCTGGACCGGGTCGTCCTCGACGACCAGGATGAGGGGCTCGTTCATTTTACGCTCCAGGGAGGTCGATGCGGAATTCGGTCCCCTCGCCTTCCCGGCTGCGGACCTCGATCGTTCCGCCGTGGGCCTCGATGATCCGCTTGGCGAGGTACAGCCCGATGCCCATGCCCGTGGCCTTGGTCGTATAGAAGGGCTCGAACACACGGGCCGCCGCTTCCGCCGGCAAGCCGGGGCCCTCGTCGCGGATCACGACCTCGACCCTCCCGCCGGACCGGCGCCCTGCCGCCCGGATGGGAGCCTCGTCGGAGGCCTCGACGGCGTTCTTCAGGATGTTGAGCACGGCCTGGGCCAGCAGATCGCGGTCGGCGCAGAGCCGTACCCCCGGGGCGGCTTCAACGTGAAGGCGGGCCGAGGCGGCCGGGACCTCGGCAACGAGATTCTCCGCGGCCAGACGCAGGAGGTCGTCGAGGGCCAGAGGCTCGGCCTCGGGCCGGACGGCCTTGACCACGCGCGAGAACCGGTCGACGATGCGGGCGATCGTCCGGACCTGGGCCTTGCCGAGATCCAGATCTCCCCTTGCCTCCGGAGGCGTCTTGCGGCCCAAGAGCTCAAGGACGAGGGCCAGGCTGTTCAGCGGGTTCTTGATCTCGTGCGCGACGCCCGACGTGAAGGCCGAGATCTCGCGGAAACGCTCCTTCTCCTGGCGCTCGGCCTCGGCTTCACGGGACTTGGCCATGTAACCCGCTTGGAGCCGGTAAATGCCGCTGAAGAACATCGCTCCGGCGAGCAGGACGAGCCCCGATAGGAAGAGCGTTGTCCGGCGCGACTGGGCGATCATCTCCTCCATCCCGGTCAGGGCATATCCGAGATAGAGGTGAAACCGACGGCCGTCGCTGGTCGCCAAGGGGGTGAGCTCGCTGAAGATCCTCCCGGCCGGGGAATCGATGATCCCGGGGTCCCCGTCCCGGATCTCGCTGAGAGAGATGGGCAGATAACCCTCGAAGCGGGAGTTCCAGGCCAGGACGCTCCGCTCCGCATCAAGCAGGGCCACGAAATAGACCTCTTCGTCCACGAGGATCGTATCGAGCACGGTCTCGGGGGACACGCCTTCGTCGAGGAACCGCGACACGGCCGCGCTCATGATCCCGGCCGTCGCCCCGAGCTGGCCGTGGACGAGGGCCTCGGTCCTGAGCTTCAGGCTGCGGTGCTGGAGGAACGCGGCCAGGGAGAAAAAGACGAAAACACCGAGGAACGGGAGAATGAAGAAGAGGAAGACGTTCCTGCGCTTCAAGTCCTGCCGAACCTCCGGATGCCGCGCTTGCGCTGGGGGCCTCCCTGCCAGCTGGGGAACCCGCGCTTGTCCCTGAGCTTGAAGGTTTCGCCTCGGAGCTTCAGCTCACGGGCGATGATCGTCGGCTTCGTCCCCGGCGCTTCGGTGAGGGACCCGACGATCTTCACTTTCTCGCCGCCGTGGACGTCCTGCCCGAAGAACCAGGACGGGGCGATCTCGACGTCAAACGCCTTGGCCGTGCCGGATTCTTCGACGCGGAGGACAAGGAAGGGGGCCGTGCCCTTGTAACGGGGCTCGAGGACGATCTCCCTGACCGTGGCCTCGATGCCGATCTCCGTATCGACGTTATAAAAATGACCCGGGACCTGCCCGGTCGCCGGGACGACGGCGAGGGCCACGAGAAGGGGAAGCAGCATGACCATGGAACGCATTATACGCCTCCCTTCCGGCCGGTGGGCAGGTTCCATTCGAATCCGCCCATGATGAAGTGGCTTTTCCATACGAACAGCGGGTCGGTCGATGTGTTGTCGACATGGGAATAAGCGAGGAAGACCGAGAACCGCCGGAAATCCTTTTGGAGCCGGGCTTCCAGCAGGTTGCGGCGGTCGTTCCGGAGGAGGCCGAGGGGAAGGCCGTCGGCGCCCAGGCTCTCGACCCCCGGGTAGGTCTTGTCGGAATAGGTATATCCGGTCTTCAGCGAGACGTCCCAAGGGAAGGCCAGCGTGATCCGTCCGTTGAGCTGGTGCCCTTCCCAGGAGAAGGAGTCCGCACTCGGGTTTTGCACGAAGTAGAACTCCTCGATGGACAAGAACGGATTCTCTCCCGCCACCACCCATTGTCTCACCGCGGACGCGCTCAGCCCGACGGCATCGCCGATGCCCTGGGCCGCGAGCAAGGACGCCGAAACGTGTCCTATCCCTGCGCCTCCGCCCGCACTGCTGTAGCGCGGCATGAAGCCGCTGCCACCCTGGTAGCCCTGTCCTCCCCAGCCGCTGCCGGTTCCCCCGCCGCCCGTTCCCGGCTGTCCCTGACCGCCCGTCCCGCCGCCGCTCATCAGCATCGTTGCAGGGGCTGCCTCCACGGGTTCGGGAAGGAAGGGATGGAGGAAGTACTTGTACCCCCATTCCGCGTCAGCCTTCAAGGTCGTCCGGCTCGGGAAATATTTGTCGACCGAAAGCGATGCCGTTTGGCTCAGATAATCGAACAGGGGATCCTTATAGACGGCATACGCCCCCTGCCACTGGACCTTCATGATGGACGAGGGCGCGAGGTACGTCTTGAAAGCGCCGAGCAGATTGGCGCCGAGTGAGCTGAAAGGCTCGTATGTCTGCCGATAGAACTGGCCCGCCACGCCGGCCGCGAAGTATAAGGCGCTCTTCCTGCCTGCCGGCACAAGATAATCGAGGCCCAGGTCGGCGGCGAAGAAGCTCAGTCCCGACGCTTCTCTGAAAGCGGAATATTCGGCCTTGGCGATGAGCGAAAGGGCCGAAAAATCCTGATCGATGGCCAGCGAGAAGGCGGAGATCTGGTCGGACACGGCGTCCCGGGTCTGGAACAGGTTCTGGGTGGAATGCTGGTTGAATGACAGATAAAAGGTGGCTCCCCAACCCGGGAGGAATGTGGACGCCATCACCAGGATAGGAACGATACGCCGCATCTTCTTTATTATCATGATGCAAAACCCCCGTGTGGTCAAGTGGAAAGGCCTCCCCTCCGCCGCCCGGCGAAGAGGAGGCCCGGTTGCCGCTTAGCGGCGGCCTTTTCTCTGGGTGCCGCCCTTGGGGCCGGTGCCGTCGCAGACCCCGGTTCCGGAGGTGCGGGCTGCGCCCGTCGCGCCCGCCCGGAACGAACCCTTGCCGAAGCCGGACTTGGTCATCGTGCCCGCTTTCTGGCCCTTGGTCATCCCGGTCGCATCCGCCTGCCCGATCTTGTGCTGGCCCATATAGCCGGTGCCGTCCCCGGGCTTGATCCAGTCCGAGTCCTGACCGTTGGGGACGCCGTCGCCATCGTCGTCACGGGCGAGCTGGTAAGCGTAGCCCGCCTTCGCCTCGGCGGAGGCCGCCCCGTTCCCGGACCCCTTGCGGGCCTGGGCGCCGGAGCCGTCGCCGGGCTTGACCCAGTCGGGGTCCTGACAGTTGGGGATGCCGTCGCCGTCGGCGTCTTTGGCGAGGTCGCTGATGCCATCGCCGTTCTCGTCGACGAAAGCGGTCCTGTTCCGAAGCCGGAATTCCGACTTCGTCTGAGCCTTGGCCTGGGCCCTTGTCTGGGCCTTCATTCCGGCCTGGACCTGGGCCTTTTCCTGGGCCTGCGCCTGGGCCGTCTCCTGGGCGGCCGCGAAGGCGGCGCCGAGGATGAGCAACCCGACCATGAGAGCTACCATCTTTTTCATCTTATGACCTCCTTGTGTCATGAGGTCAAAGGATATTGCCGATATCATGCCAAGAGGCAAGGCAAAGATTATAAAGAAGTTGCAGTTTATATGGCCAGCCGAGTCCGACGTTTTTGTCGGCCTCTCCGACACTTTTGCATGGGGGAAGATCGGCGGTTTCAGGACATCTCCTGCCCTTTGGCGTCCGGGGCCGCCTGCCCGCCTCTTTTTGCAGCCTGGCCAGGCCGTTCGCGTCGACGGACCGCGATAGCGCCCGGGCGGAAATCCTGTATAATATGGGTAGCCGCAAGCGACAGGCGCCCCGGACTCCATTTGCGACGCGGGGCCCGGCGAGCGGTTCCGGGGGATATCCAGATGGAACCGGACATCGCCGCCCGGCGTTGGTAGAAAAGGCCCCGGCCCGGGAAGTTTTGACCCCTCCCCCCGTCTAATAGGGTGCGGAGGATAAGTGAGCATATCCGCATGGAAGAAAAACAGCTGGTTCGGCTGGCTCAGGAAGGAAGCCCGGCGGCTTTCGAAGAGCTGGTCACGAAATACCAGCCAAAGGTGTTCAGCATGGCTTTGAGTTTCACCCGTAACCGGGAAGCGGCCGACGATCTGGCCCAGGAGGTCTTCCTGAAGGCCTATCTCGCCCTGCCCCGGTTCCATGGGAGATCGGAGTTCGGGACCTGGCTGTACCGGATCTCCGTAAACCATATCAAGGACTATCTCCGGAAAAAGGGCCGGGCCAAGGAGGTCTCCCTGGATGACGTCCCTGAGATCTCGTTCTCCGACAGGGAACGGACCGAGAAGGCCCAGCTGGAAAGCGAAACGGAGGCCCGGCGGACTCTCGTTCAGAGGTTCGTACAAGGCCTGCCGGAAAAATACCGCGTCATCGTGACGCTCCGGGACATCCAGGGTCTCGCCTATGAGGACATCTCGCGGATCCTGCGGCTGTCGCCGGGGACCGTCGACTCCCGCCTTCATCGGGCGCGGCGGATGCTCCGGACCAAGCTGGCTCCCTATCTCACCGCGGAAGGAGGGGCAAATGAACTGTCGCAAGGCTGAGAAGCTGCTCCTGAGGTCCATCGACGGACGCCTCGACGGGAGTGACGCCGCCCTTCTCGCGAAACACCTCGAAGCCTGCCCGGACTGCCGGAAGGCCGAGGCGCAGTACCGGTCCATGTTCAGCCTCCTCAAGGCCGGCCGGGAAGCCGCGCCGCTGCCGCGCTTCTGGGAGCGCCTCGAGCCGCGGCTGCGCGAGGAGACCGAGCTCGTGCCTCTCCTCTTCTGGGAGCGGTGGAGCCTGAGGGCCATTCCCGTGTTCCTGGCCCTGGTCGTCCTCATCGGGGGCTTCCACTTTTTCGCCCCCCAGGCCCGGGAGACGAGCCAGTCGGCCACCCTGCTCATCGAGAACCGCGACCTCTTCTCCGAGACCCAGGCCCTCTTCGAAGCGGACAAGCCGGAGACGCGGACCATGATGCTCTTATTCGCGTCGATGGATGAGAAATCCCCGGCAAGGAGACCGACGCCATGAAGACGAAATACAAGATCCTCGTCGCCCTGACGCTCCTCGTCGTCTTTGGCCTCGGCGTCGCCGCCGGGATCCTGGGCGAACGCTACGTCGTGCACAAGCAAGGCCGGCGCGCCACCGCCGGACGGCCGCACGCGCCGTCCCCCGAGAGCTGGGCCAAAGAGCTCGGCCTGACGCAGGATCAGCAGACCAAGATCCACGAGATCTTCAAGCGGAACGAAGAGCGGATGAAGGCCTTCCGGACCGAGAACCGGGCCCGGCTGGCCGAGCTCCGCAAGACGCTCTCCGAGGAGATCAACGCGATCCTCACGCCGGAGCAAAAAGTGAAGAACGACGAGATGATCCGCCGGTTCGAGGAATGGCGGAAAAAAGAAGCCGAACGAAACCCCTCGCGCGAGCGGCGGGAGCAGGACGCTCCTTCTCCCCCGGATCACGAGAGATAAAGGAGACTTGACATGAAGAAGAAGATCATCTGGATCATCGTCGCCCTGGTCATCGTCACGGGCGCGATCCTCGGCCTGACCGTCTTCAAGAGCGGGAAGAACGGCAAGGTCGAATACAGGACCGAAGTCGTCGGCAAGGGCGACATCGAAGCCCTGGTCGTCACCTCGGGGACCCTGAACCCGATCGAGACCGTCGACGTCGGCGCTCAGGTGTCGGGCAAGATCGAAAAGCTCTACGCCGACTTCAACACCATCGTCAAGAAGGGCGACGTCGTGGCCGAGCTCGACCAGGAGCCCCTGAGGATGAAGATCGATCAGAACGAGGCCAACTATAAGAGCCGCGTCGCCCAGCTCGAGCGGTCCAAGGTCGGCCTGCAGACCGCCGAGAAGGCCTATGAGCGGGCCAAG
>Ga0209706_10002109_pt1 | contig 11099 bp, 7 predicted proteins | sample PPLLaktember2015_6_FD_187263 | JGI IMG/M metagenome (GOLD analysis project Ga0209706, IMG submission 187263) | Freshwater sediment microbial communities from Prairie Pothole Lake near Jamestown, North Dakota, USA - PPLs Lake P8 Core (1) Depth... | ecosystem: Environmental > Aquatic > Freshwater...
TATCAGCCAGCGTGTGGCACTTGATATGCAGCGTGACGAGCAGGCTCAAGGCCGTTTAAAAACTATAACCATGCTTCACAATGAAAGGATCGGGATACCGCTGTCCCGGTAACTATGCTACAGTGTCAAAAAAAACGCTGATTAAGAAAACATAATCAACTCTCAACACGCCCATTGACAATCTCCATAACACACTATTCCAGAAGGCGTTACATAAAACTGCCAACACCCCCCCTCCCCCCGGTGCCCTCATCTGTGTAACTTTTTGAAGAAAAAAAATTATTTTCTACGGTTTTTACCGTTGACACACTACGGGTTATGTAGTACTGTTTTATGTGTTCTTGTGTACTGTGTTTCGAAGAGCAGACACACATGCTTTTGAAAAGGGCAGCCGTTCATGGTAGAAATGAGTTTTTAGAGGTCCACTAAGTTCTCACAGGAGGCACTTCCTATGGCCAGACCAAGACACGAAAACCCAACCCCGGGCGAGCTGGAGGTTTTGCAGATTATTTGGCAGCGCGGCCCATCCACCGTACGCCAGGTAATGACCGCCCTCAACAAAAGACGCACACGGGCCTACACTTCAGTAATGAGTCTAATGAGCGTCATGGCTGACAAGGGTCTGCTCAACCAAAAACCCAAAGGCCAGGCGTTTGTCTATTCAGCTAAGGTATCGCAGAACAAAACACAATCACGTCTGTTAAGGGAACTGCTCAATCGGGCCTTCGATGGCTCGGCTAGTGCTCTTGTAACCCACCTGCTCCAGCAGACCAGGCCCGACAGCGACGAACTGGACGACATCCGCAAGACAATAGCCGAATTCCCTCGTAAGAAAGGTGGTGCGTAATGTCAGTCATCGAATTCCTTTCTGAGCCTATCTGGCAGCGGCTGGGTCTGACCTTGCTGCATTTTCTTTGGCAGGGTCTGGCAATCGCTGTTCTGTTCGGCTTGATTATTCGACTATTCAGACTAAGTCGCGGCAATAACCAATATATTGCCTGCCTTCTGGCATTTTTGGCCATGTCAGCCTGCCCTGTAGCAACCTTCTTAACACTCGATACTTCAACAAAACTACTCGCGACACCGATAGCCACACGGGTTATCACCGGGCCTATTGTCTCATCATTGGACACTTTACCTGTCTTACCCGTCGAAGACACCCAGGCAAATACGAGTATTGCATTACCGAAAATTGTTGAAATTACCGAACCTGTAAAACCTGTATCTTCAATTCCTTTACGGGAAAGAATAGCTGATTATTTACACACATCTCTTCCTTGGGCCATTTCTGCCTGGCTCGTTGGTGTATTCTTACTGAGCATACGCTTGCTTATGGGATTCGTAGGCGTACACCGCTGGCGGCGTCGGTTGGAACCATTACCGGATAATCTCGCTCAGCGAGTTACCCTGCTTGCCGAACGGCTTGGCCTGCGGAGCATTGCGCTGGTATTAATATCGCCATCTGCAGTCCAGGCGGTAGCGATCGGTTATTTTCGACCGATGGTCTTATTGCCTGCCGCAATGATAACACAAATGCCACCTGAGATGCTCGAAGCCGTCATCGCCCACGAATTGGCTCATATTCGCAGATTCGACCTGTGGATCAATTTATTACAGCGGATAGCTGAGACCCTGTTGTTTTATCACCCTGCCCTCTGGTGGCTGTCTAATCGTCTGCGTAGTGAACGTGAACTCTGCTGCGACGAGTTAGCCATACAGGCGACCGGCCAACGCCTCACCTACGCTTCGACCCTCGAACTCGCCGGCCGAGTGAACCTCACCGCCAAACAACCAGCCCTTGTAGTGAGCTTAGGCCGAGACAGAAAACCCATACTCAGCCGTGTGCGTCACGTTCTCGGCTTTGCCCCTGCCTCACAAAATTCCCGCTTTTGGCTCGCCGGACTCATCACAGTCACATTCCTGGCAGCCTTGGCGGTGCCAACCGCCCTGGTCCTCACAGCCAAAGCCCAAACCAATCTACAGGCTGAGCCAACTGCTACCCAAAAACCCGCTGTGCAGGTTGAAATTGCCCAATGGGGAAACATACCTATCAAAACCAAACATTGGTATGATCGCCGATTTGAATCTATCGCATTTGTTCGCTGTAAGATGCCGATACAAATGGATGAATCCGAATTAAGATCGTTAGTATCGCGTAAAGATGTAATCGCCGGGGAACAAGCCAGTTGCGTGGCGATTATGCGGAGTGAGAGTTTTTTAAGTCAAGTATTGCAGCGTATAAAAGTGCGGCAAACGCAGTGGTTCCAGCAGTATAGTAAAAATCCAGAAAAACGAATAGTATCATTGAAAGACAGCTTTTCGGCATGGCCTATAAAAAACACGGAATATGTAAAAGTAAGCATGAAGGTAAAAAAGCCCAAGGAAGCCAAGCTCATACTGGACGAGGTTTTGAAGGAATTCCAGCAGCATAGCGAAAAGCTTGAAACTTCCCCGAATACTAAACCTGTGCCAAATAAAAAAACCGATCTGCAGGTTGAGGGGGGAAAACCTGTAATATTAGGAACTGCCTCAAATAATGATGTGATATTCGAGGCAATCGAGTTGGGCGACACTGCTCGTGTCCAGCAATATTTAGCCGGCGGTGCGGATATTAATGTTAGAAAAGATTATTATAATGCCCCTCCTATTGAACTCAAAGCGACTACCCCGCTCATTCTCGCGATGGCATTTGACAACATAGAAATAATAGACTTACTGATAGCCAACGGAGCGGATGTCAATGCCAAAGCGGAAGGTGATGTTACACCCCTGCTACTTTCAATCTTTAAAAAAGACAAAAGAATAGCTGAACTGTTGTTAGCCCACGGTGCGGATGTAAATACCAAAATGAAGGGCGGTATTACCCTACTCCATTTTGCTTACCTTGAGGGTGACAAAGAAATAATAGACTTACTGATAGCCAATGGTGCGGATGTCAACGCAAAAGATGAAAATGGCCTAACCCCAAAGGAATCAAATTTAGATATTTCCATAATAAAAGTCTTTAAAGAGTTATTTATAAAGCCATTTATAATGTTGGCTATGCAGGTTGAGGGGGAAGAAAGAGAATCCAGCAATATACTTCGCCGGGTAGATAGTGAAACAAGTCAGTCCGGTCGCGCATTACTGCCCGAGATAGCCAGCAAAGTTATGATACGATTCCAAAAGGCGATAAAAGATTCTGATTGGACCAGAGCATTATCGTATTGTTCTAACAAAGTTAAATCCAAGGGTAAAGAATATGATTCTACAGAGGCCTTTTTCAAAAATGTCCTGCCGATCGATGAGATTACAGCTTTATCGGAATTTCACATATCCGGCATGAGTCGTCGGAATGATGACGTTATTAGCTATAGGTGTGAAATAAGATTGAAAGACCCCGGCTCAAAATATTCGCTTAGCTGGAATTTGTCCGTTCTTAAAGAAGATTCAAATTGGGTCGTTGATCTGCCAACAAAACCGCTTGATGTTTGGCTTAAACATGAAAATCTCAAAATGAAGTGGATGAACGAGAGATATCGATTTGACGAAGAAAAAACCCAAAAGGGATTTGATGTTCGATTAGTTTCGTTGAGCGAAGACTTTGTTGTTGGAAAACCAATGCTATTCCGTGTTGAGATGAAGAACATAAGTAACGAAACTCTCGGATATATGCACACATCCTTCATAAATGACCCCATGTTGATAAAAGACTCGAATGGCGTCATTGTTCACTATATTGATACAAGCTATCAAACCGCTGAAGCGCCTGAGTTCGTCGAACCCGCAGAGACCATAATACTAGCTGATAATTATGATGCAAGATCTCAATATCATATCACAAGGCCAGGCAAATATACTTTCCAATTCAAAGGATTAGCAAATACGAAACCTTCGAACATTATAGAAAAAGACATTCAATCAAGCTCATTACCTGCATTAGAAAGGATTGTTGAAGATCTATTGCCTGTACTTCCTGAAGGATGGGAACTTACAAGAACAATTAGGCCGGCTAATGAGCTTGCCCAGACAAGTACAGCAAATGAGGTTCTTTGGATTCATTTAATCGGCAAACAAACCGGCAAGGGAAAAGGCAATTCTGTAAGTTTAGCCGTTTTTCTGTATGCTGCTGCCCAAATGCCACCTCATGTAAAACTCAAGAGCAACCTGTCTGAACTGGATGCCTGGGGAAATTCTAAATGGGGATTGATATATGCCAAATCGCAAGATGCAGAACTGCTTTGGCCTGATTATAAAGAAAAAATTAAGAATGTCCTGCAAGTTGCGCCATCACAATACACTTCTTCCGGGCAAGTTGATATAAATTTAATCATGGACTCTGAACTTTTCATTCATTATGAACGTGCAGGGCTTGAAGAGATTCTTATTCAAGACCGAGAATTAAAACATATATGGCATACCCTGAAGCAAAATTTAACTGCGATGAGGCAGGATATAAGCAGTTATGATCGCCATGAATTTACTAAAAAACTTAACAATGACGAACTGTTGATTTTAAGACAATGGCAACTGGATAATGATATATTCTTACTACCTCACCAGTTTCCCACCGCAGATGAAATCACCTATGACAGTGCGTTCAAGTCGAGCATGAAGGTGAAATACGATGGCCGGAATTATAATGCCGAATGGACGGGGGACAGCCAGTTGCCTAAATCAGTTGTTCGAGCAGTTATGGAGCTAAAAAGAATTTGTAAGAACCTTCATCAGGCTGAAGGGGAAGAATCCGATGAGCAAATCAAAGTCGAACCCACCGCTGTGCAGGTTGAGGGAGAAGGAGTTGGCCAAAAACGTGAGGATGAACAAGGCAATGCGTATTTGGATGCCATAATAGAAGGAAACCTGGGGAAGGTACAGGAATTATTGGCAGACGATCCGAGCCTGATATCCATAATCGATAATAGAGCTAAAGGCAGTAGCAGGTCGCCGGCTTTGCACCTTGCTATAAAGTATGGCCATGGGGAAATTGTCGAACTATTACTTTCCAAAGGCGCCAAACCAAACGAAAGAGATATTAACGGGCAGAGATCTCTTCATGTGGTAGCAGAAAATGGACGCGCCAACATGGTAAAACTCCTTGTCCAGTATGGAGCAGGCATTAACGATAAGAATGAGTTTCGACTCCCGCCTTTGTGCTATGCATCCAATGCCCAAGTGGCCGAAGCATTGATCGCCAATGGCGCGGATGTCAACTGGCCAGATGAACGACGTGCTACCCCTCTTCATTCAATAGCACGATCTGGAATTACAGAGGTGGCCCAAGTGCTTCTTGCGCATGGGGCAGATATCAACGCAAAGGACAATTCGGGTTGGACGCCATTACATAGCGCTGCTATTCGCGGTCGAAAGGACATGGTCGAGTTTCTTATTACACAGGGAGCAGACATCAATGCCAAAGATAGAGGCACAAGAGGCAAAACCCCTCTTAACCGTGTTGTAACAGATGACTGGATGGTACCAGAAGTTGACAGAAAAGCAACTGCTGAATTGCTCATTTCTCATGGCGCTGACTTTACGATTTATGATGTTACATGGCTTGGCGATGTGACGAGAGTACGCAGGCTGTTGGAAGAAAACCCATCTCTTGCGAATGACACAACCAATACATATAGAGAACCGGCTTTATTTGCTGCGATACGTGAAGGCCACAGTGCTACAGCAGAATTGCTCTTGGACAATGGTGCTGACCTTAACGTAAAAGACAGATATAAAGAACCCCCGCTACATGCAGCCGCGTATCCAGGCCATAAGGATATGGTAGCTTTATTGATAAGCAAAGGGGCGGATGTAAACCAAAAAGGCCCGCATGGTGAACTGGCCTTGCATTGGGCTTCGGCGAAAGGACATAGCCAGATAACACAACTCCTCGTTGAGGCAGGTACAGAGATTAATACCCATACGGATAAGCCGAGAATGGACATGAACGGTGTTGCAGAGGGAAATGCAGATGTAATTCATGAGTGCTTGAGGTACCTTGCCGATGAGGCTGAGGCCATGCGTAGCGGCTTACAAATCAGGGGACTTATTCGGTTAGCTTTTGCAGCCGAAGATACACCTCTCCACTCAGCAGCACAACGGGGTCATAAGGAGATTGTAGAATTACTTCTGGCCAACGGCGCTGATGTCAACGTTACGAATCGATGGGGCCAAACGCCACTACATTATGCGGTTGTTTTTCGGCATGAGGAGGTTGTAAAGGCGTTGCTTAATGCAGGCGCCGACCCAAACGCCAAAATGCTGGACGGCTCCACTGCGCATGACCTTGCATCCAAAGTGAAAGATGCTGAACTGGCCAACATGCTTAGAATAGAACATAACACGATAGAACCCGATCCGCAGATTGAGGGGGAGGATGTCTCGAATGTCGTTGAAAATGTATTGAACTAAGGCATACGAGGTGCTCGTAAGGTGGTCGAGAAGTTTGTTACCACGGTGATGCCCTGTGACTTTCGTAATCTAACGTTGCCCCAGGACATCGAAACCGGTTTTACTTGGCAGCCAACTGGGGCCAGGGTTCGGTAACGACAAATCGCTGCGAATCGTGACGCAAACGGAACAAAGGAAAAATCAGACAAACTTCGCAAATGTCGATATTGTCCCATACCGTTACTGTGTGTTTGCCGACACGGCAGTCATTGGGAACGGTAAATGAGCCGGAAAAAGAGTCGCGAACCGTTTTGCCGTCCCATTTGACACAGTAATCACCCGGTTGGCCCCACATGCCGGTACACTCTATCCGAACCGGAGTGCCCGGTGGCCCAGAGGTAGGCTCCATACTTGCGATACGGGTACAGCCATTGATAAAAACGAAAATCACAACTGTGGTCAAAAGTAGGAATAATTGCTTCATGACCTAATCCTTTCGTTGGGACAAACCACCTGTACTTGTCAAAAGTAAGCCGTACGCTCACTAAAGGAGACGCCCTGGAATGCAAAATGTTTCAAAAAAAATCAGTTTTATAATAAATTTCTGACTGTTCGTTGAGGACGGCACTTTTTGTCGCCATAAAGGTTGACGAGCTTCACCTGTGGCTCTATAATTGATCCGCCGCCTGGACACAAAACGGTAACATTTTATTACAAAAGCAGTTAGGAGTATCAGACGTTGGAAAAAACCTTAATTATTGTAAAACCCGACGCAGTACAACGACAGTTGGTAGGCCCTATTATCGCTCGTTTTGAGAATAAAGGGTTGCAAATAGTCGCTTGTAAATTTATGCGGATTTCACGCCAACTCGCCCAGCAGCTTTACGCTGTGCACAAAGGCAAGGATTTTTATGAACCGACGGTGGAATATATATCCAGCGGCCCGGCAATGGTAATGGTGTTGCAGGCCAAAGGGGTCATTGCCATGGCACGCAAACTAATGGGCGAGACTTTTGGTCTTGACGCTCAGCCGGGCACTATCAGGGGCGATTTCGGCAGTTCGCAGCGTTTCAACCTCGTCCACGGCAGTGATAGCCCATCGTCAGCCGAGACCGAAATCAAACTATTTTTCAGCGAGGAAGAACTGGTTGATTACCAGTTGAACAATAAACATTGGCTGTACGGCCAAATAGCTAAATAAAGGATGGCGCCAAAAATGCTGATAAAAAACATTAAAGACACCCCGGCTGTGACAGTGGATATGGACGGGGCAAAGAATACTAAGGTGCGCGTGCTGTTTGGCCCCAAGGATGGGGCGCCGACATTTGCCATGCGGCTGTTCGAGTTGGCCGCCGCCGGTCATACGCCGTATCACGAACATCCTTTTGAACATCAGGTAGTAGTGCTGCTGGGCGAGTTGGCAATTGTCACCGAGGAAGGCAAAATACCCATAACGGTTGGCGATGTGGTTATGGTAGCCCCCGGCGAAAAACATCAATTTCGTAATCTTTCCGATACAGAACCGGCCAAGATGTTATGCATAATACCGGTAGAATACCAAAAATAGACCTAAAAGTTGGGACAGTCATGGGTGAATCGGTTCAGGAAAGCATGGAATCGCTTCGACGGCGGATTCGTCGGCACGATCACCTGTACTATGTGCTCAATACGCCCGAGATCAGTGATCGGCAGTATGACGAGTTGTTCGCCCAGCTCAAAAAACTGGAGGCTGCTCATCCCGAACTAATTACACCTGATTCGCCTACGCAACGGGTGGCGGGGAAGCCGCTGGAAGGCTTCACCACGGTACCCCACAGCGTACCGATGCTGAGTATGGATAACACCTACTCAGACGATGATCTGCGTCAGTTCGATCAGCGGGTTCGCAAGATTCTCGGCGATCAAAAACCGCGTTACGTAGTGGAAAGCAAGATCGACGGGGTGGCGGTATCACTGCGATACGAAAACGGACGGCTTGCCGCCGCTGCGACACGCGGTGACGGCACCAGCGGCGATGACATAACAAGTAACGTGCGCACTATCACCTCGGTTCCGCTGCGACTGGAGATAATAGAACCGCCATCGGCGCCGGCACAGACAACACTTTTCGATACAGCCGGGGCCTTGGAAGTGCCTGAACTGTTAGAGGTGCGGGGTGAAGTGTTTATGCCTAATAAGGAATTCGAGCGGATCAACCGGCGGCGTCAGGAGGCGGATGAAGCGCCGTTTGCCAATCCGCGTAACGCCACGGCAGGGTCGTTGAAACTGCTGGACAGTAAAACAGTAGCCGGGCGCAAACTGAGGTTTTTGGCCTATGCGCTGGGCCAGGTACGACCGGTGAATTTTGCCGAGGGACACAGCCGAATGTTGGAAAAGCTCAGGAGTTTATCCCTGCCGGTCAATCCGAATTATGAGGTTGCCGAGGATATTGGCCAGGTGATCGAGATATGCCGACGGTGGGAAGAGAAACGCTACAAACTAGACCATCAGATAGACGGTATGGTGGTAAAGGTCGATAGCATCGCACAGCAGCGGCAGTTGGGCCAAACCAGCCGGGCGCCGCGATGGTGCATCGCGTTTAAGTTCGCAGCCGAGCAAGCCGAAACGGTTGTCCAGGGCATTACCGTGCAGGTAGGCAAAACCGGCGCACTGACGCCGGTAGCGAATCTGACGCCGGTGCATCTGGCGGGCACAACCGTCAGTCGGGCCAGTTTACACAATTTCGATGAGGTAAAACGCAAAGACGTGCGGGAAGGTGATACGGTACTGGTGGAAAAGGCAGGGGAGATCATTCCACAGGTGGTCCAGGTCAATAAAAACAAACGGCCCCAAACCAGCAAACCGTTTGAGGCGCCGAGTAATTGTCCCCAATGCGGCGAACCGGTGGCAAAAGATGAACAAGGCGTATATATCCGGTGTGTCAATCCGGGTTGCCCGGCACAGTTGGTGGAACGGCTGCGGCACTTTGCCGGACGCGATCAGATGGATATCGAAGGACTCGGCATCGCCCTGATAGAACAACTAGTAAAGGAAGGCCTGCTTACCAGCTTTGCCGATATTTATCGGTTGAAAAAAGAGCAATTGGCGGCCCTGGAGCGGATGGGCGATAAGTCGGCGGACAATCTGATAAATGCGATCCGGGCGAGCAAAAATCAACCGTTGGAACGGGTACTGGCTGGACTCGGGATACTGCACGTAGGTAAACGGGCAGCTCAGGTGCTGGCCCAGGAGCTGGCAAGCATCCAGGACATATTGCAGGCGGATGTCGAACGGCTGGAACAAATCGATGAAATTGGACCGGTGATGGCCCAGAGTATTTATCAATTCTGTCACACGAAACGCACTCGAACCATGATTGACGATCTACTGAGCGAAGGGCTCAAGATGCCGGGACCGGCCCAGGCCCTCGGCAAAAAAGGCCATTTATCGGGTAAAACCGTGGTGCTGACCGGCAGCGTACCAGGATATACACGCGGGCAACTGGAGGAGTTGATTGCCGCCCATGGCGGTAGGGCCGGTGGCAGCGTCAGCAAAAAGACCGATCTGGTGGTTTACGGCGAAAATCCGGGCAGTAAACTGACAAAAGCCGAGAATTTAGGGATTGAGACGATCCCGGTAAATGAATTTTTGGCTAATTTCCCCCCAAATCGGACTTTTATAAATAAATAGGCTTGCCGGGTATTTGCAAAGTCTGTATAATATTATATGGAGGAGGGATTATGTGTCTTTGACAATCCGAATAGGCGTGCCGTGGCCGTGGTTGTCCCGCTGATACGATCCTGGCAGTCGTAGTAGCCTCGGGCGTACAACCCCGAAATCCGAGGTGAGTTCATACGAAAAAAAGGAGTTATGAAATGCGACGCAAACAAAATGCCTTTACCCTGATTGAGTTGTTGGTGGTAATTTCGATAATTGCACTGTTGATCTCGATTCTCATGCCGGCGCTGGCGTCAGCAAAAAAACAGGCAAGGTTTGTTATATGTCAGAGCAATCTCAAACAGATGCAACTGGGGATGATTTACTATTGCGATGAGTATGAAGATAAGCTTCCACCGTATTGGCTTCGTTATGACACACCTCAGCAGCAACAGGTATGCTGGATAAAATGGATTGATGAACAGGTGGATAATGTGGACGAGATCCGCGTCTGTCCGGAGACACCCGTGGAAGGCTGGGAGGCACTTGCCACTATCTGCACGTGGGGTACTGCGAAGTTAGTATGGGTCGCAGGGTTTCTTCCAAAGGACACGAGCGAAATCGATCCGGACGAGCAACTCTATCAATATGGTAGCTATACGATGAACGGATGGTTTTACACTGATGCCTTTGGTTGGTGGTGGGGTCCGGATGCGGGTAATGATGATCATTATTTTAGAAAGTACGGTGCCATCAAGCGTCCCGGCGAAACGCCGTGTTTTTCTGATGCCAACTGGCTGGATCATTGGCCATTTGACGGAAGACCTGACTCTAGCTTTTCAACTGGCTTTCCGACAAATATCAACCTGAAAGATGGTGGTGGTGGCGAAAGAGATTTTGGCCGTCTTCTGATCGATCGCCACAATTGTCGAATTAACCACTCGTTTGCGGACGGCCACGCTGGGCCTTCTACTCTGCCTGAGTTGTGGACGCTAAATTGGCACAATGGCTATATACCAAGATACAATGCACCCGACTATGAGAATTTGTATTAGTAAGTGGTAAGTCATGGCCAAACTTCGCATGTCATGGCCGAA
>Ga0209706_10002110_pt1 | contig 11091 bp, 6 predicted proteins | sample PPLLaktember2015_6_FD_187263 | JGI IMG/M metagenome (GOLD analysis project Ga0209706, IMG submission 187263) | Freshwater sediment microbial communities from Prairie Pothole Lake near Jamestown, North Dakota, USA - PPLs Lake P8 Core (1) Depth... | ecosystem: Environmental > Aquatic > Freshwater...
GCGTCATGCCGAAGACCCCCCTCTCCCAGGACGTCCTCGACCTCCTGGCCAACGAGATCTCGGGACAGATCATCTTCAACAACGAGGTCAAGCTGGCCGGCGCGCCCTGGCTCAGGGAAGAGCGAGAGTTCAAAGAGGGTTTCTACGAGTCCGAGACGATCGCCGCGCTGGCCCGGAGCTACGGCGTCGCCGACGTCCGCATCGACCGCTTCCCGCGAGAGGCCGCCTTCGATTATCCGGTCGCCGCCGAGTTCTGGACGATCGAGCCCGAGAAGAAGCACGTCGCCCGGCTCGAGGCCGATCCGGCTCTCGTCGCCGGCGCCCCCGCCGAGCTCGACCTGACGGCCGGGCTCGTCTACATCCCGCCGTTCGGCGCCGACGAGGCCAAGGCTTGGGCCGCGGCCGGACCGCGCGAGGGGATCGCCGGGAAGATCGCCCTGATGTGGGGCCAGCCGCGCGGGGAGGAGGCCAAGGCCCTCGACGCGGCCGGCGTCGCCGGGGTCGTCTCGTTCAGCTCCCGGGAGCGCTACTTCGACCCGGATCAGGTCGTCTACGGCCGGTTCTCCGCGGCCGGTCTGAAGAACCTCCGCTTCGGCTTCCTCGTATCCTGGCGGCAGTGGTCCGAGCTCCTCGAAGATGTCGAGGCCGGCCGGAAGGTCACGGTCCGGGCCACGGCGCGAGTCGAGAAGAAGACCGACCGCTTCGAGAACGTCCTCTGCGCCATCCCGGGGACCGAGCCCGGCGGCAAGGGCGTCATCTTCTCGGCCCACCTTTTCGAGGGCTACGTCAAGCGCGGCGCCAACGACAACATGAGCGGCTGCGTCGTCCAGCTCGAGATCCTCCGGGCCCTGACCGAGCTCATCCGCGAGGGCGCCCTGCCCCGGCCGCGCCGGACGATCGTCTTCCTGTGGCCGCAGGAGATCTCCGGGACGTACGAAGAGATCAAGCGGACCGACGGGTTCGCCGACCGGTTCAGCATCAACATCAACATGGACATGGTCGGCGAGGGCCTGCGCAGGAACAACGCGGTGATGACGATGAGCGAGTGCCCGAACCACCTGCCGAGTTACCTCGACGGGCTGGCCGACGCCATGCTGAATTACGTGTGGCGGACGAACGACATCGTCTACCTCAACGATTCGCCCCGCGGGCGGCCCGGCGGCCAGTACCTGCCGAAGCCGCTCTGGGAGAAGAACGGCTCGCTCGACGCCTTCCGCTACTTCGTCCACGAAGCGACCGGAGGAAGCGACCACGTCTGCTTCAACAATCCCTCGGTGGCGATCCCCGGGATCGAGCTCTTCACCTGGCCCGACCAGTGGTATCACGCCGACGCGGACACGCCCGACAAGTCCGATCCGACGCAGATGAAGCGGGTGGCGTTCGTCGGGGCCGCGGCCGCGTGGGCGGCGGCCAACTGCGACGACAAGGTCCTGCCGGAGCTCCTCGAGGCCGTCTCGGCGTTCGGGTATGCGAGGGTCGGAAAGCGGGAGCTCGGACGCGCCATGCAGATCGTCGTCGAAGCCGGGGCCGGAGCCGGGGGCGAGGATCTGGGGGCGGCCATGAGCCGGGCCCTCGACCTGGCCGCCTTCGCCGTGACCCGGGAAAAGGGCGCGGTCGAAAGCGTCCGCGATGTCTACACGGGCTCGGAGGAGGCGAGGGCGGCCGTCGCCGCTCACGTCAGGCAATGGGAGTCCTATGGGGCTTCGCTCGACCGGCACATCCGCGAGTTCGCGGCCAGCCGGGCCGCGGCCCTCGGGACGAAGGCCCCGGCCGTGCGGGCCGTGAGCGCAGAAGAGAGGAGGGCCGGGGCGGCCGTCCCCGCGCTCGCGCCCGGCATCAAGGGCAAAGAGTTCTCGCTCGAGGGAAGCGAGCGCTACCGGGCCTACATCAAAGAGCATCCGGACGCCGCGAAGGAGCTGAAGCTCACCGGTCCCCAGCGGCGGTCGGTCCTCAACTTTATCGACGGCCGGCGGACTCTCGAAACGATCCGTCGCTGGGCCGCGGCCGAAACCGGGACCGAGATCGACTTCAAGGAGCTCGCCCGGTATGTCGACTTCCTCCGGACCGTCGGCTGGATCCGGTAATGGGGTTCCGGTAATGGGGTCGGACCTCAGCAATAAGCATATTTCTCAGCAACTTAGGTCCGCTTTTTGACCTCGAAATCGCTTATAACCGGGATTTTTAGCCCCGAAATTGAAAAACCTATTTTCCCCCTTCGCCCGAGAATTCACAGAGCCTGCGCCGGTCTCCGATTGAGCCGGAGGGCGTTTTTTGATATTTTGTACGTCCATGATCAACGCATCGCCACTCGCTCCCGAGGCCGCCTAGGCGTCACCCAGGCATTACCCCCCGATGGACCCTGATACACCCCCCATCCACGTCGAGCTGGAAGCGCCGGACATTCTCGACCGCTCGCGCCACCGGATCTCGCGGCGCGACATCGACCCCGACTGCCTGAAAGTCCTCTATCGCCTGAACACTCACGGCTTCACGGCCTACCTCGTCGGCGGCGCGGTCCGAGACCTCATGCTCGGCCGCAAGCCGGCCGATTTTGACGTCGGCACGAACGCCCACCCCAACCAGATCAAGAAGCTCTTCCGCAACGCCTTCCTCATCGGCCGCCGCTTCCGGCTGGCCCACGTCCGCTTCCAGGGCGGTAAGGTCATCGAGGTCTCGACCTTCCGCCGCAAGCCGGACGAGGAGGAGCTCGCCGCCGAGCGCGAGGAGGATGCCGCCCGGGCCGCCGAAGCCGCCCGCGAGGTCGAGGAGCGGGCCGCGGCGGCGGAAGCGAAACGGGCGGAGGACGAGGGCGGACCGGTCGAGGAGGAGCCCGTCGAGGAGTCCGACCAGGGCGCGATGCAACCTATCCCGGAGGACCAGCAGCCGCCCTTGCCGCCTTCGTCGGTCCCACCGCCCTCGCCGCCCTCGCCGGAACCGCCTGATCTTGAGTTACCGGAGGAACCTGCGCTCTCGCCCGAACCGCCCGACGCCCTCGCCGCCGCCCCCCTTCCCGAGTGCGCCCTCCCCGCCCCTCCCGGCGAGCGCCGCGGCCGCCTCCCGCTCAAGCCCATCGCCTACGGCACGCCGCGCGAGGACGCCTTCCGCCGCGATCTCACGATCAACGCCCTCTTCTATGACATCGCCACCTTTTCGGTCATCGATTATGTCGGCGGGCTGGCCGACCTCGAAGCCGGCCGCATCCGCATCATCGGCGATCCGGACACGAGCTACACCGAGGACCCGGTCCGAATCTGGCGCGTCCTGCGCCACGCTTCCCGCCTCGGCTTCACGATCGAGGAGAAGACCGCCGAGGCCATCCGCCGCCACAGCCATCGCCTCGACATCTGCTCCGGCGCGCGCCTCTTCGAGGAGCTCAACAAGGACATGAAGTCTGGGAACATCCGGCCGTTTTTCCAGGCCGCCCGCACGCACGGCATCCTGCCCCGCTTCCTCGGGAACGTCGGGGAGATCTACCAGGCTTCCGACAACGCCTTCGAGCGGCTGACCTTCCTCCTCGGCGCCCTCGACGCCTCCATCAACTCCGGCGGCTCGCCCCCGCCCGAAGTGGCCTACGGCCTCCTGCTCTGGCCTTGGGCCGAGCCCCTCGTCGCCGCGATTCACGGCGACAAGCCCAAGGTCCTCTACGAGGCCTTCCGGGGAGCCCGCGCGACCGCCACCGTCCCCAAGTCCCTCCTCCTCGAGACCGTCCACACGCTGGTCATCGTCGACCACATGCTCCACGCCCTCGCCGACGGCAAGATGCGCTGGGCGCTCAAGGAAAAGCCCCATTATCTCGAGGCCTCGCGGATCGCCTCGCTCCTCATCGAGGGCACGTTCGGCACCTGCGACGACCCCTTCGCGGTCATCTACCGGAGCCGTTTCGGCAGCCCGCCCCGCTCCCGCCCGCACCGGCATCGCGGACGCAAGAAGCCGATCCCGCCCCTTCCGCCGCCGGACTGAAAACCATCACTCCTTTTCATTTTTGCCGGCAAAAATGCGGGTTATAAGCCTTTTCAAGCCCCCAAAACGTGGTTATCTTGCTGATAACATTCGCATTGCTGAGGTCCGACCCCATTGTGGTATAATCCACCGGAAAGGAGAGCGCATGGACAAAGTCCGCACACTGACCCTCGACGGCCTCAGGCTCCCGCGCATCCTGAGCTTCCTCGCCGGGGCGGGCATGGTCGCCGCCTCGGTCATGACCATGGACCACTTCTTCAAGGCCAACTACCCCAAGACGATCTTCGCCGGCTCGTTCTGCGACATCAGCGCCTTCTTCAACTGCGACAGCTCGGCCTTCTCGGAGATCTCCCAGATCCTGGGCGTGCCGCTCGGCTTCTTCGGCCTGTTCATGGGCCTGCTCATCATCCTGGGCGCGGTCTTCCCCTCCGCGGCCTTCGAGCGGACCAACAAATCGCTCTCGCTCCTCAACGTCCTCGGGGTCATCGCGCTCTTCCTCTACTCCGTCTTCAAGCTCGGCAGCCTCTGCCTTCTCTGCTCGGGCTTCTATCTCTTCTCGATCTTCAACTTCATCCTCTTCGCCGTCTACGGCATCGACCACGAGCGCAAAAGCCTCATCAGCCGCTGGGTCCGGCCCTCGCCGAAGCTCGTCCTCGTCTTCGCCCTGGCCGCCGCGGCAGGCGCCTACGGCATGATCGAGTACCACGACGCCCGCAAGGCCGCCCAAACCGGCACCGCCGTCAACATCGTCAAGCAGTTCTACGAGCTGCCCAAGGTCGCCTGGCCGAGCGTCATCTCCCCCTACTGGACGGCCAAGTCGACCGAGAATTTCGAGGACGCGCCGATCCGAATCATCGAATACGGCGATCTTCTCTGCTCGGATTGCCTCTATCTCAACCAGCAGTTCGAGCGGCTCAAGGAGGAGTTCAAGGGCAGGATCAACGTCGCCTTCCAGTTCTTCCCCCTTGAAGGGCTGTGCAACGATGTCGTCCCGCAAAAGGCCAATCTCCACCCGGGAGCCTGCGAGCTCGCCTATATCGCGACCTACGATCCGTCGAAGTTCAAGGCCATCCACGACGAGGTCTGGGCCAATTTCCGGGCGGCGCGCGACCCCGAATGGCGCCGGGAGTTGGCCCGGAGACACGGCGTGGAAGCGGCGCTCGACGATCCGAAGATCAGAGAGATCATCCGGGCCCAGGTCGCGACCGGCGCGGAGTACGAGAAGACCTCCGACCAGCACCCCTACGGCATCCGCTCGACGCCGACCATGATCATCAACAACCGGATGATCATCGGCACTCTCCCCTACGATCACCTGAAGGCCATCTTCCAGGCGCTCGTCGAGGAGAGCGAAGGCGGCCCCAAGAAATTCATCGAGAACTGGGTCCCGCCGCCGACCAAGAAAAAGAAAAAATAGGTCAAAGAGTCGCGAAAGGTCCGATCATGATCCCAGCCGCCCGGCGCCCCACGGCCGTGGCGGCGGCGGCGGCATGTCTGGCGTTCGCGGCGACGCTCGCCCTCGCCCTTGCCCTCGCTTGCGCCCCTTCCGCCCTCGCTCTCCCGCTTTCGCCCTCCCTTTATCCCTCTTGTTCTTCGCCCGGCATCCCGCCCGCTGACATATCCGCGCCCGCACGCCCGGACAGCCTCCCGTCTCCGCCTCTCGCCCCATCCGGTCCCCAGGAACAGACGATCGACCTGAGCGTGATCGAGAGCGCCCTCGAATACCTGACCGACGAGCCCGACCGGCCCGGCTTCCTCGGCAACCAAGCCGCCGCCCTCGACCAGGCTCTCATCAGCGTCAACCGCTCGCAGGGCTCGTCCTTGAGGCCGGACCACCGCCTGGGCCGGCTGGCCCGCTGGGTCCACCGGGATCTCGGCGCCGACAATTCCCTGCCCCCGCAGAGCGCCCTCGACGTCCTCACCCGCCGCCTCGGTCTCGCCGAGCCTCTGCCGCACCTGCTCGTGATCGAGGCCCTGAACGCGCCGCGGCTGGCCGATGTCGTGTCGACCCGCCTGGCCAAGGTCTTCGACCTCCAGGACTACACTCATATCGGCGGTATCGCCGAGAGGGAAGGACGCCGCGCGCTCGTGGTCATCGCCCTCAGCCGCCGGCATTTCCGGATGGCCCCGGTGCCCCGGAGCCTGCCCAAGCCCGGGCGGGTCCGGCTCGACGGCCGCCTCCTCGGGGCCTATACGAGATCGGAGCTCGCCCACACGCTGCCCGGCGGCCAGACCCTCGTAACTGACCTCGGCAGCGGCCTGGACTTCTCCGCGACCGTCAGATTGACCGAGACGGGCCGGCACCGCCTGGAGATCATCGCCCACGGCTCGGCCGGACCCGATGTTGTCGCCAACTTCCCCGTTTTCGTCGGAGTCCCCGTCGACGAATCCGTCGAGTCCGTCCCCGCGCCCGAAGTCGCTCCGCCGCCCGAAGAGGTCCGCGAGCATCTGTTCGAGCTCATCAACGCCGACCGGGTCGAGTCCGGGCTCGATCTCCTGACCTTCGATCCCGAGCTCGCCGCGGTCGCTCTCGCGCACAGCGTAGACATGCGGGACAACGATTTCGTCGCCCACGTCTCGCCCGCTACCGGAACGACGGAGGATCGCCTCCTCCGGGCGGGGATCATGACCCACCTGGCCGCGGAGAACGTCGGCCGGGGCTATGCGCCGGACGAGATCCACCGCGGCTTCCTGGACAGCCCCGGGCACCGCGCCGCGGTCTTCCTCGCGGGCGCGACCCACGCCGGCATCGGCGTCGTGGCCGTGAAAGAACACGGGCGCACGAGCTATCTCGTGACCGAGGTCTTCATCCGCCGAACCCCGCCGCTCGGCACCGACGCGAAGCGCCTGTTCCTCGAGGAGCTCAACGGCCGGCGCACGTCGGCCGGCTATCTCACGGTCGGAGAGGACACCCGGCTCTCCCAAATGGCGGACGAGACGGCCCGCGAATTCCTGGCCGAGCCTTCCCTCACCGAGGGCAAGGTCCAGGGCAAGCTGGCCAGCCGCCTCAAGGGAGCCCGGCGCGGGGGCGGCTCGTACTACTCCATGATCAGCATCGTCGGCTCGCTCGAGGAGGGGGCCCAGCAGGCCGCCTCGGACCCTAAGACGAGCCGGGCCGGTCGCGTCGGGATCGGCATCGCCCAAGGCTCCGGCCCGGGCCTCGCGCCGAACACGATCATCCTTGTCTTGATCTTCGTCCGGTAGTCCATTGGGGTCCAATGGGGTGGTCCAATGGGGTCGGACCTCAGCAATCAGAACAATATCAATATGTTAGCTATGATTTCGGGGGTCAAAAAGCCTTACAACCAGTGTTTTTGCCCCAAAAAACGAAAGTGCCGTTGTCCCGTGTCGAACAATAATTCGTTTTTTGGCCAAAAAATGGCCGTTTTAAGCCGTTTCGGACCCATTTCTATTGGGGATGTTGTTGATAATGTTTATATAGCTGAGGTCCGACCCCATTAGGAATCAGAGCCAGATCGAAGAGGCTTCCGTGATTTCGCCGCGGTCGACGAGAGCGATCGCGTCGCGAACACACACGCTCCGGCAGATGCCGCAACCGTAACACTTCCGCTCGTCGATCACCGCTTTCTCTTTTTTCTTCCTCGGCTTGAACGCCTTGAACGAGCACATCTTGACGCACTGACCGCAGCCGCTGCACTTGTCGGCGTCGACCCGGGCCACATATTCGCCCCGGAAGAAGACAGGCGTCTTGCGGGTCACGGTCGTTTCGAGCGCCATGCAGCCCGGCAGCGAGCAATTGCAAAGGCCGGCCAGGAACGGGGTGATGAACGTCCAGACGGTGTGGCAGTTGCCCTCCCGCTCGCTTTCCCGGATCCGCGCCAGGGCGACGTCCTTCGGCATCGATTCGAGCCCGCCCGTGTGCGGCCCGACGAGATACGACGCGTCGATCTCCCGCATGAGCTTGGCGATCCCGCCCCCGTCCGGCTCCATGCTCAGCCCGAAGCAGTACCGCTGCTCCTTCTTCCCGAGCGCGACGTGCCGGCAGATGCAGGCCAGCCTCACGACCGACGTCGTCATGGCCAGGATCCGCTCGACGTCCTCGATGGGCACGACCTGCCCGAAATGCTTGACCTGCTGCTTGGCCGTGATCTTCTTTCTCACGCCCTTCCACAGGAAGTCCGGCATGACGTCGAGCGCGGTCAGGGCCCGCCGCCCCTTCTTCAGGTGGTCCGGGTTTTCGAAGAACCGGGTGATGAACTGCCGCCGCCTCAGGTCGCTGAGCAGGTCCTCGGCGTAGTTATTGGCGTTGAGGTACCACTTCTTCCCTTCGCCGTGTTTGTGACAGAACTCGCACATCCCGGGCTCATCGTGGCATACAGGACCCGGCCTGTCAACGGCCCGTGTCACCAATGTATCTGAACCAGCCAGACAGCCCTGCGCCCCCGAGGGAACGAGAGGGCGAGATCAGGACCCGTTTTGGGGGCTCTGCGTTCGCGAGGACCCCGTGGCCCGCCTCAAGAGCGTTCCCCGGTTCTCCCGAAAAAACCTGATTTCGTCTACAAAACCCCTAAACATCTCGCGTTTTCCGGTCCGAGGGCGTTCGGAGCTGGTGCTCCAGAGCTCGTCTCCCCATATGAGGGTTGGCCCGTCTGCCGACGCTTCGCGGATTCTACGGAATAATCCTGAAATAATGTCCAATTTTGGAAAAATTCCCGGAATCAAGCCCGGAAACCGACGCGATCTCAGGAAATCTCCAGGAATTGTAAAAAACAGCTTGACAAGATGTATATCATACAGTATAGTCTATTACACAATATAGTGAGATACACATTATGAACCCCAAAGAAGAACAGCTCGGCATCGGCAGCCTCGAAACGGAGATGAACCGGGGGTTCCTCCACATCCTCGTCTTGAGCCTACTCGAAAAGGACATGTACGGCTATTCGATGGTCAAGCACATGGAATCCTTGGGCTACAAGGTCGAGGAGAACACCCTCTACCCCCTTCTCCGCCGGCTCGAGAAGAACGGCTGGATCGCGTCGAAGTGGGACCTCACCGAGGACAGGCCCCGCAAGTTCTACGCGATCACGGCGCAGGGCCGCGCCCTCCGCGCCGGGCTTCTCGATGTCTGGAAGAACCAGAACCGCGTCCTCGACGAGATCACCAAGGAGACCCCTCATGTCTGACAAGCTCGAAGCCTATCTCGAAGAGATCAGCCACTACCTCGCCGGCCGCGCCGAGCGGGAAGAGATCCTGTCCGAGATCCGCAGCCACATCATGGAAAAGGCGGCCGAAGGCCCCGGCGAGTTCACCGACGCCGCGATCGAGCGCGCCATCGCCTCCTTCGGCCCGGCCCGCAAGGTCGCCGAGCGCTACCTCGACGAGAGCCGGCCGATCATCGCCCCGGCCTACAAGCGCTATCTCGTCCGCTACACCTCCCTCCTCTTCGCCCTGCACGCCGCGCTGACCGTCCTCGCCGTCGTCCTGAAGAAAGAGCTCATCGTCTTCCCCCTCCTTTACATCCCGCGCGTCAGCGTCATCGGGGCGCTCATGTACCTCCCGGCGGCCTTCCTCACCGACCTCGGCGCCGTCGCCCTCGTCCTCTACTTCATCACTCAGAGCGGAAAAGACATCCAGCTCCCCTGGCCCAAGTTCGGCGTCGACCTCGACGAGATCAAGCCGCGGCCGAAGCGCTTCTGGCTGAGCCGCATCGCCACGGCCGTCGGCGCCGTCGTCATGCTGGCCATAACCGATTTCGCGCTCTACCTCTTCGCCAGGCACCAGACCATCTTCTTCGTCAACATGGATTGGACCGACCCGCGGCCCCTCTTCAGCCCGGGCGCCGGACGCCGCCTCTCGCTCATCGTCATCGCCATGTTCGCGACAACGACCCTCTCACTCCTCGTCAAGCTGCTGACCCGGTCCCGTTGGGTGGACATCGTTTCGAACGTCGTCTCGCTGGCCCTGATCGGCCTCGTCCTGACCCAGCCTTTCGACAATCTCTTCGCCCCGGAGATCGCCGGGAAGATCCTGCCCAAGCTCGGGCCCTGGCTGAAATACACAATTCTCTACTCGCTTCTCTTCGTCGCCCTCATGATCTCCATCGACCTCATCAAGCACATCGTCATCATCAGCCGCCGGAAACTCCGCTCAATTCGGTGACACCCAGGATAAGAAGGGGTCAAACCTACACTTTTTAAGTTTTCTCGGCGGCTATCCTCGCGACAGGCCCAAGAAACTTGAAAAGTGTAGGTTTGACCCCATCTTTTGAATTCGTTCCTTCGGGTCGGCATCCCCCCTCCCGTAGATTGACTCGCGGCGGGGGGTGTGGAAAAATCAATCCACGCGGTCTCCCCGCGAAGGATCCCGATGCGCAATCGCCTCGCCGCGCTCTTGGCCGCCGCCCTCATCGCCGCCGGCACCCCTGGCGACGCCCGCGCACAAGCTTCCTCCGAAACCCCAGGCCCCGCCTCCTCCTTCTCGCTCGGCGGCATGCTCTCAGGCTCGGCCCTCATCCGCCTCGACGAGCCGTTCCGGGCCCTATTCAATATCCGGGCCATCCCCGAGCTCAAGTTCTCCCTCCCCGCCGGGCCCCGCCTCACGTTCGACGGCGAGCTCTCGGCCAACGCCTGGGTCGATTACAGCGTCATCCCCAGCTATAACGACCGTGGCGGACACATCGACCTCGCCCCCTACCGCGCCTGGCTCCGGCTCTCGACCTCCCGCTTCGAGGCCCGCCTCGGCCTCCAGAAGCTGAGCTTCGGCTCGGCGACGCTCTTCCGCCCGCTGATGTGGTTCGACAGCCTCGACCCCCGCGACCCGCTCCAGCTCACCGACGGCGTTTACGGCCTCCTTCTCCGCTATTACTTCGCCGGCAACGCCAACGTCTGGGCCTGGGGCCTCTACGGCAACGGCGACCGCCGCGGCTTCGACGTCGCGCCCCCCGACAAGAAGACCCCCGAGTTCGGCGGCCGCGTCGAGATCCCCCTCTTCAAGATCGGCGAGATCGGCGCGACCTACCACCACCGCAAGGCCGAGGTCGGCCTCCTCTCTGCCTCGCTCGCCCCCTCCCTCGACCTCGCCTCCCCGCTTCCCGTCCCCCCCGTCCCCGAGGACCGCTTCGGCTTCGACGGCAAGCTCGACCTCGGCGTCGGCGTCTGGTTCGAAGGC
>Ga0209706_10002111_pt1 | contig 11091 bp, 6 predicted proteins | sample PPLLaktember2015_6_FD_187263 | JGI IMG/M metagenome (GOLD analysis project Ga0209706, IMG submission 187263) | Freshwater sediment microbial communities from Prairie Pothole Lake near Jamestown, North Dakota, USA - PPLs Lake P8 Core (1) Depth... | ecosystem: Environmental > Aquatic > Freshwater...
GTCGTGACTCTCGCGGGCGATCGTCGCGTCGCGCACGTTGCAGACCGCGAGCACGCGCGAGCCGTGCGCCTTGCCCTCGCGCAGGGCGGCGAGCGTGTCGGCCGTCTCGCCCGACTGCGACACCGGTATCACGAGCACGCCCTCGTCGAGGATCGGGCTGCGGTAGCGGAACTCGCTCGCGAGATCGACCTCGCAGGGGATGCCCGCGAGCTGCTCGATCATGTACTTGCCCGTGAGGCAGGCGTGCCAGGCGGTGCCGCACGCGACCAGCGCGATGCGCTGGATCTTCGCGACCTTCGCGGGCGAGAGATCGATCCCGTTCAGGTCGATGTCGGCCTCGGCCTCGATCACCCGCGTCCCGATCGTGTCGGTGATGGCACGCGGCTGCTCGTGGATCTCCTTCTGCATGAAGCGGTCGTAGCCGCCCTTCTCGGCGGCGACGGGATCCCACTGGATCGCCCTCGGCTCGCGTTCGAACGGGCGGCCGTCGCGGTCGAGCAGCTGCACGCCGTCCTCGGACAGCACCGCGAACTCGCCGTCCTCGAGGAACAGCATCTGCCGCGTGTAGGGCAGGATGGCGGGGATGTCGCTCGCGAGGAAGCTCTGCTTCTCGCCGAGGCCGAGCACGATCGGGCTGCCGCCGTGCTTCGCGACCACGATGTGCTCGGGGTCGGTCTCCGAGAGCACGCCGAAGGCGTAGGAGCCGACGACGCGAGCGCACGCCTCGCGCGTCGCGGTCGCGAGATCGCTCCCGGCCTTCAGCCGATCGTCGATCAGATGGGCGATCAGCTCGGTGTCGGTGTCCGAGGTGATCTCGTGGCCGCCGGCCTCGAGCTCGGCGCGCAGCTCGCCGTAGTTCTCCATGATGCCGTTGTGCACGACCACGACCGAGCCGGCCTTGTGCGGGTGCGCGTTGCGCTCGGAGGGCTTGCCGTGCGTCGCCCAGCGCGTGTGGCCGACGCCGACGCGGCCCGTGAGGGGCCGGTCGCGCAGCGCGAGCTCGAGGTTCGAGAGCTTGCCCACCGCGCGACGGATGCCGATCTTGCCGTTCTCGAACACCGCGACGCCCGCGGAGTCGTACCCGCGGTACTCGAGGCGGCGAAGGCCGTCCACGATCACGTCCTGCGCACGATGCTCGCGGCCGATGTACCCGACGATTCCGCACATGGCTCTGCCCTCCGACTCAGTGAGCGTCTCCGGACTTCTTCTTCTTGCCGCTGCGCCGGCGCCAGCCTTCGACGTTGCGCTGGCGCTCCCGCGCCACGGCGAGCGCTTCCGCGGGCACGTTCTGCGTCACGGTCGACCCGGCGGCGACGTAGGCGTCCTTCCCGATCGTGACGGGCGCGATCAGGTTCGAGTTGCAGCCGACGAACGCGCCGTCTTCCACCGTCGTGCGGTTCTTGTTCACGCCGTCGTAGTTCACCGTGATCGTGCCGCAGCCGAAGCTCGCGCCGGCCCCGACGTCGGCGTCCCCGATGTAGGAGAGGTGGTCGGCCTTGGCGCCGACGCCGAGACGGCTGTTCTTCACCTCGACGAAGTTGCCGATCCGCGCCTTCGCGCCGAGCTCGCTGCCCGGGCGGAGATGCGCCATCGGGCCGATCACGACGCCGTCCCCGAGCACGCTCGACTCGATCACGCTGTGGGCCTTCACGTGCACGCCCGCCCCGATCCGCGTGGGACCGGTGACGACGCAGCCAGGCTCGATCACGCTGTCCTGGCCGATCTCCACCCCCACGTCGATGTAGGTGGCCGCGGGGTCGATGAGCGTGACGCCCCCCGCCATGAGCTCGGCGTTCTTGCGGAGACGGATCACCGCCGCGGCGTGGGCGAGGTCGGCGCGCGTGTTCACGCCCAGGGATTCGTCGTCGTCCTCGACCAGCAGCGCCTCGATCTGCCGGCCTTCTGCCACCCCGATGCGCACGATCCCGGTCAGGTAGATCTCGCCCTGGGCGTTCCGGTCGTCGACCTGCGCCAGGGCCTTCCAGAGGAAGTCCTGGGAAACCAGGTAGACGCCGGTGTTGAACTCGCGGATCGCGAGCTCCGCGGGCGTCGCGTCGGGCTTCTCGACCACGCGCTCGACGCTTCCCTTCGGTCCGCGCAGCACGATGCCCGGGAGCGGCAGCCGGGTCGTCAGCATCACGAGGTCCGCGCCGCTCGCGGCGCGCTTCGCCTGCATCGCGCGCAGCGTCTCCGTGCGCAGCAGCGGCGTGTCGCCGTAGAGGATCAGCACGTCGCCCGCGAAGCCCTCGAGCGCGCGCTTCGTGACGAGCACCGCGTGGCCCGTGCCCTTCTGCTCGGCCTGCACCACGAACTCCGCCTCGCCAGCGAAGGCCTGCTGCACGAGCTCCGCGTCGCGGCCGACCACGACGATCAGCCGCTTCGCCGCGAGCGTCTTCGCCGACGCCAGCGCGAAGCCGAGGAGCGGCCGGCCCGCGACTTCGTGCAGCACCTTCGCCCGTCCCGACTTCATGCGCGTGCCCTTGCCCGCGGCGAGGACGAGGACGGCGAGCTCGCGGCCCTGGCTCATGGATCGACTCCCTGTTGCGCGTTCCCGACTCGGGTCGGGCGGCCCCGGCTCCTGATCGGCCTCCCGCGCGTGCCCGCTGAGCCTGGCGCCTGAGCCCGGGAAAGCTGAGCAGCTTACTCCCCAACTGCGCGGCTTGGGAAGGCTCTCGTCGCGGCCTTGCCTGCCCCGGGCCCGGTCCGTAGGATCGACCCATCACGGCGACCGCCGGAAGGGGATTGCGAGATCCGAGTCTTCGGAAACACCCAAGGCCTCCGGGCCAGCCAGGTTCGCGCTTTGGAGCGCCTGTTCCGGCGCAGCCTCCCTCCCGAACGACTGGTCACCCAAGAGTTCGCCCGCAGCCTGACCGAGATCACGGCAGAGATCAGCCGCCAGGTGGGCGTCCTCGTCGACCGCCGGGGCGCCGTGTCCCACGTGATGGTCGGCGACGCCCGCTCGATCCAGCTCCCGGACTGGGGGCGCATGCGCGCCGGCACCGGGCGCCTGCGCGGCCTGCGCCTGATCCACACCCACCTGGGTGACGAGGCGCTGACCCGCGACGATCTCACCGACCTCGCGGTGCTCCGCCTCGATGCGGTGGTGGCGATCGCGACCGATTCCGAAGGGCTCCCGGGCAAGGCGTACGTGGCCTCGCTGTGCGCCGCGAACGACGAGGGCGCGTCGGTGCAGCACCTGCCGCCGACGCCGCCGGCGCTGCTCGACTTCGACTTCCAGCGTTGGATCCGCGAGCGCGAGGAGGAGTTCGCGCGCACGGCGCGCACCCGCGCCGTCGGCGAGGGCGAGCGCGCGATCCTGGTCTCGGTGACCGCCGGACGGCGCGCCGAGGAGCACGAGGTCGCGCTCGAGGAGCTGAAGGAGCTCGCGCGCTCGGCCGGGGTGTCGGTCGCGGACGTCGTCACGCAGCACCGGCCCCACGTCGATCCGAAGACGCTGATGGGCGAGGGCAAGCTCGCGGATCTCGTGGTGCGGGCGTTCCAGCAGGACGTCGATCTCGTGATCTTCGACCAGAACCTGACGCCGGCGCAGGCCCGCAATCTCGCCGAGCGCATGGAGCTGCGCGTGATCGACCGCACGCAGCTGATCCTCGACATCTTCGCCCAGCGCGCGATCAGCCGGGACGGCAAGCTCCAGGTCGAGCTCGCGCAGCTCAAGTACCGCTTGCCCCGCCTCGCGCAGCAGGACGTCGGCCTCTCGCGCCTCGGCGCCGGCATCGGCGGCCGCGGCCCGGGCGAGCAGAAGCTCGAGGTCGACCGTCGTCGTGTGCGCGACCGCATCGCGCGCCTCGAGCGCGAGCTCGAGCACCTGCGCCGCGAGCGCGCGGGACGCCGTCGCCGGCGCGAGCGGCGCGGCCTGCCCGTGCTCTCGATCGTCGGCTACACGAACGCCGGCAAGAGCACGCTGCTGCGCGCGCTCACGCAGAGCCAGGTCCACGTCGAGGACAAGATGTTCGCGACGCTCGATCCGGCGTCGCGCCGCCTGCGCTTCCCGCGCGAGCGCGAGGTGCTGGTGACGGACACGGTGGGCTTCATCCGCGACCTCCCGCCCGAGCTCGTCGCGGCCTTCCGCGCGACGCTCGAAGAGCTCGAGAGCGCCGACGTCTTCCTGCACGTCGTCGACGCCGCGTCGCCCGACCTCGAGCGCCGGCTCGCGGCCGTGCGCCGCGTGCTCGACGAGATCGGTCTCGGCGGCGTCCCGGAGATCCTGGTCTTCAACCAGATCGACCGGCTGCCGCCCGGCGAGGGCCGGGCGCTGGCTGCGCAGCACGGCGCGGTCGCTGTCTCGGCGCTGCGCGGCGCCGGGCTCGAGGAGCTGCTGCTCCGGGTCGAGGACGTGCTCTGGGCGAGGGACGGCGGAATGGCGGGACGCCTCGGCTTCGAGCCGGTCGCCGCGGGAGGAGGCCTCGGATGACGAAGCGGTCGAAGATCGCGGGCGCCGGAATGTACGTGCCCGGACGCGTGGTGACGAACGACGATCTCGCGAAGCTCATGGACACGAGCGACGAGTGGATCCAGCAGCGCTCGGGCATTCGCGAGCGCCGCTACATCTCCGAGGGCGAGACGCCGGCCCTGCTCGCGCAGCGCGCGACCGAGGCCGCCCTCGCCGACGCCGGCCTCGAGCCGCGCGACGTCGACTGCATCCTGCTCGCGACGCTCTCCGGCGAGCACGACTTCCCGGGCACCTCGTTCTTCCTGCACGAGCGCCTCGACTTCGGCGAGATCCCGTGCATGGATCTCCGCGCCCAGTGCAGCGGCTTCCTGTTCTCGCTCGGCATGGCCGACAGCCTGATCGCCTCCGGACGCTTTCGCCGCGTGCTGGTGGTGGGCGCCGAGGTGCACTCGACGGGGCTCGAGTTCGCGACGCGCGGTCGCGACGTCACCGTGCTCTTCGGCGACGGCGCGGGCGCGGTCCTCCTCGAGGCGAACGACGACGCGAACGACCCGGCCGGCGTGCTCGAGGTGCGCATGCACTCCGAGGGGAAGCACGCGACCAAGCTCTGGGTCGAGGCGCCGGGCTCGGCCATCCAACCGACCCGCCTCACCCACGAGATGGTCGACAACGGCCGGATCTTCCCGAAGATGGAGGGCCGCTTCGTCTTCAAGCACGCCGTCACGCGCATGCCCGAGGTGCTGAACGAGACGCTCTCGGCGGCGAGCGTGAAGCTCGAGGACGTCGACATCTTCCTGTTCCACCAGGCGAACCTGCGGATCAACGAGTACGTGGCGAACGCCCTCGGCATCCCGCCCGAGAAGTGCCCGTACAACATCGACCGCTTCGGCAACTGCTCTGCCGCCTCGATCCCGATGCTGCTCGCCGAGCTGAAGCGCGACGGGAAGGTCCGATCGGGGTCTCTGGTGGCCATGACCGGCTTCGGCTCGGGCTTCACCTGGGCGAGCGCTCTGGTGAGGATGTAGCCCGGACCTGGCGCGCCGCGTTGCAGCCCCCGATCGGGGGTCGCCGCTTCCAAACCGACGTTTCTCCCCACGATCCAGCCGGGTTCGGCCTGGTCCCTGCCGTCCCTCCGGCTCTGCCCCGGTTGAAATGATGACGCATCGTGTTACGTTGCGACCCGTTGGCATTCCAGTTCGTTCGACCCTGACCCCCGCCCTCCCCCGGCGGGCCGATCGAAGGAGACGATGAGATGGCACAGAGCACGAGCCTCGTTCAGGACGGCCTCGACCGGGTCCGCTCGGCCGTGAAGAGCGTCGACAAGGAGCTCCAGCGGGTCCAGAAGCGCGTCGCCGCGCAGCGCAAGCACATCGAGAAGCGCACGTCGCACCACGTCGGAAAGACGCTGGCGCAGCTGCGCGAGAACCCGCTGGTCCAGCGCGCCGGGAGCCTGCGCAGCGAGGCGACCCAGCGCCTCGAGTCGAGCGTCGAGGGCCTCCTCGCGGCGCTCCAGATCGCGTCGAAGAGCGACCTCGAGAAGATCGACCGGAAGCTGTCGCAGCTCACGCGCAAGCTGAAGGAGATCGAGAAGGGCGCTCCGACCGCCTAGCGGCGAGGACGCTCCCATGAAACAGGGCCCGGGAAGCGGCGGCCGCCGCTTCCCGGGCCCTGCTACGTTCGGCCTCCGCGAACCCCCGTGATCGGAGGCCCCATGGCCGACTACGCCGGCGTCGATTTCCTCCGCCTCGACGACCTCCTTGCCGAGGAGGAGATCCTCGCGCGCGAGAGCGTGCGCGACTTCGTCAGCAAGGAGTTCCTGCCCGTGCTCCAGGAGCACGTGCGGCAGGACGGATCGTTCCCGATGCAGCTCGTGCCGCGCATGGCGGACCTCGGCCTCTTCGGCGCGAACCTCCATGGCTATGGCTGCGCCGGCATGAACAACGTCGCCTACGGCCTCGTGATGCAGGAGCTCGAGCGCGGCGATTCGGGCCTGCGCTCCTTCGCGTCGGTGCAGGGCGGTCTCGTGATGTACCCGATCCACGCTTACGGCTCCGAGGCCCAGAAGGAGCGCTGGCTCCCGGCCCTGGCCTCCGGCAAGGCGATCGGCTGCTTCGGCCTCACGGAGCCCGACTTCGGCAGCCACGCCTCGGGCATGCGCACCCGCGCCGAGAAGAAGGGCGGGAAGTGGATCCTGAACGGCACCAAGCGCTGGATCACGAACGGCACGCTGGCCGACGTCTCCGTGGTGTGGGCCAAGGCCGCGGGCGAGGACACGATCCGCGGCTTCCTGGTGCCGAAGGGCACGCCGGGCTTCGAGGCCCGCGACATCAAGGGCAAGTTCTCGCTCCGGGCCTCCGTCACGTCGGAGCTCTTCCTGCACGACGTCGAGCTGCCCGAGGACGCCATGCTCCCCGGCGTGAAGGGCATGAAGGGCCCCCTCTCGTGCCTGACGCAGGCGCGCTACGGCATCGCCTGGGGCGTGCTCGGCGCCGCGATGGCCTGCTACGACGAGGCGCTGCACTACGCCCAGGAGCGCATCGTCCAGGGCGGCCCGCTCGCGAGCAAGCAGATCGCGCAGCAGCGCCTGGTCTTCATGCTGACCGAGATCACGAAGGGCCAGCTCCTCGCGCTGCGCGTCGGACGGCTCAAGGACGAGGGCAAGCTCCACCACGCGATGGTGTCGATGGCGAAGATGAACAACGTCGACATCGCGCTCCGCATCGCGCGCGATGCCCGCGACCTGCTCGGCGCGAACGGCATCGTCGACGACTACCAGGCGATGCGACACATGGTGAACCTCGAGACCGTGCGCACCTACGAGGGCACCCACGACATCCACACCCTGATCCTCGGCGAGCACGTCACGGGGATGCGCGCGCTGTAGCGCCGGGCGCGGCGGGAGCCGAGATGTCGTTCCGCGTCGCCCCGCGCGCCCTCGAGCGTCTCGAATGGCCCGACGTCGTGGCGCAGCTCCGCAGCGTGGCGTCGACGCCGCGGGTGCGGGCGCGGCTCGCGCCCGCGGACGACGCAGGCGCGTCGCTCTTCGCCCCGTCTCACGACGATGCCTGGCGCCTCCTGCGCGAGACCGCCGAGGCGCGGGCGATGCTCGGCCGCAACGAGCTCCCGCCCTTCGGCGGGCTCACCGATCTCGACGGGCCCCTCGGCCGCCTCGGCAAGGGCGCCACGCTCGGCGCGCGCGAGCTGCTCGACCTTCGCGGGCTGCTCGCTGCGCTCCACGGCACGCAGCGCTACCTCGCGCGCCGCGAGGCCGAGGCCCCGGAGCTCGCGGCGATCGCCGCCACGATCGGCGACCTGCGCGATCTCGAGGAGGACATTGCGTACGCGATCGACCCCGAAGGCGAGGTCCGCGACGCCGCGTCCCCCGCCCTGGCCGACGCGCGGCGCGAGGCCCAGGGCCTCGCCGGCGAGCTGCAGCGACGCCTCTCGGCGTACCTCTCCGACCCCGAGCTCGCCGCCGCGCTCTCCGACCGCTTCGTCACGGTGCGCAACGACCGCTTCGTGCTGCCCGTCCGCTCCGATGCCCGCGGACGCGTGAAGGGCATCGTCCACGACGCCTCGGGCTCAGGCACGACCCTGTTCGTGGAGCCGGAGGCGGTGGTCGAGCTCAACAACCGGCTGAAGAGCGCCGAGCTGACGGTGCAGCGCGAGACGCAGCGCGTGCTGCGCGAGCTCTCGGAGCGCGCCGCCCGCGGCCTGCCGTGGATCGAGAGCGGGCTCGACGCGCTCGTGCGCATCGACCTCGCCTTCGCGCGCGCGCGGCTCGCCGACGCCTGGCGCGCCGTCGCGCCGGAGGTCGGGACGGAGTCTGTGCTGCGCGCGCCGCAGCTCCGGCACCCGCTGCTCGCGCCCGAGCGCGTGGTTCCGAACGACCTCGCGCTCGGCGAGAGCTGGCACGTGCTCGTGCTCTCGGGACCGAACGCGGGCGGGAAGACCGTGACCCTGAAGGCCGCGGGGCTCGCGGCGCTCTGCGTCCGCGCCGGGATCTTCGTGCCGGCCGCGCCGGGCGCGCGGGTCGACCTCTTCGACGCCGTACTCGCGGACATCGGCGACGAGCAGAACCTGCGCGAGAGCCTCTCGACCTTCTCGGCCCACGTCGCGGTCCTCGCCCGCATCGTCGACGAGGCCGACCGACGCGCGCTGGTGCTGCTCGACGAGATCGGCAGCGGCACCGACCCGGGCGAGGGCGCCTGCCTCGCCCAGGCGATCCTCGAGGCCCTCGCCGACGCGGGCGCGCGCGTCGTGGCGACCACTCATTTCGGGCTGCTGAAGGAGATGGCCGCGGTCGACCCGCGCTTCGCCAACGCGAGCTTCGACTTCGATCCCGAGACGGACGCGCCGACCTATCGCATGCGCATGGGCGTCGCGGGCGCGTCGTCCGCCACCGCCGTCGCGGCGCGCATGGGCCTGCGCGCCGACGTGCTCGCCCGCGCGCGCGCGCTGCTCGAGCGCGAGGACCGCCGGCTCGACCTGATGCTGGCCGAGCTCGCCGCGAGCCGTGCCCAGCTCGAGCGCGAGCGCGAGGAGGCGCGGCATCTGCGCGTCGAGTCCGAAACGGCGCGCAGCGAGTACCGCGAGAAGCTCGAGCGGCTCCAGGAGCGGCGCGACAAGCTCTTCGCCGAGATGCGCGACGGGCTCGAGCGCTCGTTCCGCAACGCCCACGCGGAGGTCGCGGGCGTGATCCGCGAGCTGCAGCGTGGCGGCGGCGCGCGCGACGCCGCCCACGCCCGCGATCGCCTGCTCGCGCTCGAGGAGCGCGCCGAGCAGTCCGCCGTCGAGAGCGGCTTCGCGGCGACACCGGAGGACGACGAGACGGCCGAGCACGCGGACTGGACGGCGCTCCGGCCCGGCGACGCGATCGGCCTGCGGAGCGGCGCCAACGCGGTGCTCGTCGAGGGCCCCGACCGTCGCGACCGCGTCGTCGTCCAGGCGGGCCCCGCGCGCCTCGTGGTGCCGCGCACGCAGGTGGTGCGCGCCTGGCCCGAGGGCGGGCGGGTGCGCGCGCCGGGGCAGCCGAAGCGGCCCGCACCGCGCGTCACCGTCGAGCGCGTCTCGGATCCGGACGACGCCGGCGCGGGCGGCGGCGCGCTCGACCTGCGCGGCCTGCGCGTGGGCGAGGCCGTCGAGCGCCTGGTCGCGGGCCTCGACCGCGCCGCCGCCGACGGGCTCTCGCGCCTGCGGATCCTCCACGGCCTGGGCGGCGGCGCCCTGAAGGACGCCGTACGCGCACACCTCGCGGATTCGCCCTACGTCGCGCGCTTCAGCGCCGCAGACGTACACGAGGGCGGCGACGCCGTGACGATCGCCGAGCTCGAGGCGCGCTGAGATGGGAGCCGGCGGCAGCCCGCTACACCGGGGCCGGATCAGCGGCGGGCGAGGTCCGAGAGGAGCTGTGAGGCCGCCCGTGCGCCCGACGCCAGGGCGCCTTCGACACTGCCGCCCACGAGGTAGTCCCCTGCGAAGTAGAGCCGCCGGCCGCGCGCGCGCAGTCCGGGCTGGAGCGCGCGGAAATGCGCGAGCGCGCGGTAGGCGCCGACGTCGAAGCGCGGCACGCCCGCGCGCCAGCGGGCGAGGTGGGTGAAGACGGTCGCGGCGAGCAGGCCGGGCGCGATCCGATCGGCCACCGCGAGCACCTCCTTCTCGAGCTGGGCGGACGGCGTCTCGAGCTCGCGCGCGGCGAAGGCGGCGGTCGGGAGGATCGTCGCGACGGCGCCCACGCCCTCGCCGGAACCAGAGAGCGGCGTCAGCGCAACCGCTGCGAGAGGCAGGCCTTCGACGGCGGGCACCAGGACGCGCCGCGCCGGCAGCCGCACGTCGCTGCGTAGCGCGACCGAGAGCGCGACCGCGGGCGCGTAGCGGACGCCGCGCAGGAAATCGCGCTCTGCAGGGATGAGGAGCGGCTCGGCGAGCGCGAGCGCCGCGGTCGCGGGCGTCGCGAGCACCACGGCGTCGGCGTCGAGGGCGCCCGTGCCGCGCGGTCCTTCGGCGATCACCTGGAAGCCGCCGGCGCCCGTCCCGCTCGTCCCGCCCGTCGCATCCGCGCCGTCGCCCGCGAGCTGCTTCGCTTCGACGCCGACATGCGTCGCGACGTCGCCCGCCATTCGCTCGACCAGCAAGCCGAGGCCCCCGCGCAGACTCGCGCCGCCGCCGTCGGCGCCGAGCCCGGTCTGGAGCAGGAAGGCGGCGCGGCTCGTGTCGCGCGCCTCGAGCAGCGTGAAGCCCGCGAGCTGCGGCTCCATCCAGCGCTCGAACACGCTCTCGCCGAAGTACAGGCGGCCGTAGTCGGCGACGCTGCGATCGTCGAGGCGCGCCGCGCGCTCGGGCGCGCGGCGGTCGAGCAGCGGCTGGAAGCGGTCGAGCTGACGGCCGAGGCGCGGCACGCGCCAGGCGTGGCGGCGCCGGACACCCGGAAGCGTCGCGACCTCCCGGAAGCTCGAGGCGGCGATCATCTCGAGGCGCCCCTCGTGGAGCTGCGCGAGACCGTGCGACGGCCAGGGCTCGAGCGCCTCCGCGAGGCCGAGATCCGAGAGCGTCGCGCGCAGGGACGCGTCGCCGGTCCGGAATGCGTGGCCCGCCGGGTCGATCGGCGTGCCGAGCACCTCGGCGCCTGCGGCCCGACCGCCCGCGCGCGGCTCGCGCTCGAGCACGGTCACGCGGAGGCC
>Ga0209706_10002114_pt1 | contig 11081 bp, 6 predicted proteins | sample PPLLaktember2015_6_FD_187263 | JGI IMG/M metagenome (GOLD analysis project Ga0209706, IMG submission 187263) | Freshwater sediment microbial communities from Prairie Pothole Lake near Jamestown, North Dakota, USA - PPLs Lake P8 Core (1) Depth... | ecosystem: Environmental > Aquatic > Freshwater...
ATGGGTCACAGCAGTGGCAAAATATTGGGAATTTTCCTTGGCAAGGCATTGATTATCGGTATTGTAAGTGCCATAATAGGTTATCTGCTTGGTACTTTCCTTGCCATGAAATTCGGCAGTGTAATATTCAAAATTACGGCCGGTTCAATCAAACCTCTGCAATCGTTATTAATATGGTCGATAACTGTTGCTCCGGCCTTTTCGGCACTTTCAAGCTTTATTCCTGCAATCATAGCTGTTATGAAAGACCCTGTCCTGACCATAAAAGATTAGATCATAAGATCAACCATATTCATTCCTCCAATTAGGATCCTGAGTTGACAAATACAAGTCGTTAAATAATTTGTTTTAGAAATCATGATGAGGGCTTTTTAACCTTAAAAATAATTATTAAACCTGCTATGATAACTAAAGCTACCAGGCCCAATGTAAAATAGAGCGGAATTCTTAAATACGATTTTTCCTTGTCAATAACGTATCCGTCATCAGAAGCGTGGTCAGATCCAACGGCCGCGGAATCGGCAAACATAACAGGCACACCCGGATATGAAGAAGTTGCCATTTTAAGGATCCTGTTTACCTCGAGCCTGACCAAAGGGTTTTCGGGATCAAATTCCAATAATCCGGCGACTTGTGCCTGTCTGTTCTGATCCCATTTCAGAGGCAGCAAAGTACCCGCTACCCACGATACGTCCAGACCGCATTCACAATCAAGTCCGATTACGGAGAGGATTTTCACCAGATTCGTTTCTTCTATCTCGCCGGCTTTCATCAAAGGTCCTATCCACCTGGCTTTTCCGTAAAACACTGCTGCATGAGGTTTTGCCACAGACTCATCTAATCCCAGACTCCAGAGCAGGATCTTTTCATCCGAAAATGAATCAGGTTTCAAAGTTATCAGAACAGGTGGATAATCAATGCTTTTAACCATCATCTTCATCCGGAGCTTAATTATCTCTATGGCAGAAGAAGCAGCTTTTCTGTAATTTTCATTTTCCTGCGCATTTTCACCCTCGATCAGCAATATTACACCATATGCTTTTATAACCTCATTGATTATAGCTTCCCGGATCCGTGAGAAAATCACTTTATTAATTGCTGATTTTAATGATTTTTCGAAGGATTCGCCATCCTGATTTATTTCTATTACCAGAGAGTGCCCCTCAGGAGAAACCAGAATAGCCGCAGGAAAGGATTGTATCTGCCATAATGACAGATATTTCAAGGCTTCATGATCATTTTGCTTATCAACATTGATCATTTCAGCATTTATATTGCAATCATTGAAAGCAGAAATTAATATTTGATTAAAGTTTAATGTAATTTCTTCCGGGGTATTCAATCTTACATAGCCATAGAAATAATATGGATCAGTACCCAGATCAACAAATCCGGTTTCCCGGATATTATACCGGCATGCAAATAACGGGTGGATTTGAAAACAGACCCACAGGCAAATCAGGAAAACCAATTTGTTATAATTCATAATCCCCCATCCTCTGACCGTAGCATATGATTTGTCCATCTTTAAGGGTCACAATTATCCTGCCATCGCGATCCACAATTAAACCCCATGGCAGCGGAGGAGTAGTCAATCTCTGTGACCAGATTCTGTTGCCATTTTTGATATCCAGAACTTCAATAAGATTTGACTGCCTGTTTGCAGACACTATTATTGCATTAGCACAACGGACCATGGCAAATGCTTCTCCACAATCATATTCCCACAATGGATCTTCTTTCATATTCAATCTCCCCCAGGTCCTTATCATATGAGCCGGAAGTTCATCAGGGTCATTGAAGGAACTATTTAAGATCTGGTCAGGAATACTATTGTAGCACATTATTTTCTTGCTGTTAAACAAAAGAATATCTTTTCCGTTTGCCGATGTTTGCAACATCTTTTCAACAACTGAAGGATCAAAAACAGGGTATTCAGGATCGCCATATAAGGGCATGCCACCAGCCACAACCTTATCACCTATCTTATAAAGTTCCCATCCCCGCGGGGAGTTTGAACCAAGAAGCTTAAGAGGAGCGGGATCATTAAGACATTTTCCGTCTTCCAGATCAAACACTCCAGGAGAAATTGAAGTACCGCTGGCCAGGTAAAGCTTACCGTCATTTATAAGCATATGTCCCTGTACACTCACACCTGTGCGCGAATCAGGATCGAGATGGCCTGATGTATTGTTTTGCCATTTGATCTTGCCGGTTGCAGCATCAAGTGCATATACATAGGTTCCGTCATAGTTTACAATTCCGGCTGCAAAATAAGCAATACCCTTTTCGACTATCACTCCGCTTCCGACCGGCCATGTCGACATTAGTGAACCGTACACGGGTATTTTGCGATGTTCAGGGGCAGCGTTGAACTTCCATAATAACCGTCCGGTTTGAGCTTCGAAGGCATAAACCCACCCGTCACCGGAGCCTACAAATAAACGGCCTTCCCAGACAGTTGGCGGAAAACGCACCGGTCCTCCCGTATAAGCTTTCCATTTAAGTTCTCCGGTTGTTGATTCAATTGCTCTGACAATGCCATCGGAACCACTGAAAAACAACAGATCACCCGCAGAGACCGGGGTAGTTGGGGTAAATGAAGTACCCGGAGCATACCACCAGAGCCTTTGGATCCTTTTTGGTATCGCAGCTTCGGTTGTGACATCACAGGAATTATTAGCACGAAAGGTAGGCCAGTCGGCTGTTGTTGACCTGAGGCTTGTATCAATTGTCAAATTATATTGCTCCAATCGTTCCTCTTCAGTGGCAATTTTGCTGAAATCGAAATCTCCGGATGGTCCGAGACAGGTAATGCCATATAGTGTTGCCTGACAATCACAAACTGATGGCCACCAGTAGAGAAGACCATTTGCAATCGTCACACCATCATGACATTGCGGACGCATAGGTGATATCCATTGAGGATCCTGACTTGTCATGTCGAGTCTTATTGAACCACCTTCGGCACGGTAAAGTATAGCATCGATGGCTCCGTTCGGACGAGTACAGGCACGTCGTTTTGTATCTATTTCAGCTAAAACTTCTCCCGTAACAGGATTGAATTTTTTGCTTTTCTGCATATCGATCTGACCACTGATCCCATAAAGTCCGTCGTCCCGAAGCACTAACTGAAAATTATTATAGGGATCTTCCCAAAGAACGCTGCCGTCTTTGGCAGAAACTGCCAGAAGCTTACCAACTGTCGGACCGGCAAAGTAAAGCGCCTCATCACTGCACTTAAGGTAAGCTGTGGTTCGCCAATTGGTGCGCCAGTCCTGCCGATCAAGATCTTCCCCGAGTGCAATGAACAACTCAGGAGAATTGTCAGGGGTTTTTCGCCAGATATCTTTCCCGGTCCTTGTATCCAGGCATGCAAGGTATGTACCATACCGGTAAATATAAATCCGCCCGTTTTTCATACAAAGAGCCCGGCTGTCAATGTCTTCTGATTCCTGATGGCTCCACAACAATTTTCCGGATCCCGGATTGATTGCCAATAAATTTCGTCCGTATCCCCATGGATTTTCAGGCTGGTTGAAACCTTTCGAAATGGGATCCCATGGCCAGCCATGTTCTTCCCGCTTTTGCCGGACCACCGGATCTTTCTGTTCCTGTTCTCCAAGGAGTGCATAAAGAACATTGTCTTCCATTGCCATCCACTTCCAACAGGTACCGCCGGCGACATCCAAAGAAGGGATAATTTCGCTTGTCAGCTTTCCTGTGGCAGCTTCTATAACTTTGCAGCTTTTATCATCGCCTACATATAATATCTCCGGTGTTGCTATCATCGTATTACGGTGGATCATAAAACCCGGAGTGAGCCGTCTTTTCCAAAGTATTGAACCATTGTACCCATTATACGCAACAAGCGAATTAAGCAATGCTTCTTCACGTTCATGAAAAGCAATGTTACCATAAGCCTGGAATACCCTGCCTGCTGAAGCCACGGCAACCTGTTCCAAAGGCGCATAATACGGTTCAGCCAGAAATTGCGTGAGATAGGGTGCCCTGGCAATCCGGTCGGTTGATTGGGGATTATTATCCGGACCATGGTAGGGATGACTCCACTCATCAATACCTTCAGGTATCGGTTTGGTCAATTCTTTTCTACCTATAAAGGCTTTACCAAGAGGCCGGAGAACCCGGAGCGCTTCAGATTCATTTACATTAATTTTTTTATCTAATGAGACAAGAACATCAGCAAGGTTATCAGCCAAATGAATTCTTGTTAAATCACCCTTTTCAATGAAGATACGCGATCCATAAAATCCCGCTCCATCAACTGCCTGGCGTGCAGGCTCTATATTCTCAGCATTGCTTAGCTGTACATATATTAATAGCTCACTTTCCTGCGCCAGTTTAATTGCCAGCTCACATTTTGTATCCTCCAGGAGAACACAAATACCCCGTGAAACACCACTTTTCTTAATGATCTGAGAGGGTTCAAATATTTTGCCCTGGCAGCTTGCCCAAAGCCAGACAGCCACAATAGTGGTCACCATTCCTGCATAAAACCTGAGTGACCTGATTCTCCCATTAAACTTTATAGTCTTTTTCATTGCGGAACTATATTAATTAACATTTTTTCTTGCCAGATTCAATTGCAACTATTTATGGAAGGTATCACATAATTTATTAAAAGTCAAATTTTATCTCCACTTTCAAATCGCAATGATCATTCTGCCAGTGCCTTCAGCTCTTCACACCGAACCCTCATCTCCTGTATTTCAGAAGAATATTCAGGATCGTTGATAAGGTTCTGCTTTTCGAGAGGATCCTTTGTCAGGTCAAAATATTCCTCATACGCGTAAAAAGGCCACAAAATATACTTTCCGGTATGGGTGATCAGGGCTTCCGATGAAGGAATCCGTTTTTCACTCGTTACAAAAGGATGTTCATAATAAAAATCCTTACGCCACTTTACCTTTCTTCCCGATAGATACAATTCCGAAAAATCTCTTCCCTGCATAGCTTCCGGAATATGAAGTCCGGCAGCTGCAATAATTGTCGGTGCAATATCGATATTGAGGACAAACTCATCATTAGTCGCACCACGATCTTTACCTTTTATTCGCGGGTCATAAACTATCAGTGGCACCCTTACTGATTCCTCATATGGGTACCATTTGTCTGCAAGGCCATGCTCACCATGGAAATAACCATTGTCCCCCATAAAAATAATCAGTGTGTTGTCATAGATACCCTGATTTTTCAGTTCCGCAACGATCCTGCCGACAGCAAGGTCCATTTCCGTCAGCATCCTGTAATAAGCCTTCATATATTTCTGGTACCTCTCCGGTGTGTCAAAACGCCAGTACCAGCGGATCCTTCCTTCATTACTGTCATTTGCAATAAATGGAGGAAGCCTTCTGAAATACTCTTCTGAAGCAGTTTCCGGTACCGGAATTGTAACATCACTGTAATACTTCTCACTTTCAGGCTGATAGCGGTACTGGTCGGGATGATTATCCTGGGCATGGGTTGCAAAGAAGCTCACAGAAAGCATGAAAGGTTTTTCCTGTGGCCGTTCCTGCAGGAATTTGAGGGCATCCCTGGCATTTCTTTCGGTTACATGTATGGAATCGCCATTCCCTGAAGGGAACCAATGAATCCGTTCGTACTCCGAAGCAAAGTCAAAATCTGTCTCCCTGATCTTTCCAACTCCGTATTTTCCAACAAAACCGGTCCAGTATCCTGCTTTCCTCAAAAGGGCCGGATATGTATTTACAAATGCTTCTTCTATCAGAGGAATTCCAAATTCCTTTATTCCATGCCGTCTCATATATTGTCCGGTGAGGATAGTCGCCCTGCTCACCATGCTTATTGCAGTCGTTGCACAGGCATGAGTAAACCTCACACCATTCCTGGCAAGGTCATCAATATTCTGAGTCTGAAGAATGCTGTTCCCCATACAACCAAGTGAATTCCAGCGCAGATCATCAGCAAGAAGGAAAACAATATTCAGCCTGTCATTTTCATCCTGCTTACGGTTTTCCTGCATGCATGAATCTGATAACAAAGACAATCCACCCAGCATTGTAATCCCGACCTTCCTCATTTTCAATTTGTTTGATATTTGATCCAACATTAATTCAAGTGTCATTTTTAAAGTGGTAACATTATATCCGGATTTGTTACTTCAGGACTTCAATAAGACTGTAAAGCCCGAAAATTGCTATGGTAAAAGCACTTACAATAAATGCCATGTTATAAAACCGGCCGCTTTCCAGTCCGGCAACCGACAATTTGTATTTGTAATTTAAAGCAACATAGACCACTATCAGAAGCATTATGCTTGTGACCGTTCCGCCGATAGTAACCATCAGAACCGGCAATTTAACAAGCAGAAAAAGGATCGTCCACAGAGCAGGGAATACCCATGCCAGGACAGAGATGGTCCTCTTTCTCTGCCTGATATCATAAAATTTTATCCATCCTACCTGTCCGAAGATATCCGAAAAGATCCTGGTCCAGGCGGCAAGAGCTGCGAACAGGGTGGAATATAACACAATCAGTGCACCGAGCATAAACCACGACTTCGCCCACGGACCGAGGGATTCCGTGTACATTGTGGATAATATTTCGATCATTTGATAACCTTCCGGAAAATACTGATTGTTGTGCAGCACTGTTGCGCCGAGAAGGTAAAAAGCGATTGTAACGATAGTATAAATAATCATTGAAACCAGGGCATCCAGGTACATGATCTTCATCCATCCCCTGGCTCTCCGGAACCATTCCTCTGAATGGTCATTCGGACCTGTATATCTTGCATAACCTTTCTCGAGGCACCAGTAATGATAGGCAACTATCTCATCACCTGCCACGCCGGTGAGGCCGAAAGCAGCAATGGCAACGGCAATGGTCCCTGGCTGGAACTTTAATTTCAGACCTTCAACAATATTTTCCCAATGAATTGAATAAGGGGTAAAGTGCAGGAAATATAAAGAGGTGAGAGTAAAGAGTGTAAAGAGCACCATCATTACCACTGAGAACTGCTGGATCGACCTGTAATAACCCTTTGAAACCAGAAGTGCCACAGTTATTGCGACAAAAACTGTAAAAACCGGCACTCCAATCCCGGGAAACCACATATTCAGTGTCAGGGCAACACCGCCCAGTATCCCACCGACCTGAAGAGGTTTGACAACCCACAGCAGGAACCACATCCAGATCGTCCAGTTTGTGCCCCTGATCCGCCAGCCGGGAAGGTCATTGAATGTATTCATCACGGTTTTCCCGTAAAAGATTGCATTTCTGCCGAACTCAAGCTGAATAGCTACCTTGATGACACAACTGAGCAGAATTAACCACAATGCAACAAATCCCGCCCTGGCACCGAGAGTTGTGGTGGCAATCAATTCTCCTGATCCGACAATGGAGGCAGACAGGATGAATCCGGGTCCCAGAAATTTAATTTTCTCAGAAATTTTTTCAGGAGGTTCCCGTACAGAATCCTTTGTTAATATGTATGGATCAGAATTTTCCGTAAATATTCCTGATTTTAAATAATGGAATATATAAACACTATTTTTATGTTCTTTTCTAACACTAAATATAGCAATAATTAAAAGGTTTGGAAAAATGTTATCCTGTAAGGTTCAGGCATCGACACCCTGTGTGAATTATATAACGTTGAATTTAAGCTATCTACAGTAATCCTGCAAAAAATAAATCTTGTTCCTGACATAAAAATTCCGGATTTTCTTATATTGTCACTCCTGAGTTTTAATATTTTTTATATTTTCGGAAATGACCTCAATTGAACTCTTATAAAAATTAATCTATATGAAATCAAAGCTATTTGTATCACTTTTTATCGTGTTGATCATGGTTCCTGGATGCAGACAAAAGACCTCTGCTCCAGGCAGTTGGAAGCCTCCCTTTATTATTGATTCTCACATTCATTATGTTGCAACTGATGAATGGGAGAAATCCCTTGTTGAAATTTATTCTGCACATAATGCAATGGCCTGTATCCTTGTTTCCATGAGAGACCTTGACAGAGGCATTGCTTTTGCTAAGGCACATCCTGACAGGGCGATCCCCTATGCTGCGATCGATATTGACAGTCCGACAGTGGCAGAGGATATCCAAAAAGTACATTCTATGGGATTCAGAGGTCTGGGAGAACTGTTTGCACGAGGCCGGTGGGATTATAACGATCCAAAATACGATACCATCTGGGCGCTTGCAGAAAGTCTGGGGATGCCTATAGCTCCGCATACCGGAAACCTGAGCAATGGGATGATGGCACATTTACGTCCGTCGTTCCTTGCTGATATTGCTGCCACTCATCCCAAACTGATTATCCATGCCGCTCACTTCGGTAATCCATGGTACGAAGAGGCTGCCGAGGCTACACGCAGAAACTCAAACCTTTACTTTGATCTTTCCGGTTCGTCGCTTATAAAAAAGGAGAATGACCCCGGTTTCTGGGCTCAGTGGCTCTGGTGGACCGATGCCATAGGCAAAGCACACATGCCAAAGAACGCTGTTCCCGCCTGGGAGAAGATGTTGTTTGCCACGGACGAAACTCCGGATCAGCTGGAGGAAAATATGCGCAGATTCAATAAAGTCCTTGATGCCTGCAAAGTTCCTGAAGAAACCCGCGCAAAATGTTACGGTCTGACGATGGCCAAAATCCTTGGTATAAATGTTCCGAATAATTAAAATCTTTAACTGGTATTGATCTTAAAAAGTGAAAATATGACCAAAAGAAGAGAGTTTATTAAAAAGAGTGCATTAGGCACTGCAGGAATTGCCATTGGTGGCATAGGACTCGATTCGGGAGTTTATTCCGCAATTATAGGAGCTAATGATCGCATTAATCTGGCACTCATAGGAATACGAAACCAGGGCAGCGTTCACCTGAATGCATGGAGCGATCTGAAGAATAGTCATAACGTTGTTCTGAAGACACTCTGCGATACCGATGAGCTGCTTTTTGAATCCCGGTCGAAAATGGTATATGATAAAACAGGGATTAAACCACTGACTGAATGGGATTTACATAAAGTGTTGAGTGACAAAGAGATTGACGCTGTTTCGATTGTAGTTCCGAATCACTGGCATGCACTTGCCACTATTCTGGCCTGTCAGGCAGGGAAGCATGTATATATAGAAAAACCTGCTTCACATAATATTTGGGAAGGAAGGAAAATGGTCGAGGCTTCACGGAAATATAATGTTCTGGTCCAGGTGGGGCATAATAACCGCTCGACACCCGGTGTAAGGGAGGCCATAAAATTTTTACATGATGGTGGTATAGGAGATATTTACATGGCCAGGGGATTATGTTTCAAAGGACGTGATTCATACGGCTTTGCAAAAGACAGTTTACCGCCGGCCACTTTCCACTATGATCGCTGGCTGGGACCTGCTCCGTATCGTCCGTACAATTCAAAACGCAGTCATTACTGCTGGCACTGGTACTGGGATACAGGTAACGGGGATACCGGAAACCAGGGACCACACCAGTTCGATATTGCCAGGTGGGGCTTGAATAAAAACGAGCATCCGGTATCAGTTTACTCAACGGGGGGAATATATGGTCTCCTTAAGGATGATCTTCCACCGGAGAAACAGGTAGAAGGAACCATGGTCTATGGTGATGTTGAGACCTATGGCAACAGTAAAACATCGCAGGAAACCCCAAATCTTCAGACATGTACATTCAGATATAATGACGGGACGATTTTTGAATTTGAAACGAGAAGCCGGTACACAAACCTGGAAGGAATTAACAAAGTCGATGTGGGAAATCTGTTTTACGGATCAGAGGGATATCTCGAAATCAAAGGAAATATATGGAGTGCATTCCGGAGACGGGAAAGAGAACCTTTTGCCGGTTCAAAAGAAGGAGATGCTGATCAGGAAGGGAATCACTTTGCTAATTTCATTGAGGCAATCCGGGCCGGGAAAAGGGAAATTCTGAATTGCGAGATCAACGAAGGCTTTTACTCTGCAACGCTTCCGCACCTGGCCAATATTTCCTACCGGCTCGGACGCCAGCTTAAGTTTATGGGTGAATATGAAAGGTTTGCCAACGATCCTGAAGCTGACTTAATGCTTACACGGGAATACCGGCAGCCATATGTGGTTCCGGAAACAGTCTGAATTATTAAATAAGACTGGGATTTGTTGAATGACGTAATCAGACCGGACATTTTCACACATTCTCAAAATCAATTATCTCGGGTTTCTGTTTAAAACCAGAAGTCCTGATTATTAAATAAATCAGACCGGTACAGAACCAGATCCCACCCATGATCTTGGCAGGAGCAGGCAATCTGATCCAGATTGAAAAGCAGAATAAAAAGCCTAGAGAGGGTAAGATAATATCATAAACTATATTGCGCTGTTCACCAGGCGGGCGGAGGAAAAAGAATTGCCGCATTGCTGCAATATTTACACCCATAAATGCCAGGAATGCTCCAAAGTTCAATAATTCCGCAGCACTCTGATAACTTAGCAACATCGAAACGACTACAGTCAAAATTCCCATAATGAGGATATTATATGCAGGTGTGGCATTTTTTGAACTCAGGTGGGAAAAGATCTTTCGGGGAATCACACCGTCTCTGCCCATCGCAAAGAGCAGGCGGGCAGCTCCAACCTGTCCGGCCAGACCACTCCCGAGACATGCTATAAAAAGGATTATGGCAACAGCATTAAAAAGAAATTCCCCTCCTACCCTTCTGCAAACATCATAAAATGCTGTCTCAAGGTTGGCAAATGAAGCGTAATCAGGCCATGCCTGCTGGGCAAGGTAGATCTGAAGTATACTGAAAAGCCCCGTAAACAGGCAAACCAGGACTGGTGCCAGAAGCATATTCCGCCTGGGATTTTTCACATCCTCTGCAAGGGTTGTAACTCCATCGAATCCGATATAGGTAAGTGCAGCGAACGAGGTTGTTGTCATTACAGCTCCGAAATTAAAAGTATCGGGATTATAAAACGGTTTGTAAGAAAGGAGTCCGCTCCACCCCTGGCCCTGAAAAATAAAACGTATCGCAAGTACAATGAAAATACCTATCACCACAACCATAATAGTGATCAACAGCTCGTTGGAACGC
>Ga0209706_10002119_pt1 | contig 11072 bp, 14 predicted proteins | sample PPLLaktember2015_6_FD_187263 | JGI IMG/M metagenome (GOLD analysis project Ga0209706, IMG submission 187263) | Freshwater sediment microbial communities from Prairie Pothole Lake near Jamestown, North Dakota, USA - PPLs Lake P8 Core (1) Depth... | ecosystem: Environmental > Aquatic > Freshwater...
CATTTGACACATTGCTTAATGCTGCATACACCACGGAAAAGCTGCCTGTGCCCGCCGCTGGTCATAACAGGTACGACCCGTCACAGGCCTGCCGGTTCAGGATCGAGGACATGGGTTATATATTTTCGGGTCGAATTATCAGCAATCCCGATATGAACCTGAATAGGTGTGATGTATGGCTCGCGGTTAACGACAGCATATCGCCGCGGATTTTGTATTCACAGGTTGATTCCGCAGGTGAGTTTCTATTCTACCTGAACAGGTTTTATGATAACAAGGAGTTGATCCTGCAGCTTGCAGATCCTTCATTGAGTGCTGATTGTAAACTCGAAGTATTTTCAAAAACTGCGGCACTCCGTGATACGGTTACTTTTCCCTATACGCTGCAAAGTAATGAAGAAGAGTTTTTAAACAACGTGAAGAACATAAGGTTGATTGAAGCTATCTATGGTGAGGCTCAACCGGTAACAATCCGGGGAAATCACACCAGAGGATCTTCATTTCTAAATGTGCCTGATCGGGTTGTGATTCCCGCCGAATACGCCGAAATGATAAATTTCAGGGAAGTAGCCAGCAATATTATTCCTGAAGTACGCTTCGGGACCCGCAGGGATGAATTCTATCTGGAAGTATTAAGTCCAAATACCAACTCCTGGAAAAAAAATAATACGGTTTTACTTAACGGTGTTCCGTTTACTGATCTGGCGTATATTTCAACTCTTGGTACCAAAGAAATTCAACGTATTGAAGTGATTCAGTCAAACGTGCTCATAGGTGACAGGACACTGCCCGGGCTGGTTTCAATTTTTACCTACGATCACCGGATCCCGGAAAACTACCTCAAAAGTCATACGGTTAGATTTCAAAATACGGTAATGGAATCATACAAGGAAATTGCGGATGTACAACAATTTTCAGAAAAAAGTATTCATTATCCCGATTTCAGGAATAGTATATACTGGGATCCATATCTGAGCGCATCGACAGATCGGAAGCTCGTTGTGGAATTTCCCGCCCTGCTTCTTACAGGAAATTTTGTAATTAAAGTAGAGGGTTTTACCAGCGATGGATACCCGGTAAGTGCATCACAGTCATTTAAGATAACTGAAGAATAATGGTTATGAAGTATCTGATATCACTGTTGTCGGTATGTCTGGCTGTTTTGCCTGCAGGTGCCCAGCAGGGCGACTGCAATTGCTCATCAGCGGATGCTTACCAGAAAAGCTTGCAGGAAGGTTTGATTGGTGTTGAATACAGCAATCCGGTACAAGGTTACGAAGGCGAGCAATATTTGCGCGACTGGGCATACGGAGAAATAAATCTCAAGAATGGTGAAGTGATATCCAATATCATCCTAAGGTATGACAGGTATATGGACGAACTGTTATGGCTCAGGACTAATGATTACAGAAAGGGCCTTTTGAATAAATCTGAAATTGCAGGGTTCAGAATTTATAAGGACGGCGCTTATACCGAAGCAATATTTGTGAAAAAAAGGATCAGGCTACCTTACCTGGATACTGCAGAAGTCTTTGTGCACGAACTCGTACAAGGGAAACTTGAGTTGTTCGCCTACCGGAATGTAAAAGTTGAGCCTGTGGAGTTTAAGCTCTTCGACTATACGAAACATGTTATAAGTACCAGTGAAAATGATTACCTGATCAGGCTTCGGCGTAAGAGCCTGCTAGATCTTCCTTTCATTGACAAAACAGAGATGAAGAAAGTTCTGAGGCAAAATCGTCTGGCTATCCGGAATAATGAACTGGGGTTGGCAATGGCCATCCGGTATTACAATCAGCTCAATCTTTAAATTTGAAAATTTGAAAATGTGATAATTTGAAAATCAGGGAATTGGGATAGAAAAATTTACAATACTCACCTTTCAAATCCCAAAACCCCATTATCAAATCTTCAAATCTTCAAATCTTCAAATTGACAAATTAAACCAGGATTTCAGTAGTGAGGTTGGTGATGCTGGTTTTTATGGCATCAAATGGCAGCCCGTCTTTGGTAGCATCCTGTTCCACAATCATATATTTCATGCCGGCAATTTCCTTAGCAGCCAGTATCTCCTTGAAGTTTATCACGCCTTCCCCAACCGGTGCAAAATCGGTTTCGCCATCGGTGGTGAATTTTGGGGTCTCATTGGTATACATATCCTTCATGTGCCACAGCTCGAAACGTCCGGGATACCGGTTGAAGAGATCAACGGGATTATGACCGGCTTTGTTGGTCCAGAACAGGTCGAGTTCAATAATTATTTCTTTGTCGAGGTCCGCCATAATTATATCAAAGAAAGGCACGGTGCCGTTCAGGTTGGCAAATTCGAAATTGTGATTATGATATCCGAACTGAATGCCATTTTCTTTCATGATCTTTCCAACGGTATTCCAGTCCTGTACCATTTTCTTATAGCTATCTACAGTTCGCGCTTCCGGAACAACCCAGGGCTGCACGCAATATTTAACACCCAGTTTGGCATGGTCTTCAGCCATTATCTTAGCGTTATCCAGCGTTATCCCTTCGGCTTCAACGTTTGTATGGCTGCTGAGGATTTCCATTCCGAGGTCTTCAACCAGTTTTTTGAAATCTGCCGGCTCCATCTGGTAAAATTTCCGGTCGGCGTAACCTGCCAGTTCAAGGTATTTAAATCCGATATCAGAAACCTGCTTAAGTGATCCGGGGACATCGGTCTGCATGGCATCGCGGATGGTATATAACTGAAGTGCCAGTCCGAAAGTTTTCGGATCAACCGGTTTAGCTTCAACAGCCGGTGCGGTGCGGCCTGCATTCTTGCACGCGTACTGCGCGAACACCAGGGCGCCCAATGCGCCTGTTGCAGATATTCTCAGAAAATCTCTTCTGGATGATTTGTTTTTCATAGTGGTTATAATTTTAAGTATTTAAGTCAGTTCAACAATAATATCTGAGAACACCCTATTAAACCTATGAATCCAAAAAGGGTTCAAATTCTTCCGTTGCATTCAATAGTGATATAAAAGTAATAAAAAGTTTGAAAATATTCAGGTAAACCCTGAACAGGGATTTAGATCACTCCTTCTATCCTTCTTCTTATTCCATCACTAATTTCTCCAGTACTCCCTTTCTTTTCACAATATTTTTATAATCCCATTGTATCTTCCTCGCTTTTTCGAGCCAACGTACCAAATCGTGACGGTTGATTTGAGCGGCAGACGTATATCGGATGTCTGCAGCCTTGAATTTGCCTTCCTTCTGCAAAGCTGGTTCGTTGAATGACTGACCACTCCAAAAAAGCAAACGGATGCCATCTTTAAGGTTGCTGTAACCGACTATCGGATTCCCGTTTAGAAACCACACAGGTTGTGCATGCCAGATCTTACTTTCGGAATCAGGTAATATACGGTCTATCTCGCCTGCCAGAACGTTGCAAATTTCCCGGTAAGCTTCTGATTGCTTTTGATTGTATGATTTAATTTCGTTGTTCATATGGATGGTGTTTTATCCAGATAACAAAATACACAAAGAAAAAGTAAAATGTACCGGATACCAGGCTGGAGCCTGAGCTGAACAGAGAATCAAACAAGGTGTCGGACGGTTTGCTTCGACTCTGCTCATGCTTCGACTCCGCTCAGCATGACGGTATGACTCCGCTCATGCTTCGACTCCGCTCATGCTTCGACTCCGCTCAGCATGACGGTATAACACAAATTTTTTTTACGTACTTGTTGCAATTGAGAAAAAAAAATCTACCTTTGCAAGCCAATTTTGAAGAAATATTATTACAAAAAAAGCATAAATGCCAACGATACAGCAATTAGTAAGAAAAGGCAGATCGACGATCGAGGATAAGAGCAAGGCTCCGGCCCTGAATTCATGTCCCCAGAAACGTGGTGTTTGTACCCGTGTATATACCACTACTCCCAAGAAGCCTAATTCTGCAATGCGTAAGGTTGCCAGGGTAAGGCTGCAGCATGGAATTGAAGTTACGGCCTATATACCCGGCGAAGGTCATAATCTGCAGGAACATTCTATTGTGATGATTCGCGGTGGAAGGGTAAAAGATTTACCGGGCGTTCGGTATCATATCATCAGGGGTGCCCTTGACACATCGGGTGTTGAAGGACGCAACCAGCGCCGTTCGAAATACGGAACCAAAAGACCTAAAAAGTAATTTTTTGAATAGACCATAATAAAATGAGAAAGTCTAAACCAAAAAAAAGAATATTGTTACCGGATCCCAAGTATAACGACACATTGGTAACGCGTTTTGTAAACAATATGATGACCCGGGGAAAGAAGAGCACGGCTTATGATGTATTTTATGAAGCGCTCGACCTGGTTGCAAAGAGAGCCAAGGATATAGAGGTAAGTCCGCTTGACATCTGGAAGAAGGCTCTGGAGAACATTACTCCTCAGGTAGAGGTAAAGAGCCGCAGAGTTGGCGGCGCCACATTCCAGGTTCCGACCGAAATCCGGCCCGACAGGAAAATTTCTATCAGCATGAAAAACCTGGTTCTTTATTCACAGAAAAGAGCAGGTAATTCAATGAGCGACAAGCTCGCTGCTGAAATACTTGCTGCCTTTAAAGAAGAAGGTGCAGCATATAAGAAAAAAGAAGATACACATAAAATGGCAGAAGCTAATAAGGCATTTGCGCATTTCAGGTTCTGATTAAAGGATATTTGACATTGCGGTTTAGCCTATAGTTACACTAGCTGATAATTAGTGCAGAATGAATTTTGATTTGAATTATACCAGGAATATTGGCATTATGGCCCATATCGACGCCGGTAAGACCACCACTACCGAGCGCATCCTGTTCTATACTGGTATAACTCACCGGATGGGAGAGGTTCACGAGGGCACTGCCACGATGGACTGGATGGTGCAGGAACAGGAGAGAGGGATTACAATTACTTCAGCTGCTACTACAGCATTCTGGGATTATAACAACCAGAAATACAAAATCAATATTATCGATACACCCGGACACGTCGACTTCACCGTAGAAGTTGAGCGGTCGCTTCGTGTTCTCGATGGTGCTATTGCTGTTTTTTGCGCAGTTGGCGGTGTTCAGCCCCAGTCGGAAACAGTATGGCGTCAGGCCAACAAATACAACGTACCCCGTATAGCTTTCATAAACAAAATGGACCGGACAGGGGCCGACTTTTTTAATGTCGTTAGGCAGATTAAGGAAAAGCTGGGATCTAATCCGGTACCCATGCAGATACCCATAGGTTCGGAGGAAAACTTCAAGGGACTTGTGGATCTTATTGAGCGCAGGGCGATAATCTGGATTCCTGATGAAAAACTGGGCATCCGTTATGAGTACGCCGAAATTCCCGAAGATATGGTCGAACTGGTTGAAGAATGGCGCGAAAAGCTCATCGAAGCGGTATGCTATACCGACGATGACCTGCTCGAGCGTTTCCTTGAAGACCGTACTTCGATTACAGTGGAAGAATTCATGGAACATACCCGTAATGCGGTGGTCACCCAACAGGTAGTTCCCGTACTTTGCGGAGCATCTTTTAAAAATAAAGGTATACAGCGTTTGCTGGATGCGATCTGTGCCGTTTTGCCCAGTCCGCTCGATATACCTACAGTTAAAGGGCATAATCCTTATACCGATAAAATTGAAGAGCGTAAGGCTAATGAAAACGATCCGCTTACTGCGCTGGCATTCAAGATAGCTACAGATCCTTATGTTGGCCGGCTTACCTATCTCAGGGTTTATTCCGGTGCAATAGATTCCGGGATGCAGGTGCTGAATCCCCGGACAGGAAAAAAGGAAAGGATCAACAGACTTTATCAGATGCATGCGAACAAGCAGAATGCCCGCGACCGGATTGAGGCAGGTGACATATGCGGCGTAGTAGGGTTAAAGGATGTTGTAACGGGCGACACCTTATGTGATGTCAAACATCCCGTATACCTGGAATCCATGACATTTCCCGAGCCTGTTATTGGTGTGGCCATTGAGCCTAAAACCCAGGCTGATATGGATAAGCTGGGTAACGCTCTGAATAAGCTTTCCGAAGAAGATCCCACTTTCAAGGTTAAAGTTGATGAAGATTCCGGTCAGACCGTGATAAGCGGTATGGGTGAACTTCACCTGGAGATTCTTATGGATAGGCTGAAACGTGAATTCGGCGTTGAATGCAACCAGGGTGCACCACAGGTAGCCTATAAGGAAGCCCTGATGACCGTGGTGAAGCATCGTGAAATATTCAAGAAGCAAACCGGTGGACGCGGAAAGTTTGCAGACATAGTTTTTGAATTGGCCCCTGCTGAAAAAGGAGCCAGCGGCCTGGTATTTATTGACGAAATCAAAGGCGGCAATATTCCAAGGGAATATGTTCCCTCAATTGAAAAAGGTTTCCGCGAGGCTATGCGAAACGGCATTCTGGCCGGATTTGCAATGGACAGCTTGCAGGTAACAATTAAAGACGGATCATTTCATCCTGTGGATTCCGATTCATTCTCATTTGAGATCTGTGCCAAACAAGGATTCAAGCATGCCCTTAAAAAAGGAAAAGTCAGCCTGCTCGAACCCATTATGAAGATCGAGGTGGTGACACCCGAGGAATATATGGGTGATATCATAGGCGATTTCAACAGAAGGCGCGGTCAGATCACCGGTATGGAATCACAGGCTGCGTTGCGCATAATTTTAGCCAATGTTCCCCTTGGCGAGATGTTCGGTTACGTCACTGTACTTCGTACGCTGTCGTCGGGCCGTGCTACATCAACCATGGAGTTTTCGCATTATGATGTGGTACCTCCTGCGTTATCGGCTGAAGTGATCGAAAAAATTACCGGAACCAAAGTATTAGTATAATAGATAGTAAGAACAACATACATGAGCCAGAAAATCAGAATCAAGCTTAAATCGTACGATCACAATCTTGTAGATAAATCTGCTGAGAAAATAGTGAAGACGGTTAAGACAACGGGTGCCGTTGTGAGCGGTCCAATTCCTCTGCCAACGCACAAGAGAATATTTACCGTATTACGGTCGCCTTTTGTAAACAAGAAATCGAGGGAGCAGTTTCAGCTATCATCGCACAAAAGGTTGCTGGATATTTACAGTTCGACGCCAAAGACCATTGACGCGCTGATGAAGTTGGAATTGCCGAGTGGTGTTGAAGTTGAAATCAAAGTCTGACACATTTAACTGATAAAGAAATGCCAGGATTACTTGGAAAGAAGGTCGGGATGACCTCAATATTTGATGAGAACGGTGTAAATATTCCCTGCACGGTTCTCGAAGTTGGTCCCTGCACGGTAACGCAGGTAAAGACCAAGGAAAGTGACGGTTACAAATCATTGCAGCTGGCTTTTGACGATAAGAAGGAAAAGAATACACCCGCAGCCATGAAGGGTCATTTTAAAAAAGCCGGTGCCACTCCCAAGCGTAAGGTGATTGAACTTTCGGGTTTCATCCTCGACTGGAAGCTTGGTGATGTGATAACAGTTGACTATTTCAAGGATGATTTGTGGCTCGATGTGACTGCAGTTTCCAAAGGAAAGGGATTCCAGGGAGTGGTCGGACGCCACGGTTTCAGCGGTATTGGCGGTACTTCACATGGTCAGCACGACAGGGAAAGAGCTCCTGGTTCATTGGGCGGTTCATCCTGGCCTTCAAGAGTCTTCAGGGGCATGCGCATGGCCGGTCAGACGGGAAACAAGAACGTCAAAGTACTTAACCTGAAAGTGGTTAAGATTATTCCCGAAAACAACCTCTTATTGCTGAAAGGATCGATTCCCGGGGCTAAAGGATCCTATGTTGTTGTTGAAAGTCCCGATCGAACATAATAAACTGTGAACAATGGAATTAGCAGTATTTAATAAAACAGGAAAGGAAACCGGCCGCAAGGTTGAGCTTAAAGACGCTATTTTTTCTATCGAGCCCAACGATCATGCCATTTACCTTGATGTGAAGCAGCATCTGGCCAACAAGCGCCAGGGAACGCATAAATCTAAGGAACGCAATGAAATTTCGGGAAGTACCCGCAAGATTAAGAAACAGAAAGGTACCGGCGGAGCCCGTGCAGGAAGCATTAAGAACCCGCTTTTCACCGGAGGGGGCAGGGTATTTGGACCGCAGCCGCGTGATTACAGTTTCAAGCTCAATAAAAAGGTAAAACAGCTGGCCCGCAAGTCGGCTCTTACCTATAAGGCAAGGAATAATGAGATCCTGGTTCTTGAGGATTTCGTGCTCGATGCTCCTAAAACTAAAGATTATGTAGCCGTACTCGCAAGTCTCAATATTGACGGCAAAAAATCACTGGTGATTCTTAATGAACCAAATAAAAACCTATATTTGTCGTCCCGGAATTTAACCGGAACAAGAGTTGTAACCACTTCGGAATTAACAACATACGATATCCTGAATAGCACCTCTCTTGTATTTTTTGAAAGTTCCCTCGACAATATTCAGAACAGTCTGTAACCGTCTAATAACTTAGAAATGGATATTATTGTAAGGCCGGTAGTAACTGAAAAGATGAATGCCCAGGCAGAAGGCCTGAGGAAATACGGCTTCATCGTCGACAAGAAGGCCAATAAAGTACAGATTAAAAAAGCCGTCGAAAGCCTTTATGGCGTTACGGTTGAATCGGTTAATACGGTTTACTATGCCGGAAAACGCAAGGCACGATTTACCCGCACCGGTTATGTATCCGGTAAAAGAAATGCTTATAAAAAAGCAGTGATCACCTTACGGGAGGGCGATACGATAGACTTTTATAGCAATATTTAATAGTATACTATGGCTGTAAGAAAATTAAAACCTGTAACCCCGGGTCAGCGACACAGAGTTGTCGCGTCCTATGACGACATTACAAGCAGCACGCCCGAGAAATCGTTGATGAGGCCGCTGCTTAAGACTGGGGGTCGTAACAGTGACGGAAAAATGACAATGAGGTACATCGGCGGAGGCCACAAAAAGATGTACAGGATCATTGATTTCATCAGGAACAAAGATGGAATGGGAGCAACGGTAAAGACCATTGAATACGATCCAAACCGATCGGCACGTATTGCGCTGGTTGTTTACGAAGACGGCGAAAAGCGTTATATCATTGCCCCTACCGGATTAAAGGTAGGCCAGGAAATCCGATCAGGCTCAGGAGTAGCACCGGAAATCGGGAATTGCCTGACGCTAGCTGAAATTCCACTGGGTACCCTTGTTCACAATATTGAACTTCATCCGGGGAAAGGTGCCGCAATGGCACGGAGTGCCGGATCGTATGCTCAGCTTACATCACGCGACGGAAAGTATGCCATAGTGAAGTTACCTTCGGGCGAATCAAGGATGATACTAACAACATGCCGGGCTACAATCGGTACCGTATCCAATCCTGACCACGGGCTTGTCCGTTCAGGCAAAGCCGGACGCACCAGGTGGCTGGGACGCAGACCCAGGGTTCGCGGTGTGGTAATGAATCCGGTTGACCATCCGATGGGTGGCGGCGAAGGCAGGGCATCAGGCGGTCATCCCAGGTCACGTAAGGGATTGTATGCAAAGGGCATGAAGACCCGCAGGAAAAAGAATCCCAGCACCAGGTTTATTATTGAAAAACGAAAAAAATAATTTGACTTATATAGATTATGAGCAGATCATTAAAAAAGGGTCCCTTTATCGAATTTAAGCTCGAGAAGCGTGTACTCGACATGAATAAATCAGGGAAGAAATCGGTTATCAAAACCTGGTCAAGGAGGTCGCTGATATCTCCCGATTTTGTTGGACATACCATTGCTGTTCATAACGGGAACAAGTTCATACCCGTGTATGTGACCGAAAATATGGTTGGCCACCGGCTGGGTGAGTTTTCTCCCACCCGTACATTCAGGGGACATTCAGGAAGATCAAAGGAATAGATTAAATCCATTAAAATAAAAATCAATGGGTGCACGAAAGCGAATAGCAGCAGAGCAACGAAAAGAGGAAAATAAAGGCCGGGCTATGGCAGTCCTGAACAACAATCCAACATCGCCCCGCAAAATGCGGCTTGTTGTGGACATGATCAGGGGAGTTGAAGTTAACCGGGCACTTGACATTCTTCGTTACAGCACAAAAGAACCTTCAAAGAAAGTTGAAAAGCTTTTATTGTCTGCCATTTCAAACTGGCAGAAAAAGAATGAAGATGCAAGAGTTGAGAAATCAAACCTTTTTGTAAAAGAGGTATTTGTCGACGGCGGACGCATGCTGAAAAGATTACGTCCTGCTCCGCAGGGAAGAGGTTACAGGGTACGGAAGCGTTCGAATCATGTGACCATTGTACTGGACAGTATGGTAAGCAATCAGGAAGAAACCGAAAGTAAAACAAACTAATATTAATGGGACAGAAAGTCAATCCGATAAGTAATCGCCTGGGAATCATCAAAGGTTGGGATTCCAACTGGTATGGCGGCAAAAACTATTCCGAGAAACTGGTAGAGGATTTCAGAATACGTGAATATCTCACTGCCAGGTTGGCCAAAGCCAGCATATCAAAGATAGTTATTGAACGCACGCTAAAGTTGATAACGGTTACTGTCAACACGGCCCGTCCGGGGATAATTATTGGTAAAGGAGGACAAGAAGTTGATAAGCTCAAGGAAGAATTGAAGAAGATCACCAACAAGGAAGTTCAGATCAATATCTTCGAAGTAAAGCGGCCCGAGCTCGATGCTGTTATTGTGGCAAACAATGTAGCCAGGCAGCTCGAAGGCAAGGTGTCGTACCGCAGGGCTATAAAGATGGCCATTGCATCAACCATTCGCATGGGAGCAGAAGGAATAAAGGTACAGGTATCCGGCCGACTCGGCGGAGCTGAAATGGCCCGTACGGAGATCATTAAGGAAGGACGAATTCCCCTGCATACATTCCGCGCCGATATTGATTATGCACTTGGCGAGGCACTCACCAAGGTTGGTCTGATCGGTGTCAAGGTTTGGATCTGCAAGGGTGAAATATACGGCAAGCGCGATCTTGCTCCGAACATTGGTGCCAAGTCGGCAAAACCGAAGAGCAATTTCAAGAAACGCAGAAAATAAGTGGTAAACACTATAACAGGATAACGTCATGTTACAACCAAAAAAAT
>Ga0209706_10002122_pt1 | contig 11068 bp, 6 predicted proteins | sample PPLLaktember2015_6_FD_187263 | JGI IMG/M metagenome (GOLD analysis project Ga0209706, IMG submission 187263) | Freshwater sediment microbial communities from Prairie Pothole Lake near Jamestown, North Dakota, USA - PPLs Lake P8 Core (1) Depth... | ecosystem: Environmental > Aquatic > Freshwater...
TCGGACGTCGTCGAAATCGCCCGCCACCAGACGCTCGCGCAGAGACGCGCGTGTCAGCTCGAGCCGCTTCGCCCGCAGATCGGCGACCGTCGGCACTTTTCCGATCTCGAGCCGGGTTTTCGTGAACCGCTCGATCGCCCGCAGGTGCCGCTGCTCGCGGGGCTCGGCCAGTGTAATCGCAGTACCGCCGCGGCCCGCTCGCCCGGTCCGGCCGATGCGGTGCAGGTACGATTCGGGCGAGGCCGGCACGTCGTAGTTGACGACGTGGGAGAGATGCTCGATATCCAGGCCTCGGGCGGCCACGTCGGTGGCGATGAGCAGATTCGCCTTCTGGGCGCGAAACAGGCCCATGACGCGATCGCGCTGCTTCTGCACCATGCCGCCGTGCAGCCCCTCCGCCCGGTGCCCGTGCGCGTTGCACTTCTCGACGAGCGACTCGACTTCGATCCTCGTGCGGCAGAACACCAGGGTTGCCACGGGGTCTTCCATGTCGAGAATCCGCTCGAGCGTGGCCGCTTTCTGCGCGCGGCCGACCACGTAGGCCACCTGTCGGACACGCGGCATCCTCCCCGGCGCCGCCTTCTCCCGCGCAATCGTAATCCGCGCGGGGTCCTTCAGGTGCTGTCCGGCAATCGATAGGATGCGCGCTGGCATGGTCGCGGAAAAGAGCGCCGTCTGACGCGAGCCGGGCGTCGCCTGAAGAATCGCGTCCAGATCTTCGGCGAACCCCATGTCGAGCATCTCGTCGGCCTCGTCGAGCACCAGCACGCGGAGGTTGTCGAGCTTGAGCGTGCCGCGCCGGATGTGATCGAGCGCGCGGCCCGGCGTCGCAACCACGACCTGCGCGCCTCGCTCCAGCTCGCGAATCTGGCTGTGCATCGGCGCCCCGCCGTACAAGGGCAGCACCGAGACATGCACCCCCTTCGAATACCGATGAACCGCTTCGGCAACCTGCATCGCGAGCTCGCGTGTTGGCACCAGCACGAGGCCGGCGGTCTGGCGTGGGTTCCGCCGATCTGCGCTGATGCGCTGCAGCATCGGCAGCGCAAACGCGGCCGTTTTCCCGGTCCCGGTCGCGGCCTGCCCAAGCAGATCGCGTCCCTGCAGCAGCAGCGGAATCGTCTCCCGCTGAACGGGCGTGGGTTCTTCGTACCCAAGTGCTGTCACCACGTCGGAAAGCTCGCGAGGGAGTCCGAGAGAGGAAAAACTGACCGGGTCTTCAGTGCTCATTGCGCGCAACGTTCGAAACCTGAACACACTAGTGTACTCCCTTCGGCACTATAAATGCGCCCCGTGTATTGAACGCCGTACTGCTCGAGTTCGCAGGGCGGGCTTGTAGGGCGGATCTCGTAATCTTTTTGTAGGGCGGGTCTTTCGTAGGGAACTGTAGGGCGGGTCTTGAACTGCAAGACCCGCCCTACAGTTTAAGACCCGCCCTACAGTTCAAGACCCGCCCTACAGCTAAAGACCCGCCCTACAGCTCAAGCCCCACGCTCAAGACCCGCCCTACAGCGACGTGGTACGCCCGTTGCGTAAATGTGAGATGGAGGTGCTTGATGCTCTTTACGCTTGCGGCGGTACTCCTCATTCTCTGGGTGCTCGGCCTCGTGTCCGGGTACACACTCGGCAACTTCATCTACGTGCTTCTCGTAGCTGCAGTGGTGCTGTTCCTCGTGGGGCTCATTGGTGGCCGCCGGACGATCTAGCGCTGGACTGCGAGGGCAGGCATGACTATGGCTCGAACGATTGTTCAGTTCGACACTCCGGTCGTGTACATGAATACAACTCGATACGTGGCCACGGCCTGTGGCCGGGAACGCTCAGATGGGCTCTGGGAAGGTTGGATCGAATTCGAGGACACCGACACAGGAGACGTGGTGCGCACGGTCCGCGAAACGACTCAACCCAATCTCGCGGATCTGAGGTACTGGGCCACAGGCCTGTCGGCGGTGTATCTCGAAGGCGCGCTCTCCCGGGCGCTGAATGCGCCGGCTCCCAAGCTGGCGGCCCCGCGTGAATCAATTCTGAACCCGTTCTCTGTGTACGAAAAGAATCCAGATCAGCTCGCCGCAGAGCTGACGGCTCTGCGCGCCTGGCATCTGCGGCGGATCATCCGGGAGTACGATCTGGTCGACGAACGTGACGTGCTGCTGGAGAACCTGACCGAACCCGAGCTCGGCTCGCTCATCATGCAGCGGGTGCGCGAACTACATGCTTGAACGCCGGCTCACCCGTCGATCGTGCGCCAGGTGATTGACCATCCGCACGATCTCGCTGGGCTCGACCGGCTTGGCCATATGCACGTGAAAACCCGCCGCGAGCGCCCGCGTGCGCTCGTCATCACGCGCGTGCGCGGTGACGGCCGCAGCCGGGATCGACGCCAGCCGGTTTCCGCCGGAGCGAATCCTCCGGATCAGTGAATATCCGTCCTCGCCGGGCATCGCGATGTCCGCGAGCAGCACGTCGATGTCGTCGCGCTCGAGAATCTCGATCGCGTCCTCGGAATTGTCTGCGACGCTGATGAGTGCGCCGCGATCTTCGAGCGCACGGCCGATGAGATCGCGGGTGTCCTTTTCGTCGTCCACGACGAGCACGTGGACGCCATCGAGACGCACGTCAACCGGGGGCTCCGCTGCGGCCGCGGCGGCCCGCTCGGCTTCCTGGCCGCTTATCGGCAGCGTCACGACGAACGCGGTGCCCTTCCCCTTGCCCGCGCTCTCCGCCCGGATCGTACCTTTGTGGGCCTCGACGAGCTGCTTCGCGATCGACAACCCGAGGCCGAGGCCCGAGTGGTTGCGTGTGGTCGTGCCGTCGCCCTGCCGGAACCGCTCGAACACATAGGGCAGGAATTCGGGCTCGATGCCGATGCCGGTATCGGCGACACGAATCTCGAGCACGCGGTCGACGATGCGCGCCGACACCATGATGCGGCCGCCGGCCGGCGTGAACTTCAGGGAGTTCCCGAGAAGGTTCACGAACACCTGCTCGAGCCGCTTGACGTCGCCCCGCAGCGTGGCGTCGGGAATCGGCGACAGCTGAATATCGACCTGGCTGCCCGCGGCGAGCGGGCTGACCGACTCGACGATGCCGCGAATCAGGTTCGGGGCGTCGATTCTGTCCATATCGATGGTGGTCCTGCCGCCGGCCATGCGCGCGAAATCGAGCAGGTCGTCCACGAGCTTGGCCTGCCGCGACGCGTTGCGGTAGATGGACTCGACCGCCTGCGGAAAGACTTCGGAGTCCATCGAGTCGGTGCGCAGCATCGACGCCCATCCGAGAATGGCGTTCAGCGGCGTCCGCAGCTCGTGCGACACCGTCGACACGAACTCGTCCTTCAGCCGGTTCGCGCGCTCGGCGTCGGACCGGGCACGCTCCGCCGTTTCATAGAGACGGGCGCGATCGAGCGCCTGCGTGCAATGCTGGGCGACCGAGATGAGCAACGCCTGATATTCCTCGTCGAAATTCACCGGGGCGTTGAAATGGAACTCGAGAACACCGAGCGGGCCTCCCTTGACCATCAGCGGAAGCGCCGCCATCGACGCGAACCCGTTGTCTGCCGCTCGGGCGGCGGAAAGCCAGTAGCTCTCGTGCGACTCGGCGAGCGACCCGACGAAGACCGGCCGTCCGGTCTTGATGGCGTTGGTCGTGCACAACCCGGCCTCGCCCGGTTCGTGGTTGTCGCCGAGGAGCTTCAGCTCCCCTTCGGCGGCGCCCACCACGATGCGAGCCTGCTCGACGATGGCCTTGGCCACGGCGGTCACGCTGACCGATTCCGACAGGCTGGCGGTGAGCGCGTGGAGGCGGGTCGTTCGCGTCGCGAGCGCACGATAGCGGGTTTCGCTGGAGCGCAGAGCCACCTCGGTCCTCTGTCGCTCGATCAGCTCGAGATCCGCGCGCGCCTTCAGCGTTTCGGCGTCGGCGCGCGCGCGCTCGACCGATTCGTGCCACCACGTGCGATTCAGCGCCTGCGCCGCGCGCGAGCAGATCGAATGGATGTACTCGTGATCGTCGACCGTGAACTCCCGCGGCGTGTCGAAATCGATCTGCAGAAAACCGACGACGCGCCGCTCGATTGCGATCGGGAGAATGAGGCCCGCCTCACGATCGCGCCATGGGCCGGCATTCGACCACTCCGCGTATTCTGCTCCGCGGCTCTGCGCCGACGCGGTGACGATCGGCGTCAGCCGCCGCATCGATTCGGCAAACGGCGAACCGTCACCGAACGTCTCGAGATCCCACGAGTCGCCTTCGCTGATCTGATAGCCGGCGACCTGGGCGACACAAATTCGAAGCCGATCCTCGCTGAGCAGAAAGAAGACGCCGGCGCCCGCTCTGAGCCAGTGCAGGGGCTCGTGCAACGCCGCCGCAATGGCCTCTGCCGACGTGCGCACCTGCCCGAGGGCCGCCGTGGACTGCGCGATCCTGTGCGCCTGCGCGGCGACGCGCTCGGCTGCCAGCTTGTCCTGACGCTCCCGCGATACGCGCTTGGCCGCGGCTCCGGTAATCATCGCGACGACGGTCCATCCGATGAGAAACACGGCCAGAGCGGCCGCTTCCACACCGCTGCCGAAACGCAGCAGTTGTCCGGGACCGAACAGAAAGTAGTCGGCGGCGATCGCCGACAGCAGGATGAGGACGAAGGCAGGAGCCGCGCCACCAAGCCAGGCGGCGATGGCAATGGCCGGCGCAAATGCGACAAAAACGAAACGTCCCGTCCATTGATCGAGGAGCAGCTCGGCCCACAAAGCCAGCACGAATACGGCCAGCGACACGAGCATGTCGCGAGCCGGACGGTGCAGCAGCCCACTGGACGGAGGCATAGTGCTCCTTCAGGACAGGAGCCATGGGCCGGGGAGGTCAGTATACAGGAGTATGCAGGGTCGAAGAGTCCTGGGAGTCCGGGAGTCGGAGAGTCCGGGAGTCGGGAGTCGGAAGTCGGGAGTCGGGAGTCGGGAGTCTGGAGAGTCGGACGGCTAGAGGCGGAGAAACTGGCGCACGCGGGAAAGCAGGGAATGCCGCGCTTCGGCGATGGCGGCGGCAACCGCGTGGACCTCGCGGTGCCGGTTGAGCTCCTCGCGCCGTGTGGCGGTGACGCTGGTCACCCTTTCGAGGACGGATGGATTCGCCAGCACCACGCTGCGGAATCCTGCCGCGTCGATCTCGAGCAGGTCGCAGTCGGCCATCGCGGTCACCGTGGCCGTCCGCGCCTCCCCGGTCAGAAGCGACATCTCGCCCAGCACGTCTCCCGCGCGCAGCCGCGCAACTTCGCCGTCGGTACCGGCCAGCGTGACGGCGGCTTCACCCCGCCTGATGACGAACAGTGAGTGCCCCGCCGCTCCCTGCCGCACGATCGCCTCGCCCTGCGCGTACATCACCGGCCGTCCCACAGCGAGCAGCTGTGCGCGCTCGCTCTCGCTCAGCTCGGCAAACATCGGCACCGATGCGAGCAGCCCCGGGTCCACGGTCGCCTTTTGCGGCGCTATCCCGCCTTCCTCGGCAGACATCTCGATTTGAATCGGGTACGGAATGGTGATGTTGTTCCGCCGCAGCGCATAGTAGATGTAGGACCTGACCTGATCCTCGGCCCGGTCATCCGGATCGAAATCGTCTATCCAGAACCACACGCGGTAGGTGACGGCCGAGGCGCCGAAATCCGCGATGCGCACTTCCGGCGGGCGCGACGACGACAGCTCGGACGCATTCTTCAGCGCATCGCTGATGGCCGACTTGACGACGTTCGGCGGGACATCGTAGCTCGCGCCCACGTCGACGTGCAGCCGCATCCGCCTGGTCGGCACCGAATAGTTCGTGATCGTGTCCTTGGCCATGACGCTGTTCGGCACGACGACGAAATTGCCCTCTTTCGTCACGAGCTTGGTCGCGCGCCACGTGACCTCGCTGACGTTGCCTTCCTGCCCGCCAATCATCACCCAGTCGCCGACGCGAAACGGTTTCTCAATCTGTATCGCCAGCCCGGCAAACAAATTTCCCAGCGTGTCCTGCAGCGCCAGGCCGAGCACCACCGCGCCGACGGCCGTCATCGCCAGGATGCGGTCGCGCAGAATCAGCGTGGCCGCGATCCCGAACAGCAGGATGAGCAGCGTGTCCTGCACGATGCCGGGAAAGCGGTCGGGAAGCCGGTCGAACTTCCACGGATTGAGCGCGAGGGCGACGACCAGATTGATGACGGCGAACACCATCACCAGCGGGTTGACGCTGTCGCGAAGGAACTCGCGGGTATTTTCCGCGAGCGGCAGGTGGTCGAGGAAGGCGGCCGCCAGCGTGAAGACGGCGAACAGGCTGGCCGAGAGCAGGAGGCGGCCGCGGATATGCCTGTTGATCGTCGCCCGGCGCAGGCCGAGCGACGTCAACAGGAACGCGAGACCGACGATGACGCTGAGCCGCACGCTGAGCTAGGCGATGCCCTTCTTGAAGGCCGCGATCTCGGCCGGGGTCAACGACGTCTTTACCAGGTTCGGATTATCGCCGCCTTTGGCGAGACGATCGGCACCCACGCCTCGAGCGCCTCCCGACGCGGCCACCTGCTGCTCGTTCTTGCCGGTCGTCACCGACTTGGTGAGGCTGCCGAGGCCGAATCCCTTCTTCTTCTCTTCGGCTTTCTTTTCTTCGGGCTTCGGCTTCTCGCTGCCGGCGAGGCCCGCCGATCCCTCGACGATGGTCGCGATGCTCGTCAACTCGGTCGGCTGATACTTGATCGTGGACGCGTAGCGTGCCGCGACGACCGCTCCCGGCTTCGCCCCCGCGAGCAGCTTCACCTTGTTGATGCGCTCCTGGGTTTCGGGATGCGACGCAAACAAGCCGTTCTTCTCCGCCATCCCCTTGTTCCGTTCGGCGAGTCGAGCCAGAAACTCCGAGAGGCCGGTGCCCGCGTACGCGGCTTTCTGGACGAGCAGGATGCCTTCCTTGTCGGCGTCGAGCTCGTCGCCGCGATCGAACGAGTTCTCGAGCACCATGTCGTAGGCACGGTTCGCCAGCGCGTCGAGGAACATGCCGCGGTTCGACAGCGTCTCACCGGTGCCGATCTGCACGCCCTTGCTCTTTCGAATCGCGTTGACCGTGTGCTTCTCGGTAACGTGGGCAATTTCGTGGCCGAGCACGCCCGCGAGCTCCGCTTCAGACGTGATCAACGCCAGAGCGCCGCGCGTGATGTGCACGTACCCGCCCGGCGCCGCGAAGGCGTTGACGCCGTCGGTGTCGAGCACGATGAACGTCCATGGCAGCTTCGGCCTGCTCGTCTGTTCGGTCAGCACGGTTCCAACCAGGGTGACGTACTTGTGGACCGCCGCATTCTGCACGACACCGAACCGTTCGCGGACTTTCAGGCTGACCTCTGCGCCCAGCTTGATCTCCTCCGCCTCGGTGATGTTCATGTCGTCGAACTGCTGCTTGCGCTCCTGCGCCTGCTGCGCTTTGCGCATGATGCCGCCGAGCTGAGCATAGGCGGGCGCGCCGACCGCAAGCATCGCGATGATGATGATGGTCCGGCTGAAGACGGACACAACGAAATCCTTCATGGCTGGTTCTCCTTGACCTCGTAAATCGCCACCGGCTTGGTCTTTCCCTTCACCACGACATCGCCGAGGGGCCGAAAGAAGTATCGGTCGGGGAGCGCCTCGCGAACAGCTTCGCTGATGATAATCCGAGTTCCGTATTGCTTGTTCAACGATTCGAGACGCGCCCCGAGGTTCACCGAGTCTCCGATCACGGTGTAGCTCATGATGGCCTCGGACCCGATGTTGCCGGCGATCATCGGCCCCGTGCTGATGCCGATGCCGATGTCGAGCACCGGCCGGCCCTCGGCGGCCCATTTCTCGTTCAAACGATGCAGCTCGCGGATCATCGCCAGCGCCGCGTCGACCGCGTGCTCGGCGTGGCGCGGATCGTCGAGCGGCGCGCCGAACAGCGCCATCACCATGTCGCCGACGAACTTGTCGAGCGTGCCTTTGTGCGCGAAGACGATCTCGACCATGCGCGTGAAGTACTCGTTGAGGATCGCGACGATTTCTTCCGGTTGACCGCTTTCGGAAACCGTCGTGAACCCGCGGATGTCAGAGAAGAGCACCGTCATCTGACGTCGCTGGCCGCCGAGCCTCGCGAGATCGGGGTTGGCCACCAGCTGCTCGTACACGTCTTTGGAGACGTACTGGCCGAAGAGCCGCTTCATCTTCCGCTTCTCGCGCCCCTCGAAGAAGTACTGGTAACCGACGCCGCCGAACAACGCGAGAGACGACGCGAGAGTGGGTTGTGTGATGTTGATCCAGGTCCCGTCGGCGAACAGCCGGGTCGCGACGAAAGCGAACAGCGCAATCAGCGCCGCAAACGCTCCTGCCGCCCACCAGGCCGGCAGCACCGTCGAGAGCAGGCCAACGCCGAGCGCCATCGTCAACACCAGCGCAACCCGTACCCGGCGCGACTCGGGACGCATGAACCTGTTCGATAGAAAATCATCCGCGACGGATGCGTGGACCTGAATGCCCGGCATCATCCCGCCCGCGAATGGCGTTTCAAACACGTCGTGCAGGCCCGCCGCGGTGACGCCGACGAAAACGATCTTGTCGCGGAACACCGACGGGTCGATGTTCGGCCTCTGGTCCGCCAGCAGCTGTTCTTCCGAGTAAAGGAGGTCGAAAAACGCGTAATGCGGATAGGGGCGGGTCTTCATGTCCGGCAGAAACGCAGGACCGCGGAAGTTGATCAAGCTCCACAGGTAGCTCGTCACGCCGTCCTGTGTGTTCAATCGCCGGCTCTCGAGCGGCATCAGCCTGTCGCCAACCTTCAAAGACGAGCCGTCCACCCGGATAGCCGAAGGAGCGATGTTCGCCGCTCGCAGGGCGGCCGCGAACCCGAGCGAGGGCATCGCCTTGCCGCCGGTCCTGACAAACGGCACGACGTGGCGGACCGGGCCGTCGGCATCGAGGCTGAGAAAGTTGTGGCCGAATGCCGCGGCCGAATCGGCGAGCACCTGAGTCGGCTCGAAGATGACCCGACGCTCGAGAACCTCCGGCGCGTCGAGGCGATACCCCTGATCTCTCCAGGATTGTTCGCCGGTCGTCTCGCCGAGGAACGTGGCGTCGGCGAGAAGAATCACATTGCCCGCTTTCCTGATCGTGTCGGCCAGCGCCTTGTCGGACTCTTCGCCGGACCATTTGTCGCCGCCGTAGGGAAATCCCTCGCGGCGATCCGCATCGGCGAACAGCACGTCGAACACAATCAAGGCAGGCTTGCCGCGATTGAGGTACTCGACGAGGCTCGCATGGACGACGCGCGGCCAGGGCCATCGGCCGGCATGCTCCTGCAGATTGCGCAGCGAGTACTCGTCGATTTCGACCAGCGCGATGTCGTTGCGTGCCGAGGAAGGATCGGCCGTGCGCGCAAGCCGCCAGTCGTACGTTTTGAGCTCGACGGTCCGGAACGCCTCGAGGTTGGTGAGCGCCAGCACGAGCCCTGCGGCGCACAACCAGACAACGAACCCTGCGGCGACTTTTCGCACCGTTGGTAATATAGGCGCGCCATGCGTTCGCTCGCAATTACGATTCTGGTACTCGTGGGGCTGTCAGTGCACGTCCTTTCCCAGAATATTCCAGCCGATCGCGCGGGTGGTCCCGCCGAGATTCTCAATGCAGACGATGTGCTGGCCATCGTGAACGTCGCCGCGTCGGCGCTCGGCGACAGCACGATGGCGGTGGCGGTGGTCGATCGCACCGGCACGATTCTCGCCGCGTACACCCGCCAGAACGCGGAGGAACGCACGCCCGATATTGCGGTATCGGTCGCGCGCGCGGGAGCGATGTTCTCGCACGATCAGGCGCCGCTCTCGTCGCGAACGGTTCGCTTCATCAGCGGGATTCACTTTCCGCCGGGCGTGCCGAACACGCCCAACGCGGCGCTCTATGGCGTGGAGAACATCAATCGCGGCTGCGCCATAAACCCGTCGGGCGACGCGATCTTCAACGTGCCGCTGACCCTGACGAGGTCGATCGACGGTACATTCGGCCCGGCCGGCAGCCAGGCGCTTCCGTGCACACCGTCCGACACGCGTGGCTGTGCGCGAGGCGGGCCGATGCGAGGGGCCGACGGCGGCGTCCTGGCCTCGGTCGGCATCACGACCGGCAAGATCGACGTCTTCGATTCGGGATCGACCGACCTCCTGTCGGCGACGGTGAATCCGGGCGGTATCCCCATTTATCGGGGCGGCAAAGTGGTTGGTGGTGTAGGGGTCGCCGGCGTCTCACCGGAGTTCGCGGAGTACGCGGCGACGCTCGCGTCGGCAGGCGCCGGCCGGGGTCTCGATTTTTCGGAACCGCTCGGCACGCCGGGCGCAGTGTTCATCGACGGCATCCGGCTCCCGTTTTTCGGGACTTGCACAAACATCCCGTGCATCCGCGCTGCGCTCGGTCAGGCTCCGTCGGGCGCCGCGAGCGGACGCTTGAGCGACGGGCGCTTCGTCGTGCCGCCGCGCGGCGGGCAGCAGGCGCCCGAGGGGTATCTCGTCGGGCCTCGCGCAAGCCGCAGTGGATCGCTCACAGAGGCCGACGTACGGCGCATCATCGACCAATCCGTGGCGGTGGCCCTGAGAACGAGGGCCGCGATCAGGCTGCCCGTCAATCAGCCAACGCGCATGGTGATGGCCGTGGCCGACGAGGCCGGCGACATCCTGGCGGCCTTTCGCATGCCGGATGCGACGTTCTTCTCGCTCGACGTCGCGATGGCCAAGGCGCGGAACGCGTTCTACTTCAGCTCGCGGGAAGGCTACGAAGTGCTGAGGCAGTACGTCACGACGAACCCGTATGCCCGCTATGAATGGGAGCCGCCGCCGCCCGCCGGGCGCGGATGGGCCGTCACCGCGCGGTCGTTGAACTTCGGCGGCCAGCCGCTCTTCCCGCCCGGTATCGATCTCGAGGCCGCGCCGATGCCCGGCCCGTGGTTCGACTTGTACGCGTACGATTCCGCGAATCCGTGCACCGAGGGTCCCGGGCCCAGCCGCGGCGCGAACCGCGACTACTTCAACCAGAGCGGCATCGTCTGGTTCGCCGGCAGCGTGCCACTG
>Ga0209706_10002124_pt1 | contig 11061 bp, 9 predicted proteins | sample PPLLaktember2015_6_FD_187263 | JGI IMG/M metagenome (GOLD analysis project Ga0209706, IMG submission 187263) | Freshwater sediment microbial communities from Prairie Pothole Lake near Jamestown, North Dakota, USA - PPLs Lake P8 Core (1) Depth... | ecosystem: Environmental > Aquatic > Freshwater...
ACGAGACGAGGTGATCCGGGGTCAGGCGGCCCGCATTATGGGTCTTCTCCAGGTGAAAGAAGCACGGCCGGTGCTTCGAGAATTGACATGGGATGACTCTGCACTGGTCACCATGCTCGGAAATGAACTCACCACGGTCCGCGTGAAAGACCTTGCAGAAGAGGCCTTGAGAGCGATCGGTTGAGAGAAAGAGGCTTTGGAGAGGCACGGAACATCATGAAATTCTTTCTGGTTGCCTTCTTGGTGCTGTTCGTGTTTTCGGGCCAAGCCTTAGGAGCCGACGGCCCCATGAGTGAGGAATCCGCCGCCTGCATTGAGTGCCACAGCACCTTCAACCCGGGCATTGTTTCGGCTTGGGGAAAAAGCCGCATGTCCAGGGTCATTCCCAGGGCGGCTAAGAGTGTGGCGACCAAAGAGAGAAGGGTTTCTTTTGAGCAGATCCCGGAAAATCTTGCCAACGTGGTGGTGGGATGTGCCGAGTGCCACACGCTCAATTCTGAAAAGCACAAGGACAGCTTCGAGCACAACGGGTACAAAGTGCACGTGGTCGTCACCCCCCAGGATTGTGCGACCTGCCACCCCGTGGAGGTGAAACAGTTCGGAAAAAACCTGATGTCTGAAGCTTACGGCAATCTTGAAAACAATACTGTCTACCAGAGCCTTGTCAAATCAATAACCGGTGTTCAGTCCTTTAAGGGCATGGCCACAGCGCTCAAGGACCCGGATGCATTGACCCTTTCGGATGCCTGCAGGCAGTGCCACGGCACGGTCGTTGACGTGAAGGGATTCGCGACCAGGGAGACGGATCAGGGAGACATGTCCTTTCCGGTGCTCGTGGGCTGGCCCAATCAGGGCGTGGGCCGAATCAACCCTGATGGCAGCAAGGGATCCTGCAGCGCCTGCCACACGCGGCACCAGTTCGCGATTGAAATGGCCCGCAAGCCGTACACCTGCGCCCAGTGCCACAAAGGCCCGGACGTCCCTGCCTTTAAGGTTTATGAAGTGAGCAAACACGGAAACCTCCATTCATCTCTCGGCCACGGCTGGAACTACGACCACGTTCCATGGAACATCGGCAAGGACATCACCGCCCCGACTTGCGCCACCTGCCACGTGAGCCTCGTTTCCGCTGACGGTGAAGTCGTTGCGGAAAGGACCCATCAGATGAACGATCGCCTGCCCTGGCGTATCTTCGGTCCGATCTATGCCCATCCTCACCCGAAGTCTGCGGATACCTCCATCATCAGGAACAAAGCCGGGCTCCCGCTTCCGACCGAACTCACCGGAGAACCGGCATCCGAGTTCCTGATCAGCGCGGAAGAGCAAATCAAGAGAAGGAACGCCATGCAGAAGGTGTGCCTCTCCTGCCACAGCCAGACCTGGGTAGAGGGCCATTTCGAGCGATTTGAAAACACGATTCAAAAAACCAATGAAATGACGCTGGCCGCCACAACCGTTCTCCTCGCGGCCTGGAAAAAAGGAGCCGCTTCTCAAAAAGACGGCCTCTTCAACGAAGCGATCGAGAAGCGGTGGGTGGAGCAGTGGCTCTTCTATGCCAACTCCACTCGCTTTTCTTCCGCCATGGCCGGCGCCGACTATGGGGTGTTTGCCAACGGGCGATGGTTCATGGCGAAAAACATGCAGGAAATGGTAGACTGGCTCAAGTTCAAATTGATGGCCAAAGAGCCTCAAAAACAGTGACCGGGCCGGGCCTCCCGTGATCCTGAACCTCAAACAGGAGTTTTGAAATGGAAAAGCAACACAAGTTTTCCATCTGGTATGTACTGCTGGGTATCTGGGTCGTTCTCCTGATTCAGAACTATCTCGGTTCAGCGCTTGCCATTAAGACCATTCCCTACAGCCAGTTCTTGACCCTCGTCAAAGAGAACCGGGTTGCAGAGGTCGCGATCTCCGCCAACCAGATCCAGGGCAAGATGAGGATTGATGACAAGGACCCGAACAAGACAGAGCTCTTCAAGACCCTGCGGGTGGACCCTGAGATATCCGCCCTTCTCGAACAGCATAGCGTCACCTTCAAAGGCCAGGTGGAGTCCACGCTTTTGCGAGATCTGTTTTCCTGGATTTTCCCCCTCGTCCTTTTTTTCGGCGTCTGGTACTTCCTCATGAAACGCATGGCGGGGCAGCAAGCAGGGTTCATGACCCTGGGCAAGAATAAGGCGAAGATCTACATGCAGAACGAGCTCGACGTCACCTTCAATGACGTCGCCGGTGTGGACGAGGCGAAGCAGGAACTCGTGGAGGTCATCGATTTCTTGAAAGAACCCGGAAGGTTCACGGAACTGGGCGGTAAAATGCCGAAGGGCATTTTGTTGGTCGGTCCTCCCGGGACAGGCAAGACCCTTTTGGCCAAAGCCGTGGCCGGAGAAAGCCACGTGCCTTTCTTCAGCATGAGCGGTTCCGAGTTCGTGGAGATGTTCGTGGGTCTTGGCGCCGCGCGAGTGAGAGATCTCTTCGAACAGGCCAAACAGAAAGCGCCCTGCATTATATTCATAGACGAACTGGATGCCCTGGGCAAGGCCAGAGGGTTCGGAAACTTTGGGGGCCATGATGAGCGCGAACAAACCTTGAACCAACTTCTCGTGGAGATGGACGGCTTTGATCCGAAAGTGGGGGTGATCCTCATGGCCGCCACCAACAGGCCGGAAATCCTCGACCCTGCGCTGCTGCGGCCCGGTCGATTTGATCGCCATATCCTCGTGGATCGGCCGGACAAGAAAGGACGGGAGGAAATCATCACTGTCCATCTCAAGAAGGTCACAATAGCCAAGGGTCTCGATATCGAAAAGATCGCCGCCATGACGCCTGGGATGGTCGGTGCAGACCTCGCCAATCTGGTAAACGAGGCGGCTCTTCTGGCCGTGCGCAGGGGGAAAAAAGAGGTCACCATGTCGGAATTCGAGGAAGCGGTCGAAAGGGTCATGGCCGGTCTTGAAAAGAAAAACCGTCTCATCAACCCGGAGGAACGAAAAATTGTGGCCTACCACGAGCTGGGACACGCCCTGGTGGCTCTTTCACTGCCGGGCACAGACCCGGTCCAGAAAATCTCCATCATCCCTCGAGGCATTGCCGCCCTGGGCTACACCATGCAGGTCCCCACGGAAGATCGTTTTCTCATGAAGAAGACAGAGCTTCTGAACAAAATTGCCACCCTTCTCGGGGGAAGAGCTGCCGAAGAGATCGTGTTTGGAGATATCTCAACCGGAGCACACAATGATCTCTCCAAAGCCACGGACATTGCCCGCAGCATGGTGAAGGAGTATGGGATGAGTGCGGCCATAGGGCAGGTTTACTTTTCCCGGGAGAAGAGACCTCTCTTTCTCGAAGCAGGTCTCCCGGCCGGCGGCGAATACAGCGAAGCCACGGCAGAGATGATCGATACGGAGATCAAGGACATTATCTCTGTTCAGTATAAACGGGCTCTGGACATCCTCGGAGAGAAGAAAGGCGTGATGGACAGGGGGGCGGAGGTGCTCCTGGAAAAGGAAAAGATAGACGGAGAAGAGCTAAAAGCCCTATTGGGATTGACGGGCACCCCGAGTCCTGCTGCCGGCTCATCGCCGCAATCCCATCACGGAACATTGACGGTATAGTAAAAAATCGTCACCCCGGTGAAAACCGGGGTCAAGGAAATTTATAACAAGCTAAAAACACCGGATTCCGGCTTTCGCCGGAGTGACGGGAAAAGGCGATTTTCGACTTTTTATGGGCTCATCACCGTTGGGCATTTAACATGGACAAGGAATTCTGGACGGTCACCGAGGTGATGGAGATTTTCGAGGTGGACGAGGGGTTTCTTTCTGATCTCGAAGAAGAGGAACTGCTTTGCCCTGTGTGCCGGGATGGGTCTCCTGCAAAAGTCTTTCGGATTGAGGAACTTGAAAAGCTCAACCTGGTCAAAGCCCTGGTGGAAGACATGGGAGTCAACCTGCCTGGCGTGGAAGTCATCCTGCGAATGAGGCAGATGATGTTTGAAATGAGGAGGCAGTTTGACGAAATTCTGGATGATCTGGCCCAGGAGTTTCAGGGCCGCTTGAAAAGAGGGAAGTGAATCCTCACAGCCGGAGGGCCCTTCTGACGTCTTCTTCGTAATACTTGTCCATTTTCCGGACCGCTTCGAGGATCTCACGGTCCTCGGTTTTCGGTACCTTGACTACTAGCTTGACCATCAAATCTCCCCGTTGTTTGGTCTTGGGGTTGATGGCGCCCTTCCCCTTCAATTTAAGCGTCTGACCGCTTTGGCTTCCAGCAGGAACTTTCAGATTGACCTCTCCCTCTACAGTGGGAATCGTGATTGTGCCTCCCAGGATGGCCTCACGCACTGTGACCGGAACCTCCATGTGGAGATTGTCGTCTTCTCTCCTTAGAATGGGATGGGGTTCGATGTGGATGATGAGATAAAGATCCCCCGGCGGTCCGCCATAAAACCCTGGTTCGCCTTTCCCGGTCACCCTCACCTTGGATCCTTCTTTGACCCCTTGAGGTATCGTGACCCGAATCGTCTCTGTGGCCATCACCTGCCCCCCTCCACCGCACTGGCTGCACGGTTTTCCCACCTCGCCATGTCCTTTGCAGCGTGGACAGGCCTTGGTGAACTGCATGGGGCCCTGGGCCACATTGAGCCGACCTGATCCGCCGCACGCCGTGCAGGTGGATAGGGTGGCCTTGGGATCGGTTCCGCTCCCATTGCATATCGCGCACGGTCCTGGTTTCTGCATCGCAAGGTTCGTCTCAAACCCCTTCAGGGCTGAGACGAGATCGATCGCCATTTCGTGCTCGACATCCCTTCCCGCAACAGTCGCAGCACCCGGCTCTGAAGATCCGCCGCTGGAACCAAAGAGGTCCCCAAAGATGTCCTCGTACCTGTGGTAACGGCCGAAAGGCTCTCCTCCCCTCTCCCGCGCCTGCTGGTGAAAAGCACCCCATTGTTTGTACTGTCTTGCCTTTTCAGCGTCAAACCCGGTCTGGAGGCCTTCTTCTCCGAATTCGTCGTAGAGCTTTCTTCTTTCTGCATTGCCGAGACAATCGTAGGCCCGGGATATTTCCTTGAATTTCTGCTCCGCCTCCTTCTTGCCCGGGTTGACATCCGGGTGCCACTTACGGGCAAGCTTCCGGTAAGCCTTCTTTATCTCTTCCTCGGATGCCGTCTTCTTGATGCCCAAGATTTCGTAGAAGTCTTTAGCCATTGCCCATCACTCGATCTTCTTGAACTTTCCCTTTACCGCACCGCAGACCGGGCAGCTTTCAGGAGCTTCATCCTCGGCCACATACCCGCAAACCTGGCACACGTAATAGATCGTTTCCCTTTCAGAGAGCATGTCGTTCATCGCCTTCTTGTAGAGCTCTGCATGCCGGTCTTCCACGTCTCTCGCATGGGAAAACGCTTTCAATGCCGCTTCCTCTCCCTCGTCGGTCGCCTCCTTGATCAGGTTGGGATATTCATCCACATTGGCTTTGATTTCGCTCTGAAAGGCCGCCTCCAGGTTCTCCTCAGTGCTCCCGATCTTCCCCCGCATCAGCAAGAGATAGAGCCGAGCATGGACCGACTCCGCCTCAGAAACCGCTCTGAAAAGCCTTGCAATGCCGGCATACCCCTCGGCATCGGCCTTTCGCGCAAAGGCATCGTTCCGGACCGACGCCTTGGATTCCGCGGCGAATGCGCCGGCAAGATTTTTTTGCGTTTTGTTTCCCATGTCGAGTGCCTCCTGAACGAAGGTAAATATAGGGTAGGCACAGCCCAGGGTCAAGCCGTATTGTTTTCCCTTGACAAGGGAGCGTTTAATGCTCCTTCATAGGACGTGAAGCGAATCAGAGGCTATCTGCGCAAGGCGAGCGCAGCGTTTTTCTCCTTACCCAAAAAACAACCAAACAAAAGGAGGACAGCCATGGCATCCCTACCCAAAGTGCTGGTCGCTCTTGACGACTCTGAGAACGCCGCTAGGGCGGTCGATTACGTTTCGAAGAACTTCAGCCCAGATCACGAGGTGACCCTTCTCAGCGTGATGCCGGACACCCAGATGCTCTGTAACATCAACAGCCCTGAGCTGACGCCCTACTTCTGGTCTCAGCGAAATGTGTTCTGTTCTCTGGAAGACAAGAAAAAAGAACTGATGCAAGCCGCGGCAGACAGGGCTAAGGAGGTCCTGCTGAAGGCCGGGTTCAAGAAGGAAAAGGTCACGGTCAAGGTTCAGGCCAAGAAGAAAGGAATCGCCAGGGACATTGTTGCCGAAGCGGAATCAGGGTTTGACACGATCGTTATGGGCCGGAGAGGTCTCTCAGGCATCAAAGAGTTCGTGATGGGAAGCGTGTCGCAGAAAGTCCTGCACTCCGTCAAGGACGCGTCCATCGTCATCGTGAGCTAGTGCCCATCCAGAAATCGAGGATTTCCGGATGGAGCCATCGCGGTCAGCTTTCAGCCGTCAGCTCATTGAATTACTTTTTCATGCTCCAAAGTTACCCACGAATTCTTGAATCCGGTAAAGCCCGTTTGCCGAGCAGAAAGGTCCTGCATTCTGTCGCCGGTTTGATGTGCCCCACTAAGCGGCGGCTTTTTCACGCTTGAGGATTTCTCCCCTTGCGCTGATCACAACCTCTTCCAAGGGAACGCTTTTTCCTGCCAACTCCATCCCGCGTTTCACAATCTTCGGCAAGGCGGAACAGCATGGCACTTCCATGTCCAGCACCGTGACACTTTTGATGTTGGCCGAGCGGAAGATGTCGGTGAACTTGTCGACATAACCCTGCACATCATCGAACTTGGGACAGCCGACCATCACCGCCTTTCCCTTCAGGAAGTCCCTGTGAAAATTGGGATAGGCGACCGGAGCGCAGTCTGCTGCTACCAGGAGGTTGGCTCCTTTCAAGAAAGGCGCTGTAGGAGGCACGAGCCTGATTTGCACAGGCCAGTGCGAAAGGGCGGATGCCTGAAGTGCGGGTTCATCGCCCAGTGACTTTTGAACAAAAGTCTGCAGTTTTGCCGAAGGACATCCGTGGGCCATCGGAATCCCGTGCGCCGGCTCTTCCTCCTCCCTGGAAGAAAGATGCTCCTCTACAGCATTTTCGTCGAACTCTTCAGCCTCTCGTTCTTCGACGGTGAGCGCACCCTTAGGGCATTCTCTCAGGCAGGCGCCCAGACCGTCGCAGTATTTCTCGGCCACGACTTTCGCCTTACCGTCTACAACCTCAATGGCACCTTCCGCGCAGGAGGGCACGCAGGCACCGCATCCGTCGCACAACTCATCGTCGATTCTTATGATCTTCCGCTTCACTTTCATGTTTTTCTCCTTCTCCTCAACCTCTCTGGAAACCCAATCTCAGCGCTTAATGTGCTGAAGGCCGCAGAAGAACCTCTTCCGCCAGTTTCTTCCCGCTCTCTGTTAAAAACGATTTCGCAAGTATCCTTCTCAGTTCCTCCGCTCCCATGGGGCTCTCGTTGTGATTCTCTTCGAGGTTGGTTATCAAATCCGCATCGTAAAGGCACTTGAAGTTGGTGGTCTCTTGAAGCCTTGGATGATGGTGGTGCCCCACGATGTCGCACACTTCTTCAATAAGTTCGGCTTTGGCAGCCAGTCTCTCAAGAAGGTCCCTGGCGATAGGCGGGCCTTCCTCCTCTTGGTATCGCGCAGCCGTGCTCTGGTATTTCCGTTCAGCTTCTTTGATTCCAATGTCATGGAGGTAGGCGGCAGTCAGGATCACCGCAACATTTCCTCTTTCCTGCTTCCCGATCTGGTCCGCGTACCTCGCCACGCGGCTTGCGTGGCCGATTCGCTTGAAGTCGTTCTTGAAATAGCGTTTCATCTCGATCGCCACGCGGTCCTTGAGAAGGTCCTCTTTCTGAGCGATCAGTTCAGGAGGAAGGTTTCCAATGCACTGTTCCGCATACTGGCAGTAGGACGCGCACCCGAAGTCAAGGCTCGGATTCAGAAACTTGTGGCCGCACTTGCCGCAGCGCCGCATCGAGTCGTCCTTAAAAAACTCCACCTCCGCACCGCATTTCGGACACTTGGTTTCGAAAATGGCGCCCGGCTTCCAATACTGACTGTCCTGACCAGGGCATTTCATGGCACCTTTCTCCTGTCTATCTTTCCCGATCAATTCCCCCCAACGCCCCTCTGGCAAGGGGGGCAAGGGGGGATTTTTCCGTGTGCCACCTGAGAGACGGTTATCCCAGAATAGCCTTCAGGTCCGCCTCAGGGGTGCTGATGGGCATAATGTTGAAATTCTTCACCAACACGTCCAGAACATTCGGTGTAATGAACGCCGGCAGACTGGGCCCTAACCGGATGTTCTTGATGCCGAGGTAGAGCAGGGTCAAAAGAATGGCACAGGCTTTCTGCTCATACCAGGACAAGATCATGGACAGGGGCAGTTCGTTCACACCAACGCCAAAGGCCTTGGAAAGGGCCACGGCAATCTGGATTGCGGAGTAGGCGTCATTGCACTGTCCCACATCCAGGAGCCTTGGAATCCCTCCGATGTCTCCCAGGTCTTTGTCGAAGAATCGGAACTTGCCGCAGGCTAGAGTGAGAACCACGGAATCCTTGGGCACCTGCTCGACAAACTGGGTGTAGTAGTTTCTCCCGGGTTTTGCGCCGTCGCATCCGGCAACCAGGAAGAAATGCTTGATGGCGCCGCTCTTCACCGCCGCAATCACTTTGTCCGCCACGCTCATGACCGTGTTTCGGCCGAAACCGCACATCACGGATTTACCGTTGCTGTCTTGCGCGAACCCCGGCAATTCAAGGGCCTTTTGAATCACGGGGGTGAAGTCCTTGCTGGTGATGTGCTTCACCCCAGGCCAACCCACCAATCCTGTGGTGAAGATGTTGTCCTGATAGGACCCCTGAGGTTTCTGGATACAGTTGGTGGTCATAAGGATCGCACCGGGGAACTGGCCGAATTCCTTGAGCTGGTTCTGCCAGGCTGTTCCGTAATGACCGTAGAAGTGTGAGTACTTCTTCAAGCCCGGATACGCGTGGGTGGGCAGCATCTCCCCGTGGGTGTAAACAGTGATCCCCTTGCCTTCGGTTTGCTTCAGGATCGCTTCCATGTCCTTCAGGTCGTGGCCTGACACCAGAATGGCCTTCCCCTTCTTGGCACCGAGGGGCACCTTGGTGGGTACCGGATGGCCGTAAGTCTCGGTGTTCCCTGCGTCGAGCAGTTCCATGGCCCGCAAGTTGATCTCCCCGCATTTGAGAGCCAGCCCGACCCAGTCATTCAAGGTCAGGTTTTTGTTCAACATGGCGGCAAGGCCTTCATGGACATAAGCATACACTTTGTCGTCTTCCTTACCGAGGATCTGAGCATGATCCGCATAGGCCGCCACGCCTTTGATCCCGAAAAGCGTCGTGTGCTGGAGTGCAAGGATGTCCGGATTGATCGTCGGGTCTGATTTGAGCCCAACAGCCTCGCCCTGTTTGACCAATTCATCCAGACTAGCAGCCGGTTTGAAAGTTGCGGGGCCTTCTGAAAAATCAGTTTTTCCTCCCGCCGCTTTCACCTTCACCTTGAGACCCTCTCTGAGCTGGACACAGCGTTCGATCATAGGCTTGAATCGCGCCGGATCGAAGTTGACGTTCGTCAGAGTAGAGAATGCCGCTTTCACCGTGAAAACGTTGACCTCGTGATCGTTGACGCCCTTCTTGCGGCCCTCCACTGCGTAGAGGGACAACCCCTTCAGCGCATGGACCAGCAGGTCCTGGAGCGCAGCCACATCCGAGGGTTTCCCGCAAACACCGATCTTGGTGCAACCTTCGCCTTTTGCCGTTTGTTCACACTGATAACAAAACATAACTTTCTCCTTTCAATTAAATGTTTGGTTCAAAGTGAATCAGTGGTTTTCTTCATGGTTGAAAGGGAGTTTATCGGATGACCGCGACCTGTGCCTTGACTTAGGTCAATAAACTTCAAATTTTTTCCGCAAAAAAGTGGGCCGCTTTCATCAGCCTGCTAACTGATTTTCGCCCTGTAAAGCCTCAGACTGTTCGACACGACGGTGATGCTGCTCATGGCCATTGCAAAGGCTGCGAGAATGGGATGCAGCTGCCTCAGCCAGGAAGGGAGAAATTCAAAAGGAAAGAGAACGCCCGCTGCCACAGGGATCAGGACGACGTTGTAAATGAAGGCCGAGAATAGATTCCAGCGGATCGTTCGCATCGTCGCGCGGCTCAACTCAATGGCTTTGGGAACGCCCCTTAGGCTTCCGCTCACAAGGATGATGTCCCCTGTCTCGATGGCCACGTCCGTTCCTGTGCCGATGGCCATGCCCACATCCGCCTGGGCAAGAGCAGGAGCGTCGTTGATGCCGTCTCCCACCATTCCCACTCTTTTCCCTTGTTCCTGAAACTCTCTTATCCTTGCTGACTTGTCTTCAGGCCGGACCTCTGCAACCACCTCATCAATGCTCACTTCCGAAGCGATCGCTTCTGCGGTCCGGGAATTATCGCCCGTGAGCATCACGACTTTGAGATTCTGCTTGTGAAGGGATTCAATGGCATCCTTTGACTCGGGCTTTACCCGATCCGCGACCGCGATAAGACCTTCGATTTTGTTCTCTGCAGCAATGACCACCACGGTCTTCCCCTGGTTCTGTAGCGATGAGATCTTTTTCTCCAACGCGGTGAGATCAAACCCCATCTCCAGGAACCAGCCTGGTTTTCCTGCCAGAACGCTGTGGCCGTCGACGGTTGCACTCATGCCGAGGCCTCTCGACGCTTTGAAAGACTTCGGCTCAGTGAGGGAGAGCCCCCTCTTAGTCGCTTCAGCAACGATCGCCCGTCCTAGGGGATGCTCCGAACCTCTTTCTGCCGAAGCGGCCAACCTGAAAAACTCGTTTTCGTTGGTGAAGGTGCCGGCTGTGCGAACCACATCAACAACGGCAGGTTTGCCCACGGTGATGGTTCCTGTCTTGTCAAGAACAACGATGTCGAGCTTGGAGGCCAGTTCCAGCGCCTCGCTGTTTTTAAAAAGCATGCCTCTTTCAGCGCCTTTGCCCGTTCCGGCCATGATAGCCGTGGGGGTGGCCAATCCCAGAGCGCATGGACA
>Ga0209706_10002125_pt1 | contig 11060 bp, 8 predicted proteins | sample PPLLaktember2015_6_FD_187263 | JGI IMG/M metagenome (GOLD analysis project Ga0209706, IMG submission 187263) | Freshwater sediment microbial communities from Prairie Pothole Lake near Jamestown, North Dakota, USA - PPLs Lake P8 Core (1) Depth... | ecosystem: Environmental > Aquatic > Freshwater...
CCAGACCGCTTCGATGGCCTCGAAGCGCGTCGTGCCCGCATTCGTGAGGGTGTGCGTCGTCGGGCCGGTATGCCATTCGAATTCGCCGGCCTTCATCTCCATCCGGTGCGCAGGGCTTTCGGGCCGCTCGACGGTGAGGACGCCGTCCCGCGCCGCGATCATCATGCCCGACCGCGGCAGCGTATATCGTCCCGTTGACTGACCCGGCTCGAGGATGAGCCGCTCGATATAGACCAGCTCGTTGTCGAGCACCGGCTTGGCCTGGTACCCGGTCGGCCTGGGCGTGGCGAGAACCGACCCACGAGGCGACACGTCGTCGCGACCCTGAATCTGCACCGTGATGTTGCGAAACGGCGCCGACCCGATGTTGCCGACACGGTGCGTGATGACCGGCGAATAGCGCACTTCCGCGTCGGCCGGTTCGATGTTGATGATCTCTTTCGCGCCGAGGCTCTGCCCGCGCAGGGTGGCCGCGCCGATGGAAATCCAGAAATAGGGGTTTTCGTGGATGTGATACAGCGTGCCGCTGTAGGGCTCCACCGTCACGTCGAGGACACGCGCGTACTTGTTGTCGAGCTTGACGAAATGATGCGGCTCGCGAATCGCGGGCACCTGCATCTCCGGGGTCGGCGTTCCCTGGGCCAGCACGACGCATGCGAGCATGCTGACGCCGAGCCCAACCGCGCAGATTTTCCTCATGGGTCCGGATAATACTATGATCCGCGCGCCATGGCCTGCGTACTGGTCGTCGATGACGAGGTGGCGATCCGAGATTGGGAGATTGGCTCTATTCTTGCTCCAGAATCACGCGAAGGAGAACTCCTGATGGCGACACAAGATTCGAAACGTGCGTCCGATCTGAGCGAGCAGGCGATTGCGCTCGCCGAACAGCTCGGCCGTATGGCAGGAACCATTGAGGGGACAGCCGAGGCATGGCTCAATCGTCAGAAGCTGGCCGATCAGCTGACCCGTGTCCGCGATAGCGCCGCGCAGATGCTCGAAAGCCTCCGCGCCGGCGCAACCAGGGGACGCAGCGGATCGAACACGCAGGCGAAACGGGCGGCGGCGGCCGGAACCCGCAAAGCGGATCCGGCGCGCGCCCCCGGGAAACGGCGGCGCAGACCGGCGCCCTCCATGCGCGGCGTGAAGAAATCGAACCAGACGATTCCGAAATTGCGGACCGCCGCCACCATCAGGCAGCGGCGAAAGTCATACGGGCAAAAGAAGTCACCCACCTAGGGCAAGAAGGGGTCGGGAGGATTTTTCGCGGGGATCGTGCGGAAAAAATCCTCCCGACCCTTCTTTTTCGGCTCAATCTCCCAATCTCGCCCCGAAGCGCTTCTCGGATAAAATACCCCCGCCGATTCCCTTCTCGAGGTGAGACATGCGGATTGCCTGTTGCCTGCTCGCGTTGCTGAGCGTGCCTGTCGCCGCCTTCGCGCAGCAGCCGATCACGCTGGAGTTGAGAGACTATGCGACGGTCCCGATCACGGGAAAGCCCACCGGCAAGACGACCAACGAATGGCTGCTTTCGCGGGTCAATACGATTCGCGAAGAGCCTGGCGGCGCGGACCGCCTCTTCGTCGTCGACATGAACGGGCCCATTTACATCCTCGACAAGAAGACCAGGCAGTTCATCAAGTATCTCGACTTCGACGGCCGCGACGATCGGCCGGGGCTCTTCCACAAGTTCTACATCACCAGCGGATACGGCAACGGCGTCAACGGGTTCGTCTTCGATCCCGATTACCGCCGCAACGGCCGGTTCTACACGGTGCACCTCGAGCATCCCGACACGCCGGTGTCGAATCTCCCGGACAGTCGAAACCATCCCGGCTTGAATGTGACCGGCTACACGACAACGACGGCCGTTGGCGTTCCGGGCGACAGCGTCGGCGAGGGCATCATCATCGAATGGACGGACACCAACACCTCCAATACGACGTTCGAAGGCACGGCCCGCGAGATCCTGCGGACACGGCTCAACACGCACGGCCACCCGCAAGGCGAGATCATCTTCAACCCCGCGGCCAGGCCGGGCGACGCCGAGTGGCGGGTGCTCTATGCCGAAGTCGGCGACAGCACGTCGGGCGAATCACGCATCGTCGCGATCCGTCCGAACGCGCAGCGCCTGGACAACTTCGTCGGCAAGATTCTCCGGATCATTCCCGACCTGAACGAGCACACGAACACGAGCGTGGTCAGCGAGAACGGCCGGTACCGGATTCCGAACGACAACCCCTTCATCAAGACGAAAGGTGCACGGCCCGAAATCTGGGCGCACGGGCTGCGCAATCCGCACCGCATCACCTGGGCGATCGATCCGTCGAACCCGGCGAACAACCGTCTCGTCGCCAACTCGGTTGGCTATCGCACGTGGGAGACCGTCAACTTCATCGAACGCGGCAGCAACCACGGCTGGCCCTATCGTGAAGGCAACCAGCTGCTCTCGGCCGATCAGCGGTCGCATTCGCCGCTTCCGGAGGTCGACAAGATCCCGCTTCAGATTGGCGAAGCCATCACGGACGATATCGTGACGCCGAAGTATCCCGTCATCCAGTACGCCCACGACGCGAACGGCGGCGATGCGATCGGCAGCGGATACCTGTATAACGGCAAGCTCATTCCCGAGCTGCGTGGCAAGTACATCTTCGGCGACATTACGACGGGCCGCTTCTGGTACGCCGATTACAAGGAGATGCTGGCGGCCGACGCCGACACCAATCCGTCGACGCTCGCGAAAATCTACGAAGTGAAATTCGTCTGGGACAATCCGCACGATTCGCCGGACGCCGGCAAAGAGACCTACGACACGATGTTTCCGATCAACCTGTGGACGTATCACCACCGGGGCGGCGAAGCCGAGCAGCTGCCCTCGCGCCAGCGCGTGGCGAATCAGGGCCGTGCCGATGCCCGGCTGGCGTACGACGCCAACGGCGAGCTCTACATCTACAGCAAGAGCGACAGCATGATTCGTCAGATCGTGGGCAGCGTGAAGTGATTTGATGAAGCTCGCTTTTCCCGGTTTCGTTCTTTTCGCCACGATGGCGGCGCTGGCATCGCCGCCGGAGGTGGCGGCCCCGATTACCCTCGAACTGCGCGACTTCGCGACGCTGCCGGTTACAGGCAAGCTCGAGGGCGAAGGTCAAGTGGACGGTATGCTCGCGCGAGTCAACTCGATTCGCGAGGAGCCCGGAGGCGCCGGGCGGCTGTTTGTGACCGACATGAACGGCCCAATCTACATACTGGACAAGAAGACGAAGGCGCTGACCACTTACCTTGACTTCAACGGACGCAACGAGCGCACGGGGCTGTTCGAGAGATTTTTCTACGATCCCGGATACAGCAGCGGCGTGAGCCAGTTGCAGTTCGATCCCGACTATCGGCGCAACGGCAGGTTCTACACGGTGCACATGGAGGGTCCCACCCTCCCCGGCTCGCAGCGGCCGGACACTTCCGGTGTTCCGGGCCTGACGTTCGGCCAGTTCGGGTACGAGCCGACCGCCGCCGTGGCCACGCCGGGACCGATTGTCTACGAATCCATTCTGATCGAATGGACCGATACGAACGTCCGGAACACGGTTTTCGAAGGAACCGCGCGCGAGGTGCTGCGCGTGCAGTTGAACCATCGCATCCATCCGATGGGTGAACTGGTATTCCACCCGGCCGCGCGACGTGGCGATCCCGAGTGGCGTGTGATGTATATCGGCCACGGCGACGGCGGGTCGGGCGAAATGCGGACGATCGCGCGGCCGAATCCGCAGCGGCTCGACACGCTCGTCGGCAAGATCCTCCGCATCATTCCCGATCCGGGCGAACACGTGGCCACGAGCACGTTGAGCGAGAATGGCCGCTATCGCGTGCCCAACGACAACCCCTTCGCGGCCAAGCCTGGCGCGCGAAAGGAAGTCTGGGCCTACGGCCTCCGCAATCCCCACAGGTTGAGCTGGGCTGCCGATCCGAAGAATCCGCGCGAGCACCATCTCATCGCCGCAGTCGTGGGGCTGCGGACCTGGGAGATGATCAGCATCGTCCGCAAGGGCGCGAACTACGGATATTCGCAGCGCGAGGGCAACCAGCTTCTGCGGCCAGACAATGCGACCGCCGCACTGCCCTCGGTAGACAGAATTGCCGTTCAGATCGGCGACACCGTCACCGATGACGTGGTGGTCCCGACCTACCCCGTCGTTCAGTACGGCCACGTGCCCGGCGGCGGCGACGGCATCGGCAGCGGTTACGTGTACACCGGCAAGGCGCTGCCGGCACTACGCGGAAAGTACCTTTTCTCGGACCTCTCCACCGGACGTATGTGGTACGCCGATTTCGCGGAGATGCTGGCCGCCGACGACGGCGACCCGAACACCATGGCCGCAATGCATGAGGTGAAGCTGTCCTGGAACGGACAGATCCACGACACGTTTACCCCGATTGCGCAGGCGGCGTATCACGCGCGCGGGGGGAAAGACCCCGATCTGCCCGGCCGCGGCACGGTGTCGGGCTCGAAACGGGCCGACGCGCGATTCGCGCTCGATGCCTCCGGCGAGCTCTTTGTCTACAGCAAGACCGATGGCATGATTCGCCAGGTGGTTGGCCTGAAGTAACGCCGGGTCTGGAAGGCAAGACCCGGCCTACGTACGTAGGGCGGGTCCTTTGGACCCGCCGATGGTACGTAGTACGTAGGGCGGGTCCTTTGGACCCGCCGATGGTACGTAGGGCGGGTCCTTTGGACCCGCCGAAGGAGCCCGATGCGCAAACTCTTCATTCCCGCTCTCGCCGCTCTCATCGTGGCCTATGCCATGCTCGTGCAGGCGCAGCGGGGCGGCGGACCCATGACGATGCCGCCCGCTCCCGGTTCGCTGCCCGCGCACAAATTCGAGAAGGTGGCCGAAGGCGTGTACTACTCGACCGCGACCGGCTCGACGACGATCGGCAGCAACTCTGTCGTCATCGTGAACGATCAGGATGTCATGGTCGTCGATCCGGGCATCACGCCGGCCGCGGCCACCACGTTCATCGCCGACGTCAAGACGCTGACGAACAAGCCGATCAAGTACGTCGTCGATACGCACTACCACTACGATCACGCCTTCGGCAATCAGGTGTTCGGCCCCGATGTCACCATCATCGGCCACGACACCACCCGGCGGCGGCTGAACGGGCCGGGCTCCTTGAAGGAGCGGACCTACCTCACGAACGGCACGGGCGCCATCGCGACTCGATTCACGATGTTGAAGCGGCAGATCTCTGAAGCCACAGATGCGCAGCAACGCGCGATTCTGGAGCGCCAGCTCGCCATCCATCAGCAATACGCCGACGAACAGGCGAAGATACGGCCGACTCCTCCCAACGCGACCCTGTCGCGCGACATGACGCTCGTCCGGGGCACACGCGAGATTCAAATCCGCTTTTTCGGCCGTGCCCACACGGACGGCGACATCGTGGTGTTCCTGCCGAAGGAGCGCATGGTCGCGACCGGCGACATGATCACCAGTGCGCTTTCGTACACAGGCGATGCGTTCGTCGAAGAGTGGCCGGCGACCCTGGAGGGCGTGCTGTCACTCGACTTCGACACGGTACTGCCCGGCCACGGCAGCGTCTTCAAAGGCAAAGACCACATCCGCAATCTGCAGGCGTACTGGCGCGACTTCTATCAGCAGGCGACCTCGCTCCGCAAGCAGGGTGTCTCTCCGGAAGAAGCGGCAAAGCGCATCGACCTTACGAAGCACGCCGGCGCCATTCCCGCGGCGAAGACTCCCGGCGTCGATGTCAGGGGCGTCGATCGCATTTACGATCTCGCGGCGAATCCGAACGCTCCGGTAAGGTAGCCGCGCGTCGCTCAGTAATTTTTACCTTCAGGGTTTTAGTTACCAACATCCTGCGACGACAATCGCCTTCTCTGCTCCTGAATTTGCCGCCCGGCAACTGGCGCGTTTCCTGCACCACGTCTCCCGCCAACGCACGATTCACTGAATCACTCAAGGAGACCACACGATGAAAACAATCCTCACTGGGACACTGGCGGCACTTGTGCTCGGAGCATCAATCGCGGCGCAGACTCCACCTGCTGAAAGAACGCCTGCGCCAGCACAACCGTCCGGTGCACAGACACAGCCGGCCGACCAGGGCCAGACCGCCGGACAGCAGAGTCCAGCGTCCAAGATCCAGACAACGACATACAGGGGAATCCTGCAAGGCTCCGCTGCCAGCGGCTTCACCATCACTCCGATCGACACTCGCGCCGGCGCATCGAGCACGGCGGGCGCAACGGCGACGGCCGGTGCAGGGGGCAAGACCACCTACACGGTCGTCGCGGCCGAAGGAGCGAAGGTGAACCTCGCGTCGATGGCCGATCAGTGTGTCGAGATCGCGGGCGTCGTCGTGCCGGGATTGAAAACGAGCCCGAGCGCGGGGGACGCCGGCGCCACCTCGCGAAGTGCGAGCACGAAGGAAACCCTGACGGTGACCGCGATTAAGGCGTCCGAAGCCTGCAAGCAGTAGATGTTCTGACAGCGATGAAACCCAGCCGGTCCGGAGCGCCATCGGGTTCGATGCATCCGGGCCGGCTGGATGTTGGCGGAGATCTCTTCAGATCTGCGGATACGTGCGCAGCGATGTGGGGACTGATTCCAGCCGCGGGACGCGGCACGCATATTCAACCGCTCGCGGTCGCCGGGTTTCTGGTGGATCGGCTCATCGCGGGAGGCGCGACGAAGCTCTGCTTCGTCATCAACTCGAACGAGTCCGATATCCTCGAGTACTTCGGCGGATCGATTCAGGGCATTCCGATCTGCTATGTGGTGCAGCCACGGCCCGCCGGGGTGTGCGACGCGATCTTCAGAGCGCTCCCGTTGATCTTCCCGGACGAGCCGGTGGCCATCGGTCTGCCCGACACGATCTGGTTTCCTGAAAGGGCGCTGGCCAAGCTTCCCAGCGACGACCTGTCGCTGCTGCTGTTCTCGGTGCAGCACTCATGGATCCTGGGCGCCTGCAAGATGCCCGGCGGAATCATGACGGAGCTCTTTCAGCTCTGGTGCGATCGAGACCGTCGAGACGAGCGCTTCGGCACGCTCGTGAACGCCTATCTCGCATCGGGCGGATGCGCGCGCGCGTTTCCCATCGGCACCGACTCGGTGGACGTCGGCACCCTGGGGGGGTGGCGACACCCGCCTCACGCCGACGTGCGATAGATCTCGATCGCGCCAACGTGCGGCCGGCCACGCGGGTCGAACCTGGTGATATCGCCGGGCTCCTGGTCCGGCACATCGACCTCGCCGAGTGCCCGCACTGACATCCTGTTCCCGGCAATATGCCCCAGCAGAAAATGACATTCCGTGGCCCACCATAGACATTTACGATTACAGAAGAACGGAAGTTTAGAAGGCAGGACGAGCTTTTTCAGAGCTGGTAGCTTGCTCTGTTCGCATCGATGCGGACGCGTTGAGCCCGATCGCAAGGGTCAGCAGATCGAAAAGAACCCTCCTAATCTCTTAATCTCCTAATCTCCTGTCTTCATCGATCACCCGGTGTTGCGCATGCCCGCGGCGATGCCATTCACCGTCACGACGAACGCGTCGAACAGCGAGGGATCGGGATCGGGCGCGCGGAGGCGGCGAAGCAGCTCGACCTGAACGAGGTTGATGGGATCGACATACGGATTGCGCACATCAATCGACCGGCGCAGTACGGGATTCGCTTCGAGCAGCACGTCATGGCCCGTCACCGCGAGAACGGCGTCGATGGCGCGCGCGAGGCGGGCCCGCAGCCCGGCGCCCAGCGGGAGCAGGTCGGCGGAGACGAGCTGATCGTATTGCGCCGCAATGCGGCCATCGGCTTTCGCGAGCGTCATCTCCACCAGGTCGATGGCCGAGGCGAAGAAGGCCCACTCCGAGTACATCTCGCGCAGCATGCCGTCGCCGTTGGGGACGAGCGCATCCTCGATGCCGAGCCACGACCCCAGCATCAATCGCGTCTGCGTCCAGGCGAACTGCCATGGGATGGCGCGAAGGCTCTGCACGTCGGTCCCGGATGTGCGGCGCGCGGGACGACTGCCGATGCGGATGGCCGTCAACTCCTGTTCCGGCGTCGCGGCACGAAAGTACGGAATGAAGCGCGGGTCGTCGTACACGACAGACCTATAGGCCGTGCGCGCCCGAGCGGCCACGCGATCCATGCAGGCGCGCCATTCCGGCCTGGGCGATGGCCGAGGCGACACCGCGGCTTCCAGCGTGGCGGTCGTGTACACCTCGAGCGTGCGGATGGCGATGTCGACCAGCCCGAACTTGGCCTGCAGCATCTCGCCCTGTTCGGTCGCGCGCAGCGTTCCGCGAATCGATCCCGGCGGCTGCGACTGAACCGCGAGATAGGTCGGACCGCCGCCACGTCCGATGCTGCCGCCGCGCCCGTGGAACAACGTCAGGTGCACGCCGGCACGCTCGCATGCGGCCACGACCGCTTCCTGGGCGCGGTACAGTGCCCAATCGGCGCTCAGACGTCCCACGTCTTTGGCCGAGTCGGAATAGCCAATCATGACTTCCTGCCGATCGTTCACGCGGGCGCGATACCACGGCAACGCGAGCAGCTCGGCGATGACTGCGCCGGCCCGCTCGAGATCGCGCGCCGTCTCGAACAACGGCACGACGCGTTGCGGGTGGTGGGTCCCTGCCGCGGCCTGCAGGAACTCGACCGCCAGCACGTCGGACGGCACGCTCGCCATCGTGATGACGTACGCGCCGAGCGATTCCGGGTGAATCCGCGCGGCCGCGCGGAAGGTGTCGAGCACGTCGCGCACGCGATCGCCGGCGGTACTGACCGGGAGATCGTCCAGCTTCACGGTGTCTCCCGAGAGCTGCTCGAGCAGCGCTCGCTGCCGATCCGGTTCGCTCAGCTGGGCGTAGGCACCCATTCCCGCCGACCTGGCAATCCAGTCCACCGCTTCGGTATGGCGATCGGCTTCCTGACGGAGATCCAGCCGCGCCAGGGTGACGCCGAAGGTCGCGACCCGCCGCAGGATGTCGGTCAGCCGTCCAGCTGCGATCGCACCGTTACCTGTCGCCTCGAGCGAGCGAAAGCACAGCTCGAGCGGTTCGGCCAGTTCGGCGGCGGAAAGGTACGGCGCCGTGCCTGTCAGCTTCGGCTCCGAATCCGACAGCGCCTCCTCCGCAAGATCGCGTGTGGCAGCCAGGCGATCGCGCACGTCGGCCAGCAGCGCGCGATACGGTTCGCGGGCCGTGCCGACTCTCGCTCGAAGCTCGTTCGTCGCATGCAACCGAGACAGCGACAGCTCTCGCCGAAGCGCGACGACCTCTTTGAGATACAAATCGGCGGCTTGCCAGCGCGCCAGCCAGGTCGCCTGCCGCGTCACCTCCGGAGTGATGCTGGGGTTGCCATCGCGGTCGCCGCCAATCCACGTCCCGAAATGAATGGGCGTCACCTCGCGCGGGAGCGGCGTGCCGGCCGCATCGACGAGCGCGCGATCGACGGCGCGCAGATACTGGGGCAACGCCTCCCACAGGCTCTGCTCGAACACCACGAGGCCCGCGCGCACTTCGTCGAGCGGCGACACACCCGCGCGGCGCACTTCGTCGGTCTGCCACGCCGCGGCGATCTCGCGATGAAGGTCCGCCAGGGAATCCTCCTGCTCGGCAGGCGTCAGATCCGGGCGATCGCGGAACGCGAGAATCTGCGCGATCCGGTTGTGCTTCTGCAACAACGTGCGGCGGACGATCTCGGTCGGATGCGCGGTGAACACGAGCTCCACGCGCATCGACGAGATGACCCCGGCCAGCGCCTCGGCTGAAACGCCCTCGCGCCGTAATCGCGCGAACGTCTCGGCGCACGACCCCCGCTGCGGAGCGCCGTGCGGGTCGCGCGCGTGATCGCGTCGGCGCCGCACGCGGTGATGCTGTTCGGCGATATTCGCCAGCGTCAGAAAATGCGCGAACGCGCGCGCAACCGTCAGCGCCGCCGCGATCGGCGTCTCGCGAAGCAGCCGGTTGAACGGCTCGAGCTCGCCGTCGCGGGTGCGTGCGCGCTTGGCGGACTCGCGCACCTGCTCGACCCGCTCGAAGATGTCGTCGCCTTCGTAGTGGCGGAGCACGCGGCCCAGAACCTCGCCGAGCAGGCGCACGTCGTCGCGCAGCGGCTGATGCGGATCGCGCAGCATGACGCCCATCCTATCAGCCCCGCCGCCGGGCGGAATGTTCGGCGTCACGCCCGACCGGCTAAGATCGACATTGGTGACGATCTCGAGGTTCGCCCTGATTCTGCTCGGCGTGGCGCTCGGCGCGGGTGCGGTCATCTGGCTGGTCTTCGCGTTCTGGCGAATCCGATCCGGCGTGCAGCGCCGCGCCGCCGGCGAGGCGCCGCTTCGATCCCGGCGCGCGGTCGTGTGGCGCGATCCGGGCCCCGCAGAAAGCCTCGATCTGGCCGCGGGCCCCGGCGGCCGCGACGGCGCACCCGCGCCGCCGTTTCGCTTCATGGAAGAACACGCGACGGGCACCTTTCCGTGTGTATCCGTTCGCGATGCCCGCGACCGTGTCTGGCGCGTGAAATGGGGCGACGAGGTGCACACGGAGGCGTTCGCGACACGGCTCGCGTGGGCGGCCGGCTATTTTGTCGAGGTGAACTACTTCGTGCCGTCAGGACGCATCGAGGGGGTGGATGCCCTCCAGCGGGCTGGTCAATGCATCTCGCAGGACGGCGGCTTCCGTGACGCGCGCTTCGAGCTCGACGAACCGGAGGTCGTCAAGCACTTCGACGAACACAGTTGGGCGTGGAACGACAATCCGTTCGTCGGCGCGCGAGAGCTCGCAGGACTGAAGATCATGATGATGCTGCTCTCGAACTGGGACAACAAGGACGTGCGCGATGTCGCCCGGGGATCGAACACCGCGATTTTCGAGCATCGGATGGGCCGTGATGTCCTGGAAGCGCGGTATCTCATCATCGACTGGGGCGCGGCGATGGGCACCTGGGGCAGCCACGCGCTCAGTCGCGGCCGCTGGAACTACGACGCCTACGCGGCCCAGAACGATCAGTTCGTGCTGGGCATGGACGGCGAC
>Ga0209706_10002128_pt1 | contig 11055 bp, 9 predicted proteins | sample PPLLaktember2015_6_FD_187263 | JGI IMG/M metagenome (GOLD analysis project Ga0209706, IMG submission 187263) | Freshwater sediment microbial communities from Prairie Pothole Lake near Jamestown, North Dakota, USA - PPLs Lake P8 Core (1) Depth... | ecosystem: Environmental > Aquatic > Freshwater...
GACCTCGTAGACGAGGTGGTGGAGGCCCTCCGTCCCGGTGCTGCCGATGTACATGGCCGGGCGCTTGCGGACGGCCTCCAGGCCCTTCAGGACCTTGATGCTCTCAGCGGTATACTTTTCTTGTGTCATGTCCGTTCACTGACAAAAAAATGCCGGTTCCCGGGGCGGCAGCCTCACGGGATCCGGTCGACATTTTCCGATAAGATATTGTATCAAAAAGGGGGTCAAAAAGGCAAGAGATATCTTCGTTTTTCATGAATTTTAATTCATTTTATATCAACCCTTTAAGAGCCATTTGCGGACCCCCCTCCGGCCTGTGTCCCCAAGCCTTTAGAAGAGACGCCTGACGAGGCCTTTTTTTCTCACAGTTAGGAGGGGGTGAGGAAGGGGTCAAACCTGGGTCAAACCTACTATTATCACTTTCCGGAGATTGCGGCCGGGGACGGGAAATGGGGACGTTTCTGTTTTTCGACCCAACCCAAGTCAACCATGCGATGACAGGGACTTGATCACAGAAAAACAGAAACGTCCCCATTTCCAGGGCGTCCTTTCCAGGGCGTCCATAGATCGCACCGAAAGTGATGAAAAGTAGGTTTGACCCCTTCTTATCTTATCGCCAGCCCGGTCGTTTGCTATAATCGTCTTATGCCCGCTAATCTTCCACCCGAGTACCACAAGATCGAGGCCGAGCTGCGGACGGCCCGGACGCCGCAAGAAAAGATCGACATCTACGAACGGCTCATCGCCGTCATCCCCCACCACAAGGGCACGGACAAGATCATCGCCATGTACCGGCAGAAGATCGCCAAGGCCCGCGAGGACGGCGAGCGCCGTCAGGCCACGGCCAAGCACGCCCCGACCTATAAGGTCGAGCGTTCTGGGGCCGGGCAGGTCGTCCTCGTCGGGCCGCCGAACGCCGGAAAATCGAGCCTGGTCAAGGCCCTCACGGATGCCGCCCCGGAGATCGCGGATTACCCGTTCACGACCCGCTCCCCGGCCCCCTACATGATGCCCTTCGAGAACGTCAGGATCCAGCTCGTCGACGCGCCTCCCGTTTCGGGAGAGCTAATGGAGAGCTGGTTCCCGGAGATGGTCAAGATGGCCGACGCCGTCCTTCTCGTCGCCGACCTCACCGACCCCGACGCCGCCTCCGTCCTCGACGGCATCCAGGGACGGCTCAAAGAGCGCAAGGTCGAGCTCGTTCGCGCCGACACGGACATACCGCCGCCGTATTTCCCGTTCCGCAAGCGGACGCTCCTCGCCGCGAACAAGATCGACACGGAGGGGGCGCCGCGCGCCTTCGAAGAGCTGGGGCTCGTTCTCGACGGTCCCTATGAGAGGATCGCCGTGTCGGCCGCGAGCGGCCGCGGCCTCGAGACGCTGCGCCGGGCCGTCTTCGGCCTGCTCCGCGTCGTCCGGGTCTACAGCAAGATCCCCGGCAAGAAGGCCGAAAAGGACTCCCCCTTCGCGCTCCGTGTCGGCAGCACGGTCATGGACATGGCCAAGGCGGTCCACAAGGACTTTTCCGAGAAGCTCCAGTACGCCCGCGTCTGGAACGCCTCCGGCCTCGACGGCCTCCGCGTCAACCGCGACTACGTCCTCTCCGACGAGGATGTCGTCGAGCTCCACATCTGAACGGGGGACACGTACCGAGGCGGTACATGTCCCCGAATCATGCCCGATTCATGGCCCCTATTGCCGGAAGTTCAGGACCGGCTCGTCGCTCATATCCATGATGGTCATGAACAGGAGCTGAGCGACATCCTCCATGATCTCGGGCGTGATGAGGCTCAGGTTGTCCCGCGTGTTGTGGTAGGTCGGGTAGGGCGGCCGCGGCCCGCCGTAGGCGCCGAAGGTGAGGGACGGTACGCCCTTCCAGAAGAACCAGGCCGAATCCTGCCGCGGCCGGGCCGGATAGGACGCCTCTCCCGTCGTCAGGACCCTGTGGACGAAGCCCGCGTTGGCCTTCTCGACGAATTCCCAGAATTTCGGATAGGTCTTCCCGCCCGAGGCCGAGATCTTGTCGCCCGTCCCCGGCCCTTCCATATTGATGAACACGGCGGTCTTGTCGAGCGGATAGATGGGGTGCTCCGTGTAGTAGTGCGACCCCTCGGTCCCCTGGTCCTCGCTCTGCTCCTCGCTGCCGAAGAAGAAGAACACGACCGTCCGCTTGGGCTTGACGGCGCACTTGGCCATGGCCTCGGCGACGCCCAGCGTGACGGCGACCGCCGTGGCGTTGTCGTTCGCCCCCGGCAGAAGCTCCCACAGACGCCCGAGATGGTCGAGGTGCCCGCCGACGATGATGACCTCGTCCTTGAGCGCGGGATCGGTCCCCGGGATCTTGCCGATGAGGTTGATGCCGACGCCGTCGGGATGGTGCTCGGTCTTGTTGCTGATGGTCATCGTCTTGCCGGTGGCGAAGGACTGGGGCTTGAGCTCTTTGCGGATCCGGTCGACCGTCTCCTTCGGCACGCGCCCCGTCCCGGCAAAGACGTCCGCGACGACGGCCGCTCCGACGTGGTGGTAGACGAACCCTTCGACGTAGGCGTTGTTGGGATTGCCGATGGGGCCGTAGTTGTAGATCATGCCCTTGGCCCCGTGGGCCGCGGCGTTCTTGAGCTTGTACTGGTGGAAGGAGTAGGGGCGCCACTTCTTGAACTCGTCGAGGCTGCCGTCCCGAAGGCTGTAGGGCACCTCGGAATCCATCAGGACGATCTTGCCCTTGACGTCGACGCCCTGGTAGTCGTCGTAGCCGAGCTCTGGCGCGGTGATGCCGTATCCGACATAGACGACCTCGGCCGTGACTTCGCCCGACCCCGAGGTCCCGCCGGGAATGAACTCGTCCTCGTACTTGTAGGACTTCTTGACGACGCCGCCCTTCCCGGCCGGGACGAGCATCTCACAGACGCCGCCGGGGTGGACGATGGTGTAGGGGTTCGGGAAGAGCTGGCGGAAGGTGCCATTGTCGCCGCCGGGCTGGATGCCCCAGCCCTTGAGCAGGGACTCGACCCACTCGACGCAGGCTTCGTACTCCTTGGTCCCCGTCAGCCGTCCGCCGTACTTCTCGGAGACAAGCTCCGCGACGTAGTTGTAGAGCGGCTGGCTCTGGATGAGGTGCATGGCCTCGAGGACCTTGGCCTCGTCGGTGGCCGGGGCCGCGGCTTGACGGCCCGGCTGGGCCTGCAGGCCCGCTCCGGCGACGGCGAGAACGAGCAGGACGGACGTGACGAGACGGCGGGAAAGCTTCATGACGACTCCTCCTTCGTCGATTTGAAGCGTATTCTACGTGCCCGCGCCGGCCAAGTCAAAACCGGGAGCGCGGCCCGGCGCGGACGGATTTGATTCGGCCCTCTGATTCTGCTATTTTGGCTCCTCGAAGAGTTCTCAAGGAGGCATCCATGACCCGCAATATTCTCCTCTTCGCCGCCGCCGCGGTCTTCGCCGCCGGCGCGGCCCTGGCCCAGGCCCCGGCCGCCAATCCCAAGGTCCTGCTCAAGACGACCATGGGCGATATCACACTCGAGCTCTACCCGGCCAAGGCGCCGATCACGGTCAAGAATATCCTGGACTACGTCGACGCCAAGCACTACGACGGCCTCGTCTTCCACCGCGTCATCCCCGGCTTCATGATCCAGTGCGGCGGCTACACGGCCGACATGCACGAAAAGGCCACCAATCCGCCCATCAAGAACGAGTCCGGCAACGGCCTGAAGAACGCCCGCGGCTGGGCGGCCATGGCCCGGACCCAGCAGCTCGACACCGCCACGGCTCAGTTCTATATCAACCTCGTCGACAACGCTAACCTGGACGCCATGAAGTATGCCGTGTTCGGCCAGGTCGTCTCCGGCATGGAGGTCGTCGACGCCATCGCCAAGGTCCAGACCGGGAGCAAGCGAGGCCACGGAGACGTTCCCGTGCAGCCGATCACCATCGTTTCGGCCACGGTCGTCAAGTAAGGCCCCCGGCGGCGGGCGTTGTTCAACGCGATCTTCCCGTTCGTCCACCTGGGCGCCCTGCTGGCCGTCCTGGCCTATGCGATCGTGTTGCTCGTCCGGGGCAACGTCTCCCGCTTCGGCCTCATCATCGCCCTTCTCGCCATCTACTATATCTTTATCCTGCATCCGGCCGTCAAGAAGGAGATCGCCCGCCGCAAGTCCCTCAAAAAATAGGAATCCGGTTCTTATCTTGATTTGCATGTCAGGATCGGGACGTGCGATCGATGCCCTGGGCAGCCGCGTTGACGGCGGCGAGAAGGGCAGCCTTCAAACTTTTCCAGGAGGGAGAGGCTGCCCTTTGAACCGCCAAGCGGCCAACATGCTAAAGAGACCCGGCGGCCGGTTTACTTTTGGGGCCGATGCGTCTATCATCTGTGGCGGTGAAGATCCACCCCCGAAAGGAGACCCTCGGCCCCATGCTGAGAATCCGCCATCTCGCCGCTTTCGCCCTCGTCCTCGCACTGTCGACCGCCGCGCCCGCCCAGACGGTCGCTCCCAGCCTCGATAAGAATCTCAAGGATGGGCTGGCATCCATAAGCCCGGCTGAAGCCTACGACATCGTCAAGACCCTGGCCAAGCCGGAATACGCCGGGCGCCTGACCGGCCACCCGGGCTATACCGCCGCCGCCCTATGGGCGGCCAAGAAACTCGCTGCTTGGGGGCTCAAGCCCATCTCAGGCAAGGACGGCTACCTCCAGCCCTACCCCTCGCCCTACACCGTCATCGACAAAGCCGAGATGACGATCCTGCTGCCGGACGGCCCCGCCGATCCGGCCAAGGCCCCGGTCTACAAGGAGATGAAGCTCGTCCCGGAGAAGGATTTCCTGCCGCTCCTCTATTCTGACAGCGGCGACCGGACCGCCGAAACCGTCTTCGCCGGCTGGGGCATCTCGGCCCCGGAGATCGGCTACGACGATTACTCCGGGCTCGACGTCAAGGGCAAGTTCGTCCTCTGTTTCCGGGGCACGCCTGACGCCGATGCGAAGTACCAGCGCTACGACGAGCACCGGACGCGCATGGGAACGGCCAAGGACAAGGGCGCCCTCGGCATCGTCTATATCTACGACGAGATCGCCTCCAACCCGAACGGCGATTTCCTCGAGGGCTTCACACCGGCCATGATCGGCGTGAAGGTCATGGACGCGGTCCTCGAGGAGGCCGGCTCGACCGCAGCCGGGCTCAGGAAGGCCCTGACCACGTGGAAACGGCCCATCTCCTTCCCGCTCCGGGCCAAGATCCGCCTGGCCGTCGCGTCGAGGCATTTCCCGCAGGCCGTCGGCTATAACATCGTCGGCTACATCGAGGGCTCCGACGCGAGGCTCCGCCGCGAGTGCGTCGTCATCGGCGGGCATTTCGACCACACCGGCGCCCACATGGGCCTGCTCTTTCCGGGCGCGGACGACAACGCGAGCGGCAGCGCCACGTCGATGGAGGCCGGCAAGGCTTTCGCTGCGCTTGTCCGCAAGCCCAAGCGGTCGGTCGTCATCGCCCTCTTCGGCGGCGAGGAGCTTGGCCTTCAGGGCTCGACCTGGTTCGTCGACCACGTGCCCGGGCCCTTCGACAAGGTCACGGGCATGCTCAATTTTGACATGACCGGCGAGGGCGACGGGCTCTGGGGCGCGGTCGCCGCCGAGCCGGCCGAGTTCAAGAAGGCCCTCGAGGAGGCCGACAGGTCCGTCAAGATCCTCCGCGGCCTGGGCACGATCCGGGGCGTCGGCGTCCGCGGCTCGGACTTCGCTCCCTTCTTTCTCAAGGGCATCGCCGCCGCGAGCCTGGGCTCGAACGGACCGCACCTCGCTTATCACCAGACAGGTGACACGATCTACCGGATCAACCCCGACATCGTGGCCGACGCGGCCAAGCTGGCCTTCCTGGCCGGCTTCGCCTGGGCCGATCGCTGAGGAGGGACATGAAAGTCGCCAAAGAGGGCCTGCGCTTCATCCTCCCCTCGGCCGGCCTGGCCGTCCTTTTCGGCATCCTCGGCTGGGGGCTCGCGGCCCTCCTCTTCTTCCTCCTCGCCTGCGCGTTCACGTTCTTCTTCCGCGACCCGGACCGCGTCCCGCCGGCCGGCGAACATCTCATCGTCTCGCCCGCCGACGGCGAGGTCCTTGGCGTCGAGGCCATCGACGCCCTTCCGGGGCTCGGCGGCCCGGCCGCCAAGGTCACCATCTTCCTCTCCCTCTATGACGTCCATATCGTCCGCGCCCCGCTCGCGGCCACGGTCGCCTCGGTCGACCATCACGCCGGCCAATTCCGGCCCGCCTACAAGCCCGAGGCCGGCGAGCACAACGAATCGACGACACTGGCCCTCAAGGGAGGCCGCGTCGACGCGGTCATGAAGATGATCGTCGGGGTCGCCGCCCGCCGCATCAAGTCGTTCGTCAAGGCCGGCGACACGGTCGCCCGCGGCCAGAAGGCCGGCCTGATGTTCTTCGGCTCCCGGGTCGAGCTGACGCTGCCCCGGAGCGCCGCGATAAAAGCCGGGCTTCACGACCGGGTGAAGGCCGGCGAGACTGTCATCGCCGAGGTCCAGCCATGAAACCGAAAAAACCGAACTACGGCCTTAGCGTCCTGCCCAGCCTGTTCTCGCTGACGAACCTCTTCTTCGGCTTCATGAGCGTCCTCTTGACCTTTCAAGGCCGATACCGCATGGCCGCGCTGCTCATCATCATCGCGGCGCTCATGGACGGCCTCGACGGCCTGGTCGCCCGGGCCACCAACACGCCGTCCGATTTCGGGATCGAGCTCGATTCCCTGGCCGACGCGATCTCCTTCGGGCTGGCCACGTCCATCCTGCTCTATTATTGGGGCATGGAGATGGCCGGGCCGCCGGCCGTCTTCTTCAGCTTCGTTTTCCTGACCGCCGGCGTCCTGCGCCTGGCCCGCTACAACGTCCGCAGCCACCTCCCCTCGGACCGGAAGCACTACCAGGGCCTGACCGTGCCCTCGGCAGCCATGTTCATGGCCGCGATCGTCAACTTCCATCCCGTCCCGCTGGCGACGCGGGAGTCCGGCTTCCTCGTCGCCGTCCTGACCCTCGTCATTTCGCTGTGCATGGTCAGCACGTTCCCCTACCGCAATTTCATCAAGGCCTTCATGGGCCACCGCATCGACATCCGCACGGCCCTCTTCCTGGCCGTCTCCCTCTTCGGCGTCCTGTTCTATACGCGGTATTTCCTCCTGCTCTACTTCGGGTTGAACGTCCTGTCCGGCCCGACCGTGGCCCTCATCCGGGCGCTCAAGAAGCACCCGCGGAAGAAGCCCGACCCCAAGGTCATCCCCTCGTGAGGGTTTTGCGCGGAGGCAGGCCGCGAGGCCGGCTCAACAAGGCCCGCCTGGCCGCGGCGCTCACCATCGCCGCCGGGGCCGTCGCAGTCCTCGTCCTCCTCGTCCGCGTCGTCTTCCCGCCGAGCCCGCCCGAGCCTTTCCACGCCCAACCCGTCGCGGCCACGATAGCCCCGCCGCCTCCCGCGCCGGCCCTCGCTGAGGTGAAGATCATCATCCCCCCGCGGTCGACCCTGGCCGACTTGCTCAAGCGGCGCGGCTTCACCGACCGCGAGATCCACGATCTCCGGGAGGCGGTCAAGCCCGTATACGACCTGGGCCGGATCCGGGCCGGCCAGGAGCTGCGCCTGGCGTCACTCCCCGAGGGCCCGTGGAAGCGGCTCGAGTACGATGTCGACGAGACCCGCTATCTCGTCGTCCGCAACGAGGCGGCCGGGGTCCGGGCGGAGATGGAATACGTCCCCATCGAGTTCAAGACGGCCTTCGTCTCCGGAGTCATCGAGGACAGCCTCATCGCCGCGCTGAACAAGGCCGGCGAGGCGGACAGCCTGGCCATCGACATCGTCGAGCGCTGCTTCGGCTGGGACATCGACTTCAACACGGACCTGCGCAAGGGCGATTCGTTCCGCGTCTTCGTCGAGAAGAGATACCTCGACGGCCGGTTCGCCGGCTACCGCGACATCCTGGCCGCGGAGTTCATCAACGAGGGGCAGGTCTTCCGGGCCTTCCGCTTCACCTACCCCGACACCAAGGCGTCCGACTATTTCGACGAGGCCGGCGGCTCGCGGCGGAAGGACTTTCTCCGCTCGCCGATCAAGTTCATGACGCCGCGGATCACCTCGCGGTTCTCGTCAAGCCGCTTTCACCCCATCCATAAGATCTACCGGCCGCACTACGGCGTCGATTACGCCGCCCCCATCGGGACGCCGGTCCAGGCGACGGCGGACGGCGAAGTGACCTTCGCGGGACGGGACGGGGCGGCGGGCAACGCCGTCAAGATGCGGCACAGGAACGCCTATCAGACGGCCTACCTCCACCTGAGCCGCTTCGGGCAGGGGATCCGCAAGGGCGCCCAGGTCAAGGGCGGGGACGTCATCGGGTACGTCGGGACGACCGGCGACTCGACCGGCCCGCATCTCGATTACCGCATCTACTATCACGGCAGCCCCGTCAACCCGCTCGGGCATAAGTTCAAGCCGGCCGACCCCCTGCGCAAGGAATTCCTGGAGGAGTATCAGAAGGAGGTCGTGCGGCTCCGGGCCGCCCTTCAGCTGCCGGAGATCGTCCGGACGGTGCTTGTCGGGCCCGGCCTCAGTTTTTGATCTTCCCGCCTCCCCCGCCAGTCTTGGATTCCTTCGCCCCCGACGAAGCCGAGCCCTGTTCGGAGTGGCTCCTTCCGGAGGTGGAGGACGTCTGCCCCGAGGCTCCGGACGAGCCCGAGCCCGCGGGGTTGGAGGAGCCCGATCCCCCGGCGCCGGACCCGCCGACGGTTGTCGCCGGACCGTAGCTGATCCCATCGGGGGTCATGCGGGGCACTCTCGCCGAGGGCCTCGCCCTGTCGCTCGACGTGAGCCCCAGCTCGGGGCAACGGACTTCGTTGCGCATGCTCGAGTATTCGATACGGACGCCGAGCTGGCGGGCGACGCGGAGGTCGGGGTTCCAGTCGCGGAAGCGGACGGGCGTCGAGGCCGCCCGGCCAGGAACAGCCACCCGGCCGTCGCGGATGCCCGGGGCGCCGGTCGGGGCAGTCGGGATGGTGGTCACAGCCCCTCGCGGCATCGGCCCCGTCTCCGGCGGCGCGATACGCCGCGGCGTCATGGCCGGGCCGTCGATGCCGCGGAAGATGCGGGAGGCCTCGCGCTGCGGATCGGTCACGCGCCGGGCCGCTGTCGTCCCTGTCTCCGGAGGCGTGCCCCGTTTGACGACTTGATCGAGGGTCAGCGCCTTTTCGTGGATGGCCGGGGCCCTGAGGTCCTCCTTGGCGACGAAAACGAGCTGGCGTGGCACCGCGCTCGCGCTATCCCGGATGCGGACGTCGCCCTTTTCGTAGGCGGCGGTCACTTTATCGACCAGGCCCCTGAACTCGCCGGGGAGCGGCATATGACCGGCGCCCGCCGGCTGCTTCAGGGATCTCCTGTTAACGACGGTCCGGTCGGGCCCTTCCGGCGTCGGACCCATTCTCCAGTACGGCGAATAGAGGTCGCCGGCGAAAAGCTCAAAGCCGGACCTCCAGGGATACTGATCGTACATCCAGTCGAACAGGCTCCACGGCCGCCAGCTGGCATAGCCGAAATAGAAGTCCCAGGTCACCCAGGCCGGGGCGAACATCGAGCCGGGAAGCCAGACCCAGCCGTGCTTTTTGTCCCACTGCCAGATGCCGAGGTGGTAAGGGATCCAGCCCCAGGGCTCGTCGGGCACCCAGAACATCTGGCCCCCGGAATAGGACCAGCGGCCGGCGTAATAGGGGCTCCAGCCCCAGGGGTAGGCGCCGGTGTCGATGAACGGGCGCCAGACATAACCGTAAAAATCGTCCCAGAGCCATTCCCCGTACTGATGGCCATAATACTGGGCGAAGTAGAAAACGGCCGGCGGCAGCTTCTGGATGGGCTTGGGGATCGCCGTCAGGCCCTCGTGGAGGGCTTCGAAACGGGCGTTGACGTCTTTGTTCCAGAGCTCGAAGGCGGTATCCTCGATGGCCGCGGCGAGCTCGGACTGATGGTCGGCGAGGACGATCAGGCGCTCGCCCTTTTTCACGGCCTTGGCGTCGAGCCTCTTCTCGGCAGGTCCGAAGAGGACCTGGGCCCGGCCGTATCTCACCTGCGTTTCGGTCGTCCCGTCGGCGGCCGCGGAGACGAGGGCGACGGAATTGTGCTTCATTTTGACGGCGGCGTTCGGCGTCAGGATCTGGAACATCTCCCTGCGGTTGTATTCCTTGTACATGACATAGACGCGGCCGCGGCCGAGCGTCAGGACCGACATCTCGCCGGTGCTGCTGAGGCTGCCGGCCAGGATGGTCTCGACGCGGAGATCGGTCTCGAAATCGAGCCGAACGACGGTCCCCGTGTCGAACTGGATCTCACAGCGCCGGTCGCCCGACGTCCGGATCTTATCGCCCGGCCCGATGGGCAGGTTGAGGACGCCTTGTTCGGGTTCCGTGCTCCCTTCCCGGAAGACGACCGGATCCGTGCCTTCGGGCGTCGCTTCGATGTAGCTGATGTGACCGAAATAGAAGTCTCTGGCGACATTGACGACCTTGTAGTTGTCGGCCGCGACCAGGCCGGCCGCGGCGACAAGGAGGACCGCCCCGAAAACCGCTTTCCGAAATCCCGCGTTTTTCATCGCCGTTCTCCCATCCCAAACGGATTGACATCATTATTATTAGCATTATTCGTGCCAAGGGGCCCGCCTGATAAGTCCCCCCGGCCGCCGGGAGACCGTCCCCGAACGAGGACGACGCGGCGGTTTTGGGGACGTTTTTCTGTTGACAACCTTCGGACAAGGCCCCTACAATGGCCGCGGAAGATAGGACATCGCGATGGCCCGCCCTAAATTCAGGAACCCCTTCCCCACCGTCGACATCGTCATCGAGATCATGGACGGCCGAAGGAGGCGCGGCATCGTCCTCATCGAGCGGAAAAACCCGCCCCCCGGCTGGGCGCTGCCCGGCGGCTTCGTCGATTACGGCGAGACGCTCGAAGCGGCCGCCGTCCGTGAGGCCCGCGAGGAGACCTCGCTCGACGTCGAGCTCGTCGGCCAGCTCGGCGCCTACTCGGAC
>Ga0209706_10002130_pt1 | contig 11042 bp, 7 predicted proteins | sample PPLLaktember2015_6_FD_187263 | JGI IMG/M metagenome (GOLD analysis project Ga0209706, IMG submission 187263) | Freshwater sediment microbial communities from Prairie Pothole Lake near Jamestown, North Dakota, USA - PPLs Lake P8 Core (1) Depth... | ecosystem: Environmental > Aquatic > Freshwater...
CCCTGCATCAACCACGGCATCGACATGAGCAAGTCCCAGGCCGAGGAGAAGCTGGCCGTCGATACCGGCTATTGGACGCTCTATCGCTTCAATCCGCTGCTGGCCAAGGAAGGCAAGAACCCGTTCCAGCTCGATTCCCGCGAGCCCAAACTCGAATACGAGGCCTTCCTCAATAACGAGGTCCGGTACAAGACGCTCACCCAGCAATTCCCCGAGATCGCCAAGGAGCTGTTCGCCCGGGCCGCGGTGGAATCGCGGAAGCGCTACGAAGGCTACAAGAAGATGGCCGAATAGGTCCCTCGCGCGAGATGATAACCCCGGGAGCCGGCTCCCGGGGTTTTTTTATGTCGCGTCTTTCAGGCCCGGCCTGGGCCAGGACGGGGCGGCGCTCAGAGGCCCGTCTTAGGGGCGATCCTCGGCCGGACGCTTCGAGAAGATCCGGGCGATTTTCCGGACCGACTTCTTCCAGAAGCTCTTCAGGACGAAGAGAGACCCCAGGAAGACGGCCATGATGACTTGGATGAGATAGCTTCCCGTGCCAGGATCGATATAGGCCCAAGCCGGGGATGGGAGGAGACAGACCGCGGCGGCGAGAGCGCAGCTGGCGGACAAGGCAGGCCGCCATACCTGATGGATTCGGTCACTCATGCTCGGTCTCCTTTCGAGGCGCGGGCTCCGGGCCGATAGGCTCGAACGCATACGGCCGGGAGTAGGTCGAATAGAACCTGACCGCCGGCCGGAGCGTCAACCCGGCGCGGAAGTAGTGGTTCAGGACGATCGGAAAGACGTTGATGAGCCGGACATCGTCCGGAAGAAGGCCGGCCGGAGCGCCCGGAAGTAAGACCGCGGTCAGGTTGTCGAGCCGGGCCCGCTTCAAGGCCTCCGCATCCCCGGAGACGACGAGAGGGCCATGGTCCGAGAAGAGGACGATGACCGGAGGCACGGCGGACGACCGGAGGATCGCGCGCAGCGACTCCAGGAGCCTCGTGTTGAGGAACCGCAGCTGTTCGACATAGGCGTCGGTGCGGCGCCATTGCGCTTTGCGGTACAGAAGGATGTCCACAAACGAGCCGTTCTGCACGACAGCGCCGTCCCGGTCGAAGATGTAGGGGTGGTGGGGGAGCAGGAAGTGGGAGAAGACCATTTTCGGGCCGGGCTCCGGGGCGGTATCCTCGAGCCGGTCGAACTGCTCGAGGTAGAACATAGCCATGTCACGGAGCAAGCGGTCGTTGAAAAGCTCGAGGAAGCTCGAATCGACCAGGGCCCGGGTGAAATCGTCGTCCATGATGTGAGCCCGGTCGGCCCGGACCTCGTCGGCGTAGGGATTGACGCGGGTCCCGGCCCAAGCCGAGGCCAGATGGATGGTCCGGTAGCCTCGGCCCTTCAGGAAAGCCATGACGGCGTTGTTGCGGATCATATCCTGGGCGCCTCTCTGGTCGCGCGATTCGGGCCCGGTCTTTCCGGCGAGCTCGTCGAGGGGGGCCATATTGAGGGCGGAGGCCAGCGATAGGAACGTCCAGGCGTAGTTGGCGCTGCTCCTCGAAAGGGTGCTGAAGCCGAGATCTCCGAGAGCGGACAGGAACGGCGTGTTATCGAAGCCGTAGAACTCCCGGAGGACATCGCCTCGGGCGTATCCATCCACGGTGATGATATAGACATCGGGGGAGAGGCCCGGCGATAGTCTGACAGAGCCTGGCGCGGGGGCCGGGGGGGGGTCGCCCGGCCGGGCGGACAGCAGACCTACGGCGATCTGTCCGGACGAGAGGAGGATCAGGACGGCGGCCGTCACGGCCATGAGGGGAGCGGCCCGTTCCGAGAGCGGCTTGCGGAGGACCAGGCGGACCAGCAAGGCGAAGGTGATGATCGCATAGACAGCCAACACGACCGCCTGGAGGGAAACCGTTCGCGTGGGAAGCTGCATCCGGCCGAGATTCGGCCAGAGTCCCGTGGCTTCGAAGAAGGAACCGGTGAGATCGACGACACGCCCGAACGAGAAGAACAGCAACAGCAGGACCGAGGTGAAAAGAGCGCTCTTGCGGATGTTCCGGCCGAGGGCCAAGTAAGCGAGGGCCCAGATCAAAGCCGCGCCCGCGAGGGTCACGCCGAGCGGGGCGAGGACCTTGACGACCGAGACCTCCTTATAGGCCCGGGCATAGAGGAAAAGGATCGGCTGTACGGCCCAAAGAAAGGGATGGAGATCGAACCACCCGACTCGCTCGACCGACATCGTTCGTCCCCTGTTCCGATAATGCCTCCCCGGAGGCGCGGAGTTGTCAAGATATTGTCAAGAAGCTGTCAATACCGCCCCCCTCCGCCGGGCGCATTGACTTTTCCCCAGCCAGGTCCTATAAAACACATGAAAGCACAGGAAAGGAGTCGACCATGAGAAACCCGATCCGCCGTTCCGTTGCCGCCCTGGGCTTGGCCGCTATCCTGGCCTTCGGCAGCTGCTCCACATTGACCGATTGGGCCTCGGTCATAGCGAACCTGCAGCGGCTGAAATTCAAGATCGGGAGCGTCAGGGACTTCAGGCTCCTGGGGCTCGATATCAGCAATAAATCGAAGCTGAGCGATTTCAGCGCCACGGACATCCTGAAGGTCGCCCAGGCCTATAACACGAAGAAGCTGCCCGTCGAATTCGTCATGGACGTCCTGGCCATCAACCCCAACGACGGCACCCAGGGGACGCGCAAGACGGCCAGCACGCTGACCGGCCTCGAGTGCCGCCTGCTCATCGACGACGATCCGACGATCACAGGGAACATCGACAGCCCCGTCGAGATCCCGGGAACCGGCCAGGAATCGGTCATACCCCTTCGTCTCTCCCTCGACCTGATGCAGTTCTTCGGGGGCCGGCGCTATGAGGACCTGGTCGGCATGGCCCTGGCCATCGGCGGCAGGGACCGCTCCGGGGCGCGGCTCGCGCTCGACGCCCAGCCGACCGTTTCCACGCCGTTCGGGCCGATCACCTATCCCGGGCGGGTGACGATCGTCAGCACCGAATTCCGGTAGGACGACGCCGTTCGCCTTGCCGGACGGGCCGGGACCCACGGCGATGCGCACGGCCCGGTCGGGATCGAGCGCCGAGCGAATGAAGGCGTTGAGATCTTCACGCGTCACGCCTCGGAGGGCTTCGAGGAAGCCGGAGCAGGACCCCGTCCCCATGCCAAGGACCTCGAAGAGGCCGAGCGTCCGGAGCCGCGGCGATTTCGCCTCGGTGGCCCGGAGGAAGCGCGCCCGCGCCATCGTCTGCGTCGCGGCCAGCTCCTCTTCTGTGACCCCATCGTCGCGAAGGCCGGAAAGGACCCGGTCGAGCGCCGCTCCGGCCTCCGGGCCCTTGGCCCGGCCCGTCTCGAGGTAAGCGATGAGCACTCCCGCGCTCTTCATCCAGGTCAGGTCCGCGTCGACCCCGTAAGCCAGCCTCTCGTCGGCCCTCAGGGTCCACAGGCGCGAGCCGGGCCCCTTGCCGAGCAGGGTCTCGAGGAGGTAGCCCTCGGCCATGTCCTTCAGCCCCGTCCGGGGCAGGGCATAGGCCCGCCCAATATAACTTTGTTTGGCGTCTTTCACCACGAGCACGTCGCGGTCGTCCGGCAAGGCCGGCTCCTGGCGCGGGACCTCGACGGCCGGCCCTTCGGGGAAGGCGTCGAAGGCGGCCTCGAGGAGACGGCGGAGGGGGTCCCGCTCTAGGTCCGTCTCTACCAAGAAAAAGATGTTCGGCTTGACCACGAAGCGGCGGATGAACGCGAGGACGTCCTTCCTGTCGATCGCCTTGAGGCCAGCCTCCGTTCCGTAAAGGGTCGACCCGTAGCCCCGGCCGCCGAAGAGCGCTCTCAGGGCAGCGTTGCGGCCGGCGGCGACGGCGTCGTCGTCCGCGATCTTCGCGTTCGCTGTCATAAGCTCCTTGGCCCGGCCGACCCGGAGCCCGGACACGAGCGGGTCCTGGATGATCTTGGCGGCCACCCTCAGGGCTTCTTCGAGGTTCTCCGTCAAGCACTCGACGAGGATGACCGAGCAGTCTTCCAGGCAGACATAGCTCAGGCGCGTCGCCTGGGCCATGAGGTCGCGGACCTTGCCGTCGTCGGGGATCTCGAGAAGGATCCTTGTCGCGACGGCGGCCAGGCCGTCGAGCCCGGGCGGGACGGCGGACTTGCCGCCGCCGATGAAAAGCCCCACGACCGTGGTCGGCGAGACCGCATCTTTCTGATAGATGCAGGGGGTGCCAGTGGCCAGGGTGAATCTTTCGGGGGCGTTCTGCCGCTCTGCCGCCGGCAACAGGGCCGCTGCCACGACAACGGCCAGGATCGCCGGCGCCAGGCGCTTCATTTCTTCCCCCGCCCGGGGACGATGGAGACGGCGGCGGACTCGCCCCGGCCGAGGTAGCGGGCGGCAGCCTTCCGCAGGTCGCCCGAATCGACGGCGCCGATGGCGTCGAGGTAGCGGCCGGGGTTCTCGCGGGTGTTGAGGAGCATGTGACGGGCGAGCGAGCCGGCCAGCCGCAGGCCGTACTCCTCGGCCTGGCCTGACGCGAACCGGATCTGGTTCTTGGCCATCTCGAGATAGTCGAACGCGGCCAGCTCGGCCTCGGCATCCGCGAAATCCTTCTTGGAGTAAGACACGTCGCCGGACTTTTTGAGGAAGGAGACCGCGGCGCGCTCGACCGCAGCGATGTCCCGGGGGGCCGCTTTGACGGAGACGATGGCCGCGCCGCCGAACCTGAAAGGCAAGTAGGTCATGGAGACGTTCTGGACAGAATCCCGCCGGCTGTGCAGGAACGAGGTCAGGAGGGGATTCACGCCCCTCCCCAGGGCCTCGCTGAGGACGCTCATGGCGTGCCGGTCGGGATGATTGTAGTCGGGGGCCGCGAAGCCGAGATAGAGATAACCCTCAGCGACATCGCGTTCGAGGCGTCGGGAGACGCTCTTCTTCAGCGGGGCGGCCATCGGGAGGGACCGCCGCTCGAAGCCCGTCTTCGGCAGGGGACCGAAGATCTCCCGGACCCGGCGCTCCATGTCGGCCGCGGCGAAATCCCCGACCACGGCCAGAGCGCAGTTGTCGGCCACGAAGAACGTCCGGTGGAAGGCGATGAGCCCGACGGCGGTGGCCGCGGCGATGACCTCCCGACGTCCGTAGACGGACCGGCCGTAGGCATGCCCCGGGAAAAGGTCCTGGAGCACGAGGTCGGCGGCACTCCGCTCCGGGTCGTCCTCCATTTGGCTGAATTCCTCCAGGATGATCTCTTTCTCCCTGTCGAGCTCCCCTTGGACGAGATCGAGCCCGAACAGGATGTCCTTCTGGTTGCGGAGCGCGAAATCGGCATACTCGGAGGGCAGCGAGATCTCGAAGACCGATAGATCCTGCCCGGTGTTGCCGTTGAAATACGCGCCATGACGCCGGACGTCGGCACCGACCTCGGCTCCCGAGCGGGCCGCCGTGCCCCGGAAGAGGAGGCAATGCTCGAGAAGGTGGACGAGGCCGCTCGTTTCATCCGTCTCGTCCTTGGAGCCGACGTCGAAGCCGGTGACCACATGGAGAAGGGGCACGTCCCTCTTTTCGTAGAGAAAGACCCTCAGGCCGTTGTCGAGGACGAAATAGCGGCTGGGCTCAGCGGAGAGGAGAGGAAGGACGGCGAGCCAGAGGAGGGCGATGAAGCCGGCCATCGGCCCGCGGACTCCAGGAAGGTCCCGTCTCATCTTCTGCGCCTCGAGCTGTTTGACTCCAGTCTACCACAGGGGCCCGGGGCTGCCAAAATGCCCCCTGCGCCTCAAGAGGGGCGCGTTTTTTGCCCAGCGAGGGAAGAGTGTGCTAGAATCCGGAAAAGAGGACCGAACCACGATGAAACCGGAGAGGAAGGCCAGGATCCTGGTCATCGACGACGAGGAGAACATCCGCAAGTCCTTGAAGATGATCCTCGAGTACGAGGGCTATGAGTTCTTCGAGGCCGGAACGGGCGAGGACGGCCTGGAAACGCTCCAGGAGACGGTCGGCATCGACCTCGTCCTCCTGGACATCAAGATGCCCGGGAAGAGCGGCCTCGAGGTCCTGGCCGAGCTCCGGGAGCGGCCGTTCGTCCCCGAGGTCATCATGATATCGGGGCAGGGGACGATCCAGACGGCCGTCGAGGCGACCAAGCTGGGGGCCTTCGATTTTCTTGAAAAGCCGCTCCATCGCGAACGGGTCCTCATCAGCATCCGCAACGCCCTCAAGCAGACGAGCCTCAGCCGGGAGTGCCAGGACCTCAAAAAGAAGGCCGAGAAGCACTACGAGATCATCGGCAACCATTCCCTCATCCAGAACCTCTGGAAGGAGATCCTCAGGATCGCCCCGACCAACGCGACCGTGCTCATCCACGGCGAGAGCGGCACCGGCAAGGAGCTCGTGGCCCGGTCCATCCACGCCCACAGCCTGAGGGCCCGCGAGCCGTTCATCCAGGTCAATTGCGCCGCCATCCCCGAGGAGCTCATCGAATCGGAGCTCTTTGGCCACGAGAAAGGGGCCTTTACCGGGGCGACCGAGAAAAAGACGGGCAAGTTCGAGCAGGCCGACGGCGGCACGATCTTCCTCGACGAGATCGGCGACATGAGCCTCCGGACCCAATCCAAGGTCCTCCGCGTCCTCGAGGAGGGCGAAGTCCAGAAGGTCGGCTCGAGCAAGATCTCCAAGGTCGACGTCCGGGTCATCGCCGCGACCAACAAGGACCTCCGAAAGGAGATCGAGGAGGGGCATTTCCGGGAGGACCTCTTCTTCCGCCTGAACGTCGTGCCGCTTTATTCGCCGGCCCTGCGCGAGAGGAAAGAGGACATCCCGCTCCTCGTCGACTATTTTTCGCGGACGTTCGCCGAGGAGAACAATTTCCGGCCGCGGAAGTTCTCTCCGGACGCGCTGGAGGCCATGTCGGCCTTCGCCTGGAAGGGCAACGTCCGCGAGCTCAAGAACGTCATCGAGCGCCTGCTGATCATGACCGACCGCGAGACGATCGAGAGGAAGGACCTGCCCGAGCCCCTGCGGGAGGGGTCCGAGGCGGCCCTGCCGGACGCGGCCGGGATCAAGACGCTACGCGAGTTCCGCGACCTCGCCGAGCGCGATTTCCTGCTGGCCAAGCTCGAGGCCAATGCCTGGAACATCTCCCAGACGGCCCGGGAGATCGACACGCCGCGGTCGAACCTCTATAAAAAACTCGAGCAATACGGTATAAAGATAACGGCCGGAGTGGGCGAGACGGTCGCCTCTCCTTCCCGCGAGGGGGGAGAGGAGGAAAGTCCGGACTCCGAAGGGCAGGATGGCCGCTAACAGCGACTCCGGGCGCACCACAGACCCCATCCGGAGCAAGGCCAAACGAGCCCCGTTTTGGGATGGCCGTACCGGTCTTCGACATGACGGCCCTGCACGCCGCCGCGGCCGTCGAGTTCGCCCTGGGCTGATCGCACTCGTCTTAGTCATCGTTCGTTGACAAGCTGAGGGGGCTGGTCTCAGCGTTTCCTCTAATAGGCTTCCGGCACAGTGAACATCTGTTGACGTTCTCCTGCAAGACGCGGGTCTTTTGCCCGTCCTGCCACTCAAAACGCCTGGAGGAATGGGGTCTCAATGGGTGCGGGAGACCCTGCTCCTCGACGCGCCGTATCGCCAGGTGGTCCTGACGATCCCTATGCCCGGGCCCAGACCCCCTATCGGATCCTGAGGGCTTCGGGGCAGATCGCGCCCGCTACGCTCAGGGAGCTCGATGCCCTGTACCAACGCTCAATCCGGCCGACCTCAAGAGACGGATCGACCGGAAGCTGAAGAAGCTCTGTGGCCTATACGAGAGGAAGAAAAAGGGATCCTTACAGATCGATCTCTATAAGAAGCTCGATCCTTCTTCGGTAACATTTTTGGTGAGGCAAGGACTACCCCTTCGGTAACATGGTTAGATAAGTTGACACGGCCCCGCCCTATTCACCTCGCGCAGGGGATGTGTTACCATATGGCCAATCTCTCATGCGAACGGATCTCCTAGGCCAGCTCCTTTGCCCCCATTGCGGGGGCCCTCTCTCTGCGAGCAGGCCATCGTCCTCGCCCGGGAACGAAATCGAGTTTGGGATTTTAGCATGTGGCTGCAGCGAGTATCCGATCATCGGCGGAATACCGATTATCAAAGCTGCGGGACGAATCAATGTCATGCAACAAACGACGGATTCTGTCTTGCAGATCGGGCCGGATGTCAGGGATCTGATCGCACTCCTCCGGGCCGGCCAAAATGAGAAGGCTCTTTTATCGCTCCTCGTGATACCGGGACGATTCGTCGGGAAGCTACTGGCGCTGGCCGATTGCGTGCCCACAAAGGTCAAGGGGGGGATCCAGACCCTGGCGAATCGCTTATGGTCGAAAGAGCAGCACAAAGCCAGGGGGTTCTTGGTCGACGCCGAAGGTGAAGCGACTGCCCGTGACCTACTCGCTTTCTATTATCTTGGTTCGCCGCAAAGTTGGCTCTACAACCATTTTACATACTTGTTCGCGCAGCCTCGCCACCTCGCAGGCCTCTCGTTCGCAAGCCTCTTCCCAACGTCCGGCAAGCCCATTCTGGATTTGGCCTGTGGCTTCGGTCACACCATGCATTATTGGTGCACAAGTCATCCGGGGCAGCGGGTCATAGGAGTCGATCGCAATTTTTTCCAGCTCTATGTCGCCAAGAAGCGCATCGCTCCGGGCGGCGATTTTATCTGTTCCGAGGCTGATGACAAGCTTCCATTCGTCTCGCGTAGCTTCAGCGGCGTGTTCTGTTCGGATGCCTTTCATTACTTTCTTGGGCGGTGGCAGAGCGTAGAGGAGATGAAACGCCTCGTCGAGGCTGGCGGATTGATCGTTTTGTCTCGCTTCGGCAACCGCCTGATAGAACCGCGTGAGGGTTATGAATTGACCGTGGACGGATATCTCAGGCTGTTTGACGGCATCCCCACGCGCATGGTCTCCGAGGAGGGCCTCCTTCAAGCGTACCTGAAGAAATCAGGTCCACCGTTCGCTGAGCAGCCGGCCATGACGCACCTAACGTCCCAAAAATGGCTTTATCTCCTGGCATCGGAGAATCGGGCTCTGTTCCGGGATCACCCGGAATTCGAAACCTGGCCCCATGCCGCCGGTCGATTACGGTTGAATCCGTTGTATCATGAAATTCATAAGGATTCAGACGGCAACATTACGGTGGAGTTCCAGTTCCCCTCAAAGTGGTACGAATTCGAGAACTTGGCGTGCACTCAATACATGCCCGCTACGGCGTTGGTCAGCAAGGAAGTTCTGAACACCATAGCCTCGGGAACCTGGTCCGAGGACTTGGAATCCCTGCTCCGGCGCTGTGTTATCGTCGGCATGCCCGAACGCTACTATTAGAAGGGCGGTATAGCTTCCGCTCTTAGTGAAGGACGGGGAGTCCACGCTCTTTTTATTGCGTTTCAAGAACCAGGACCCAATCGTCAGCACCGTCGGCGTGGACGCCTGGGGTGGCAAAGGTCTGAGAGCCGGTGTTGGGGAAGGGCGACCCGGGGACCGGTTGGTAGGTTCCGGTAGTCGGGTCGTACCAGCGGGCGGTGATGGCACCTGAGAGCCTGGCCAAGTTGACCGTGATCGTCCGGGCTGTGGGGACATAGACAAGGGCGAGATGTCCATCGGGGGTGGAGGCCGCTGTAACATAATCGTTTTGACTTATGCCGGAGCTGGGCGCACCTCCGGACCAAAAGGTACCGTACCCGGCCGTGACGAGGATGTGGGTCTGGTCGGGAACGAGGGAGTACCAGAGCCGCGATCCGAACAGGGCCCGGCAGTAGCCGAATTCCCGCACGCCGGTGGTATCGAGATTATTCTTCCAGCCGTCCCTGATCGGCCAAACGTAGCTGTTGCCGAAAACATAGCCGCAGGCGCCTGAGAGCAAGGACCAATATTCCTGTCTCCGAAGCCGCTCGGGATCGGTGCCGTTTTCGAACTCGTAGTCGGACTCGATCAGGAAAACCGGGACGACCGGCGTCCGGTTATAGTCCTTGAGGACTTCCGCGTAGGCCGGATAGTAAGTATAGGCGGCGTTCAGGGCGACTAGGTCGGCCCAAAGGTCGCTGTCGAGAGAGCTGCTCGAGAAATAGCTAAGCTGCAATGTATGAATATGGCGGGGATCCGAATCCCTAATCCCGTCGGCGACAGCTTTGACCACGGCGTTGTCGCTATCGCTACTCCAGGTCTGGAAATCGCTTCCCGACATCCAGATGATGTTATCGAAGTTCCTGTAACGGCTCCCGAGGTAACGGCCGTAGGCCCTGCACCTATCGACTCCGTTTGTCCGCATCACACTTATCATGCTCCCGGTTTCAGCAGGATCCAAGATGACGTTAATGCCGTGGCTGGCCGCTAAACGTATGATTTCATCGCATCGGGCGAAGTACGCATCGTTCGGAGTCGAAAAATCGCCTGTTGTTATAAACGGTTTCAAACCGTCGAAGGTACTAGCGTCGGAACGACCCCCCCCATATTCCGAAGTAAGGAGATTGATCCACACGGTGTTGAATCCGTGCGAGGCCCGGTTGGCCAGGAGGAGATCCGCTTCGTCCACGGAGGCATTGATCATCAGAGCCTGCGGGGCATCGCCGATCATCAGGAACGGATCTCCCCGCTGATCGACCAAGTACCGCCCGTTGGAGCTGATCTTGAGGGGGTAGACAAGTTCGGTCGTTCCTTGCCCACCGATGTCACAGGAGACAAGGAGAAAAGCCAAACTAAGCACGAAAGCGGGTAGCCGTTTTGTGAAATCTATCTGTTTCATCACCCAACAATCATATCATCGGGCGCAAATGGGTACCAATGGAATGTCCATTTTCGTGACATGTCGTCAAGGGCAGACGAAGTTCTTAATGGACAGTACGATTATGCTGCCAGTTATCGCCAACAGCTTTGGGATGTTGAGCCCTCATGTTAGAAACTTGTCATGGCCTGGCTAATCCCCGCTTCGTTGGGAGCGACCGAAAACTATACCCATTAGCAAAAACGCTACTGGAGCCACCAATGCGTAGCCGACGATACCGATATTGCGT
>Ga0209706_10002131_pt1 | contig 11042 bp, 8 predicted proteins | sample PPLLaktember2015_6_FD_187263 | JGI IMG/M metagenome (GOLD analysis project Ga0209706, IMG submission 187263) | Freshwater sediment microbial communities from Prairie Pothole Lake near Jamestown, North Dakota, USA - PPLs Lake P8 Core (1) Depth... | ecosystem: Environmental > Aquatic > Freshwater...
GGCTTTACAAGCGCGACTTCGCGGGCGAGATGCTCGACGCGTACCCGGACCTCGCGCTCGCGGACTACGGTTTCGCCTATCGCCGCGACCCGGCCTTCCCGCAGGACGACCTCACCTGGTTCCTGCTGGAGAAAAGAGGCCAGTGAATGTCGTCTTGCGAGCCGACGCATCCCCCGTAATCGGAACCGGGCACGTCCGGCGGTCCATCGCGATTGCGCAGGCCCTGCGCTCGCGCGGCGTGACGGTCCGCTTCGTCACGCGGCCGTACGGCGACTTCGGCAAGCGGCTGTTCGCGGGCAGCGACATCGACGTCGCTTACCTGCCCGACGATTCGTGCCTGGACTCGGACGACAGGGGCTGGTCGCGCGACGCTGATGCGACCAGGGTGGCGCTTGAATCGATCGGTTCGCGACCCGCATGGCTGATCGTCGATCACTACGGTCTCGACGTCCGGTGGGAGGCCTCCATGAGGCCCGGAGTGGACAGGATCCTCGTGATCGATGACCTCGCTGATCGAGCGCACGACGCCGACGTCCTTCTCGACGTCAACCTGGCGGAGGAAGGCGCAGAACGGTACCAGGGGAAGATTCCGGACCGGTGCCGGACGCTCCTCGGTCCCCGCTACGTGGCACTTCGTGGGGAGTTCGCGGCATGGCGGGCCCGCGTCGCGTGCAGGCAGGGGCCCGTCCGGAGGGTGTTCGTGTTTCACGGCGGCGGGCTGCAGGCTGCGAGCTGCACGCGGGCCACGATCGAAGCAATCGGCAGCCTTTCGATGCGGAACCTGGCAGTGGATGTCGTGTTCGATGCGGGGCAAGGTGACAGCGACGCGATATCGGCCGCCTGTCATAGACACGGCTTTCATTTCCACCACACGACGTCTCGCATGGCGCAGCTCATGAGCGAGGCGGGGCTTGCCGTCGGTGCGGGAGGAACGACGCTCTGGGAACGCTGCTGCCTCGGCCTGCCCAGTATCGCGTTCGCGCTGGCCGAGAACCAGCGGGACCAGGTGCATCAGGCCGCCGCACAGGGAGCTGTCCTGGCGCCCGCGGTGCCGCCAGACGATGCGCAGGCTCTTGCGCGGCAGTTGACGGCCTGCCTGGAGAATCCCGAGCTGCTGGCAGCGGTTTCACGGCGCGCTATGGCGCTCGTGGATGGACGAGGCACCGAGCGCCTGCTCCGTGCGCTCGGATTGCCGCAGGTGACCGTGCGTGCAGCCGTGGAGGGTGACTGCGCGCGGGTGCTCAAGTGGAGAAACCACGAGCCAGTGCGGCTAGCTTCGCGCGACACGGCGCCCATCGACATTGTTTCCCACAACCGCTGGTTCGCCTCGGTACTCGCGGATCCCGGCCGGCTGTTGCTGATTGGTGAGGCGCAGGGCGAGCCTGTCGGCGCGGTAAGGTACGACATCGACGGCGCGGCGGCGCGGGTATCGATCTTCATGGCGCCGGGACGCGCCGGGCAAGGGCTGGGCGCCGACCTGCTGGCCGCCGCCGCCGCCCGGCTTCGCTCGACGCGGCCCGCTGTCCTGCGAGTCGTCGCCGAGGTGATGGGCGGGAACGAATCCTCGCGCCGGCTGTTTTCGTCCGCGGGCTTCTCGCTGCGCGAGTCGCGATATGAACAGGAGCTGTGCTGAATGAACGCAATGGTGAGCATTGGCGGCCGTCCAATCGGGCTCGATCACGCGCCATTCGTGATCGCCGAGATGTCCGGCAACCACAACGGATCGCTGGAGCGCGCCCTCGAGATCGTCGATGTCGCGGCCCGTGCCGGCGCCCATGCGCTGAAGCTGCAGACCTACACCGCGGACACGCTCACGCTGGACATCGCCGACGGGGACTTCTTCATCAGCGAACCAGGAAGTCCCTGGAAAGGCGTGAGCCTCCACGAGCTCTACCGGCAGGCGCATACGCCGTGGGACTGGCACGAACCGCTCATGGCCAGAGCGCGCGCCCATGGCCTCGTCTGCTTCAGCAGCCCATTCGACGAGACCGCGCTCCAATTTCTGGAGAGCTTGCAAGTGCCAGCTTACAAGGTCGCGTCGTTCGAGATCGTGCACCTGCCGCTCATTCGTGCCGTGGCGGCGACCGGCAAGCCGCTAATCCTGTCCACGGGAATGGCGACCCTCGACGAGGTGGGCGAGGCAGTCGAAGCGGCCCGTGACGCGGGATGCCGGGAACTCGTCCTGCTTAAGTGCACGAGCGCCTATCCGGCGTCGCCGCGGGAGAGCAACGTGATCGCCATTCCCGAGCTGCGCCGGCGTTTTGGCTGCGAAGTGGGGCTATCGGATCACACGCTGGGAATCGGAGCTGCGATCGCCGCAGTCGCCCATGGTGCCACGGTGATCGAGAAGCACCTGACCGTGAGGCGCGCCGACGGCGGCGTGGACAGCGCGTTCTCCATGGAAGCCGATGAGCTCGGCGCGCTGGTGGTCGAGACCGAGCGTGCCTGGCAGTCGCTCGGCGTGCCCCGAGTCGGGCCGACCGAGGCGGAACGTGGCTCGCTGGTCTTCCGCCGCTCCCTGTACGTCGCCGAGGACATGCAGCCGGGTGAAGCGCTGACGCCCGGTAACCTCAGGATCGTGCGGCCCGGTTTCGGATTGGCGCCGAAGCACTACGAATCCCTGCTGGGCCGGCGCGTTGTGAAGGCGGTCAGTCGCGGGACGCGCATGAGCTGGGATCTCGTCGGTGGGGAACCGGGCCGCTCGGCATGAGCGGGTTTCACGTCGTCACCGTCGGCTGGGTTCGCACGCTCATCGAGGGGCTCTGGGCCGGCATAGCGGCCCGCAGCCAGGCGCGCTTCTCGCACGTCGTCCACCCGGCGGTCTCGGCCGCCGACTGGACGGGAGCTAGGGACGCCGGCATCCGCTTCTTCCGCGAAGCGGCATGGCAAGGAATGCCTGCGGCCGACCCGGCACTGCTTGCGTCGCTCGAGCGTGAGGGGGTACCGACCATCCACAACATGATCCTCGGCGACCGCGTCGTATCGCGCCTGTCCTACGACGATGCCAGGCGGTACGCGGCTTTCGTCGCTGCGCGCCTCCTGGCCCTCTTCGGCGAGATGCGCCCGTCCGTCGTCGTCGGCGGGTTCGACTCCCTGCACGGCGGCCTGGCGCTCGCGGTCTCGCGCCGACTCGGCATTCCTTGGCGGGCGCTGCACTTCAGCGTATTGCCTGCGGGTCTCGCCTGCTTCTGCGACGGAATGAATCCTGCCGCACGGGTCACGATGGCGCCGCGTCCGCGCGAGGAGCTGCTAGCTTTGGCGAGGTCGACGCTGGCGGAATTCGAGCACCGGAGATTGCGCGCCGCTGCGTACATCGCCCCCGCTCGTTCACCAAGCCTGGCGCTCGCAATGCTGCCGCTGCGGGCCGGATCCCTGATGCGCATCCTGCGAAGGTCGCGGGAAAAGGATTTCGTGCGCTTCACGGACCCGGCCGCGCGTTACGACGCAATGGCCGCCCTGCACAGTTTCCGGCGGCGGAGCCGCGCCAACCGTGCGCTCAACGAGGTCGAAACGCTGGCGACGCCGCCGGCGGATCCGTTCGTCCTTTACTGCCTTCACTTGCAGCCCGAGTCGTCGATCGACGTCTGGGCGCCCTTCTTCAGCAACCAGATGTGGGTGATCGAGCTCCTGTCGCGCTCGATACCGGCATCGCACCGACTGCTGGTCAAGATCCACAAGAGCGACGTGTCGAATCACGACCGCGCTGCGCTCGAGCGGATGCGCGCGCTCCCGGGCGTCGAGCTGGTGCGGCCGTTCGCGGAATCGCGCGACTTCGTGGAAAAGGCGGACCTCGTGGTGGCAGTCCAGGGCACGATCGGGCTCGAGGCCGCGCTCCTCGGGAAGCCCGTCATCATGCTTGGGGAGTCCCCGGTCGCCGTCTTCCCCACGGCGGTGCACGCAGGCGCACTCGCGGAGCTGCCGGGCCTGGTCCGTTCGCAGATAGCGCTTGCCAGGCCTTCGCGCGAGCAGGTCGAGGAGGCGTTTGCGGATTATCTTGCACCGTTCATGCAGGCGGGAACCAATCATTGGGACACGCCAAAGACCGATGCCGAGCTCGAGGGCTTTGCCAGGATGTTTGACGTGCTGCGCGAGCACCTGCCAGGGCAAAGCCCACGACGATGACGATCGGCCGCTTCGCGTCCTTCGGCTTGTCAGCAGCCGCTTCGCTAGTGATCCTGTTGGGCGTTACCTGGGATGGATTCCACGGCGCCTGGGTCGCCGTGAGCCTCGCCGCGATCGTCGTGCTGCACCTGCTACGTGTGCCGCGCCTGGCCTTCCCCCGCGAAGCGGCGATCTACGCCTGCCTGCTCGCGTACATGGCGTTGCAACTCGCGTGGACCGACGACCGGGCACTGGCGATGAATACGCTGCTGCCGGCCGCCAACTTCCTGGTCCTGATCGCCCTGTTCGCTTCGCTTGCCGCCCTGCACGAACTGAAACCGGTCCTGCTCGGAGCGCTCGCCGGCTTCGTCACCGGTGCGTTGGCATACTCGCTGGCTACTGGATTTCCGCTCGCCTACCCGGCGGAGTTCTCCTACAACGCTGTGGCGGGCATGCACTTGTACGGAGCGCTCCTGGCCCTGCTGCTCGCTTCCGTGACGGCCTGGCGCGTGTGGTTGCTCGCCCTCGCTGCCGTTGCCTGGGCCAATGTCCTCGCTACCACGTCCATCAAGGTGAACCTGGGCATCGCCTTCGGCGGACTGGTCGCGGGCGCAGCGCATTTCGGGTTCGTCATGCGCGCTTTACGGCGCCATTCACTGGCGATTCTCGCGCTTGCCGGCATTCTGGCGTTCGCGGTCTCGTCGAGTCCGGCGGCGGTCGAAGCCCTGCGCCGCGGCAGCGAGCGCGTAACGCTTGGCCTGCGCATTCTCGCGGCCCGCGACGACCTGCCTGGTTACTCGGCATACGCGAAGCGCACCGGCTGGCTCGAGGAGGGGATGCGCGGCTGGCGCGAGAACCCCTTGTTTGGGCAAGGCGTAGAGGCGTTCCGCGCCGACCACGGCATCACGTCCCACTCGACCCTCATCGACCTCATGTACAACTCAGGGCTGGTCGGGGTAGCGCTTTTCTATAGTGTCCTGCTGTCGGTCGCCTTCCGCTTGCTGGCGTCTCGCGGGGATGTGCCGCGCGACACCCGCATCGTCGTGCTCGGTGGGATGGCCTGCTATTTCTTCGTCTCGCTTTCCGCTCCGGTGCACTATGCACCGACGCTCGGCGCCTTCATCGGCCTGTCGATCGGCATCTTGAGACGCGCTTGAGCGACGCGCAGCGCGACGGAAGCCGCCAGTGACCCGCAGCGTCCTGCTGGTCAGCGGCACGCTTGCCGTCGGAGGAGCGGAGCGGGTCATTTCGGAGATGGCCAATTACTGGGCCGCGCGGGGTTGGTCCACCACGCTCGCGACGTTGACATCTCCGCAGGTGCCGGATTTCTACCGGGTCGCGCCGACGGTCGAACGCTGCTGGCTGGACGACGGGGCAGCGCGAAAGTCGCGTTGGGCGCTTGCCGGCGCCATGCTGCGGCGCACGAGGGCATTGCGGCGCCTGATACTCGAGCGGCGGCCTGACGCCGTCCTGAGCTTCATCGATGTGCCGAACATCGTCACGATCGTCTCCGGACTGGGACTCGACTGCAGGATCGTCGTGTCAGAACGCGGCACGCTGGGCGGGAACCGTTCGCTGAGCATGTATGAGCTGGGGCTGCATTGGCGAGTACTGCGGTGGGCGCTCTATCGACGTGCCGCGGCAGTGACGGCGCTCAACGAGCAGACGGCCGCGTGGCTCGCACGGCACTGCGGCGTGTCCGTCGAGGTCGTGCCGCCGGCCCTGCGGCCCTTGCCAACCGTGAAGGCGGCCCGGGAACCGTTGATCCTGGGCGTCGGCCGCTATCACCGGGTCAAGGGATTCGACCTCCTCATTCGTGCGTTTGCCAGGGTCAGCCGCGAGTTCCCGGGCTGGCGACTCGTCCTCCTCGGCGAAGGGCCCGAAGGCGAGTGCCTGGAAGCGCTCGCCGCGGAGCTCGGAATCGCTGATCGCATCGAACTGCGCGCGCCCGCCGGGCAAATCGAAGAATGGCTGGCCCGCGCGGGTATCGTGGTGCAGCCTTCGCGCTCCGAGGCATTCGGCAACGCTCTGCTCGAAGCCATGGCGATGGCGGCGCCGGTCGTGTCCACGGCCTGCGCGGGACCTGCATCGCTCATACGCGACGGGGCGAATGGGCGCATCGTGCCCGTCGAGGATATCGGCGCGCTCGCGGCGGCGCTGCGCGAACTCCTCGCGGACCCGGCGCTGCGCGATCGGTTCGGAGGCGCAGCGAGTCAGGTGCGCGAGGCTTATCGCCAGGACCGCGTGATGGCGCGATGGGAGTCAATCCTGTTTCGCATGGGCGCGCCGGCGTGAACGCGGAACAGGACATCGCCGCCGGGCAGCGCTTCGGCTTCGGTGAGAACTGGTCGCGCTTCCTCACCGACGTCGACGAGCACCGCATCCGTGCGGCGGAAGCGTCGCTCGGCGGGATGCTCGGCGTCGAAAGGCTGGACGGCATGCGCTTCCTCGACATCGGCAGCGGCTCGGGACTTTCCAGCCTGGCAGCGCGCCGCCTGGGTGCCGGCGTGCGCTCATTTGACTTCGACCCGGAGTCGGTCGCCTGCACGGAAGAGCTCCGGCGTCGCTTTCGCGCCGAAGACGACGGCTGGCGGATCGAGCAGGGCTCGGTCCTCGATCGCGCATACATGGAGAGCCTCGGGCACTTCGACATCGTCTACAGCTGGGGCGTGCTGCACCACACCGGCGAAATGTGGGTGGCGCTTGAGCATGCAGCCGCGCGCGTGGCGCCGTCCGGCCGCATCTTCGTCGCCATCTACGCCGACCAGGGCTGGAAGTCCCACGCCTGGTGGTTCGTGAAGCTCGCCTACAACCGTCTGCCGGGATTCCTCCGGCCCGCGTTCGTCGCGCTCGCGAGCGCGCTCTCGCGGATCCTCGTGATCGTCAAGTACACGCTGAAACTGCAGCCGCTGAAGGGCATCGCGCCGATGTTCCGGGGCCGGCGCGAGCGCGGCATGAGCGCGCGGTACGATCGCGTGGACTGGTTCGGCGGATTTCCCTACGAGTTCGCGCGGCTCGAGACCCTGGTCGCCTGGCTCGAGGCGCGCGGTTTTGCGATCGAGACTACGCAGCCGGCCGGCAGCCACGGTTGCCACGAGATCGTGGCCAGGCTCCGCTGATGTGCGGCATCACCGGATTCCTGCGCCCGGGAGGCCTCGGGCCGGCGGCGCGAGACGAGCTCGGGCGCATGGCGAGTTGCCTCGCGCATCGCGGTCCGGACGCATCGGGAGACTGGATCGACGGCCCGGCCGGCATCGCACTCGGCCATCGCCGCCTGTCGATCCTCGAATTGTCGGAGGCGGGCAGCCAGCCGATGGTCTCGCACAGCGGCCGGTATGTGCTCGCGACCAACGGCGAGGTCTACAACCACGCGGACATCCGTACGGAACTCGCGCACGCCGGCGACGCCACGGCCTGGCGCGGCCACTCCGACACGGAGACTATGGTCGCGGCCTTCGACAGGTGGGGAATCGAGGCGACCCTCGCGCGTCTCGCCGGGATGTTCGCGTTCGCCCTGTGGGACCGGCAGGACCACGTCCTGACGCTTGCGCGCGACCGGCTCGGCGAGAAGCCGCTGTATTACGGCTGGCAGGGCGGCACGCTGCTGTTCGGCTCGGAGCTGAAGTCCCTGCGCGCGCACCCGGATTTCCAGGCGTCGATCGACCGCGGCCAGCTCGAGCGCTACATGCTGCGCGGCTACGTGCCGGCGCCAGGCTCGATCTACGCCGGCATCCACAAGCTTCCGCCCGGCAGTTTCCTGCAGGTTCGCGCTCAGCAAATGCCGCCGTCGAACGCGCAGCCGGCCGCCTACTGGTCGATCGGCGGGGCGGTCGAGCAGGGCTCTCGGAACCCGTTCAGGGGCAGCGATGACGAGGCACTCGCGGAGCTCGAGTGCGTGCTCGGTCGTGCCGTCGCCTCGCAGAGCGTGGCAGACGTCCCGCTCGGCGCCTTCCTGTCCGGCGGCATCGACTCCTCGTCGATCGTCGCGCTGATGCAGGCGCACGCCAGCCGGCCGGTGCGGACATTCTCGATCGGCTTCACCGAGGAGTCCTTCAACGAGGCGCCGTTCGCGCGGGCGGTCGCCGCTCACCTCGGCACCGAGCACACCGAGATGATCGTCACGCCGCGCGAAGCGATGGACGTCATCCCGCGACTGCCCGCGCTGTACGACGAGCCCTTCGGCGACAGTTCGGCGATCCCGACTTTCCTGGTCGCGGAGCTTGCGCGCCGCCACGTGACCGTCTCGCTCTCCGGCGACGGCGGGGACGAGCTGTTCGGCGGCTACACGCGCTATGCCCGCGCCGACCGGCTCTGGCGCTTGCTGCGCCACGTGCCGCGCACGCTTCGCAAGGCGCTGGCATCCGGTTCCGGCGGCTACCTGTCCCGTTTCGTAGCCGCCGGGTCGCCCCAGGACCTGTACGACCGCGTGATGCTCGACCGTCACGCGCCCGGGATCGTGCTGCGCCAGGGCCAACCCGCGGCTGACGCGACGATCCTGCTCGACGCGGCGCTCGCCGAGCGCGACATCGTCGGCGCCATGATGCGGGCGGACGCGGAGACCTACCTGCCCGACGACATCCTGGTGAAAGTGGACCGCGCCTCCATGGGCGTCAGCCTGGAGTCACGCGTGCCGCTGCTCGACCACCGGGTCGTGGAATTCGCCTGGCGCCTGCCCTTGTCCATGAAGATCCGCGGCGGCGAATCGAAGTGGCTGCTGCGCCGGCTGCTCGCTGGCCGCCTGCCCGCGGCGCTGCTCGACCGTCCGAAGAAGGGATTCGGCGTTCCCGTCGAACTGTGGGTGCGCGCTGACATGCGCGAGTGGGCGGAAACCCAGCTCGAGCCGGCGCGCCTCAGGAGCGAGGGCTTCCTCGACGACGCGCGCGTCCGGCAAATCTGGTTGGCGCACGGTGCGGGCGAGCCGCGATTTGGCGCCGTGCTCTGGCGCGTGCTGATGTTCCAGGCCTGGCTCGCCGGGCAGTCGCGCGCGTGAGCGCGCGGCGCCCGATCGCGCTCTTCCTGCCCGCGCTCGACGGTGGCGGTGCCGAGCGCGTCTTCGTGGAACTTGCAAACGAGATCGCCGCGCGCGGGCTGCCCGTCGAACTCGTGCTTGCGACCGCGCGCGGCCCCTACCTCGCGGAGGTCGCGCCCGGCGTGCGGGTGGTCGACCTGGGCGCGCGACGCGTACTGTGGGCGTTGCCGCGTCTCGTCCGTTACCTTCGCACGGGACGGCCACGCGTCCTGCTGTCCGGTCTCGACAACGCGAATGTCGTCGCGTTGCTCGCCCGGCACGCTGCGCCACGCGACATGCGCTGCCTCATCTCGATGCGCGCCGTGCCATCCGCGGTCTATCCGGCGGATGGCTCGATGGGAAGCCGTAAGCTATTCTGGGCAATGCGGCAGACGTACCGCCGGGCCGATGCGATCATCGCCAACTCGCGCGCCGTCGCCGACGATCTCGTGTCGGCGCTGCGCGTGCCGGCTCCGCTCATCCACGTGATTCACAACCCGCTCAACCTCGCGCGAATCAGGTCGCTCGGCGATGAGGCAACTGGCGACGTCGAATTCAAGAACGACGGCCCGCCGGTCATCCTGGGCGTCGGGGCGCTGATACCGGTCAAGGATTTCTCAACTCTGGTCCGCGCATTCGCCAGGGTCCGCGCGCGGCGGGATTGCCGCCTCCTGATACTTGGCGAAGGACCGGAAAGGGAACGCCTCCTCGCTCTCGCTGCGCAGTGCGGCGTCGCCCAAGACGTGCGGCTGCCGGGATTCCGCCGCAATCCGTTTCCGGCCATGCGGCGCGCGCGGATTTTCGTGAGCAGCTCGAAGTCGGAAGGATGCCCGAATGCCCTGTTGCAGGCGCTCGCGCTGGGGACGGCGGTCGTCAGCACCGACTCCGTTGGAGGGTCGGCGGAGGTTCTCGAAAACGGGCGCTGGGGACGGCTCGTGCCGGTGGGCGACGTCGAAGCCATGGCGCAGGCGATCGCCGCGGCCCTCGATGCCGAGAACACCCGCGCGGGAGTCCAGCGGGCGCGCGACTTCTCTCATGATCGAATCACCGATCGTTACCTGGAGGTTCTCTTGCCCGGAGAAAAATTCGCTTGAACGACCGAGGAACCATGAATTTCCCGCCCTACGTTTGCCCGTTCGATGGACAGGAACTGTCGGAGGATCCAGGGCGCACGTCGCTCACCTGCCCGTCCGGCCACGCGTTTCCCGTGCGCGAGGGCATTCCGCGGCTGCTCCCGGACGCCGACAACTATGCCGCCGCCTTCGGCGCGCAGTGGAAGCGCTATCGGCGCACGCAGCTCGATTCCTACACCCGGACGACCTATTCGCGCGACCGGTTGCGCCGCTGCCTGGGCGAAGCCGCGTGGCTGCGTCTCCAGCAGCCGGAGCCGCTGCAGGTCCTCGAGGCGGGCTGCGGTGCCGGGCGTTTCACCGAGGTGCTCCTCGGCACACCGGCCGCATTGGTCACTTCGACCGATCTCAGTTCCGCAGTCGAGCCCAACCAGCTCAACTTTCCGCAGTCCGGGCGCCACCGCATCGCGCAGTGCGACATCAACCGGTTTCCCTTCCGGCCGGGCCAGTTCGACATTGTCGTCTGCCTCGGGGTCGTCCAGCACACACGCGATCCGGAGCAGACCATCGCCGATCTCCACAGCCAGGTGAAGCCGGGCGGGTGGCTCGTGATCGACCACTACCGTCACACGCTGTCCACCACGACCAAGATCACGGCGATCCTGCTGCGCCCGTTCCTGAAACGGCTGCCGCCGCAGCAGGGGATCGCCGCAACCAACGCGCTGACGCGCTGGTTCTTCCCGATGCACCGTGCCGTGCGGCGGCACAAGCCGTTGCAGATGATGCTGTCGCGCGTCTCGCCGATCCTCACGTACTTCCACGCCTTGCCGGACCTCTCGGACGAGCTGCAATACGAGTGGTCC